>Ga0210405_10001204_pt1 | contig 30806 bp, 25 predicted proteins | sample IncBWH11MmetaG_FD_155492 | JGI IMG/M metagenome (GOLD analysis project Ga0210405, IMG submission 155492) | Forest soil microbial communities from Barre Woods Harvard Forest LTER site, Petersham, Massachusetts, United States - Inc-BW-H-11-M | ecosystem: Environmental > Terrestrial > Soil >...
CGTCGGTCGGCAGCACCTTGACGGCCACGCCGGCGGCTTCGACCGGCGGAATCCAATCCGGCACGCCGGCCATGCCGACCGATTTGCCGGTGGCGACCATTTGCCAGACGCCGACCGGGCCGGCGGACTGGATGTCGACGTCGTCCTTGGTTAGGCCAGCGCTCGCAAGGAGGCCGAGCAGCGCATAGAACGTGGTGTCCTGGAACGACATCACGGTGATGGTCTTGCCCTTGAGGTCGGCAGGCTTTTCGATGCCGGAATCGGCGCGCACCACGAGTTGCATAAAACCCTTGCCGCCGAACAGGCAGACGATTTTTACCGGCACGCCGTTCTGCCGCACCACGATCGGCGCGTCGGCGACGATGCCGCCGAGCGGCACATTGCCGGCACCGACCTGCTTGGCGACGTCGACGCCGCCGCGGCCGGTGGCGAAATTGACGGTGAGCCCGGCCTGCTGGAAATACCCCTTGCCTTGGGCGAGCCGGATCGGCCCGAACGCCGGCAGGAGCGGCGGCGCGGGAAACAAATAGGTGATGGTCTCGTCTGCTCGCGCCTGCGGCGCGGCACCCAAAACACCGAGCGCGATGCCGCCCGCGCCTTGCAGCAAACGGCGGCGCGATAAACTATTGACGCGATCAAACATAAATTGCTCCTTCGTGCGCAGGGCGGCGGCGATGTTGCCGCGCTGGCCCCGCCCTATCGGCGATCCCAGTCTTTGCCACTATACTTGACCTTCCTGGGCGGCGATATGCGCGCAATCGGCCCAACAAACACGGTCGTTCATGTCCGACGTCGTCCGCCTCGAATACCGCAACGTGACGATGCGTTTTGCGGCGACCGGCAACCGCGGCGTGCTCACCGCGGTCGAGCGCGTGAGCTTTTCCGTGCGCGACGGCGAAGTGGTGTCGCTGATCGGGCCGAGCGGCTGCGGCAAGAGCACGCTGCTCAATATCGGCTCAGGGCTGACCGCGCCGAGCGAAGGCGACGCCTTTGTCGACGGTGAGCGGGTCGCCGGACCGAACGCCCATGTCGCCTTCATGCTGCAGAAGGATTTGTTGTTGCCCTGGCGCACCGTCGCCGAGAACGTCATGTTCGGCGTCGAGATCCAGGGCGTCCCGGCAACGGAGCGCAGGCAGCGCGCGCAAGCGCTCCTTGAAAATTTCAGCCTCGCGGAATTTTCCAATCACTATCCGCACCAACTCTCGGGCGGCATGCGCCAGCGCGTAGCGCTGGCGCGCACGCTGGCCGTCGACCCCCATGTGCTGCTGCTCGACGAGCCGTTCTCCGCGGTGGACGCGCAGACCCGCATGGTGCTGCAGCGCGACCTGGCGCAGACGCTTAAACTTGCGGGCAAGACGGCGCTGCTCATCACCCATGATCTTGCGGAAGCGGTGACTTTGTCCGACCGCGTGCTGGTCATGAGCCGGCGGCCGGGCGCCATCATCGACGAAATCTCAATCGACATGACGGGACGCGACAATCCGATCGCGCGGCGCCACGATCCCAAGGTCAACGATTACGTCGCGCACCTAATGGATCGCCTCGATATCGGCCACGCTTCGCTCGAACAGCAGGCGGCGGGAGGCGGCACGTGAGCGGCGACGCACGCTCCGCGCAGATGCGCAAGGGAACCGCCGCCAGCGTCGCGATGCTGGTGGTTTTTTTGGTGGCGTGGCAATGGGGACCCGGCCTGCTCGGCATCCCGTCTTTCATCGTGCCGCCGCTATCCGCGGTCGCCGCCGAGTTTGGCCATGCCTGGCGCTTCGATCATCTCTTGCTGCACACCGGCGTCACCGTCGCCGAAGTGCTGGCCGGCTTCATCCTCGGCAGCCTGCTCGGCGCTTTCGCCGGCTATATGCTCGGCATGTCGCCGACGGCCGAGCTGGCGCTGTCGCCCTATATCCTGGCGCTGCAGATCGCGCCCAAAGTGGCGTTCGCGCCGCTGTTCATTCTGTGGATGGGTTTCACCGTCTATCCGAAAATCCTGGTCGCCATCCTGATCGTATTCTTCCCCGTCATGGTCAACGTGCTCACCGCGGTACGCACCGTCGATCCCGACCTGATCAATCTCGCCCGCGCGTTCAAGGCGACACGCGCCCAGATTTTCTGGAAGATCGAATTCCCGACCTCGATGCCGCCGATGTTCGCCGGCTTGCGCATCGGCGCCACGCTCGCCGTGGTCGGCGTCGTGGTCGGCGAACTGGTCGGCGGCAATGTCGGCTTGGGTTATCTGCTCACCTTCGGCGAAGGCCAGGCCAACACGCCGCTGGTGTTCGTCTCGATCGTCATGCTCACCGTGGTCGGCGCCATCGCCTATCTGGGCGTGATCCTGGTCGAGCGCCGCGTGCTGCATTATTTGCCGGCGCGGGCAGTTGGCGGAAATATTTAGCGGCGAGCTTGCGCGTTCCCCTCCCCCTTGTGGGGAGGGGCAGGGGTGGGGGTCGAGAGGTTCACACGCAAACGCAGATGACTGTTCGTGCGTTAAGTCGCGCGGTGGCGCAAATGTCCAGCAATGCGCTCCACCTCCCGACCCCCACCCTACCCTCCCCACAAGGGGGAGGGTTAAGAAGGAAGGGGAAGGTTAAGAGGGAAAATGCTCGGCGTGCCAGTCGGCTTCCAGGTTCGGATTGATCTTGCCGTCGATGACGAACACGCCGGGGGCGCCTTCGGCGACCCAGGTTTTGACCGGATCGAGATCGGCGAGCGTGCGCACCGTGGCGGCGCGGGCGCCGTAGCCGCGGGCAATCGCGGCGAAATCGGTGTCGGGAAACTTCACGATGTCGGTCGAAAAACCCTGCCGGCCAAAATAATGAACTTCGGCGGCGTAGGACGCGTCGTTGTAGACCAGGATGCACATCCGCAAGCCCAAACGGACCGTGGTCTCCATGTCGGCCATCGACATCAAAAACCCGCCGTCGCCGGTGCCGAGCACCGCAAGTTTTTCGGGATTGGCGATGGCGAGCCCGATGGTCGACGGCAGGCCGAGGCCGACCGACTGGAACGAATGGCTCAGGCACGAAGCGCGCGCGTTCGGCACCCGCAAGTAGCGCGGCACCCAGCCGCAGAAATGTCCGGAGTCCGACGCGACGACACGATCCGCCGGCAAAATTGCGTCGACCGCTTTGCTCAAAGTGCGCGGATCGATGAACTCTTTGCTCGATTCATCGGGATGCGCGAAGTGATGATTGTCGCCCGAGCGGATGCGTTCGCGCATCGCGTTAGTGCGACGGCCCGCATTATTCGTCCGCCGCTTGCCGAGTTCTATAAGCAGCGCCTGCGCGGTCGCTTTGGCGTCGCCGTGCACCGCGAGCTGCACAGGCATCTGATATCCGAGTTTCGGTACGTCGACATCGACCTGCGCCACTACGGTGCCGGGCGCGATCAGCTTGCCTTTCTTTGTCGTCCATTGCGTCAGGCTGGCGCCGAACGCCACGATGACATCGCTTTCGGAAATCAGCTCGTCGGCGACCGGCGAGGAAAAACCGCCGCTGATGCCGACCGACCAGGGATTTCCGGAAAACAATCCGTGGCCGCACACCGACGTCGCCAACAGCGCGCCGGTGCCGTCGGCGAGCGCCACCAAATCCTGCCCGGCATCGGAGAGCACCGCACCGCGGCCGCCGAGGATCAGCGGGCGCTGCGCGCGCGCCAATGCATCGGCGAGGCGTTCGACCGCGCGCGGATCGGGGTGCAGCCGCCCGGGCGTTGGCGGCAATTCGAGCGGCGGCAAGTTGGATGCGAGCGGCGTGTGCTGCACGTCGAGCGGCATGCTCAACACCACGGTCTGGCGATCTCGCAAGGCTCGGGTGACGGCGCGCAAAGCGTCCTCGCGCGCCGAGCCCGGCGTATGCAGCCGCTCCGACACCGCGCCGACGGACCGCACCATCTCGCCCTGCTCGATATAAAAATTATTCTTCACCGCTCCATGGGGGACATCGCCGGCCAGCACCAGGAGCGGCGTCCGGCTTTTCGCCGCTTCGGCGATGCCGGTCAGCGCATTGGTCAGGCCCGGGCCCGAATGCACGCTGACCAGCGTGAGCTCACCGCTCGCCTTGGCATAGGCGTCGCCCATGGCGGCGGCGTTACCTTCGTGGCGCGCGGAAATCAGCTCGACGCCGGCTTCGACCAGGCCGTGGGAGATCTTGAAATTGGCGGTGCCCAAGAGGCCAAAGCAGCGCCGCGCGCCGTAGCCGGCAAGGTCCTGCGCGACCACCGACGCGACCGTTGGATTACCGCTCATCGACCCCACCTTCCCTGCGACCTGATGCGAAAACATCAAGTAATACAAGGCTATGATCGCACAGCCCGGAACCCCGCGGAAGGCTTGGCATAAAGCTTCAAACTTAAATCTTCAAGCTTGAAATATATCGCCTGCGGTGCCATTATCCGTGTGCGTCAAGCAGGACGGCGGCATCTATGAAGATCGCTTGCCTCGGCGGCGGCCCGGCGGGTCTTTATTTCGCGATCAGCATGAAGCTGCGCGACGCCGGCCACGACATCACCGTGTTCGAGCGCAACAAGCCGGACGACACCTTCGGCTGGGGCGTGGTGCTGTCCAACGAAACCTTCGAGAATCTCGCCAAGAACGATCCGCTGAGCGCCGGTGAAATCCGCCGCCATTTCGCCTATTGGGACGACATCGCGGTGCATTACCGCGGTCAAAAGATCGTCTCGACCGGCCATGGCTTTTCCGGCATCGCGCGCAAGAAGCTGTTGCAAATCTTGCAGCAGCGTGCCCGCGGGCTCGGCATCGAGCTGCGATTCGAAACCGAGATCGCGAGCGCGGCGGAACTGGCCAAGACCCACGATCTGGTCGTCGCCGCCGACGGGCTGAATTCACGGACGCGCAACGAATTCGCCGCCTACTTCAAGCCCGGCATCGAGACGCGCAAGAACAAATTCGTCTGGCTCGGCACCCACCAAAAGTTCGACGACGCCTTCACCTTCATCTTCGAGGAGACCGAGCACGGCTGGATCTGGGCGCACGCCTACCAGTTCGACGCCGACACCGCGACCTTCATCGTCGAATGCGCCGACGACACCTGGCAGAAGTTCGGCTTCGGCGCGATGAGCCAGGAGGAGAACTGCCGCGCCTGCGAGACAATTTTTGCAAAATACCTCGGCGGCCACCCGCTGATGTCGAATGCGGCGCATCTGCGCGGCTCGGCCTGGCTGAATTTCCCGCGCGTGCTGTGCGAGACATGGTCGTACGACAATATCGTGCTGATGGGCGACGCGGCGGCCACCGCGCATTTCTCGGTCGGCTCCGGAACAAAGCTCGCCATGGAGAGCGCCATCGCCATGGCGAATTACCTGCGCAGCGAGCCGACCATGGCGGCGGCGTTTGCGAAATACGAGGATGCACGGCGCACCGAAGTGTTGCGCCTGCAATCCGCCGCGCGCAATTCGCTGGAATGGTTCGAGGACGTCGAGCGCTACCTGCATCTCGACCCGGTGCAGTTCAACTATTCGCTGCTGACGCGCTCGCAGCGCATCAGCCACGAGAATTTGCGGCTGCGCGACAAGGAATGGCTCGAAGGCGCCGAAGCCTGGTTCCAGCGCCTGGCCGGCGCCGGCGACAATACGGTGCGCCGGCCGATGTTCGCGCCGTTTCGGCTGCGCGACATGCGGTTGAAGAACCGGATCGTGGTATCGCCGATGGCGCAATACAAGGCGATCGACGGCTGCCCGACCGATTGGCATCTCGTGCACTACGGCGAGCGCGCCAAGGGCGGCGCCGGTCTCGTCTGCATCGAGATGACCTGCGTCAGCCCGGAAGGCCGCATCACGCCCGGCTGCACCGGGATGTATGCGCCCGCACACGAGGCGGCGTGGCAGCGCATCGTCGACTTCGTCCACGCCGAAACCGACGCAAAAATCTGCTGCCAGCTCGGCCATTCCGGCGCCAAGGGCTCGACCCAGCTCGGCTGGGAGGAGATGGACGCACCGCTCAAATCCGGCAACTGGCCGGTGCTGGCGCCGTCGGCGGTTGCCTGGTCACCGCGCAATCAGGTTGCGCGCGCTATGACCCGCGCCGACATGGACCGCGTCCGCGATCAATTCGTGGCGTCGGCCGAGATGGCGGCGCGTTGCAATTTCGACATGCTCGAAATCCATTGCGCGCACGGTTATCTGCTCTCGTCGTTCATCACGCCGCTGACCAACCGGCGCAACGATGAATACGGCGGCTCGCTGGAAAACCGCATGCGCTATCCGTTGGAAATCTTTCACGCGGTGCGCGCGGCGTGGCCGGCGGAGAAACCGATCTCGGTGCGCATTTCCGCCAACGACTGGGTCGGCTCGGACGGCATCGAGCCGCGCGACGCGGTCGCGATCAGCCGGCTGTTGCAGGAAGCCGGCGTCGATATCTGCGATGTGTCCGCCGGCCAGACCTCGATCGCGGCGCGGCCGGTCTATGGCCGCATGTTTCAGACGCCGTTCTCCGACCGCATCCGCAACGAGACCGGCATGGCCACCATGGCGGTCGGTAATATTTTCGAACCCGATCACGTCAACTCGATCCTGATGGCCGGCCGCGCCGATCTTGTCTGCCTGGCGCGGCCGCATCTCGCCGATCCGTATTGGACCTTGCATGCCGCGGCAAAACTCGGCGACCGCGGCGAGGCCTGGCCGCCGCCTTATTACGCAGGCCGCGACCAGCTCTATCGGATTTCCGGCAGCGCCGAACCCGTGCCAACGGCGGTATGACCATGAGCGTCAGCGGCAAACACGCACTTGTCACCGGCGGCGGCAGCGGCATCGGCGCCACGATTGCGCTCGCCTTGGCGGAAGCCGGCGCGCGCGTGACGATTTGCGGCCGGCGGCAGCAACAGCTCGACGAAACGGCGGCTCGGCACAAATATATCCAGACCCAAACCGCCGACGTCACCGATCAAAAATCGATCGCACAGCTCTATAACCGCGGCCCGTTCGACATCGTGGTCGCCAATGCGGGCGGCGCAGAGAGCGCGCCCGCGGAAAAAATTTCGGCGGAGCTTTGGACCAAAACGCTCAACGTCAACCTCACCGGCGCGTTCTTTTCGGTGCAGCCGGCGCTCAACGGCATGCGCGCTAAGAAATGGGGCCGCATCGTCTTTATTGCCTCGACCGCCGGCATCCGCGCCGCGCCCTATATCGCGCCCTATGTCGCCGCCAAGCATGGCGTGATCGGGCTGATGCGAACCTTGGCGCTGGAAACCGCCAAGGACGGCATCACCGTGAACGCGGTGTGTCCGAGCTACACCGAAACGCCGATGCTGGAGCAGGCGGTGGCGCGCATCGTGGCGACGACCAAGCGCAGCGAAGCCGAAGCGCGCGCGCTGCTGGCGGCCAGGAACCCGCAAGGCCGCTTCATCACGCCGCAGGAAGTCGCCGACACGGTGCTGTGGCTGTGCACCGAAGGGGCCGCCAGCATCACCGGCCAGGCCATCTCGCTGTCGGGAGGCGAGACATGGTGAGCGCACCGCTGCCGGCCATCGCGGAACCAAAAGAGAGCGACAGCAAGGCGCGGCTGCGCTTATGGATCAGGCTGTTGCGGGCGAGCCGGCTGATCGAAAGCGTGGCGCGCGAGCGACTGAAGGTGCAATTCAACGCCACCTTGCCGCGCTTCGACGTGATGGCGGCGCTCTATCGCAAGCCCGACGGCATGCTGATGAGCGAGATTTCGCGCTTCCTCATGGTGTCGAACGGCAATGTCACCGGCATCGTCGATCGCCTGGTCTCCGACGGACTGGTCGCGCGTGCGCAACGCAACGGCGACCGCCGCACCTCGTTCATCAGCCTGACCCGCAAGGGCCGGGCGCTATTCGCCGACATGGCGGCGGCGCATGAAAGCTGGGTCGATGAATTGCTCGGCGGGCTCTCGGTGCGCGACGCCGAGCAGATGTCGGCCAAGCTGAAATCGTTTCGCAGCGACTGGGAGGGCGAAGCATGACCAAGAAAATGGCTGCGCTGCGGCCCACCCATTTTCTCTGGCGCATGGACGGCGCCGTCGCCGTGATCCAGCTGAACCGGCCGGAGCGCAAGAACCCGCTCACCTTCGAGTCCTATGCCGAGTTGCGCGATACGTTTCGCGACCTCGCTCATGCCGACGACGTCCACGCCGTCGTGTTTTTGCCCAACGGCGGCAATTTCTGCTCCGGCGGCGACGTGCATGAGATCATCGGCCCGCTGGTCGCCATGGACGCCAAGCAACTGCTCGCCTTCACGCGCATGACCGGCGACCTGGTCAAGGCCATGCTCCATTGCGGCAAGCCGATCATCGCCGCGGTCGACGGCGTCGCCGCCGGCGCCGGCGCCATTATTGCGATGGCCGCGGATTTGCGTCTCGCCACGCCTGCCGCGCAGACTGCGTTCCTGTTCAACCGGGTCGGGCTCGCCGGCTGCGACATGGGGGCGTGTGCGATCCTGCCACGCATCATCGGCCAGGGCCGTGCCGCCGAACTGCTTTACACCGGGCGCGCCATGACGGCGCAGGAAGGCGAGGCCTGGGGCTTTTTCAACAGGCTGGTCGCCGCCGACGCGCTCGAGCGCGAAGCGCTGGCGCTCGCGCAAAAAATCGCGGCCGGCCCGACCTTCGCCAACGGCATCACCAAGACGCAGCTCGTTGCCGAATGGTCGATGAGCCTCGATCAGGCCATCGAGGCCGAGGCGCAGGCGCAGGCGATCTGCATGCAGACCAAAGATTTCGAGCGCGCCTATCGGGCGTTCGTCGCCAAGCAAAAACCGGTCTTCGAGGGCAACTAGTGGCGGACAAGACTTTTCTCAGCTGGCCGTTCTTCGACGATCGCCATCGCGCGTTGGCCGAAGGTGTCGAGCGTTGGTGCGAGGCAAACCTGCCGGCGGATCATGGTGACGTCGATGCCGCCTGCCGCGATCTGGTGCAAAAGCTCGGCCGCGACGGCTGGCTCGCCCATACCGCGCCCGATCCCGACGCGCCGGCAGCGCTCGATGTGCGCACGCTCTGTCTCATCCGCGAGACGCTAGCGCGCCACGACGGGCTCGCCGATTTCGCCTTCGCCATGCAGGGCCTTGGCGCCGGGCCGATCAGCCTGTTCGGCAATGCCAAGCAGCGCGACTGGCTCAAACGCACGCGCGGCGGCGGCGCCATCGCCGCCTTCGCGCTGACCGAGCAGCAATCCGGCTCCGACGTCGCCAATATCGCGCTGACCGCCAAGCGCTACGGCGACGGTTTTGTGCTCGACGGCGAAAAAACCTGGATTTCCAACGGCGGCATCGCCGATCTCTACGTCGTGTTCGCGCGCACCGGCGAAGGCCCCGGCGCCAAGGGCCTCTCGGCTTTTCTGCTGCCAGGAAAATTGCCGGGCTTTTCCATCGCCGAGCGCATCGATGTCATCGCGCCGCATCCGCTGGCGCGGCTGAAATTCGAACGCGTCACCGTTCCGGCCTCAGCGATGATCGGGGCGCCGGGCGAGGGATTCAAAGTCGCCATGGCGACGCTCGATATTTTCCGCGCCACAGTCGGCGCCGCGGCGCTCGGCTTCGCCCGCCGCGCGCTCGATGAATCCATCGCGCGCGCGAAAAGCCGAAAACTGTTCGGCGGCCCGCTCGCCGACCTGCAGATGGTGCAAGGTTCACTTGCCGAGATGGCGCTCGACGTCGATGCGGCGGCGCTCTTGGTCTATCGCGCCGCCTGGGCCAAGGACAACGGCGACGCCCGCGTCACCCGCGAAGCGGCGATGGCAAAGCTTTACGCCACCGAGCGCGCCCAACAGGTCATCGACAAGGCGGTACAGCTGCACGGCGGCGACGGCGTCCGCCACGGCCACATCGTCGAGCGGCTCTATCGCGAGATCCGCGCGCTACGCATCTACGAAGGCGCGTCCGAAGTACAGAAAGTCATCATCGCACGGCAAATGCTTTCGGGAGCATGACCATGCCATCGCTCGGCCGCTCGGCCCACACCGACACATTCACCCGCGACAATCTTCCGCCGCTGCCGCAATGGCCGGAAATTCCGCTCGAGGGCTTCGATTATCCGGAAACGCTCAACATCGGCGTCGAGTTGACCGACCGCATGGTGGCGCGCGGTTTTGGCGATCACGTGGCGCTGATCGGCAACGGCCGCCGCCGCACTTATAAGGAGCTGTCCGACTGGACCAACCGCATCGCCCATGCGCTGGTCGAGGATTTCGGCATCAAGCCGGGCAACCGCATCCTGGTCCGCTCCGCCAACAATCCGGCCATGGTGGCGTGCTGGCTCGCTGCCACCAAAGCCGGCGCCGTGGTGGTCAACACCATGCCTATGTTGCGCTCAGGCGAACTGGCCAAAATCGTCGACAAGGCCGAAGTGGCGCTGGCGCTGTGCGACACGCGGCTGATGGACGAGCTCGCCACCTGCGCCAAGACCTCGAAATTCCTCAAGCAGGTGATCGGCTTCGACGGCACCGCCAATCACGACGCCGAGCTCGACCGCATCGCGCTGAGCAAGGCAGTGACGTTTGGCGCGGTGCCGACCGGCCGCGACGATGTCGCCCTGCTCGGCTTCACCTCCGGCACCACCGGCGAGCCGAAAGCAACGATGCATTTCCATCGCGATCTGCTGATCATCGCCGACGGCTATGCCAAGGAAGTGCTCGCCGTGACGCCCGACGATATTTTCGTCGGCTCGCCGCCGCTTGCCTTCACCTTCGGGCTTGGCGGGCTCGCGATCTTTCCGCTGCGCTTCGGTGCTACTGCGACGCTACTTGAGAACGCCTCGCCGGCCAACATGATCGAGATCATCGAGACCTACAAAGCGACCATCTCGTTCACGGCGCCGACCGCCTACCGCGCCATGCTGGCGGCGATGAATCAGGGCGCAAATCTCTCGTCGCTGCGGGCGGCAGTGTCCGCCGGCGAGACCTTGCCGGCGCCGGTGTTCAACGATTGGGTGCAAAAAACCGGCAAGCCGATCCTCGACGGCATCGGCTCGACCGAGATGCTGCACATCTTCATCTCCAATCGCTTCGGCGACGCGGCGCCAGCGACGACCGGCAAGCCGGTTGGCGGCTATGAGGCCAAGATCGTCGACGACGACATGAAGGAAAAACCGCGCGGCGAGGTCGGCAAGCTCGCGGTGCGCGGCCCGACCGGCTGCCGCTATCTCGCCGACAAGCGGCAGGCGGCTTACGTGCGCGACGGCTGGAACCTGACCGGCGACGCCTTCACCCAGGATGCGAACGGCTATTTCCATTTCGCCGCGCGCAACGACGACATGATCATCTCCGCCGGCTACAACATCGCCGGGCCCGAGGTGGAAGCTGCGCTGCTGTCGCATCCCGACGTCAAGGAATGCGCGGTCATCGGCGCGCCGGACGAGGGCCGCGGCCAGATCGTCGAGGCCCATGTGGTGCTCGCCGAGGGCGTCATCGCCGGCGTCGATACGGTCAAGCGCCTGCAGGATCACGTCAAGGCGACCATCGCGCCGTTCAAATATCCGCGCTCGGTGAAATTCACCGACGCGCTGCCGAAGACCCCGACCGGAAAAATCCAGCGCTTCCGCCTGCGGCCGGGGGCATCGTGATCTTCTCCCTCTCCCCAGAGGGGAGAGGGTTGGGGTGAGGTGTGCGGGCCTCGCGGTCGGAACCCCCTCACCCCTACCCTCTCCCCTCTGGGGAGAGGGAGTTCGCCGCGCCAAGCCGATGGTATCATTTTTCCTCGAAGAGCCGGACACATGCCTGAATCACATCAATTTCTTCATCCGCAAAACTGGAAAAAGCCGAAGGGCTTTGCCAACGGCATCGCCGCCGAAGGCCGCGTGGTGTTTCTCGCCGGCCAGATCGGCTGGAATGCCGAGCAGAAATTCGACAGCACGGATTTTGTCGCGCAAGCGCGCCAGGCTCTGGCGAATATCGTGGCGCTGGTGGCCGAAGCCGGCGGGGGACCTGAGCACATCACGCGGTTGACTTGGTTCGTCGTCGACAAGAAGGACTATCTCTCGCACTTACGCGAATTGGGCGATGCCTACCGCGCCGTCATGGGCAAGCACTTTCCGACTATGACGCTGGTGCAAGTCGTGGCTTTGGTCGAAGATTTGGCCAAGGTCGAGATCGAAGCCACCGCCGTGGTGCCGCATCGATGAGCGTGGCGTAGAATTCTGAAAGGTTTGCCGATGGTCGACATGGATACCGCGACGCGCGAGCGCCTGACCGAGGCGGCGCGGGCCTGCCGGATTCTCGACATGGAGGGGCACGGCGACATGACGCTCGGCCATCTCTCGGTGCGCGAGGCCGGCGGCCGCGGTTTTTGGATGAAGCGCAACCAGATCGGTCTCGGCGAAGCTTTGGGGTCTGACGATTTCGTGCTGGTCGATTGGGACGGCCAACAAATCGCCGGCAGCGGCGGGCGCCATTCCGAGTGGCCGATCCATTCCGAGATTTTTCGCGCGCGCGCCGACATCAACGTAGTGGTCCACACCCATTCGTTCTATGCCAGCGTGTTTTCGGCGGCGACGGAGCCATTGCAGCCCTTCACCCTCGACGCCGATCAATTCACCGACGTGCCGCGGCACGAGGCGGACGTGGCGCTGATCACGCTCAAGAGCGAAGGCGAGGCCATCGCGCACTCGCTCAGGCAAAACTTCGCCATGCTGCTCGGCAATCACGGCGTGGTCTTTTGTGGCGCCACTATCGAGCAGGCGATCTGCGCCGGAATATTTCTGGAAAAAGCCTGCAAGGCCCACATCGTCGGCCGCGCCGCGAACCTCAAGACCAATATGCCGGACCGCGCGGTGCGCGATCGGCGACACCAACAAATTTCGACGCCGGCGCACTGGCAGCACTCGTACCGCTATTTCTGCCGCAAGCTCGAGGCGCGCGCCAAAGCCGGCGGCGGGCCGGCGATCTTTGGTTGAACCCGCGATGCGCCCGCATGAATATTGAGACGCCCGCCAGCGAAGCCCGCTACGTCGGCCAGCCGCTACGCCGGCGCGAGGACGTGCGCTTCCTGCGCGGCAAGGGACTGTTCGTCGATGACGTGGCGCCGCCCGGGACGGCGTGGTGCGCGTTTGTCCGCAGCCCCCACGGCCATGCGCGCATCCGCGGAGTTTCAACGACGGTCGCGGGTGGCATGCCCGGCGTGCTGCTGACGCTCACCGCCGAAGACTGGAAGCGCGCCGGCCACGGCGAGCTCACCGTCGTGCACCCCATGCCGTTTTCCGACGGCCGGCCGATGAACAATGCGCCGCGGCCGGCTTTCGCCGCCGACAAAGTGCGCCACGTCGGCGACATCGTCGCGGCGGTGGTGGCGGAAGGCCGCTTCGCCGCCGAAGACGCCGCCGAGGCCGTCGCGGTCGATTACGAGCCGCTGCCAAGCGTGTGCGATCCGCGCGCGGCGCTCGCACCCGGGGCGCCGCTCCTGCATGAGCGCTTCGGCTCCAACATCGTGTTCGATATCGAGCGCGGCAGTCGCGAGAAAACCGAAAGCGCGATGGCCGGCGCCGCCAAAATCGTCGCCCTCGACCTGCACAACAGCCGGCTCGCCGCCAATCCGCTGGAGCCGCGGGCCTATCTGTGCGAATACGACGCGGCGGCCGACCGCTACACGCTCTACGCCACGACCCAGCAGCCGCATTATCTGCGGCGCTGGCTATCGCTCTACACGCTGCACATCCCCGAGCACAAAATCCGCGTCGTCTCGCCCGACGTCGGCGGCGGATTTGGCGTGAAGGGAAATTTTGCCGTCGAGGTTTCGACCATCGCCTGGGCCGCGCAACTGCTGCGCCGGCCGGTGCGCTGGACCGCGACGCGCACCGATACGTTCCTGTCCGACGCCCAAGCGCGCGATCACCACACCCACGCCCGCATGGGTTTCGACCGTGACGGCCGCATCGTCGCCATGCAGGTCGATACGCTCGCGGCGCTCGGCGGTTATCTGAGCAATTTCGCGCCGAGCATTCCCGGCAACTCGTATCCGCAAACCCTCACCGGCCTCTATCGCACGCCGAACCTGCATTTGCGCGTACGCGGCGTCTATACCAACACGGTGTCGGTTGACGCGTATCGCGGCTCCGGCCGGCCGGAGGCGACCTGGACCAACGAGCGGCTGATCGAACGCGCTGCGCATGAGCTCGGCATCGACACGGTCGAGATGCGCAGGCGCAACCTGATCGGCCGCACCGACTTCCCCTATCCGGCGCCCGGTGGGCGCACTTACGATTCCGGCGATCCGCCGGCGCTTCTGGAAAAGCTTTTGGCGCTGGCGGATTACCCGGCACTCCGCAAGCAACAGACCGAGCTGCGCCGGCAAAACATTCTCATGGGCATCGGCCTCGCCTGCTTCATCGACAAAGCCGGCACCGGGCCGAGCGCCAATCTCGCGCTGCGCGGCGGCCTGCACGGCGGCTGGGAGAGCGCGATCGTGCGGGTGCATTCCGACGGCAAGGTCACCGTGCTCGCCGGCAGCCACTCGCACGGCCAGGGCCACGACATTACGTTTGCCCAGATCGCCGCCGACCGGCTCAAGCTCGACATCGACGATATCCGCCTGGTCGAGGGCGACACCGATCGCATTCCGTTCGGCAACGGCACCTGGGGCGCGCGCTCGGTGTCGGTCGCCGGCACCGCGATCTACCGGGCGGCGGACCGCATCGTCGCCAAGGCGCGGTCGATCGCCGCCGAGGCGCTGGAATGCGCCGAGCCGGACATCGTCCATGAACGCGGCCGCTTCCGGGTGCACGGCACCGATCGCAGCATCGGTTTTGGGACAATCGCCGATCTCGCCTATCACGGCGCAAAACTCGGCGATAATGGATCGCCCGGCCTCGAAGTCACCGAGTTTTATGATCCGCCCGACACCAACGACCCGCAGGCGATGCATCTCGGCGTCGTCATCGTCGATCCCGACACCGGCGCGGTCACGCTTCGCGCGCTTTACGGCGCCGACGATTGTGGCATGATCGTCAATCCCATGATCGTCGAAGGCCAGGTGCACGGCGGCATGGCCCAAGGTGTCGGCCAGGCATTGATGGAACACATCGTCTACGATCGCGACGGCCAACTGCTCACAGGCAGCTTCATGGATTACGCCATGCCGCGCGCCGCCGATCTGCCGGCGTTTTGCACCGGCTTCATCGCCACGCCGGCGCCGAGCAATCCGCTCGGCGTCAAGGGCGGCAGCGAAAGCGGTGCTATCGGCGCGCCGGCGGCCATCGGCAACGCGGTGATCGACGCGCTATGGCACCGCGGCGTGCGCGATATCGCCCTGCCGATCAGCCCGGAGACCGTCTGGCGCGCGCTGAAAACCGCGCAAGAGAATCCACCGCGTGACTGAGAAAACCGCAAATGTCGCGACGCGCATTGCCGACGAGCTGGCGTCGTGCGGCGTCAAACTCGTCGCCAGCCTGCCCGACAACTGGCTGATGGACGTCATCAAGACCATCGAGCGCGACGACCGTTTCACCCACGTTCCCGTCAACAGAGAAGAATCCGCGATCGGCCTGTGCTCCGGCGCCTATATGGGCGCGATGGGGTCGGCGGCGCTCATGGGCGCGTCGGGTTTCATGACGGTGATCTACGCGCTGACCAAGATCAACTACACCTACGAGATCCCGCTGTTCCTGATGGCGACCTTGCGCGGCGCGGTCGGCGATCATCACAAGCATCACATCTCCAACGGACTTTATCTGCGGCCGGTGCTGGATGCGATCAGCATGCCGTATCAGATCATCGAAAAGCCCGAGGACATCGGCCTGATCTCGCGTTGCTATCACCACACCCGCACGTTCTCGCGGCCGATGGTGGTGCTGTTCACGCGCGACCTCTTACGCCGGGGGCATTGATGAACTACGTCGAATGCTTCCGCGCCGTCGCGCGACATCGCACCGACGAGATCGTCATCACCTCGGCGGGAAATTCCGGCCAGGCTTGGTGGGCGGCGACGCGCGACTCGGTGGCAAGCTTTTACCTCGACGCCTCGATGAGCCTCTCCACCATGTTCGCGTCCGGGCTGGCGTTGGCCCAGCGGGATCTGAAGATATGGGCGTTCATGGGCGACGGCGCCTTCGCCATGAATCCGGGCATGCTGATGGTGGAGCGGCAGATGAACCTGCCGAATCTCACCCACTTCCTGGTTTCCAATCGCGTCTACGGCGCGACCTCGAATGCCGGTCTGCCGAATGCCGCTGACAACGATTACGCGGCCATCGCCCGCGGCTTTGGTCTCGAACGCGTGTTCGAATTGCGCGATCTGAAAACGCTCAATCGCGAGCTGCCGGCTCTTAAGGCTTCGAACGCGCCTGGACACACCTTCGTGGTGCTCGAGGTCGAGCCGTTCTCCGATGCCGAGCAGAAACTCGAACAGCCACCGTTCGACGGCCCCGAGCTGAAATTCCGCTTCGGACGCCATGTCGAGAGCCGGACCGGCTGCGATATTTTCGGGTATCGGATTTGATTCGTTATCCGTCATCCTGAGGTGCCCGCGCGTAGCGCGGGCCTCGAAGGATGCCGGCCGAGGCGCCGGGGCCGTCGCCCTTCGAGGCTCGCTACGCTCGCACCTCAGGGTGACGGAAAAGATTAGAAATAAGTATCCAGCACGATCTTATGAAATTCCGGCAAACGCGGCCCGGCGGCTTTCATCAAATCGCCGACCACGCGCTGCAAATCCGCGCCCGACATGTATTCGATCTCGCGATTGGTCTTGGCGCCCTCTTCCAGCACCGCGGGATCGGTCAACACTTCGGCAAAGACGCCGCGCAAATAGTCGACGCGATCGGCCGGCACGTCTGGGGCCGCCACCATGGCGCGCTGCGCCTCGCCGATCTGTTCGCGCAGCGTCACGATCCAGGTCTTGTCGGCGGGGAGCGTGGCGGCTTCGCGCAAGGTCGGCACGTCGGGCAGATGCGACCAGCGCTTGGCGCCGAACACCGCCAGCGGCTTGATCTCGCCGATGTGCTGCAGCGCCGAATCCGCCGACAGCAGGCCGGAATCGACTTCGTTGCGGATGACGGCGAGCGACATGTCGCCGGAGCCGCGATAGCCGGTGACGATTTTCGATTTCAGCCCGAGCACGTAGGAGATCGTCGCCTGGACGTCGCTGATGTCGTCGGCCGGGCCGGTCGCCGACCAGGTCAGCGGGTCGGCTTGCAGCGCCGCGGCGATCGACTGATAGCGCGCGTCCTTGCCGACGAACCACAGTTTTGGCGCCGACGCCATCTTGGCGAGCCAGTTGAGCTTGGTGACGTCCCAGGTCGCGCCCGGCCGCGCCAGCATCTGGCTGATGATGGCGGCTTCGGCGCTGCCGTTCATGATCGTCAGCCCGTCGGCCGGACGCGTCAACAGTGTCGCCAGCGCGGCAAGCCCGCCATTGCCGTCCTTGTTCTCGACCAGCACCGTGGCGCCGAGTTTTGCGGCAAGCGCCGGCGTCACCAGGCGCGCGTAAATGTCGTAGCCGCCCCCGGGCGGCGAGCCGACCAGGATGCGCACGGTTTTGCCGCGATAGAACTCGGCGGCGGTCTCGGCGAGGGCCAGCCGCGGGACGGCGAGCGAGGCGGCGAGTGCCGCCGTGCCCGCGGTGACCCGCCGGCGGTCGATCAACCGTTTGCCATGCACTTGCGGCATTCCCCCTTGCCCTTGAGTTCAAATAGAATATCGCCGACAGAGGCCTTTAGAGTAAACCCGACGGGCGGATAGCCGCAGTGAGGGCTCGAGCATGGCGTATTTGGCGGAAATTCCCTACGGCGCCTATTGGAGCACGCCCTTTGCCAAATGGCAGGGCAGTTTTGCCAACCTGCACAGCGTCGAATTCGCCGCCCATGTCGCCAAGGCCGAGCTGGCCAAGCGGCGCATCGCCCCGGAAACGTTCGACTATGGCGTGCTCGGCATGACGGTGCCGCAGAAGGCGTCGTTCTACGGGCTGCCGTGGTTCATGGGGCTGATCGGCGGCCGCAAGGTCGGCGGGCCGACCATCGCCCAGGCCTGCGCCACCAGCGTACGCTGCCTGCTCGCCGGCGCCCAGGAAGTCGAGGCCGGGCTTGCGAGCACCGCGCTGATCGCAACGTGCGATCGCATCTCCAATGGCCCGCATATTGTTTATCCGAGCCCCTCGGCGCCGGGCGGCACCGCCGCGCACGAGAACTGGGTGCTCGATAATTTCAGCAACGACCCGCTCGGCGGCCACGCCATGGTGCAGACCGCCGAGAATGTCGCGCGCAAATATCAGATCACCACCGCCGCGCAACACGAGGTGGTGTTGCGGCGTGGCGAGCAATACGCGGCGGCGCTGGCCAACGACCACGCGTTTCAGAAACGCTACATGACGCTGCCGTTCGATGTGCCGTCTGCCAATTTCAAGAAGAGTGCCGGCGCACTGCAAGGCGACGAAGGCGTGGTGATGTCGACGGCCGAGGGTCTTGGCAAGCTGCGTCCCGTCGTTCCCGACGGCACCGTGACCTTCGGCGGCCAGACCCATCCGGCCGACGGCAGCGCGGCAATCGTCGTCGCAACGCCGGAGAAATGCCGCGAGATGTCGAGCGACAAGAATGTGCGCATCGGCATCCTCGGCTTTGGCCTCGCCCGCGCCGAGCTGGCGCATATGCCGGAAGCGACTATCCCCGCCGCAAAACAGGCGCTCGATCAAGCTGGATTGACGATTAAGGACATGGCCGCGGTGAAGTCGCACAATCCGTTCGCCGTGAACGACATTATTTTTGCCCGCGAGACCGGCGCCGATCTGATGGCGATGAACAATTACGGCTGCTCGCTCATTTGGGGCCATCCGCAAGGGCCAACCGGGCTGCGCTCGGTCATCGAGATGATCGAGGAATTGGTCATCCGCGGCGGCGGTCGCGGCCTGTTCCAGGGCTGCGCCGCCGGCGATACCGCGATGGCGGTGGTGATCGACGTCGATACGCCCAAGCACTGACACGGATTGCGGGTGACGGCTCCAGCAACAGCGCGGCGCTTCAAGGTCGGCATCGACGTCGGCGGCACGTTCACCGACTTTTATGTCCGCGAGCCCGGCCGCGAGCCGGTCATCCATAAAGTGCTGTCGACGCCGGCGGATCCTTCGGTCGGCGTACTCGCTGGATTGCAGGAGCTCGCGGGCACACTCGACGCGCCGCTGGCGCTCGCCGACTTTCTCGGCAGCATCGAAGTGATCGTGCATGGAACGACCGTGACGACCAACGCCACGCTCACGCGCCGCGGCGCCAAGACCGGACTGATCACCACCGCTGGCGTGCGCGATGCGCTGGAAATGCGCCGCGGCATCCGCGAGGAGCGTTACAACAACCGCTACACCAATGTGGCGCCGGTGGTGCCGCGTTATCTCCGGGTCGGCGTCGCCGAGCGCCTCGACCGCCATGGCCGCACGGTAGAACCGCTAAAGCTGGATGACGTGCGCGGCGCCATCGCGCTGTTCAAATCGGAAGATGTCAAGGCGGTGGCGATCTGCTTCATGAACGCCTTCGCCAATCCGGCGCACGAGGCGGAAGCCGCGGCTTTGGTGCGCAAGGAATTGCCCGGCGCGTTCCTGACCACATCGACCGAGCTGTTGCCCGCGATCCGCTTCTACGATCGCGTCTCGACCACCGCGCTCAACGCCTATGTGGGGCCGATCCTCGATCATTACCTGGCGCAATTGCAGCGCCGCCTGAGCGAAGCGGGTTTTTCCGGCGCGCTGCTGATCATGCAATCCAACGGCGGCGTGATGACGCCGGAAGTGGCGCGAAAATCGCCGGCGCTGACATTGCTCTCGGGTCCGGCGGGCGGTCCGATTGCCGGCCTCGCCGCGGCACGACCCCATGGCAAAGACAGCTGCATCGTGGTCGACATGGGCGGCACCAGCTTTGAGGCGGCGCTGGTCGAGAAAACGCCGGTGGTGATCAAGGAAGGCGAGATCGACCGGCTGCGCTGCGCACTGCCGATGCTCGGCATCCACACCATCGGCGCCGGCGGCGGCTCGATCGGCTGGATCGATCAGGGCGGCTTGCTGCGCATGGGGCCGCACAGCGCCGGCGCGACCCCCGGGCCGGCCTGCTACGGCCAAGGCGGCGAATTGCCGACGACCACTGACGCCAACCTGGTGCTCGGCTATCTGAGCGCCGATTTCTTCTCCGGCGGCCGCATCAAGCTCGATGCGAAAGTCGCGCGCGACGCGATCGCCAAGAAAATCGCCGCCCCGCTCGGCATGACGGTCGAGGCCGCCGCCGCCGGCATGTACAGGGTCGCCTGCACCAACATGGCGCAGGGCGTGCGCGCGGTGACCATCGAGCGCGGCAGCGACCCGCGCGAATTTCCGCTGGTGGTCGCCGGCGGCGCCGGCCCGCTGCATTCCTGCGTCATCTGCAACGACCTCGACATCACGTTGCAGATCGTGCCGCGCGAAAGCTCGGTGCTGTGCGCATCCGGCATGCTGATGGGCGACCTGCGCCACGATTTCGTGCGCACCTTCGTCGACCGCTTTCCCGATCTGCGCTGGGACAAACTCAACGCGCTGATCGCCGACATGATCGGCAATGGCGACCGCACGCTTGCCGGCGAGAACATCGCGCCGGAGCGGCGGCAGCACGCGGTGACGTTGGACTGCCGCTACCTCAAGCAATACCATGAGGTGTCGTTCCCGGTGCCGCTCGCCGCGATCGAAAACCGCGATGCGGGCGCCATCCTGCGGGCCTTTCACGATGAGCATAACCGGCTGTTCGGCTATTCGCTGGAGCAAGAGGCCACGCCGGTCGAGATCGTCAATGTGCGGGTGCAGTCGATCGGCATGACGGAAAAACTCGAGCTTTTGGGCGAACCGTTCGCCGGCGCCGACGCGTCGGCCGCGCGCAAGGGCGAACGCTCGGCTTATGTGTTCGAAAAAGAATCGTTCGCAACGATTCCGGTCTTCGACGGCCACCGCTTGCATCACGGCAACCGCATCGCCGGGCCAGCACTCGTCGAGATGGTCACCACCACGGCGTTCATCAGCGCCAGCTACGATGCCGTCACCGACCAATTCGGCTCGCTCTTGATGTATCGCAAAGGCCGCGACGATCTGGTGCGCGATTGCCTGGGAGCGGCGTCATGAGCGCAAACGCCAAAGCCGTCGATCCGATCCTGATGTCGGTGTTGGCCCGCACCTTCCGCTCGATCACCGACGAGATGAGCGCCTCGGTGGTGAAGACCACGCGTTCGCCGATCCTATGCGAGGCCAAGGATTTCGTCACCGGGCTCTACGACGCCCACGGCAACATGCTGGAGCAGACCGAGAACCTGCCCATCCTCGCCTTCTCGCTCGGCCCGGTGTGCAAGCACCTGGTGCGCTATTTCGGCGACGACATCCACGACGGCGACGTGATCTTCCACAACGACGTGTTCTCTTTCGGCAACCAGAACAACGACGTCGCGGTCTACAAACCGATCTTCCACGACGGCACGCTGGTCGCCTGGGCGGCGGTGAAGGGCCATCAGGCCGATATCGGCGGCGCCGTACCCGGCGGCTACAATCCCAACGCCAAGGAAGTCTGGCAGGAGGCGCTGCGCATTCCACCCGTAAAGGTCTACGAGAAGGGCAAGCTGCGCCGCGACGTCTGGGATCTGATTTTTGCCAATATCCGCTTCGACATCGTGCAGCACGATCTGAAAGCGCAGATGGGCGCCTGCACCATCGGTGAGCGGCGGATGCGGGCGCTTTTACAAAAATACGGCCGCGATGTTTTCGAGACTCACAAGACGGCGCTGTTCGACGCCACCGAGAAGATGATGCAGGCCGAGCTCGCCCGCATCCCCAACGGCACCTATAGCGGCGAAGGCATGGTCTATTTCGACGGCCATCACCAGGGCTCGAAATTCGTCATCCGCGTCACCATCACGGTCGAAGACGCGCATGTGCGGTTCGATTACTCCAAGACCGACGCCCAGACCGACGGCTTCGTCAACGGCACCTATACGTCGAGCGCGTCGGCGACCCTGCTGACCTTCCTGCAATTCATCAATCCCGACATCCCGCACAACGAAGGCATGATTCGGCCGATCGACATCGTCATTCCGGAAGGCACCATCCTCAACGCGCGCTACCCGAAGGCGACCACGTTCGGCAATCACCTGTGCCCGCCCAACGCCGACGCCATCATCCGCGCGCTGGCGCCGGTGATTCCGGACCGCGTCACCGCCGGCTGGAACAACCTCTTGTGCTCGCTCACCACCGGCCTCGATCCGGAGACGAACGAGAAATATGTCGACATCGGCTTCATGGGGCTCAAAGGCGGCTCCGGCGCCATGGCGGGCACCGACGGCTACGATCACATCGGCATGATCGACGCGTCGGGTGGCGTGCTCGACCAGGATTACGAGATGTTCGAGCTGCAGACGCCGCACCAGCTCATCCAGCACGAATATATCTGCGACTCCGGCGGCGCCGGCCGCTGGCGCGGCGGGCTCGGCGTCGAGACCAAATTCAAGATCGGCTCCGACGCCACGCAACTGGTCACATTCGGCGACGGCGATTTCGAGCCGGCCTTCGGCCTATTCGGCGGCCACGACAGCATGCTCAACTCCATCGAGCTCAATTATCCCGACGGCACCCGCGTGGTGCCACGCAACAAGGATTTGATCCTCGGCGTGCCGAAGGGCACGCTCTATCGCCAGGTCGCGGGCGGCGGCGGCGGCTACGGCGATCCGAAACAGCGCGACCGCGAGAAGGTCGCGGAAGAAGTACGCAACGGCGTGATCTCGCCGCAGGCGGCGCGCGACATTTACGGACTTGAAGATGACGGATTGAAAAAATGAATTTCGACCTCAGCGACGAGCAGGTCCAGATCCGTGACACGTTTGCGCGCTTTTGCGACGAGCGCATCGCGCCGCGCGCCGCCGAGATCGACGAGGCGCACGCGTTTCCGCGCGAGCTTTTTGACGAAGTCGCAGCGCTCGGCTTCTTCGGGCTGCGTTATCCGCCGGAAAGCGGCGGTCTCGGCCTCGATCTGATTTCGCTCTGCCTGGCGCTGGAGGAAATCTCGCGCGGCTCCATGTCGCTGGCCGGCTGCGTCACCATGCAGTCGCTGATGGGCACGAAGTTTCTGGAAATGCTCGGCAATGCCGACATCAAAAAACGCCTGTTCGAACCGGCGCTGCGCGGCGAAAAAATCGGCGGCATCTGCATGACCGAGCCGAACGCCGGCAGCGATCTCGGCGGCATCGCCACCAGCGCGCGCAAGACCGACGGCGGCTATCTGCTCAAGGGCCAGAAGATGTGGGTCACCTCGGCGCCGGTGGCCGATTTCTTCACCGTGTTCGCGCGCGCCGGCGACGAGAAGAAGCTCACCATCTTCCTGGTCGAGAAGCACTTCAAAGGTCTCGCCATCGGCAAGGCGATCGCCAAGATGGGCGTGTGGGCGCTGCCGACCTCGGAGCTCGCCTTCGACGATTGCTTCGTGCCCGACAGCCACCGCCTGAGCCACGCCGAAGGCGACGGCGAAGGACACTTGCGCAAGCTGCTGGCGGAAATCCGCATCGTCACCGGGGCCCTGGCGCTGGGCGGCGCCCGCGGCGCGCTCGAAGAGGCGATCCGCTATGCCGGCGAGCGCCAGCAGTTCGGCAAGCCGATCAACCGCTATCAAGCGATCCAGCTCAAACTTGCCGAGATGGCGACCGATCTCGAAGCAGCGCGCCGGCTGGTGCACTACGCCGCCTGGCTCAAGGACAACGACAAGCCGCACCACAAGGAGGCGGCGATGGCAAAGCTGTTCGCCTCGGAAGCCGCGGCCGGTATTTGCGACAAGGCGGCGCGCGTGCTCGCCTCCTACGGCTACAGCATGGAATATGCGGTGCAGCGGCACCTGCGCGACATCCGCTTCACCCTGATCGGCGGCGGCACCAGCGAAATTTTAAAGCTCGTCATCGCCAAGGAGCTGTCGGCGTGACGGAGCGGAAGATCAAGGTATTGCTGGCCAAGCCCGGCCTCGACGGCCACGACGTCGGCGCCAAGGTGGTGGTGCAGGCCTTGATGGAAGCCGGCTTCGACGTGATCTATACGGGTCTGCGGCAGACGCCCGACGCCATCGCCAAGGCCGCCGCCGAGGCCAAAGCCGACGTCATCGGCTTGTCGATCCTCTCGGGCGCGCACATTCCGCTGTGCCGGCGCATCCGCGAGTTGCTGCAGGAGAAGGGGCTTTACGATAAGCTCTGGATCGTCGGCGGCAATATTCCGGAAGACGACCGCATGGTGTTGCGGCAACTCGGCTTCCGTGGCGTGTTTCCCACCGGCAGCCGCACCGCCGACATCGTTTCGTTCATTCGGGAGAATGTGAAATGACCGAGAAAGAAAAGCGCAGGGAAGCTCCCGTCCGCCCCGTCGTCAACGAATCCGGCATCGAGATAAAACCGCTCTATACCGCCGAGGATGTCATCGCCACCGGCGGCGTCGATTTAAGCCGCGCCGGCGAAGCGCCGTTCACCCGCGGCATTCATCCGCTGATGTACCGGCAGCGGCCGTTCACCATGCGGCAATATACCGGCTTCGCCAATGCGGCCGACACCAACCAGCGCTTCAAATATCTGATCGCCAACGGCCAGACCGGGCTCAATGTCGCGTTCGATCTGGCGACGCAGTGCGGCTACGATTCCGACGCGCCGGAAGCGATCGGCGAAGTCGGCCGGGTCGGCATGGCGGTCGACACCTTGCGCGATTTTGAAGTGGCGTTCGACGGCATCGATCTCGACGCCATCACGGTGTCGCTCACCATCAACGGCGCCGCCGCGATCCTGATCGCGATGTATCTCGCCATGGCGGAGAAGCGCGGCTACGACGTTGCGAAGCTGCGCGGCACCGCGCAGAACGATATTCTCAAAGAGTTTATCGGCCGAGGCACCTGGGTGTTCCCGGTCGATCCGTCGGTGAAATTGGTTGCCGACACCATCGAGTATTGCGCCAAGGTGGCGCCGAAATATTCGCCGGTGAGCGTCTGCGGCTACCACATCCGCGAATCCGGCGCGACGCCGGCCGAGGAAATGGGCTACGCCTTCGCCATCGCCAAGGCCTACACCGATGCGGCGCTGGCGCGCGGCCTCGACATCGATGAGTTCGCCGGCCGGCTGTCGTTCAACTTCAACATTTTCGGCAACCTGTTCGAGCAGGTGGCAAAATTCCGCGCCGGCCGCCGGCTGTGGGCAAAAATCATCCTCGACGGCTACGGCGCCAAGAAGCCGGACTCCGGCTGGCTGCGCATGATTGCCGGCGGCGGCGGCTTTGGCCTCACCATCGAGCAGCCCGAGAACAACATCATGCGCGGCGCCTACTACGCATTGATCGCCGCGCTGGGCGGCGCGCAGACCATGGCGCTGTGCTGCTACGACGAGGCCTATACGATCCCGACACCGAAGGCGCAGCGCATCTCGCTGCGCACCATGCAGCTTCTCATCGAAGAGATCGGGCTTGCCGACACCGTCGATCCGCTCGGCGGCTCCTATTACATCGAGAGCCTGACCAATCAGCTCGAGGAAAAAATCGTCGAGGCGATGGCCTGGGTCGATTCCCAAGGCGGCATCGTCAAGGCGGTGGCCGACGGCGTCATCCAGGCCAAGGTGTCGGAATACGCGTTCGAGCGACAGAAGGCGCTGGAGAGCGGCGCGCTGCGCAAGGTCGGCGTCAATTGCTACACCGATAGCGACGAGGAAAAGCCGCAGGTCGACCTGCACGGCTATGACGAAATGGGCGCGGTTGAACAAATCGATGCACTCAAGAAAGTGCGCGCGACGCGCAACAACGCAGCCGTCGAGCGCGCGCTGGCCATCGTACGCACGGAGGCAAAAGCCGGGCGCAACGTCATGCCGGCGCTGATGGATGCGGTGAAGGCCTATGCCACCGTGGGCGAGATGACCAACGCGCTGGTCGATGTTTACGGCCGCTTCCAGGAGCCGACAAAACTCTGGCGCAAGGTCGCCTGAAGCCATCGCGCGCGCATCATGAAGCCCGGCGTCATCCTTTCGATGGAGCAGGCCTTGTCGCTGACGTCGGCGACACTGCGCTTCGTGCATCTCGGCTGGCGCGTGATAAAGCTCGAAGCGACGCCGCAGTCGGAAGGCGCGCTGCCCGGCGATCCCAACCGCTATATCGGCTCGCTGGTCGCCGACGAGGGCCGGCGTTCCTATTTCATCGGTCCCAATGTCGGAAAGGAGTCGATCGCGCTCAATCTGAAAAGCCGCGAAGGCCGCGACGTGCTGCACCGCCTGATCCGCGAGCTCAATGTCGACGTGTTCTGCTGCAACACGCTGCCGTCGCGCTACACCGAGCTCGGCATCGACTACGACAGCTTGCGCGCGGTGAAGCCCGACCTGATCTGGGCGGCGATCTCCGCCATGGGGCCGGATTATCCCGACGCCGCCGGCTACGACCCGGCGATCCAGGCCCAGGTCGGCTACATGGAAGTTACCGGCATGCTCGACGGCCCGCCGACGCTCGCCGGCATTCCGCTGGTCGATCTGAAAGCCGGCGACGAAGTCTATGCCAATGTCTGGAAGGCGCTGGCCGAGCGCGCCACTTCTGGGCAAGGCAGCCGCATCGACGTGTCGATGATGCAGGCCGCGGCGGCGTGGCTGATCACGCTGTTGCCGCTGATCGATTTCGACTGCGAGCCCTGGGAAATCACCCGCGCCGGCAACGAGCACCGCAAATTCGTGCCGACCAATGCCTATCCGACCAGCGACGGCGCGGTTTTGTTCGCCATCGGCAGCGACGCCGGCTGGCGGCGCTTCACCGAAATCCCGACATTCAATTCCGTAGCGACGCCGCAGCGCGTCACCAATGTCGGCAGGGTTGCCGACAGGGTCGCCATTCATGCCGACATTGCCGCCATCACCAAGCAGCTTTCCACAGCCGACATGATCGCCGCCCTCAAGCGCGCCAAAATCCCGCATGCGCCGATCAACACGGTGCCGCAGGCCATGCAGATCGAGGCGATTGCCAAGCGGCTGACCACCACCACCGCGCCGGACGGCCGGCGCGTGCGGCTGCCGCCGATGGCGGTCGATCAGGCCGGTGCGCCGCATGATTTTTCTTTTCCGCCACGCTACGGCGAGCATTCGGAAAAACTCCTGCGCGAGGTCGGCTACGATTTGGGCGCCATCGCAAAGCTGCGCGAGGCGCACGTCATCGCCGGCCCCGACGCGGTCGTCGCCCGCTCATGAGCTTGCAGAATCCGCTGCTGCGAAAATCGTCGCGCCCGCTGCCGCGCTGTGCCGTCGTGGTCGGCGCCGGCACCATCGGCCCCGATATCGGCTATTACCTGAAATCCGCCCTGCCCGATCTGAAACTTTATTTGCTGGATATTTCGCAAGACGCGCTCGACCGCGCCATGCAGCGCTTCACCGAGTATACGGAAAAAGCCGTGGCGCGCCGCAAGATGAGCGTAAGCGAAGCCGAACAGGTTCGCGCCAACGTTTTTGCCACGACCGACTATGAGGTCGCGCGCGACGCCGATTGGGCGATCGAGGCGGCGACCGAAGACCTCGCCTTGAAGCGCAAAATCTTCGCGCAGCTCGAAGCCCTGATGCGGCCCGACGCTTGGATTACCTCGAATACCTCTTCGCTGCCGGCAGCGTGGATTTTTTCCGAGCTCAAGCACAAGGACCGCGCCACGGTAACGCATTTCCTCGCCCCGGCCTGGCGCAATCCGGTGGTCGAGGTCATCGACACCCCGGCGCTCGACCGCGCCGTGCTGGAGGATTTACGCGCACTGTTCTGCACCACCGGCAAGGTGCCGCTGGTCACCGCCGACGCGCCCTGCTTCATGCTCGACCGCGTGTTCGACAATTGGTGCAACGAGGCGGCGCATCTGTTGGATCGCGCCAGCCCGGCCGAGATCGATTCGACCGCGGCGGAATTCGTCCACGCCGGGCCGTTCTTCGTGCTCAATCTCGCCCACGGCAATCCGATCATCATCGAGACCAATACGCTGCAGGCCGACGAGGAAGGCGAGCACTATCGGCCGGCGCCGATATTCCGCACGGCGGGGACGTGGTCCACGGTCTCGCCCGGCAAAACCGTGCCGGTTGCGCCGCAGACCGCGGCGGCCATCCGCGACCGCCTGCTCGGCATTTTGATGTCGCAAAGCGGCGATATTCTCGATCGTAACATCGGCGAGCCGGCGGATCTCGAGCTCGGCTGCCGCCTGGCGCTCGGCTTCAAAGCGGGGCCGCTTGAATTGATGGGCGAGCTCAGCGCCGCGGAAGCAGGCCGCATCGGCAAGCGCCTCGCGCAAGAGCGACCGGGCCTGCCGCTGCCGAAACGTCCGCTGGGCGATTACCAGAACTTTTTGCGCTTCGTGCTGGTGGATGACGTGCGCGGCGTCAAAGTCATCACCATCCGGCGTCCCGAAGCGCTCAACGCATTGCATGACGAGCTGACCGACGAAATCCTCGGCGTGATCCGGCAATGCGAGACCGATCCCGCGGTGCGCGGCTTTGTCATCACCGGCTATGGTCCGCGCGCGTACTCGGCCGGCGCCGACATCGGCCGATTTCCCAAAATGCTCGGCGATGCGCAAGCGGCGGCGCAATATGCGCGGGATTGCTCGCGGCTTCTCCTGCATATCGACGGCATGACGAAGCCCGTGGTCGCGGCGCTTAACGGCATGGCGCTTGGCGGCGGGCTCGAGCTGGCGTTGCGTTGTCACGGCATCGTCGCGCTGCGCCATGCCTCACTGCAATTGCCGGAAATTCTGCTCGGCATCGTGCCGGGGCTCGGCGCCATGGTGGTCCCCTATCGGCGCTGGCCCGACGCGGCGGCCACATTTCACGCCATGATGCGCCGCGCCGAGCGAGTTTCGGCCAAGACGGCGCACGAGCTCGGCATCGTCGATCGCTTGAGCGACGACTACGCCACGATGGTCGAGAGCGCACTCGAGCGCGTGCATGCGTTGACCGGCCGACTGCAAGCGCCACCCGATGGCGCAATCGCGATCGAACCGCCGACGCCGACCGACGCCCTCGCCTTCAACGGCCAAAAGCTCAGCGTGGAAGTGACGCGGGTCTTGGAGCGCGCCATCGTCGATGCCGCTGCGGCCAAAACTTTCAACGCCGCGCTCGAAATCGGCTACCGCGCGTTTGGCTTGAGCGCCTGCACGGCGGCGGCGCGCGAAGGCATCGACGCGTTCTTGTCTCGCCGCGCGGCAGACTTCACAAAGACCGGTTAGCCGCCAACTGCCGGCGCATCATCGGGTAATGGGTATTTTTCCCGGTGAACGGCGGGAAGCTTTTGAAGTGGGCGCGCAATTCGTGGCGCACCGGCGATGCCATTGCGGCATTGAAGGCATCCGGTGAATCGAAGGCCACTTCGTTGCCGATCATGTAATCGGCGGGCGGCAACATGCCGGACGCGCCGGCGTCGACCGGCAGATAGCACAGCACGGATCTGATCTGCGGCAGCTTGCCGAGGATCGGCGGATGGTCGGCGATATAATGCGAGACGAACTCCGCCACGTTCTCCGCCGGATGATGGTAGCGCACCACATAGGAGAATGGCACGCGCAGCGGCCCCGGATTTGGCGCGTCGGCGACCGGGAAAAACCGCCGCTCGAAACCCGTGCCGGTGGCGGCCACGGGCATTCCGGCAAGGCTTTGCTTGAAACGCGGGTCGGACAGGCCGGCTTGCAGTTTTTCCTTGGTGGGAAATTGCAGCATGGCCATGAGCAACGGGCCGGGGCCGTCGTCATTGAACGGATCGTGGGTGCCGCCGCGCACCGGCTCGTATAGATCGACCGCGGTCAGTCCCCGCAGCGCCGTCCAGGCCGGCGCGGCGTGCCGCTCCGCCCAGGCCTGCACCGCTTGTTCGTGCGCGCGATCGCCGATGCAGGCGATCTCATAGACGAAGTCTGTCACAATCGTCCTCGGCCTTGGCGTCCCGCCTCCAGGGCGCAGGCGCATCATGGCGCAGGCCAAGTCTTTTGTCAGGAGAACAAGTCTTCTGTCAGGAGAAAATGTCCGCTGTCAGGGGGCAATGAAAATCCCTGTCGCAGGAAAGTGATCGTCGTGTTGGACTTTGGTACAGTATCGGACGCTGGAATGTGGCCTAGTCTTCGGGAAACGAACACTGCGCGCAAGTCCAATCAAAGCGTCAATCCAGGGAGGAAACAAATGAAATATCGCGTCATTCTTTGCGGTGGCCTGCTGGCAACTGCCGTTTTGCTGAGCTTCCCTCATGCAAGCTCGGCGCTGCCCGCGGCACCGTCCGCGCTGCTGCCGACAGTGCACAGCTCTGATCTCGTCGTCGTTCGTGGCGGTGGCGGCCGCGGCGGCGGTGGCGGTGGCCGAGGCGGTGGCGGTGGCGGCGGCCACGCACGAATGGGCGGTGGCGGCGGCGCGGCTCACGTGCGAACTGGCGGCGGCAACATCAATCGCGGCGGCAACGTCAACCGCAATGTGAATCGCAACGTGAACGTCAACCGCCATGTTGGCGTCGGCGGCGGCGTGGTCCGGCCATGGGTCAGACGGCCATATTTCGGCACGATCGTCGGCGGCGTGGCGCTCGGCACCCTGATTGCCGTGACCGTGGCTCCCGCGGCTCCGGCGCCAAACCTGTGCTGGTACTGGGTGGATCCGTCGCAGACCCAAGGCTACTGGGACTATTGCCAATAAGCGGTCAGGCTGGCGGCTGCGCGTCGGCCGCCGGCCCGCTTCAACGCTCGCGCCGACGAACGTCTATCCCATCGCCTTGACGATCGCCTCGATCAAGGCATTTGCCGGAAACGGCTTGGTGAGGAGCGCAATGCCGCCGGCGGCCGCGACTTTGCTCCTGATCCATTCGTCGTCGAGCGCCGTTATGAATATGGTTGGATACTTGTAACCGTCCGCCTTCAATTGATGCGCCAATTCGATGCCGGAAATGTCGCCGAGCTG
>Ga0210405_10001206_pt1 | contig 30774 bp, 34 predicted proteins | sample IncBWH11MmetaG_FD_155492 | JGI IMG/M metagenome (GOLD analysis project Ga0210405, IMG submission 155492) | Forest soil microbial communities from Barre Woods Harvard Forest LTER site, Petersham, Massachusetts, United States - Inc-BW-H-11-M | ecosystem: Environmental > Terrestrial > Soil >...
AACCGCCGCGCCGGCCGCGTTGTCGTTCGAAAAAGGTTCGCCGCAGGTTTTCAAAGATTGGAAAGCATCCTTCGTCGATGGGGCTGGCGGCCAAAGCATGTTCCCGCGAATGTGGGAACGAATGAAACCGGTCGTCGATGGCTATATCGTCGTGACATTGGAAGAAACGAGGAAGGCAATGCGTTTGATGGCCGAGAAGGCGCGCGTCATTTCGGAAGGAGCCGGCGCATTGTCGTTGGCGGCAGCGTTGACGGGCAAAGCCGGGGAAGGCCCCATCGTAGCAGTCGTTTCTGGCGGGAATATCGATCTGGCGAAATTTTCCGAATTAATCGCCTCGTAAACTTGGAGGGCGCCGCGCCGTCGGCGCCTTAGTCTTGGACACGACAGCGCGTGTCCCTCCAGTTTAATGCGCATGGATCATCTCACGGCACCCAACCACGTTGCAGGTAAGTAGAACAACAAGAGCGCCGAATAGAGTCACGGTTCGCAGTGTCGTTTTTGAACGGAAATAAAAATAGCCGTGGACGATGTAAACAACGTAAAGGCCGATGAAGACGCCCCAGCCGCCGTCATTGGCCAGATGTCGATCGAACACCGCGATCAAACCGAGTGGAAACATGTAAGCCAGTGGCCAGAGTCCGGGCGCAGTCGATAGAAGCGCAATACTCCACGCCGCCACATAGGCGATGATTTTGTAACGCAGGGGTACCGAATCTCGTCGTTGTGATCCCGTCGAGTTGGGACCGGTCATTACTCTTTGACCGTGATCGGCGTGCCTACGGGCGCGTTGCTATAAAACTTCTCTGCCATTCCTTCGGGCACTCGAATGCAACCATGTGACGCCGCGAAGGGCGGACAGTACCCCTGGTGCATTGCGTAACCGCCGTTGAAATGCATGCAATACGGCATTTTCGCCGGATCGAAATGGCCGCCTTTCGGGCACCTGTCTTTCCGGACATCGATATTGGATACCAACACGTTGCCGTCCCGATCGATGTAATCGCCGAACTCACTCGAGAAGTGATTTTTGTCTTTCGACATGACCGAATAATGCCCCGGCGGGGTTCCGAATCCTCGTTTGCCGGTGGAAACCGTCGATTCGCCGACCAAACGCTTTCCTTTGTAAAAGTAGGCTTTTTGTTCCGCAATGTGGACAACGATGCGCGCCTCGCCGTTTGCGCCTGAATCATCCCACCAACCGGGCATCGGTGTTGGCGTCGGCATGATCGCGGCGAGCGGCTTTTGAATTTGCTGCTGCAAGTCCTCGCAGCTGCAAAGCAAGAGCGCCACGACTCCCAACAACCCGAACTGAATCAAACCCCGGTGTTTCATAAGGCGGCGAATATTAACGCGTAGTTGGTTAGGCGGCGCAATTCAAAACGTTGCCATTGTGGTGTAGCCAGGCGTCTGCTTGCCGCGCCGAAGCTTGACGAAGGTGGGCGGCGCGTCAATACGGCCCACAGGGCCGTGGCTACAACGTTTGACGGTGTGCATCTACGGAAATACGCTCGTTCCATGGCCACTCTTACAAAAAACGCGCCGTCTCCCCAAGAACGCGCCAAGGCGTCGGTTCAGCCGGCAATTAATCTGGAAAATTGGATCGAAGAGAATCGCGGTTTATTCAAGCCTCCGGTCAGCAATCGTTATCTTTACGACGGGCGCGACTTTTTCGTCATGGTGATCAAGGGGCCAAACGCGCGGAACGATTTTCATAAGGTGGACTCCGAGGAGTACTTTTATCAGCTCAAAGGTGACATCAAAGTCCGCATCCGCGAGGGCGACAAGATTGCCGATCATTTGGTCCGGGAAGGGGAGACTTTCTTCATTCCGCCAAATGTTCCGCATGCCCCGGTGCGCCCGCCTGATACAATCGGCGTTGTTGTGGAAAGACGCCGCCCGCCGGGCGAACATGAGCACGTCATTTTCTACTGCGACAATTGCGGCGCCATCGTCGAAGACATCGACTTCGATTGCGCCGACATCGTCGAACATTTCAGCCAGGCGATGAAGGACTTTTGGTTGGATGATGCGCGTCGGACGTGCAAAAACTGCGGCCACAAGGTTCCCCAGCCTGAGCCGGTGCGGCCCTTCGGGAGTGACGTGTGACGTGTGACCAGTGACGAGCTAAGGTCGCGCGTGATTGTTTTTCTTGTCACTCGTCACTTGTCACTTGTCACTTTTTGCACGTGAAGATCGACCTCCACACCCACATTTTGCCGCGCGAATGGCCGGATCTGGATAAAAAGTTTGGCTATTCGGGGTTTGTCCGCCTCGAACACTGCGACGAATGCAGCGCCCGAATGATGATCGAAAACCGTGTCTTTCGTGAGATCACGGACAACGTGTGGAATCCGAAGCGCCGAATCGAAGAGATGGAACGGACCGGCGTTACCATGCAGGCGCTCTCGACCGTTCCGGTGATGTTCAGTTACTGGGCGAAACCGCGCGATGCGTTGGAGCTGTGCCGCCTTCTCAACGATCACATCGCCGCCGTTGTTCGCGAAAATCCAACGCGTTTTGCCGGGCTCGGGACAATTCCGTTACAGGATGTCGATCTTGCCGCGCAGGAGCTGACGCGTTGTGTTCGCGAACTTGGACTCCGTGGAGTGGAGATTGGGACCCACGTCGACCCGAACGATCATTGTCATGGTTCGGATTGCCGCAATCTCGATCATCCGTCGCTCGATGTTGTTTGGAAGACCGCGCAAGATTTGAACGCGGCGGTTTTCGTTCATCCCTGGGACATGATGGGCAAGGAACGGATGCCGAAATATTGGCTGCCGTGGTTGGTCGGAATGCCGGCCGAAAGTTCGCTGGCCATTTGTTCGATGATCTTTGGCGGTGTCTTCGAACGCTTTCCAAAACTGCGGGTGGCGTTCGCGCATGGCGGTGGCGCATTTCCTGGGACCATCGGCCGAATCGAACACGGATTTCACGTCAGACCGGATTTGGTTGCGATCGATAACGAAACAAATCCGCGGAAATATCTGGCAAGCGGAACGACTCCAGCGAGGTTCTTCGTCGATTCACTGGTTCACGATGCCGATGCCGTGAAGCTTCTGATCAATCTTTTCGGTGCGGAACGCGTGGCCCTGGGTTCCGATTATCCGTTCCCGCTCGGCGAGGCCGAACCGGGCAGACTCATCGAATCGATGAAGCTTTCCGCAAAGGACAAAGCTCAACTTCTCTCCGAAACCGGCCGCGAGTTTCTGGGGCTTTGATTTCGGAATTCGACATTCGTGCTTCATCATTCCGCGGCACACCGGGCCGCGGTCACATCTGATGCCGGATAGCCCAGAGGTCGTGAAAGATCGGCCTGAAAAGCGATTCTTTGAGAAACGGAACGCCGGGCGAGCCGCCGGTGCCGTGTTTCGCACCGATGGTGCGCTCGACAAGTTTGATGTGGCGATAACGCCATTCCTGCAGTCCTTCATCGAAATCGGTCATGAGTTCGAACAGGATCGAAACTTCGGGTGAGGATTTGTAAAGCTTCAATATTTCCGCCTGAACTTGTTCGTTTGGTCCGTTCGGTTGGGTGAGGTCGCGGTTTTTTAGTTCCGTCGGAATCTTTGCGCCCTGGGTTTCGAGAAAATCGTAGAAGTGATCGATCACGGTCCGTTCGCGGAGCCGTTCCTGCAGTCGATCCGCCCCGGGAAAATCCGGTTTCACATATTTCAACGTCGATTCGCGTTTGTAACCGAGGACGAATTCCATTTCTCGAAACTGGACTGATTGAAATCCGGACGCGGTTTCGAGCCGGTCACGAAAACTCGAAAACGACGACGGCGTCATTGTTTCGAGGATGTCGATTTGCGCTACGAGCACTTTCATGATCGTCCGAACGCGCTTGAAGGAATGAATCGCGCCGAACAGATCGCCCGCGGAAAAATCTTGTTTAATCTTCTCAAATTCGTGGAGCAACTGCTTGAACCAAAGCTCGTAAGTCTGGTGGATGATGATGAACAGCATCTCGTCATGCTCGGGGGGGGTTGAGCGCGGGCGCTGGAGCGTCAGCAGTTTTTCAAGATCGAGATAACTCGCGTAGGTCAGCGGAGGCATAACTGAATGCTCTACGGCGCGCCCACGCGCGTCAATAAACTGTAGAGGCGGCCGTGTCGGCTGCCCGTATGCGTTTTATGGCAGGCGACACGCCTGCCACTACAACTCCGCCTACTTCAGGACGGCCTGGTGAAACTCGTACCAATCGTCAAGATTGTTCAGGTTCACTGCGTCCTTGAATGCAGATGTGTCATCCGTAATGCCGCACGAACCGAGAATGCTTTTCCGCGTTTCATCGTCGTGATTATACCCGCGCACCGCGGCGTTATGTTTTTCGATCGATTGCCGATCCAGCGACTTCGCGCTCTTCGTCACCCACGCTTCAAATTGGGGATAAGTCGGTTTTTTTGTCTTGATGAAGTCTTTTACCGCTTGTTCTTCAAGTCCGAGAGCGGCGCAAGTCATGGCGTCGTAGCCTCGCCCAATGCCGGGATAACCGGGTGCGAGTTTACCTTGTGATTCGAGTGAAACTTTCTGCCACATCCGCGGCAGATGCAGCACACCCAGTGGACCGGCTGTGCCGGAACTGATCATTGGAACATATGTTTCGGCCATAAGAGGAAGTTGATAGTTGAAGGATTGAGAGTTGAGAGACGAAAAACTGTTACTCCTTACCAGGCGCCAACTCAATCCTTAATCCAATCTGTTCTTGTCACCTGTCACGCGTCACTGGTCACTTCTGCGCGTTAAGAACGCGCAGATAGTATTCGTCCCAAGCGGCTGGAATTGATTCGCGTAATCCGGGGAGCGCACGCGCCTCGCGTGCTGGTGTCGGCGCCTCGCCGACATGAACTTTTGTCTCTAGCCACCTTCGCCCAGCTGCCCCAGATAATATTCGTCCCAAGCTGCCGGAATTTTTTCGCGGGAAGAGTAGGGGCCCGGTTCATACGCGCGCGATGCGATTCCTTGCTGGCTCAATTCGCACATGTGCCAGTCCTGTTTGTTGGTCATATCCCAAAATTCAGTAGCATCATCCGGATTGTATACTGCGTGCCCGGCTCGGGCTGCGTCCGGATGAAAAAGCCAGTCGCACACGATCAACGTCCGCTCGGGCGATTGCGGCCACAGTTGATGCACCATCACGTATTCAGGGTGCAGGCTGAGCAGCATGTTGGGAAAAATTGAGTAGTAGAAAACAATTTGGTGCTCATGGTCAGGTCCGCCAACGGACGGACTCGCCGCGGCGAGTTCTTTACTGCACGCTCTAATTGGCAAAGCACAAGTGTTCCCACTCATACTTAAACTCTTGCCCGGATTGATCTTCATGAATCCGCCAAGGAACGGGCCTTCGCGCAGATCGTTTTCGGCCGAATCGTAGGGTGAAACTTTTTGCAACTGCGGATGAACGCCGGGGCAGTGATAGCACTCCGAGTAATTCTCGAACATCAGTTTCCAGTTCGCGCGTACGTCGTACTCAATCCGTTTCGCCGGTCGTAATGTCGCGATGTTCCAGTGCGAAAATTTCCCAGCTAACGGCGCGAACCAGTTCTCCAGCGGCATCGGATTATTTGCGAGGTTCACAAAGATGAATCCTTCCCAAACTCCGAGATTCACCGGATTCAACGAATAATCGGCCTTATCGAACCCCGACACGTCGTCCATGTGTGGCGCGCCGACCAATCGACCGTCGAGTCCATAAGTCCACGCGTGATATGAGCACTGAATCGTCGACGAATGACCGCAGGCATCTTCCTTGAGCCGCGTCCCACGATGACGACACACGTTGTAGAATGCTCTGATCTCTGACTTCTGATCTCTGACCACGATCAGGCTCTCGCCTGCAATCGTGGCTAGGAAAAAGTCTCCCGACTTTTCCAATTGGCTTTGATGTCCAACGAATAGCCACTCCCTCGAGAAAATTTTCTTGCGCTCATCAGCAAAAATTTCCGGCGACACGAAATATTTTTGCGGCATCGATTTGGCGCCATCCGAAGAAACGTCGGAAGGCCTTCGAAATGCAGCAATTCTCGGTTTGATCCGAATCGCCATGCCGCAATGGTCTACTTCGCTTTGGTTGACGTCAATTCAGTGTCGGACGTTAACCGTCGCAAAAATTTGTAACTGCCGTATTGAATAATCGATCACTTAGGCGTGTACTACCGGCACTTGCTCGGACTGCGCAAAATGAGATGGCGTCTAATTTTGGTGGCTTGCGGGTTGCTCGCCGTTGGTTGCGCGCACCATCACGACTCGACATCGGCTGATTCGGATTCACAAAATCACCAGCGTCATCATTTTGGACATCAGGATCCTTCGCTGGAAACCGAGACGGAAACGACAAAAAGTTACGCAAGTCCGTCGCCATCCCCTGGCGGATTTTAGCTGGTAGTTAACAGATCAAGTCCGCAACGCGCGGACTGGATCGACGCGCGTTGCTCGTCTGGCGGGCAGAAAACATGCGAACAGCGCGACCGCGAGCAGAATGATCAGTGCTAATCCGAACGCGATCGGATCGCGCGGGCTCACTTTATAAAGCAGGTTGCCCATCAAGCGTGTCAGCAGCAATGCCGCCGCGAGGCCGATCCCGACTCCGGCGGTAGTTAATCGCAAGCCGCGTGAAAGAACGAGTCGAAGGATGTCCCGCGCGCCAGCGCCGAGCGCCATCCGCATGCCGAGCTCGCGGGTGCTTTGCGAAACCGAGTAGGACATCACGGCGTAAAGTCCGATCGCGGCCAGAAAGAGTGCCATCCCGCCGAAAATCGCGAGCAATGTGGCCGCAAGTCGCTGAGTGTAGCCCCGTCCGTCCACTTGCTCTTGCAAACGATCAGCAGCGTACGGTGCCAGGGTCGGATCGAGAGCGTGGACTTCGCGCGCCAGCGCATTCGTGATCGCGCCCGGAGTTTCCCGTGTTCGAATGAGCAAAGCGTTCCCGACAAAAAAATTCTGTCGCACCGGCACATAAAAGAACGACCTCGGAGCCTCCAGCTTCGTTTCGTAGTTCACAGTTTTCGCGACGCCGACGATTTGCATCCATTTGTCTTTCACTTTGAGCCGCTGGCCGATCGGATCTTTCCCCGGCCAATATTTGCTGGCCATCGTTTCATTAATGATCGCCACCAGCGGCGCGTTTTCGTCGTCGTTTTTGGTAAACTCGCGGCCGGCGACCAGCGCGATTCCAAGAGTGGAAAGATAATCCTCGCTGACCTGAAGATAGTCCGCGTTCGGTTGCTCATCGGGTGCGGACTGGTAACCGTCGATCTCAATCGGCGCAGAGGAAGGAGGGTTGTAACTGAATGGAGTCACCCGTGTCAAAGCCGCAGACTCGACGCCGGGAAGCGCGCGGACGCGATCGAGCAACTGAGTGTGAAAAATTTTAGCGCGATCGAGTTTGTAACCTGCCGAAAACAAATCCACAACAGACGTGATCACATTGTTGGTTGAGAACCCGGGACTTGCGTTTTGCATTCGCTGGAGGCTTTGCAAAAGCAACCCGGTGCCGGCGAGCAGAACAAAACTGAGCGAGACCTGCACGAGCACCAAAGCCGAGCGCAATCGCGATCGGCCGCTGCCACCGACCACCCCGGCGCCCTCGCTTTTCAGCGCGTCGGAAAGATCGACATGGCTCGATTGAATCGCAGGCATGAGTGCGAAAAGCATTGTCGATCCAACGCAGATCGCGATGCTGAGCAGGAGAACGCGCCAATCCAACTCTCCTGGATAATCAATCGTGATCCCGGGCACCGATGTCGGAAACGCGAGCACGAGCGCGTTGCGGCTCCAATAGGCGACCGCAATTCCGCCGAGCGCGGCGATCAACGAAAGGAGCAAGCCTTCGGTGAAGAGTTGCTTGATTAAACGGCGGCGTCCGGCGCCGAGCGCAAGCCGCATCGTCATTTCATGTCGGCGCAAGAGTGATCGTGCGAGGAGCAGATTGCTCACATTGGCGCAGGCGATGAGGAGGACAAAGAAAACGACGGCCGCGGTGATGCCGAGCGTCGTCGAAATCCCGCCGGCCGCGTTGAACGGCGTCTTCCACAATGGTAACAGCCCAACCTCGTGGCCGCGATCCGTTTCGGGGTAGTCGTTCTCCAGCCGCTTCGCGATCGCGGAGAGTTCTGCCTGCGCCTGCTGCAGCGTGACGCCCGGTTTGAGAAAAGCGTAACCTTCAATCCAGCGCGCGCCGCGGTCCTCGAGTTTGTAGCCCGTGTTATCGAACGTCTCCTGCATCGACGTTGGCACCCAAAAGTTGAACGAGTAGCCGACGAACGTGCCGTGGAATTTTTCTGGCGCGACACCGATGATGGTGTGCTGAACGCCGTTCAGGTATTGCGTTTTACCAATGATGTCGGGATCACCTTTGTAACGATTTTTCCACGTCATGTAGCTTATGACTGTGACCGGATGTGCATTGCGTCCCGTGCCTTCTTCGGGTCGAAAACCGCGCCCGAGAATCGGTCGAACCCCGAGAGCGTCGAAATAATTCGCGGAAACAATTCCTCCGACCGCACGCTCCGCGCGGTCGCCATCGCTCAGCGTTGTGCCGGTGATTTTATCGATGATGAATGACTCAAAAAGCGTCGAGTTTTTTTCCAGATCGAGCAGGTCGGGATAAGAAAGTCCGGTGAAACCCTGAGCGCCCCGGGTCGTGCAGTTGAGGGCGAACATCCGGTCCTGGTGTGCAACGAGCGGATAGGGGCGGATGAGAATCCCTTCGATCCAACTCAAGGCGGCTGCGTTGGTGCCAATGCCGAGAGTCAGACAAAGGATTGCTAGAACGGAAAATCCCGGAGTTCGCCGGAGCATTCGCGCGCCGTAGCGAACGTCCTGAACAAATTCGTCGGCCCAGCGCCACACGCGTTGTTCGCGGGCGACTTCTTTGATTTGTTCGACGCCGCCGAACTGTCGCAGCGCCGCGTTGCGCGCTTCATGCGGCAACATTCCGGCCGCGATGTTTCGTTCGGTCAAAAGATCGATATGCGCCTGCATCTCTTCCGCCATCTCGGCGTCGCGATGATTTTTGTTGCGAAACAATCCTGCAAATCGACAGAACCAGGCGCGAACTCGCGGCATAAGTTTCTTATGCTCCGGACAAAACGAAATCGATTCCCTTGGTGATGCGTCCCCAGTGTTCCTGCTCTGCAGTGAGTTGTTTACGGCCGGCCGCGGTCAGTTTGTAATAGCGCGCTTTGCGATTGTTGTCGGAAACTCCCCATTCGGCCTTGATCCAGCCCTGCGCTTCTAAACGATAGAGCGCGGGATAAAGCGAACCTTGCTCGACGTGCAAAATCTCTTTCGACATTTGCTGGATCCGGTCCGCGATTGCGAGCCCATGTCTCGGATCGTGCTGGAGCGCTTTCAAAATCAACATGTCCAGCGTTCCGTAAACGAGGTCGGGTTTCTCCTTTGCCATAATCTTTGAAACCTAGACAGTCTGGGTGAAGTACTGTTCAATCTTTTGGCTAGACTGTCAACATGAAGCGCGTCGGGTGGCTACGATCTCGGCCGCCGGGATTTTGCGGCCAGCACCCGATGCGTCGCCAGCGCATTCAGAATCTCGGGATTGCCCTGCGCCCAGGCATTGTCGATGATGATTTGCCGAAAGCGCCATTTCTGGGCATCGCGCACGAGTTCGCAATCGTAGCGATTCATTAGTAGCGCGTTTTCCGCTCCCGGGCGCGGACCTTCTCGCGGCATGAAATGTTGCGCCATGACATAACAGTAGAGCGTGGCCGAATCCTCGCCGATCTCGATTTGAAGATTGGTTACGGTGTGGCTGGTATCGAGCGGCCCAAGCAGGGGAATCAGCGCGTCTACGATCGCCTGCCGGCCGGTCATCTTGGGAAAATCGAGGCCAAGTTTTTTGCCGGCCGGACGAAAATCCAGGACGCAATCTTCCGTAATCGCCGATGCCAGCGAATCAGCGTCGCCGTGGTCGAGCCCGAAGGCGAAGCGATGCAACGCGTCGGCGATTTCGTAACGGTCTGCTGCAAGCTGCCCGAGATCGCTCATGCCCCGGAGTGTAGACCTCGACGTTGCGATCGCAACAGCCTCGAACGAAGTAAAAGATCACGACTGCGTTCGACGACATCAACGGTTAGAAACCTTTGGCAGAACTCAGACTTGACGGCTTAAAGCCGTCAAGTCTGCCTGTGCGAAAAGATATGCCACTTTCCGGGCCAATTAGCTGGCAACGGACGCGGTTGCTGGCTTTTTCGCGCTCTTTTCGAACCTCGGCTTCGTCTTCGCTCCAGCCGTCCCGGTGTGACCCTAGGCAACTTTCCGCCGATTCGAATCATATTTGCCAGAGGACCGAACAGAGGGTGACTCGGGTTGGCTCGATAGAACCGATGATATCCGTTCGACCAGCTTGTGATCAGGCCAAGGGCACTGAGTTTGCGCAGCTCATCTTGAACCGTGTGAAGCGCCAGTCCGCTCAAACCCATGAGCCTCTTACGTAATGTGGCTTTGAAGGAGCCTTCCACAGAATGCTTAGCAATCTGGAGCGCACTTCCGGAAATAGGACGTCGAGCACCGACCGTTCGGTTTTTCGCATTCCCAACAAGACTTGACGGCTTAAAGCCGTCAAGTTCTATAGCGCTCAATGTTATATGATGAGTGCAAAAAGGGAGACCAGGACAATTAATCCGATGCCGGTGTAAACGATTGCGTCTTGAATGCGCGCCCGTCGCTTGGCTTTGGCGTAGGGGATGCGTGTGAACGTCACCATGGTGTAGAGTGGCAAATAGATCCCAGGCAGCGCGGCTTCGAGGAAGTGATCGAGTTTTTTCTTCATCCGAAATGTTTTCGACGCGGTTTTGTCGCGCATTTCAATGAAATTTCCGAGCGCGAGATCCGCCAATGCGTCGGCGTTCGCTTTTCTGCGCTCGAAGTATTCGGCGAACGCACCCTCTCGATCGGGAAATTCTTGCAAACATTCGTCGAGCACGACGCAATCTTCGAACGCCGCGTTCATTCCTTGTCCGTAAAACGGGACAACCGCGTGCGCGGCGTCGCCGACGAGACAGACCTTGTCGCGGTAAATCCAAGGCGCACAACGAATCGTGACCAGCGATCCCGTCGGATTATTTTTAAAATCGTCGACGAGGTTTGGCATCAATGGAACCGCATCCGGGAATTCCTCACCAAAAAAGCGGTGGACATCGTCGTCGGCTTTGGTCGTTGCAAAACTCCGCGGGCCTTCGAATTCCCAAAACAACGTGCAGGTAAATGAGCCGTCGGGATTCGGCAGCGCGATCATCATGAAACTTTTGCGCGGCCAGATGTGCAGTGCGTTCTTCTCCATCTGCCACGAACCGTTTAGTCCGGGCGGAATCGTCAATTCCTTGTAACCGTGCGCGAGATAACTCTCATCGTATTGGAACTCAGCGATTTTCAATTGCATCGACTGGCGCACAGCCGAAAACGCGCCGTCCACGCCGATGATCGCGTCGCCGGAGGCGTGGATTTCGTGATTTGCGGCCGACACGGCCACCTCTACAGAAGACATTTGCAAATGAGCAGTGGCTGAATCGAGATCGACTTCTGTGCATTTGTGATTGAAGTGAACGCGCACATTCGGATGACGCTGCGCAGCTTCAATGACCGTGGTGTTCAGGGCAGCCCGACCGATCGAATTGATGTGCTTGTTCGGATCGACGTCGTAGGGAGCGAAATGAAGAGTGCCGGATTTCTCGTGAATCATTCGACCCGGCATCGGGATCGCCTGTTTCAATACTTCGTCGGCAATTCCAATTTGCTGAAGCGCGTGTATTCCGCGGGTTGAAAGCGCGAGATTGATCGAGCGTCCACCGACCATGTTTCCTTCGCGCGGATCACCGCGTCGTTCGTAAAGATCGACTTCGTATCCGCGCCGGCCCAGATAAGCCGCGAGCAATCCGCCCGCAAGTCCGCTGCCGATCAGGACAAACTTGGCTGCCATCAACAAATTCCTAACCGTGGATTACGCGGATATCACGAACTAATCCGCGCACAACTCACTGGAGTTTCCGGTCAAATCGCGGCATACCGGTGCAATGAACAAGTTCACTTCCACTCGCGATATCATTATCCACACCGCTAAGTTTGACGAGGCCGTACGCTTTTATCGGGACGTTTTGGGTCTGGCAACGACGATGAATGCCGAAAAGCTCGTTGGATTTGAAACAGGAGCGTTCCAGCTATTTGTAGATGGACGGAGTCCGCTGAGGACAGGTCCGGTGTTTGAATTCTGCGTGGCTGACGTGGGCGCGGCGAAAGAGGAGCTTCTGGCCGCCGGTTGCGAGCTCGTTAGTGAAGATGCGTCCATTCCTCGTTGTTACATCAAAGATCCCCATGGTTTGATGTTTAATCTCAATCCCGAGTGATCCTCGGCTAACTGCTTTCAAAATGAAAAACCTCTATCTCAGCTACATCGTTGCGCTGCTTTGCGTCGTCGTTCAACCGTTGGCTGCTCAAACGCCGGAGCCGGCGGCGAAACCGAAGCAATTCATTTACGTTTTGCATCTCGTTCCGCGCTTGCACGACGACAAGGCCTGGACCGACGAGGACAAGGCGGCCGTTGAACGACATTTCAATCGATTTAAAGAAGCGGTTAAGTCGGGTCAGCTGATTCTGGCGGGGCGCACGCTTGAGACAGGAGAGCAGACTTTTGGAATCGCCATCTTCGAAGCCACGGACGAAAACGCAGCTCGCGCGTTCATGAACGCGGACCCGGCGGTCGTTGCGGGCGTGATGACAGCGGAACTGCATCCCTTTGGCGTCGCTCTTGAGAGAAAGAATCCTCAGCGGGACACGAATCCGCGAATCGAATGACCCCAGGAACCGGCATTCCCAGAACATAACCCAGCGTTTCAACGCTGGGTGTATTGACTCAGACGCCAAGTCCCGCCAGGACTGCAGACAATTCTTATTAGTCCTCTTGTTCGAGAATTACTCGCTCGACGTGCGAGTAAATGTTGAATGACGGCGGTCGCAGAAAACCTATCAGCGTCTGATTATTTTCGCGCGCAAATTCCATCGCCAGGCTCGACGGGGCCGAAACCGAAGCGACAATCGGAATTCCTGCGGCGAGGGCCTTTTGCATGATCTCGAACGAAGTACGACCGCTCACCACTAGAATGTGCCGTTCCAACGGCAACAGTTTCCCATCGAGGAAAGCGTGACCGACCGCTTTGTCTACGGCATTGTGACGGCCGATGTCTTCCCGAACGATCAAAGATTTGCCGTCCGAATTGAAAATACCGGCGGCATGAATCCCGCCGGTGCGCGCGAAGCCGGATTGATGTTCCTGCAGCAGCTGTGGAAGCGAGAGCAATGTCCGGATGTCTATCCGTAATGCCGTCGAGCTGATCGGCGCAAAGTTTTGTCGAATCGCGTCGATACTTTCCTTGCCGCACAGTCCGCAGCTGCTGGAAATTGTCCCGAACCGTTGGACAGCATTCAGCTTGACGGTCACTCCTTCGGCAAAGTCGACGATCACGATGTTCTCGCGATTACGCCGCGCATCTGGCCGCGAGAACTTCGTGATTTGGTCACGGTCGCGCACGATTCCTTCGGAAAGCAAAAACCCGGCAGCGAGCTCTTCATCGTGACCTGGCGTTCGCAGGGTCGTCGCGATGATTTTTTCTCCAATCCTGATTTCGAGCGGCTCCTCAATCGTCAACTCGTCGTGTTGATATTCCAGGCTGCCGTCCGTGCGACGGCGAATGATCTGACCTCGTCCAATTCCGTCCGCTTTCATCGATTCAACGCCAATGATATCATTGGGCAGTGGAAATCTGTCATCTTTACATTTCGGACGGCCACAATTTTGTCGGGCACCACGGCCGCGAGCCGGATGCGTTTTCGATGATCGAACTCCCGACGGTTGAATGCGTGGCGGGACGCGGATTGCGCGGCGACCGCTATTTCGACCACGAGGAGGATTACAAAGGGCAGATCACTTTTTTCTCGCTCGACGTTTTTGACGAATTGTGCGGCACGCTGCAAGTCGAGGGCGTTTGTCCAAGTAGTTTGCGGCGAAATGTTTTTACACGCGACGTCGATCTCAACATCTTGATCGGAAAAGATTTTGAAGTTCAGGGGATTCGGTTTCGCGGGACCGAGGAAAGCCGGCCCTGTTATTGGATGGATCGGGCGATTGCGCCCGGCACGCAGGAATTTTTGCGGGGTCGAGGCGGTTTGCGGGCGCGCATTTTGACCAACGGCGTTCTTCATTCGACTTCGCGCATGGTTGCCACAACCGAATGACGATCAGCGCGGTGCTGCTGGCCGGCGGCAAATCAAGCCGTATGGGTCAGGACAAAGCGACGATGCTCTTTCGCGGCGGGCCGCTTTGGAAAAATCAGCTCGAAATCCTGCGCGGACTCCAATGGAACGAGGTTCTTGTTTCGGCGCAAAAAGATCCGCCATGGCGGCCGGCAGAAATCGAATTTGTGGGGGACGAACAACCGTCGCGTGGGCCGCTCAGTGGAATTGCCGCGGCGCTATCACGCATGGCGGCCGATTACCTCTTCGTGCTCGCGATCGATGTTCCATTCATGACGAATACGTATCTTCGGAGCTTGTGCGCGCGGATTCAGCCCGGGCAGGGTGTTGTTCCGATGATCGAAGACAGAGCCGAGCCGCTTGTCGCAATTTATCCGCGTGATGCCGGAGATGAGTTTACACATGCGCTATCGGGGACCGATTTTTCGCTGCAGCCGCTTGTGCGCAAGCTGATCACGCTTGGAAAATTGCGATCAATCGACGTGTTGGCCGAGGAAACATCATCGTTTCGCAATCTGAACGAGCCGGAGAATCTCGCCGACTGCTGACTTCTCGGTTTTCACCAAAACCGAGTTGCCGGCTCCCCTGGGTCGATTCGCAAGATGCGCACGACCTCCCGCCGTAAAGTTCGCGTCCTGCGAACCACTGAGCTCTGATTTCCGCTCGGTGGCATTGGGTCTGCTTAAGCAGTGCTGGTCTCATGAGAAAATTCGAACCGCTCCCAGATGAAATGCAGCCACCGATCCACAGCCTGGAGCTGAAGGCTCTCCTCGTGGTGGACGATGACAAGCAGCTGGCTTCCGCGCTCCAGTGGATCCTCGCTGACGAGAATTTCTTGGTGGATATCGCGTTCGACGGCGAGGAAGCGATGATGAAGGTCAAGGCCCACGAATACGATGCAGTGATCTGCGACCTGAAGATGCCCAAGCTGCGCGGCGACGAATTTTATTTGAAGGCAAAGGAGGTTCGCCCGTCCCTGGCGGACCGTTTTATCTTCATCACTGGCTTCGCCGCCGACCCGCACATCGCGCTTTTCTTCAACAAGCACGATGTCAAGTATCTGGTTAAGCCGTTTTCGATCTCGATCTTGATCGATTGCGTCAAACAACTGCTCTGCTAGTCGCCGGTTCGACGTTGGCGGCCCGCGCCGACTTCTCTATGCTGCCGGCCGATGCCTGGCCGACCGCAAACGCGCGCTAGCGAGGACCAAAAAGTTTTTGGCTACGAACCCTCGCTCGACGGGGTCCGGGCAATCGCTGTGCTTCTGGTCATGGCGGGGCATTTGAATCTTGTCTACGCCGGCGGTTTGGGTGTCGACATTTTCTTCGTTCTCAGCGGCTACCTGATCACGGCGATTCTGGTTTCCGAGTTCTCAGTCAGTGGTCGGATCAGTTTGAAGAAATTTTACGCGCGCCGCGCGCTCCGAATTCTGCCGGCAGTGATCTTGTTGCTTGTCGTCCTAAATGTGTTTTTCACGATCACTCAACCAGGCGAACAAGCGTCGACGCTGCGATGGGATTCGCTCGGTGCGTTGTTTTACATCGCGAACTGGTTGCGAGCGTTCGGGCGCGATCTCGGAATCCTCGGACACTTGTGGTCGTTATCGATAGAGGAGCAATTCTACTTTTTTTGGCCGATCACGCTCGCGTTTCTTTTGTCGCGCAAGCTGAGCGTAAACCGGGTTTTAATTGTCATCGGATGCGCCGTTGTGCTGGTGAACCTGGACCGAATCTATCTCTACCACGGTATCGAGTCGTTCAATCGCATTTACAACGGACTGGATACGCGGGCGGACGCACTGTTGGTCGGCTGCGCCCTCGGTTTGTCGAGTTATGGGATTTTTTCGCGTCGCGTTTTTGCTGTTCTCGGATTGCTCGGCGCAGCATTGGTCGGTTACGTTTTATTTCGCGCATATCCGGTTCCGGCGAGCATTCAGGTGCCGTTCGGACTCACCATCGGTGGGACGCTGTTCGCGCTTGGCGTTGCATTCGCGCTTGGCGCCATCCTTTCCAATCGCGAGAGCATTTTCGCCAAAGTGTTGCGACTGCCTCCACTGGTCTGGATCGGACGCCTGTCCTACGGCCTCTACCTCTGGCACTTCCCGGTTTTTACTTTCGTTGCCGGATGGTTCCCGGCACTGGAACCCGTTCGATTAGCGGCGCTGGAAATCATCTGCACTTTTGTATGCGCGACGCTGTCTTATTACCTCGTTGAACGGCCGTGTTTGAATGCGAAAAAGAGATTTAGCGTGATCAAGACACCGGTCCCGACAACTCCAAGTCCCGTGCAATCGGTCGGTTACTGATGCCGGCCCAGGATTTGGGCGAAGCGCCAAACTTCTTCGAACGTGTTATACAGTGGGGTTGGCGCAGCGCGGATAACATTTGGTTCCCGGAAATCGCATTTCACGCCGGCGGCTCCGAGTTCCTTGAACAATTCCTTCGGATTTTCGTGAGCGAGGATCGATAACTGGCAACCGCGCGCACTCGGGTCGCGCGGCGTGATCACGCTGAATTTTTTCGACCCGAGTTGATTGAGCAGGAATTCCAAATAGCCGGTTAGTTTTGCGGACTTCTCACGCAACGGGTTCATGCCGCCGGCTTCGTCGAAGATCGCCAGTGAAGCGCGCAACGGTGCCATCGAAAAAATTGGCGGATTGCTGACCTGCCACGCGTCCGCCGACGCGACCGGAATGAATTCCGGTTCCAACTGCATTCGAAAACGCGTGTTAGGATCGTTCCCGAACCAGCCGGCCAGCCGCGGAAGCCTGGTATTTGTCGCGTGCCGTTCGTGCAAGTACGCGCCGGCAACTGCGCCTGGACCGGCGTTGACATACTTGTAGGTACACCAAACGGCGAAATCGACGTTCCAGTCGTGCATCGAAAGCGGCACGTTGCCGACCGCGTGGGCAAGATCGAATCCGGCAACGATTCCGTGTTTTTGCGCCGCTTTGGTGATCGTTTGAATGTCGAACAACTGGCCTGTAAAAAAATTAACACCGGCAATCCAGACAATCGCGAGCGTGTCGCGATTCTTTTCGATTAGCTCGAGAATGTCGTCCGTGCGCACCGTGAGTTCGCCTTTGCGCGGGCTCGCCGGGACCAGCGCATCCTTCGGATCGAGTCCGTGATGTCGCATTTGGGTTTTAATCGCGTAGGTGTCTGAAGGAAACGCCGGGTATTCCATCAGGATTTTGAATCGCGATTTCGTCGGCTGATAGAACGTCGCCAGCATCAGGTGGAGGTTCACCGTGAGGCTGTTCATACAGATCACTTCGACCGGTTTCGCGCCAACGATTCGTGCGGTTGGTTCGCGCAACGGTTCGTGATAAGTGTACCATGGCGTTTTCGCGCCGAGATGCGCATCCACACCGAGTTTCGCCCAATCGTCCAGCTCTTGATCGACAACTTCGCGCGCCGATTTCGGCATCAGGCCCAGCGAATTGCCGGCGAAATAAATTAGCGGTTTGTTATCTTTGCCGAGCGGAAGGTAAAACTTGTCACGAAAACGCCGAAGCGGATCTTCGGCATCGAGCTTTTTAGCGAAACTTTGGTCGGCAGAAAACTGCATAACAAGCCGACCGGAGATTACGCAGATTTCGCGACTTGGCTAAGGTGGATCGGCCTCTCCGAGGACGATGTTAGATTTAGTCTCGGCTTCGCCGACATCATTTAGCAACGCGCTCGGAGGTCGCGTTCCACCTCAAGAAGCGATTTGCATGAATTCGATGGTCGTCCCGTCCGGGTCCCGAACATAGACGACGCGCTTACCCGCGTTGGGGCCAGATTTCAGCGTCTGCGGTTTGCCGGCTCCTTTCCACCCCGATGCGGCGATCTTTTGCAAGACCGCGTCGAGATCATCGACAATTAGCGCGACGTGCACATGACCGATATCGCACGGTCGAAGATCAACCCGTCTCCGATCTGCTGGCGCGAAGTATTCGAGCAACTCGATCTTATGACCGCTTGGCGTCTTCAATACCGCAAGCTTCACATCGGCTCCTTTCACTCCTGTGATCTGCTCCGGCCTTTCGCCCGTCTGATGCGCGCTGTGGGAGAATTCAAAACCGAGCACGTCGCGCCAGAACGCGAGTGAACGTTCAAGATTTGAAACCGTGATGCCTGTATGATCTGCGGCGATGATTCGCAATGGCACGGCGCTCATTGGTTTTTACTGTAGTGGCAGGCGTGCCGCCTGCAGAAACTATTTCAGGCACCCGACACGGCTGCCTCTACAGAAGCAAATTACTTTACCGCGGCGATCACTTTGAGCTCAATTGCGATCGGCGTCGGCAACGCCGTTACTTCAACGGTCGTGCGCGTCGGATTCGGTTTGCCGTCCCCGGCAAAATATTCGGCGTAGAGCTTGTTATAGATCGGGAAATCCTTTTTCATGTTGGTGAGGAACACCGTTACATCCACGATGTCGTTCCAGTTCGCACCGGCGTCTTCAAGGACCAGGCGCACATTTTCAAAAACGGCGTGGCACTGTTTCGCGATGTCGTAGTTCGTGACGTTGCCGGCGGAATCAAGCGTGACGCCGGGGATTTCTTTACTTCCGCGCACGCGCGGTCCGATTCCCGAAAGAAACAAGAGGCTACCGGCGCGTTTCGCGTGCGGAAACGCGCCCACTGGTTTCGCTGCGCGTTTGCTTTCGAATGTGTCGCTCATCTTTTTAACCGCCCATCAACCGGATGAACACGGATCTCTTAAGGGAAGAAAGCCCAGTAACGATTAGGAGCGATGAATTAAGAAGTCGAAGTGGGTGGCTAGGCTTTTCATCCTTCATCCTTTCCTAGCCTCCGGCAATCGCGCCCATGACGAAGAACGGCTCTTCGCCCTTCACGATTGCGTCGGGCAGGGGAGTGTCGGCCGATTCGTGGGAAATGTCTTCGCCGCACGCAAAAAAGCGCACGAGCGGACGGCGTTTGAGTGTTCCATGATCGCGGATTGTTCCGCGCAGCATCGGGTATGTTTCTTCCAGCGCGTTGATAACTGCATGGACCGTCACGGTCCCGTTAAGATCGACATGCACTTCGTCGCCGACCTTGGCCAAAGTGCGCAAATGATGCGGTAAAACGACGCGAATCATGCTTTTAAAATTCAAAATTCGAAATCCAAAAAATGCCAGTCCGGCTCGGACCGAAACAATTTTCAAAATTCAAAATCAGGAAATCCCAAACGGCTTCCCCAGGTCTTTTTGATATTTCGAGGTTCTTGATCATTCGGATTTGTTTCGGATTTCGTGCTTCGATATTCGAATTTTACTTCAGTGTTTGTGCTTCCACCGAGAGCACCGCCGGCAAATCCCTCACGATTGCCTCCCAGCTATCACCAGAGTCCCGTGACCCATAGACTTGTCCGCCGGTGGTTCCAAAATAAATCCCGCAGGGATCGAGCGAGTCGACGCTCATCGCATCGCGGAGCACGTTCACGTAACAATCCTTTTGCGGCAGACCTTTGGTGAGTTCTTCCCACTTGTTGCCGCCGGTCCGGCTGCGATAGACGCGTAGTTTTCCATCGAGCGGATAATGTTCGGAGTCGCTTTTGATCGGCACCACATAAATCGTCTCGGGCTCGTGCGCGTGGACGTCGATTGGAAATCCGAAATCGGTCGGGAGATTGTCGCTGACCTCGCGCCACGAATCGCCGCCGTCATCGCTCCGCATCACGTCCCAATGCTTTTGCATGAAGAGAGTGTTCGGTTTCGACGGATGCATTGCCAGCCGGTGCACGCAATGACCCACCTCCGCGTTTGGATCGGGCATGAATTGCGAATGCAGCCCTTTGTTGATCGGCTTCCAGGTTTTTCCGCCGTCATCAGTACGGAACGCGCCGGCGGCTGAGATCGCGACGAAAATCCGCTTCGGATTTTTCGGATCGATCAAAATCGTGTGCAGACACATTCCCCCGGCGCCCGGTTGCCAACGCGGGCCGGTATCGTGTTGGCGCAGACCGGAAAGTTCGCTCCACGATTTGCCGCCGTCTTTCGATTCGAACAACGCCGCGTCCTCCACGCCCGCATAAACGTGGTCCGGCGAATCGAGCCCGGGCTCGAGATGCCACACGCGTTTGAATTCCCACGGATGCTGCGTGCCGTCGTACCACATGTGAGTGCCGGGAATTCCGTCGTAAACGAACATGTTGCTCTCGCCTTTGGGCATTCCGTCCGGACCTTTTAAATCCTCGGGGCTGCTGCCCGGCGTCTCCCACGTTTTGCCACCGTTGTTCGATCGTTGAATGACCTGCCCGAACCACGCGCTGGTCTGGGACGCGTAAATCCGGTCCGGATCCACCGGCGACCCTTTCATGTGATAAATCTCCCAGCCGGCAAAGTGCGGCCCGTCCACCTTCCAATCTTTGCGCTTCGCATCCGACGTGAGAACGAACGCGCCTTTCCGTGTTCCAACCAAAAGTCTAATTCCGCTCATAATTGGATCTTACTCCTGCTCTTGCTCTTGCTCTTAATCAATCAATGTCGATGCCCATTCCCGTCGTGAGCATGAGCAAAACGTTTCGCTGATCGTGCTTTTGCTTTCATCGCTTCAACTTCGCGATTCCGCGGCGGCGCGTTCGTCACCAACGACTCGAGTAAGTGGTGCGCGACATGCGCGACTTCATCGATCGCATGATTGAATGCGTCTTCGTTTGCTTTCGAAGGCTTGGTGACACCGCTTAGTTTTCGAACGAACTGTAGCGACGACGCGCGGATCTCATCCTCGGTCGCCGGCGGACTGAAGTTGTGAAGTGTTTTGATGGCTCGGCACATGAAGAACTTTTAACCACGGATCCGCCTTCGCCAACTCCGTTTTGTGTTAATTCAACGTGACGAAGCTACGGCGTGACAAGTTAGGCGGATGAAAACGGATTTTCTTCCGACGCTCATTTTCTCAACTGTTCAATAACTCACCTTCTGCCGTAGGCGCATTACGCATTGCAATTCTTAGCTCCGCTCGCAATCATGAAGCGAGTAGCGCGGTCATTCAGTTTCCGAACATGTAAATCGTCAACGAGTGCGTATGGAACGTGAACTTGGTTGGTGGCGAAGATACGTTTTCTCAACTGACCACAAGGTCATCGGAATCCAGTATGCGATTTCGGGCTTTGTTTTTCTCTTCTTCGGTTTTTCCCTGATGATGATGATGCGCTGGCAGTTGGCCTATCCTGGCAGACCGCTGCCGATTATCGGGAAACTGTTCGGAAGCTCCATGCCGGGAGGGGTCATGACGCCAGAATTCTACAACTCGTTAGGCGCGATGCACGGAACGATCATGGTTTTCCTCGGAATTATCCCAATCGCATTCGCCGGTTTCGGTAATTACATCGTCCCGCTGCAAATCGGCGCGCCGGATATGGCTTTTCCGAAGGTAAACATGTTTAGCTACTGGGCATTCGTTTTGGGGTCAGTGACGCTGCTGGGCAGTTTTTTTCTCCCAATGGGAACAGCCGCCAGCGGTTGGTCGTCTTACACGCCCCTGGCCGATATCGAGCAGCTCGGTCACGGACACTCGATTCTGACCGGTCAAAGTTTTTGGGAGATCGGAATGGTCTTCCTCGCCACATCGTCCGTCCTCGGCGCGATCAACTTCATCACCACCATCGTGCAGTTGCGAGCGCGAGGAATGACCTGGATGCGCCTGCCGTTCTTCGTTTGGACTCAATTCGTCGCCGCGTTCCTTTTGTTGCTGGCGTTTCCACCGATGGAAGCGGGAACGGTCATGCAACTGTTGGATCGAGTCGCGGGCACGAGTTTCTTTTTGCCATCTGGTCTCGTGGTAAATGGCCAGAAAATCGTCGTGGCAGGTGGCGGTGCCCCACTTTTATGGCAACACCTGTTTTGGTTTCTGATCCACCCTGAGGTTTATGTGTTGGTCTTGCCGGCGATGGGGATCGTTGCCGAGATCGTGACAAACAATGCGCGCAGACCGCTCTGGAGTTACAGGGCGATGGTTTTTTCTGCCTTCGGTATCGGCTTTCTGTCTTTCATCGTTTGGGCCCATCACATGTATCTCACCGGGATGGGAGAGGCGGTGAGTTCGTTTTTCCAAACCACCACCATTCTCATTTCTATCCCGTCAGTGATTATCCTGAGCGACCTGTTCTTATCGCTTCGGCGCGGATCGATTCGGTTCCCTGCGCCGATGCTGTTCGCCACCGCTTTTATGCCGATGTTCGGCATCGGCGGCTTAACCGGCATCCCGCTGGCGTTGGCTCCGGCTGATCTCTATCTGCACGATACTTATTATTTGATTGCGCACTTCCATTACCTCGTCGCGCCCGGAACGATCTTCGCCTTATTTGCCGCGACTTATTATTGGTTTCCCAAAGCTACCGGAAGAATGATGAACGAGTTCTGGGGCAAAGTTCACTTCTGGCCGACCCTCATCTTGATGAACGTGATTTTCCTCCCGATGTTTCTCCAGGGAATGCTTGGGATGCATCGGCGTTGGTACGATGGTGGCCAAGGTTGGAGTCTGGCGGGCGAAAAAGTCTGGGGCGTATCCGGTTTTGGTTGGAACGTTCCAATCTCAACCGCCGCTTGGCTGATGGGGCTGGCTCAAATTCCGTTTATCGTGAATTTCTTATGGAGCATCAAACACGGACGCAAAGTAACATCCGATAATCCCTGGGACGCGACAACTCTGGAATGGGCGACCCCCACGCCGCCCCCGCACGGCAACTTCATTGAGCCGATCACGGTGTATCGCGGACCTTACGATTATTCAGTTCGCGGAGCCGAACGAGATTTTTGCCCGCAGACCGAGGCTGTTGCCGCCCATTAACCGCGGATTACGCAGATCAACACGGATTTTCATCGCCTGGCTGAAGGTCTGACCTCTGGCCTGCAAACTTAGTGGTAAGTTCTCGTTCTAAAGCGTCGAACTCAGCGTAGTAATGATGCTCATGCTCGAATGACAACGAAAGCTTCGATACTTGCGTGTAGCCGTGTGATTCAAGAACAAGTTCGAAACGCGACAAAGGACCGTAGGCATAAATGAGATTATGGCGATCATAGATGAGAGTGGCATCGTCGGCCTCCGAGCGTAGCCATACTGAATGCCTGCCATCGCTATCCCAGAACTCGCCAAACCGAGCAAACATTGCATCAAGCTCACTATGCGAGAGTTCGCCGCTTTGGTACCGGCCTACCTTGCCTCCGCCGCGGAAGATTACTAAAGCGTATAAGAGAAAGAACGGTTCTTTAAGGCTCCTTGATAGGGCTTGGAGAACCTGCGAGCCATCATACGAAGCCGCGATCCAAAGACGCTTGGTGCCATCGTTGATCTCTTCGGTCGCGTACACTTTTCCGTAGTCGTGCGCCAGCCAGAGTTCTCCGCTAACGCGCGATGCGAACGTATGATTAAGCCGCGCCACGAGAACGGATCCTACTTCGCGATACAGATGTTCTTCGGTTCGGTGAAAAAGTGTAATGCCTCGGTGCCGCCTTCACGGCCGACGCCGCTGGCTTTCATTCCGCCGAAGGGAACGCGCAAATCGCGGACGAGCCAGCAGTTTACCCAGACAGTGCCGGTATGAATTTGTTCGGCGACGCGATGGGCGCGATTCAGACTTTGGGTCCAGACACTTGAAGCGAGGCCATAATCGGTGTCATTCGCATAACCGATCACTTCTTCTTCGTTATCGAACGGTGTGATCGTTACGACCGGGCCGAAAATTTCTTCGCGATTCGTCCGGCACGCGACCGGAAGATCGACAATCACGGTCGGCGAAAAGAAGTAGCCCTCGCGAGTGCGATCGTTAGGCGCGTTCGGAGCTTTGCCACCGAGTGCGATTTTGCCGCCTTCTTTCTGGGCAAGGTCGACATAGAACTTCACTTTATCGAGCTGCGCCTTGTTTACGATCGCGCCCTGCTCGGTTTTTTCGTCGAGCGGGTCGCCTTGGCACAACTGTGCCGTTCTTTCGATAAACCTTTTTGTGAATTGCTCGTATATCGGTTTCTCGACGAACACGCGCGAACCGCACAGACAAACTTGTCCCTGGTTCGCGAATGACGACCGCACGCTGCCGCCAATCGCGGCGTCGAGATCGGCGTCGGCGAAAACGATGTTCGGATTTTTACCGCCAAGCTCGAGTGAGACTTTCTTGAACAAAGGCGCGCACGCTTCGGCGACCTTCTTTCCGGTCACAGTGCCGCCGGTGAACGAGATCGTGTTGATTTTCGGATGGGCCGCCACGGCGGCACCCACATTCGGTCCGGTTCCGTGAACGACATTGAGCACGCCCTTCGGCAACCCGGCTTCAACGCAGACTTCGCACAGCAAATACGCCGTCATCGGCGTCAGCTCGCTCGGTTTAGCGATCGCAGTGTTCCCGACCGCAATGGCGGGCGCGATTTTCCAACTCAACAAGTAAAGCGGCAGATTCCAGGGCGAAATTAGACCCGCGATGCCGCGCGGCTGACGCAACGTGTAATTGAAGGCCACGCCGTCGGTCACATGCGCTTCGTTCTCGGTGTGCAGAATCGCTGTCGCGAAAAATCGAAAATTCGCGACCGCTCGCGGAATATCGAGCGTACGCGCCAGCGTGATCGGTTTTCCGGTGTCGATCGATTCCGCGCGCGCGAACTTTTCCAAGTCGCGCTCGATCAGATCAGCGATTCGCAAAAGGATCTGCGATCTTTCCTGGGCCGGTGTTGTTGACCAGTCAGGGAATGCTTTCTCCGCCGCGGCTACCGCAAGATCGACATCTTCCGGTCTGCCGTCGGCTACCTCCGAGTAGGGCATGCCGGTCGCGGGCTCGATGTTGTCGAGATAGCGTCCGCTTTTCGGTTCAACAAAGTCGCCATCGATGAAGTTCAGAATCCGACTGGGAGTCTTAGTCATAGTGAACTCATTAGATCTATCGAGAGATGTCTCGACTTCGCTCGGCATGACAAGAAAGTCGGTTCGACGAAGTTGCCGTCGATGAAATCTTGGATTTTGGGAAGGTCCTGCACGAAGCAAAGAGTAAACGCCGAACGTCCAACGTCCAACGCCGAACATCGAATCGAAAGTTATGAAGGCGCTTCGCCGCGCCGAGCGCCTGTCTAATTAGTTCGGTGCTTGAGACCAAGCACCGCTACAACCAACGGCGAAGCTATTACGCAGAAGCGGCTTCGGCGCCCCAGTTTACCGCATGCGCCCGGACTGGCTGGTCGAAGCCTTTCAACGCAATCTCTCCGAGGTCTTCGAACGCGAGAACTTTTCCCTCGCACAATTCCGCGACCACGTTGGACACGAGAATTTGTTCCGCGTCGGCGTGTGAACAAAGGCGCGCGGCGAGTTGCACGGTGCAGCCAAATAAATCGTTGTGATGTTCAACCGGCTCGCCCGCGGCGACGCCGACCCGAACTTGAAACGAGCGATCAGCTTTTTCCTGTCGATGCTTGGCGACTTCGCGCTGAACACGGCTGGCGCATTTCACTGCAGACGCCGCCGACACAAACGACGCCATGATTCCATCGCCGAGATGTTTGATTTCGCGACCACCCAAACCGGCGAGTGCATCGCGCACGATCTTGTCGTGCACAGCGAGTAACTCCATGGCTGCCTCGTCACCCAAGCGTCGAGTGAGTGCGGTCGAGCCCACGATGTCGGTGAACAAAATAGTGCGAATTCCCGGATCGCGATCGTCCGCAGAGCCGCCGGGAAACACGACCGCTCCCGCCGGGTTTACTTCGCTGCCACCGAGAAATAAGTCGGCGACCTCAGGTTCGACTTGAATGATTTTTTCGGCGACGTTGCCGTGGGCCTCAAGATGGACCTGAGTTGCGGCTTCAGCGTTCGGTGCATGGCAAAGGCAGAAAATCTTTCCCTCCTTTTCATTCACCCAATACTTGTGGTAACTGACGCCGTACTTGTCTTGAACCGCGACATCGCGCGCGTGCGCTTTCATGACTTCTTCAGCGGTAACACCGCCCTGGAGTTCATGGATGTCCATGTAAGTCGGCATACGACATCTCTAAGTTAACAGCGGGACGGCGGCAAATCTAGCGGGATGACAGTTTGTGCGAGATGTCGATTTTCGGTGAATGCGCAAGCGTCTGGTAAACGACACAATAGCGCTCCGTAAGTTTCAAAAGCGTGGCGATTTGTTCTTCGGTCGCGTTGGTATCGAGATCGAATCGCAATCGTATGCTTTGAAAACCGACCGGCGCTTCTTTGGAAACGCCCAGCGTTCCGCGGAAATCCAGATCGCCTTCTGCGCGAACGGTTGCGTCCCGGAGCGGAATTTCGAGCGCGGTCGCGACCGCGCGCAACGTGACCCCCGCGCAGGCGACGAGCGATTCGAGCAACATGTCGCCCGAGCAAACGCTCAATCCGTTTCCGCCGGTCGCAGGATGAAGACCGGCTTCGACGAGCGCTTTCCCGGTTGCGACGTTGCAGGTTACGCCTTCGCCGATTTTGCCTTCCGCCCGCAGCGTGATCATCGCCGACTTCGGTTCGTTGCGGTATCGTTCCTTGATCGGCGCTTGCAACGATTTCAGCTCGGTGGCCTTCATAATCAGGCAGCGCGTTTCGTTCCGGTCGGTTTGATATTCTGATTCACGCGAAAGAGATTCGCCGGATCGTACTCGGCTTTGATCTGAGTGAGTCGCTGATAATTGTCGCCATACGTCGCCTTCACGCGATCTTCGCCTTCTTCCATCATGAAATTTACATAAGCGCCCCCGGCAGAGTAAGGATGCAGCGCGTCAAAATAATCTTTCGTCCACTTGGTTATTTTCTCTTTGTTCGCTGGATCGGGATCGACGCCGACCATGACCTGGGCCCAATTTGCGTCGCGATAATTCCAGGCCGTGTCGGTTCTCCCGACTCGAGCGGCCGCCCCATTGATTGGATACATGTGCATGGTGGAATGCATCGTTGGGAGCGCGTTGGCGAAACGGACATGCTGGGCGATCGCGTCGTCACTCAGCTCGTTTACGAAATCGGCGCGCCAGTACCATTGCAATCCTGGCGGATAGATTGGATCGAACATGCTTTGCAGAGCGGGCTGGGGAATGGGACCGACGAAATCGAGGGCCGGCTTCTTGAATGCGCGAATCGGTTCGAACATTTTTTCCGCCTTCGCCTGCGGTGCGGTGCAGCACCAAATAACACCGCACATCTTTTTCAGATGAAGGTGTTCGGGGAACGGGGGTCCGGGGGGCACGGTGAGAAACGCGAACCATCCGTTCAAATCGTCCGGTGCAGTGAGGATGAACTTGCGATACCACTTCATCACGTCGGCGGCGGCACTTAATTCGTAGAGCATAGGGCCGGCATAAACCGTGTCGACCTTGTGAAGCTTGAAGGTGAACGCCGTCACTACTCCAAAATTTCCGCCGCCACCGCGAAGCGCCCAGAAGAGATCAGAATTCTCGTCAGCGCTCGCGTGGACAAAACTTCCATCAGCCAGCACCACATCGGCGGATAGAAGATTGTCGATAGTCAGTCCGCATTTGCGCGTGAGATGACCGATTCCGCCGCCCAGCGTTAGTCCGCCCACTCCGGTCGTGGAAATGATCCCGCTCGGCACCGCCATTCCGAATGCGTGGGTTGCGTGATCCACATCGCCCCATGTGCAACCGCCGCCAACGGTCACCGTCCCGGCTGCTGGATCGACGCGCGTATATTTAATCGGGGCAAGATCGATAACCAGGGCGTCATCGCTAATTCCAAGGCCACCGGCATTGTGTCCGCCACAACGAATGGCAAGAAGGACGTTGTTTTGTCGCGCGAAGTCAACGCATGCGATCACGTCCGCCACATCGGCGCATTTCGCGATCAACCGCGGCTTTTTATCGATCATCGCGTTATAAACCTTGCGGGCGTCGTCGTAATCCTTTTCGCCGGGCTGGATGATTTGGCCTCGCAACTTTTGCTTCAGCTGGTTAATTAACGTTTCGTTAAAGTAATTACTCATAATGACGAGTGAACGGGAAGGAGCTATAATCCGTTAGATATGAAACACCTTCAACTCGTTGCCCTCGCCGCGGCCGGCGCGCTTTTAATTGGTTGCGAAACGACGAATCAAGCCACTGGAATGGGAAATCAGGAGCAAAAACGACTGGCTCAAATTCAGCGGCAAAAGGAGGAGGCTGCGCAGTACACCGAGTCGGATATCAACCTCTGGAACTCGCAGGTTGGTGTGTTGAATCGCGACACGAATCCCGCGATCCGCTATTAGCGCCGGTTGCTTCCCTTTTGCCGAATCGGCAGGGCGAACAGCGTCCTTCCGACTCGCTGGTTAGATTTTTTCTGTCTTCTCATTCCGAGCTTGGCTCATTAGGCTTGCGGCATGAAAACCAAATATTTCGGTTTGCTTGTGGCGCTTGGTTTTTTTGCAGCCTGCGTGCTGAATGCTCAATCGCCGTCTCCTTCGCCGGCAGAATCGCCGGCTAAACGTAAATCACACAAGAAAACAGAGGCCACCGCGGCCGCTTCCCCGGAAGCCAGCGCAGCGGCCGGAGCCGAAGCATCCGCTTCACCGGCTAAGAAGTCGCGAAAGAAGAAAGAGGCTGCTGCCGAAGCTTCTCCAGCGGCCAGCGCTTCACCCGGGACCGAAGCGTCTGCTTCGCCGGCCAAGAAGTCGCGCAAGAAAGCCGCAAAAGCGGAGGCTTCTCCGGTGTCGTCTGGCGCTCCGATGGCAACTACTGCACCGTCGAGTCCTCCGCTGACCGAACCCGCAGCGAAGACCAACCGAAAGAAGGTCGCGATGACCACTCCGGCGCCAGCGGCGGCGGCACCACAAGCTTCCGCCTCGCCGACGCATAAGACGTTGGCAGATCTATTCAAGCCCAAGAGTTCTCCAAGTCCGGCTGCCGCTGCTGCGACCACGAAATCCGCAGCCGGAGCCAAAACAGCGCCTGCTCCAGGTGGCGGCCCGGGTATGGTTTGGGTAAACTCCGAGACCAAGGTTTACCACAAAGAAGGCTCGCGTTTTTACGGTCGTACGAAAAACGGCAAGTACATGACCGAAGCCGAGGCCATTAAGGAAGGCAATCGCGCGGCGAAAGGAAACGATTAGCGCGCGCCTTTTAGAAATCTACAATTCGAAACCGGCGATGGGGTCAAATCTCATCGCCGTTTTCTTTTGATCTGATTTTCTAACGTCGACCGGATCAGCCTTGACCGCTGAATAAACCGCCTAGCTTGCCTTTGAGCATCTCGCCTGCTTCCGAGGCCAACGTGTTCACACCGCCGCTCGTGCCACCGGCAATGAACGCATCCACGTGACTCGCGATGGGCCCTGGTAATCTGCTCTTCAGCTCACTCACGATTACTTCTACGGCTTTCCTTGCGTCGTCCTGACTGATCCCGGTTTTTTGCACAACAAGGTTAATTAGTTCGTCCATAAACTTCGAATTTGAGAAAAGATGTTTCCTAAATCGCTCAACCGCAAGACCAATCGTCGCCTGCGGCGGAAATTCGAATATCGAATATCGAAATCTGAAATATGCGCGTTGCGAAGAATGCTTAGGAGCGCGCCGACGTAAACCTATTTTTGAAATTTGATGACTCGAATTTGTTTCGAGCTTCGAGTTTCGAGATTCTAATTTCGAGAACGCGGTGAGGGAGGGATGGCTGCCTCCGGCAGAATTCCGAATGACGAATATCGAAATCCGAAACGCAAAAAGTGCCCTGAAGAAATCGAAAATCAAAAATCGATAATCGAAAATATCGATGGCGGTGAGGGAGGGATTCGAACCCTCGGTACCCTTTTGGGGTACGGAGCTTTAGCAAAGCTCTGCTTTCAACCACTCAGCCACCTCACCAAAGCTGCGCACAGAGCGGAGGCAGAATATTGCAGCTAATTGCCAATTGCCAATTTCCAATTGCCACTCGAAATGATGGGAGTGATTAGCGAAGCAGACGCGCGCTCTAAGATTGCGGAAGCAGTCCGGCCGCTGCTGCCGCGAAAGATGTCGATCTTGCAGGCGCAAGATCGGTTCGCGGCGGAAAATTATTTTGCGCGTTTGCCGCTGCCGATGTTCGACAATTCGGCGATGGATGGTTACGCGGTCATCGCTCGCGATTGCAAAAAAGGCGCGCGGTTGCGCGTCGTTGGCGAACAGCCGGCAGGACTCGATCGGAAACTGCGCGTTTCGACCGGAACGGTCGTGCGAATTTTTACGGGAGCGCCAATTCCGGTGGGCGCGGACGCGGTTGTGATGCAGGAAGATGTTACACGCGATGGCGACGAGATTGTCGTGAACACCGACGTCGAAATCGGCGAATTCGTGCGGGCGCGCGGTTGGGATCTTGGCGAAGGGCAGAAAATCTTGAGTGCGGGGGAGCGTGTTACTGCCGCTTCTGTCGCGCTGCTCGCATCGCAAGGTTTTGCTGAGATTGCGGTGGGCGGCGCAGTTCGAGCGGCAATTATTTCGACCGGAGACGAGTTGGTGGAGCCCGGTCGGGACCTTCGCCCGGGACAAATTTACGACAGCAACGCGATCTTACTCCGGGCTCTGCTGGAACGGGCCGGAGCAGAGGTGGCGTCGAGCGAGCAATGCGGTGACGACGCG
>Ga0210405_10001207_pt1 | contig 30728 bp, 28 predicted proteins | sample IncBWH11MmetaG_FD_155492 | JGI IMG/M metagenome (GOLD analysis project Ga0210405, IMG submission 155492) | Forest soil microbial communities from Barre Woods Harvard Forest LTER site, Petersham, Massachusetts, United States - Inc-BW-H-11-M | ecosystem: Environmental > Terrestrial > Soil >...
GCTTTTGCCTCCTGGCATAGGCCTGGTTCAGCTGCGCGCAGGCGCGGTCGAGGCGGTTGATGCCCTCGGCGATCTCCTGCTCGCTGATGATCAGCGGCGGCAACAGCCGCACGACGTTATCGCCGGCAGAGACCGTAATCATCTTCTCGGCGCGTAACGCGTCGACCATTTCGCCGGCCGGAATGAGCGCACGGAGGCCTACCAGGAACCCTTCGCCGCGCACCTCCGCGATCAGCGCCGGATAGCGGTCCTTGATCTCGGCCAGCCGCTGCTTGAAGAGCAGCGCCGTGTGCTTGACGTGATCGAAGAAGCCGGGCGCCAGCATGACGTCGAGCGTGGCGTTGACGGCGCTCATGGCCAAGAGATTGCCGCCGAAGGTCGAGCCGTGCGTGCCCGGGGTCATGCCCTTGGCGGCTTCGCGCGTGGTCAGGCAGGCGCCGACCGGGAATCCGGCGCCCAACGCCTTGGCGAGCGCCATGATGTCGGGCGTGACGCCAATGCGCTGGTAGGCGAACAATTCGCCGGTGCGGCCCATGCCGGTCTGCACTTCGTCGAAGATCAGCATCAGGCCGTGCTGGTCGCACAGCGCGCGCAGTGCCCTGAGGAACGACGGCTCGACGACCCGCACGCCGCCTTCGCCCATCATCGGCTCGATCAGAATCGCGGCGGTCTGCGGCCCGATGGCGCGCTTGACTGCTTCGAGGTCGCCGAATGGCATGTGATCGAAGCCGTCGACCTCCGGGCCAAAACCGTCGAGATATTTCTTCTGGCCGGCGGCGGCGAGCGTCGCCAGTGTGCGGCCGTGGAAGGAACCTTCGAAAGTGATGATGCGATAGCGCTCAGGTGCGCCGCTCGCCGCTTGGAATTTGCGCGCCACCTTGATCGCGCATTCCATCGCCTCGGCGCCGGAATTGCAGAAGAACGCGTAGTCGGCAAAGCTTGCCTCGCACAGCCGCTTGGCGGCGCGCTCGCCCTCCGGAATTTCGTAGAGATTGGAGACGTGCCAGACTTTTCGGGTCTGCTCCTCCAGCGCGGCGACGAGCTGCGGGTGCGAGTGCCCGAGCGCATTGACGGCGACGCCCGAGCAGAAATCGAGGTAGCGCTCGCCATTGGTCGCGATCAGCCATACGCCTTCGCCCCGCTCGAAAGCGAGGTCGACGCGCGCGAAGGTCGGCATCAGGTGCGATGTCACGGTTAGCTCGCTTTCGCTGCGCAGCAAAATCGGCGCGGCTGAAACGACAAAGCCCGGCGCAGCCGAAACAAAATGTGCCGCCTCTCCGGGCGGCACGGTTTGGCACTTTATTTCCGCGCGCTCATTCGGTCAACACGGGAAAATACGCCCCGCCGTTCGATTTACGCCCATATCATCCACACACAGACAGGAATGTGTGGACGCTTGCCGCGCCGACTCTTGCGCCCGACTCCCGCCATATTGTAGCATTTTTATTGTCAAGTACGACATCTCGTGCGGCGGACAGTCTTCTAAGCAGCGTTCGGGTGAGTAAGTGCGTGTTGGGCGGCTTTTAGCGCCGCCCGGCTCGGTGGGGGATTCTTTCAAGGCTCTACCCGCACGTTCAGGGAGGAAAAAGAGCATGTCGTGGACTGACGAGCGGGTCGAACTGCTCAAGAAGCTGTGGTCCGACGGCCTGTCGGCGAGCCAGATCGCCGCCGAGCTTGGCGGCATCACGCGCAACGCCGTGATCGGCAAGGTGCATCGTCTCGGCCTGTCCGGCCGCGCCAAGTCGACGTCGACCGGCGCGCCGCGGCCGCGCAAGGCGCGTTCGCCGTCGATGATGCGCATCGGCCGCGCTTCGATCCGCGGCAATACCGCGCTGGCGCACGCCTATGAGGTCGAGGAGGCGGAGCCGGAACTGCTCGACAACATCATCCCGATCGGCCAGCGCCGCACGCTCTTGGAACTCAACGAGCAGACCTGCCGCTGGCCCATCGGCGACCCGAGCAGCACCGACTTTTTCTTTTGCGGCGGCCAAACGATAACCAGCCTGCCGTATTGCTCCTATCACTCCCGCGTGGCTTATCAGCCGGCGACCGACCGGCGCCGCGACAAGCGGCCGATGAGGTGAGCTCTCGGCATTGCCGGGAGCCAACGGGTCCGGCCCGAAGTGGCCGGTCCGGTGACAGGCCCCGGCAAGGCATCCAGCAGTCGCGGCGGCCGCGCATCAGGACTCGACAAGAATGATGCGGCCGAGGACTGGCATGGCCGCCGCATTCGGCGTGTCGACCGGTACCAGGGAAACGCTCGGATTAGCGGTAAGCAGACCTCGGCTTTCGAGCGCCTTGACCTTTTGCGTGACGTTAAAGGTCTGGACATGGTCGTCGTGCGAACCATGCGCTCCGTTCGATTCCAGCTGGACGAAATAAAATGTGCCGACGTAATGGGGATCGCTCGGGCCAGACGGCACAGCCGCCGCCGGAAGTTCGAGGTAAACGTTGTAACGTATGATGGCCGGAGCGCTTAGCGAGGCATCGCCGAGCACAAGATAGAGCTGCCGCTCAGGGTTGAGACCGAACACTGCCGCCTTGATCTGCTCCGGCGTCATGTCCGAGGCCGGAGGCAAAACCGCGGGCGAGGGCTGCAACCCGACCCGCACAAGATCAGACGCGAGCTTGACCGGTGCAGTCGCAGCAGCACGCGTCAATTGCGCCACCCATTGCGTGGTGGCGAAGCTTACGACCGCCGGATCGGGCGCCCTTTTCGGCACGTAATAGTCGTCATACCGATAATTGAGCGGGGCCACGCGGTCGGCGTCCTTGCATTGATGGACGACGGGCATGCCGGTTGCATCCGCAAACACGAATGAACGGTCCGGCCAGGTCGGATTGCGGACGTAGGGAAGACGATTCCAGCTCTCCCACAGCCGATCGATTTCGCAGTGGTGAACCCAGAACAGCGGATCCTTCGCGGCATAGGGGATGCCAGCCATATTGGTGTCCTTGCCCACCAAGGTGTGAATCGACTTGTGCGGATTGAGGTTGAGCAATCCGCAGAAGCCATCTTCTCCATTGGGTCGGATGTACACCGGCTCGGCAAAGGCTGAGTCATTGAACTCGCCGGGATTGTCCCAGTCGATGCGCTGACCGGCATTGACCTGCTCGATGCGGTCCTCGACAAAAAGCGGACTGTCCCGATCGCGGAATTCGGACGGTATCGACAGGTCCTTCACATCGTCACTGATATAATTCCAATACGGCAGGGTGAAGTCGTCATCGTTGATTTCCTGCTTGAGGACGCTGCGCACGATCGCCTCAAAATGGTAGACGAGTAATCGATGCCATGGCGGGAACAGTATGAGCTGGAAAAGGTTGGGGTCGGCCGGGTCGGTGCCGTGCACTTGGCAGGTTTGCCACATCGCTTGCGCGAGCGCACGCAGGGGATCGGTCGGCGGCCTGCCGGCATAGACCTGTTCGATCGCCTGCTGCTTCCGGCTGATGACGTCTGACCACGGACCCTGCGGGCCGGGAACCCAATGCGTGTACCACTGGAACTCCCAATGCCGCGGATCGCCTCTCGGAATCTTGTTCTTCATAATGTCCACGGCTTTCGCGTACTTCGCGAGCATTCGCTTACCGGGCGGGCTGCTGGCGTTGTGACGGGTACGCACTGGCGGGGGTTGGGCGGCTTGTGCGAACGTCTGCTCGCTGGAATGTCTGAGCGACAGCGCCGCTCCGCCTGCCGCAGCGGCCAGAATTGAGCGGCGCGTCATTTTCATGATGGCTCTCCCTGGAGTGCGGGCGTTGTCCGCGGCGACGTACGCGCCTTCACTCGATCACCTGGTCAGCGAGGGCGAGCAGCGCCGGCGGGATATCGACGCCGAGCGCCTTGGCGGTCTTTAGGTCGATCACGAGCTCGAACTTGGTCGGCTGCATGACCGGCAGTTCGGCAGGTTTGGTTCCTTTGAGGATTCGCGCAATATATGTGCCGGCCTGTTGATACGCGTCCTTGATATTGGATCCATAACTGATCAGACCGCCGACGTCGCAAAACTCGCGCAGCGAGTAGATCGTGGGAATTGCGAAGCGAGCAGCAAGCGCCACAAGTTGATCGCGTCGGCTGGTGAATACCGGGTCGGAGACAATCAGCAGAGCGTCGGCGCGCTCGCGGACAAACGTGGCGAAAGCCGTGTCGATGTCGGCCGCGGTAACGGCCCTCGCCACAATCGGCTGTTGCCCGCCCGCCCTGATTGCGCTCTCCACGCCACCCAAGCCGGCCTCGGCTTCGTGACTTTCAGGATTGAGAAGGACCGCTATGGTCTTGGCCTTCGGCACGATTTCGCGCAGGATTCCGAGCCGCTTCAATCCGAGCTCGATGGTAAAAAAGTTTATGCCCGTGACATTGCCACCCGGTTGATTGATGCTGGCCACCAAGCCGAATTTGACCGGGTCTCCGGCAGTCACGAAAACGATCGGAATGGTCGCCGTAGCTGCCATCGCCGCGTGGGTGGGAGCGGAACCGCCGCTCGTCGCGATCGCCGCGACTTGGCGCTGGATCAAGTCGGCCGCCAACTTCGGCAAGCGACTCCAGTCATTCTCGGCCCAACGGTATTCGATGGCTAAATTTTGCCCTTCGACATAACCGATTTCCTTCAAGCCTCGCCGAAACGCGTCCAGCATCGGTACGTAGGGCCCAGGAGAACTGCTGCCCAGAAACCCCACCACCGGCATCGCCGGCTGCTGCGCGTGAGCGCCGAGCGGCCACGTCACGGCCGCGCCGCCGAGAAGTTTGACGAAGTCGCGCCGCCTCATACAGACCGCCTAGTCCCCGGACCAATCAGCGTGCACTATACCACACGTTGTCACGGCGCCGCGAGGTGTCGACATGTCGAGGGGCGCCGTGGAGGCGACGGCCCTTATGAGTGTCGCCGATAGGATATTGACGTCCGCATTCGCAACAACCCTTTGAATTCCAAAATCTATTTTCGAGTTTGTCCCACTTATTCGGTCAGCTCAGTGCCTTCATGACGCGATCGAGAGTCATCGGCGTTTCGCGCAGACGCTTACCCGTCAATGCCGCGAAAGCATTGTTGATCGCTGGCGCCAGCAGCGGCGTCGCCATCTGCCCAGCACCGGTCGGATGATTGTCGGTGGCGAGGATTTCAATGTGCATCTGCGGCAGATCCCCCATGCGCATCACCCGGTAGTCGTAGAAGTTCGACTGCTCGACAGCGCCATCCTTGATCGAGATGCGTTCGGTCAGCGCCATGCCGAGGCCATAGACGATGCTGCTTTCCGTCTGCGCGACGACGTTGTCCGGCTGCACCGGGATGCCGCAGTCGATTGCGCACCAGAAATCATGCACTTTGATCTGGCCGCTGGCGCGGTCGACGGAAATCTCCGCAATGCCGCCGAGCAGAGAGTTCGAGTAGTCGACGAAGGCGAAGCCTAGGCCGCGGCCATCTGCGGGTTTTCTGCCCCAGTTCGCCATCTGCGCGACGCGCTCGACCACCGCGCGACCGCGCGGCGTATTTTTGAGCAATTCCAGTCGCAACTGCACCGGATCGATGCCGCGCCTGAGCGCGACCTCGTCGAGGAACGCCTCGGTGACGAACTTGTTGGCAGTGTATCCGATGCCGCGCAGTGACGATGTGCGAACCCCGCTGTCGCGATAGATCTGCCCGCAATATTGGTTGGCGATGTCGTAGCTGCGCAGTTCGACGCCGAGCATCAGGATGAAGTCCTTATTGCCGGCACTCTTGTAGCGCACCGGATCCTGGTATGGCGTCACGCGGTCGCCCGCGAGGCGCTGGTGCCATGCGACGATCTTACCGGACGAGTCGAGACCGGCTCGCAGGTAATGCGCGGTGATCGGCCGTAACCGGCCGTTATGCACGTCATCCTCGCGCGTCCACATCATCTTTACCGGGCGCTTGGCTTCCTTCGAGAGCAGCACCGCGTCGACGATGAACTCCTCGTCGCGATGGCCGCGCCGGCCAAAGCCGCCGCCGAGCAAGGTGTAATGCAGCGTGACTTTCTCGCGCGGAATGCCCAGCGCCTTGGCGGGGGCGTCCGTCGCCATGGTCGGGCTCTGCGTGCCGCACCACACTTCGACGGCGTCGCCCGCCGGCGACACCGCGGCGATTGCATTCAGCGGCTCCATCTGGGCGTGATAGGCGTAGTCGCAGCGGTATTCGCCTTCGATCACCGTCGCGGCCTTGCCGAGTTCGCCCTCGGCGTCGCCCTGTTTGAACCAGTCATTGGTGATGGGAACGCTGAGATTACGGGCATCCGCGGCGAACCCTTCCATGCCCTGGTCGCTGTCGAAACCCCACGCCTGGCCGGTTTGGGCCCAGGTGATAGTCCCTTCCACCGCCGCTTTGCCATCGAAAGCCGCCCAGGACGTGTCCGCCAGCACGCCGATGCCGTAAGGCAAGCGCACAATCGAGATCACGCCCGGGACGGCCTTGACCCTGGCTTCGTCGAATTGGTTCGGCGTGCCGCCTTCGACGGGGCTGCGTACCACCGCGCCATAGATCATGCCCGGCACCTCGACATCGATCGAATACGTCGCGGTACCGTTGACTTTGTTAGGCAGTTCGACGCGCATCACGTCCTTGCCGATCAGTCGGAATTCGCTGGTCTTCTTGAGCTGGCTCTCGGGCGCATTCGCCGGGATTTCGGCGAACGCAGCGATCTCGCCATAGCCGAGCCGGCGCCCGGTTTTGGCGTGCACGACGACGCTCGGCTCGGTGGTCAGTTCCTCAAGCGGGACGCCCCATTTCCTGGCGGCGTTGTCGAGGAGCACACGGCGCACCTGCGCGCCGAACATGCGCAGCGACTCGAAATAGCTTGTCACCGCGTTGCTGCCGGCGGTGTAGATCATGCCGCCGAAGCCGGGATTGCCGTAGAGTTTCTCAATCACCGGCGCCGGCACGACGCGCACCATGCTCCAGTCGGCGTCAAGCTCTTCGGCGAGGATCAGCGGCAGGGAGGTCATCGATCCCTGCCCCATCTCGGTCGCGGGCGACATGATCGAGATCTTGCCGTCGGGCGCGATGCTCACCCAAGGACTCAAACTCTTGCCTTCGATCTCGCCGGCCGGAATGGCATCGGCCACGACATCGTCGCGGCCAAGCGCAATCGCGAAGGTCAAGCCGGCTACGCCAGTCATCACCTGACGACGGGAGACAGCGGGACTCAGATGTTTGGTCATGGCTCAGGATTCCCGGGCTGCGCGTTCAATGGCGCGGACAATGCGCGGATAGGTGCCACAGCGACAGATGTGGGCGCTCATGTGCTCGATAATTTCGTCGCGCGTGGGATGCGGCTTTTGCTTGAGCAGGTCGACCGCACTCATGATCTGGCCCGATTGGCAGTAGCCGCATTGCGGCACGCGCTCAGCGAGCCAGGCCTTTTGCACTGGATGCGAAGAATCCTTCGACAAACCCTCAATCGTCGTAACCTCGCGGCCGGCGACCTCGGACAATTGCGTCTGGCACGAAAAAGCGCGCTTGCCGTCAATGTGGACCATACAAGCGCCGCACAATCCGGCGCCGCAGCCAAACTTCGTGCCTCTCAACTTGATCTGCTCGCGAATGATCCAAAGCAACGGCGTCGGCGGCGGCGCGTCGGAACTCACCGCCTGTCCGTTAATGCGGAACATGATCGGCATTGGTCCCTCCATCGTCAGCCATGTCTGCGGCGATATGCGCTAGACCATGATCCAATTCAATTGAATCGGATCATGGTCTAGAATCTTGGTTTGCGCATGATCTTATCCGAAAACCGGTATCCACTTTTCGGGATCATGCTCTAATATACATTGGACGTGATCGAATGGCGATACGCCGGTCACTTAGACCGTGCCACTTCCGTTTCAGCCCCAATTACCGACATTCGCCAGTGCGACCGAGATGTCCGAGTCGCGCGTGCCGATTGTGTTGCTAAAGTCCCCGCTCACCCGCTCGATCGGGGAAAACGGACAATAATGGAATCTGAAAGGGCTGATTTGTGAATCAATTTTCTCGGTTAGAGCATAATCTGCAAACAATGTTCTTCGCTCCGGAACAAAAATCGTTTTGCAACGCTATTTGCCAAAAGCGGAAGTGGCCAAACTTATTCGATCTCCTCGGTGTCGCGCGCCCGTAACGATTGAGGCCCGTTGAGGCGAGCGCGCTCGCGGTCTTGAGGTCAACTACAAGCTCATATTTGGTCAGAGTTTTGAGTCTTACACCGGCAGGTCGGCCGGCTTCTCGCCTTCAAGCTTATCATCGGGCCGGCCACTTCGGGCCGGACCCGTTGGCGGATGATGACGGCTCAGCTCGCTTTGCCGAACCGATCGTCGAGCGAATAGCCGGCGCCGCGTACGGTTCGGATCGGATCGACGGCGTGGCCGCGGTTGAGCGCCTTGCGCAGGCGGCCGACATGGACGTCGACGGTGCGCTCGTCGATATAGACGTCGCTGCCCCACACGCCGTCGAGCAGTTGCTCGCGGGAAAACACCCGGCCGGGGCGTTCCATCAGGAATTCGAGCAGCCGGAACTCGGTCGGCCCGAGATCGACCGGGCGGGCCGAGCGCGACACGCGCTTCTTCTCGCGATCGAGCTCGAGATCGCCGATATTGAGCACCATGGCGACGCGTTCGGGGCTGGCGCGGCGCAACAACGCGCGGATGCGCGCCAACAGCTCCGGCACCGAGAACGGCTTGACGATGTAGTCGTCGGCACCGGTGGCGAGGCCGCGGATGCGCTCGCTTTCCTCGCCGCGGGCGGTCAGCATGATGATCGGCAGGGCTTGGGTCTGCGGCCGCGTCCGCAGGCGCCGGCACAATTCGATGCCGGACAGCCCGGGCAGCATCCAGTCGAGCACGATCAGATCGGGGGCAGTCTCGCGCAGCCGCGTATCGGCATCGTCGCCCCGGCTCACGGCATCGACCTCGTAGCCTTCGGCTTCGAGGTTATAACGCAACAGCGTGGTGAGCGGCTCCTCGTCTTCCACGATCAGGATGTTGGCTCCCATCCCCGGTCTCCTATTTCTGCAGCGCTGCTGCGCCAAAATTTGTCGGATCACCCTTGGGACGCTGGTCAGTGATAGGCCGGCCTTCGACCATGTAGTACACGGTTTCGGCGATGTTGGTGGCATGATCGCCCATGCGCTCGATGTCCTTAGCGCAGAACATCAGATGCATGCAGAAGGTGATGTCGCGCGGGTCCTCCATCATATAGGTGAGGAGTTCGCGGAACAGCGACGTGCACATGGCGTCGACTTCTTCGTCGCCCTTCCAGACCGCCATTGCGGACTGCAAATCGCGGCTCGCATAGGCGTCCAGCACCTGCTTGAGCTGCGTCAAAACCAATTCGGACATGTGCTCGACGCCGCGGATGAGCTTTTGCGGATAGAAGTCGCCGTCGAGCGCGACCACGCGCTTGCCGATATGCTTGGCATGGTCGCCGACCCGCTCCAGGTCATTGGCGACCCGCATGGCGCCGACGATCTCGCGCAGATCGATGGCCATCGGCTGCCGCCGCGCGATGGTGAGGATGGCTTTTTCCTCGATCTCGCGCTGTAGGGCGTCGATGGCAGGGTCGGTCGTTAACACGCGTTCGCCGAGCTCGAGATCGCGGTCGGCCAGCGCCTGGACGGCGTCGCTGATCTGCCGCTCGACGAGGCCGCCCATCTCGGCGACCTTGCGGGTGATCTCCAGCAAGTCGGTGTCGAACGCCTTGGCGGTGTGGTCGACCCTGGTGGTGAATTCGGTCATCGTGTTTTCCCCGGCGCTTATCCAAAGCGGCCTGTGATATAATCCTGCGTGCGCTGATCGTGCGGCGCGGTGAACATTTTGCTGGTCGAGTCGAATTCGATCAACTCGCCAAGATACATGAAGGCGGTGAACTCGGACACGCGCGCCGCCTGCTGCATGTTGTGGGTAACGATCACGATCGTGTAGTCGTCGGTCAGTTCGTCGATCAGCTCCTCGATCTTGGCGGTCGAAATCGGATCGAGCGCCGAGCACGGCTCGTCGAACAAAATCACCTCGGGCCGCACCGCGACGGTACGGGCGATGCACAGCCGCTGCTGCTGGCCGCCCGAGAGGCTTTGGCCGTTGGCGGCAAGCTTGTCCTTGACTTCGTCCCACAGCGCGGCGCGCCGCAGCGAGGTCTCGACCCTGCCATCGAGCTCCGATTTCGGCAGCCGCTCGTAGAGCCTGATGCCGAAGGCGATGTTCTCGTAGATCGACATCGGGAACGGCGTCGGCTTCTGGAACACCATGCCGATGCGTGCGCGCAACAGATTGAGGTCCTGTTTCGGCGACAGGATGTTGACGCCGTCGAACAGCACTTCGCCGGTGGCGCGCTGGTTCGGATAAAGGTCGTACATGCGGTTGAGCACGCGCAACAACGTCGACTTGCCGCAGCCGGACGGGCCGATGAAGGCGGTGACCTTGTTCTGATAGAGCGACAGGCTGATCGATTTCAGCGCCCGCGAGTCGCCATAGAAGAAATTCAGGTCGCGCAGGATGACCTTCTCGGCAAGGCCGGCTCGATCGGGGGCGGCATGGGTGACGCTGGGTACGGCAACACTGGCGACGTTCATGACTGTCTTCCCGATGGAATAAGGGCGCGCGCGGTGATGCTCAAGGCCAGCACGGCGAGCGTGATGATGAGAGCGCCGGTCCAGGCCAGCGCCTGCCAGTCCTTGTAGGGGCTGAGCGCGAACTGAAAGATCACGACCGGCAGGCTCGAGATCGGCGCGTTCAGGTTGGTGCTCCAGAACTGGTTATTGAGCGAGGTGAACAAGAGCGGCGCGGTCTCGCCGCTGATGCGAGCGACCGCGAGCAGCACGCCGGTCACCATGCCGGCGCGCGCCGCGCGATAGCAGATGCGGGTGATCGATAACGAGCGCGGCAGGCCGATCGAGGTCGCGGCCTCGCGCAGCGAATTCGGCACCAGGGTCAGCATATCCTCGGTGGTGCGCACCACCACCGGAATGACGATGACGGCGAGGGCGACGCCGCCGGCGTAGCCGGAGAAATGCCCGAGCGGCGCCACCATCACCTCGTAGATGAACAGGCCGACGACGATGGAGGGCGCGCTCAGCAATATGTCATTGATGAAACGCACCACGGTGCTCAGCCGGTCGTAGCGGCCGTATTCGGCCATGTAGGTGCCGGCGAGGATGCCGATCGGCGTGCCGATCATGACGGCAAGGGTCGTGAGGATGAGGCTGCCGAAGATCGGGTTGAGCAGGCCGCCGGCGGAGCCGGGCGGCGGCGTCATCTCGGTGAAAACCGCGACCGACAAGCCGCTGAAACCCTTCCACAATAGCGCGCCCAGGATCAGCACCAGCCAGCCCAGGCCGATTGCGGTCGCCGCAAATGCCAGCGCCGTCGCGACAGCGTTGTTGCGGCGGCGGCCGGAATAGCGAGAGGCCAGGATTTTGTCCGGCATGACGTCACCCGATCCGGCGTTCGATGCGCATCAGCATGTAACGCGCGATGGCCAGCACGATGAAAGTTATGACGAACAGGATCAGGCCGAGCGAGATCAGCGCCGAGGTGTAGAGGTCGCCGACCGCTTCGGTGAATTCGTTGGCGATGGTGGCGGAGATGGTGGTGCCGGGTGCAAGGATCGACGCCGAGATGCGATGCGCGTTGCCGATGACGAAGGTCACCGCCATGGTCTCGCCGAGCGCGCGGCCGAGGCTGAGCATCACGCCGCCGATGACGCCGACCCTGGCATAGGGCAACACCACGTTGCGTACCACTTCCCATCGGGTGCAGCCAAGGCCATAAGCCGCCTCCTTGAGCACGCTGGGCACTGCCTCGAACACATCGCGCGTGATCGAAGTGACGAATGGCAGCACCATGATGGCGAGGATCAGGCCCGAGGTCAGGATGCCGATGCCATAGGGTGGGCCGGCAAACAGCGCCCCAATGCCCGGCAGATTGCCGAGCGTGTTGATCAGGAACGGTTGCAGCGTCGCCTGCAGGAATGGGGCGAAAATGAACAGGCCCCAGATGCCGTAGATGATGCTGGGGATGCCGGCGAGCAGTTCGATGGCAATGCCGATCGGCCGGCGCAGCCATTGCGGGCACAACTCGGTGAGAAAGAAAGCGATCATCAAGCCGATCGGAACCGCGATCAGCATCGCGATCAGCGAGGTGAGGATGGTGCCGTAGATGGCCGGCAGCGCGCCGAAATTGTCGGTGACCGGATTCCAACGCTCGCTGATTAGGAAGCCGAAGCCGAAAGTGCGAAGCGCGGGCAGGGAGCCGCTGATCAGCGAGACGATGACGCCGCTGAGCAACAACAGCACGCCGATGGCTGCGGCGCGAGTCAGGTGGCGGAATACGAGGTCGCCCAGCCGCAAGCGGTCGAGCGCCTTGGTACGCGCCAGGGCCTCGGCCGGGACAAAAGCTTGGCCAGACAACGCCATATCGACCACTGGCTGCCTCCGCGCCGGTTGCATGAGCTCTCCCTGTACCGGGTCTGTCAGGAGAGCCACTCAAGCGGCCTTAACGTCACGATACAAGCCGCCATTGCGGCAAAGTGGAAAAGGAAAAGGCGCCGTGTCTGGCGCCTTTTCCGCACGCTTCGATCTCAGTAGACCGGCTTGCCGTCGGAACTTTTGATCTTGTCTTTCCAGGTCTTCTCGATCAACGCCACGACGTTATCGGGCATCGGCACGTAATCGAGGTCGGCCGCCATCTGCTTGCCGTTCTTATAACCCCAATCGAAGAATTTCAGGGCTTCGGACGACGATGCGATGTCGGTCGGAACCGTCTGCATCAGGATGAAGGTCGAGCCGGCGACCGGCCAGGACTTTTCGCCCGGCGCGTCGGTGATGATGACGCGGAAATCCTGCGCGTTGGCCCAATCGGCGCTGGCCGCGGCGGCGAGGAACGATTCCGCCGTCGGAGCCACGACCTTGCCGGCATGATTGACCATCTTGGCGTAGGTCAGGTTGTTCTGCTTGGCATAGGCATATTCGACATAGCCGAGCGCGCCGACGGTGTTGGCGGTGTTGTTGGCGACGCCTTCAGAGCCCTTGGCGCCAATGCCGACCGGCCATTCGACCGCGGTGTTCTCGCCGACCTTGTCTTTCCACTCGGGGCTGACCTTGGAGAGATAGTTGGTCCAGATGAAGGTGGTGCCGGAACCGTCCGAGCGGTGCACGACGGCAATCGCGGTATCGGGCAGCTTGACGCCCGGATTGAGCTTGGCGATCGCCGGATCGTTCCACTTGGTGATTTCGCCGAGGAAGATCTTGGCGATGGTCGGCCCGTCGAGCGTCAATTCACCCGGTTTGATGCCCGGCAGATTGAGCAGCGGAACCACCGCGCCGTTGATGACCGGGAACTGGACAAAACCGTTCTTGGCGACGTCTTCCGACTTCAGCGGCATGTCGGTGGCGCCGAAGGTAACGGTCTTGGCGGTGATCTGCTTGATGCCGCCGCCCGAGCCGATCGACTGATAGTTCAGCCCGATATTGGTGTTCTTCTTGTAGACGTCGGCCCATTTGGCGAGGACCGGATAGACGAAGGTGGAACCGGCGCCGGTGATGTCGGCGGCGAATGCAGGAAGCGCCGTTGCGGCCAGCAAGCCGGCTACGGCGATCGTTGTGAGATGTTTCACGAGGTCTCTCCTGTTCGAGGAATTTCGGCGTGGTGGATCGTCGACCCACGACGGCTGTTGCTCGACCCTGCTTGGGCGATTTTTCTGTTCAACGTCTGCTGCGGCGATTGCGACTGGGTAGTCCAGTCGAGGCTGACCCGCAGCGGCGGAATGGTTAGGTTTGGCACGTCACTGTTCTATGTCCGCCAGATGACAGTGAAATGACAGCGCAAGCCACGGGAAAAACACGGCTTTACGCGGTGGGCGCGGTTCCGGCGGTGGGCAGATGCACGGTGAAGGTAGCGCCGGCGCCGGGCGCGCTGTCGATGGTCAGCCGGCCGCGGTGGCGGTTGAGGATGTGCTTGACCAGCGCCAGGCCGAGTCCGGTTCCGCCTTGGGCGCGGCTCTCGGTGACGTCGACGCGATAGAACCGTTCGGTCAGCCGCGGCAAATGTTCCGGCGCAATGCCGGGCCCGTAATCGCGCACGGCCACTTGCGCTTCCGGCTCGCCGTCGGCCGTCGTGCCGGGCGCGAGCTTGATATCGACGCGCTTGCCGGGCGCGCCGTATTTGAGCGCGTTCTCGACCAGGTTCTCGAACAGGCGGACGAGCTCGTCGCGATCGCCGAGGATCAAGAGCGCATTGCCCGCCTCGACGTTGACGCTGACGCCGCGGTCGCGCGACAGCGTCTCGAGGCCGTCGACCACCTGGCGGACGATCGGCACCAGATCGACCGGCTTGTCGGGGCGACGGTGCGCGTTGAGCTCGATGCGCGACAGCGACAACAGGTCGTCGATCAGCCGCGCCATGCGGCGCGCCTGCTCCTGCATGATGGCGAGGAAGCGCTCGCGCGCTTTGGTGTCGTCGCGCGCCGAGCCTTGCAGGGTCTCGATGAAACCGGATAGCGCCGCAAGCGGCGTGCGCAATTCATGGCTGGCATTGGCGACGAAGTCGGCGCGCATCTCCTCGACGCGGCGCAGCGGCGTGAGATCGTGGAAGGTCAGCAGCACCAGATCGGGCCGCTCCAAGCCGGGCTCGCGCTTGACCGGCATGACGATCGCCTCGAACCAGCGGTCGAGCGGGCCGCGCTCGGCATAGGCGACGCGTTGCTCTTCGCCGCGCGCCGCGGCGCGGCCGATCGCTTCGATCAGCTCGGGCATGCGTAACGCCAGCGACACCGGCTCGCCCTGGCGGAGCGCCGGCGCCAGCGCGCGGGCGTGCTCGTTGAGCGCCAGCACCCGGCCGTCGCGGTCGAGCGCGATGACCGGATCGGGCAGGCCGGCGACCACGGCGCGCAGCGGATCGTCGGCGCGCGCGGCAACCGCGACCGGCTGTGCCAAGCGAGCGTCTTCGTCGCCGGCGCGCAGCGCCAACAACGCCGCCGCCGCGATGACGGCGAAACTTGCGAGCGCATAGACGGCGGCAAGCACTTTGGTCAGCGCCAGCACGGCGAATAGGATAGCCGCCGTGACGATGATGAGCCGAACGCCGCGCGATCGCCTTCGAACCGGCGCCGCCCGATTTTCGGCCAGGCTCATGGCGCCGTCTCTTTGGCGCCGACGTGCCGCGCGGCACGGCCGAGCAACAATTCGCGAACGCCTAAGATCGCAAGCGAGATCACGAATGGAATAACGTAATAGAGCAGCCGGAACAGCAGCAGGCCGGCTAATAAGTCTTCCTTGTCGAACTGCCAGAGCGCCACCATCATCGCGGCGTCGAACACGCCGAGCCCGCCTGGCGCATGGCTGGCGAAACCGAGCAATGTGGCGGCGACGAAGATCACCGCCACCGTGACGAAGCCGAGATTGGGCTCGTCGGGCACCAGCATGTACATCGCCGCCGCGCAGCAGCCGAGATCGACGATGCCGATCGCGATCTGCAACAGCGTCAGCGGTCCGCCCGGCAGCGTCACCTGCCAGCCGTCGCGGCCGATGACGCGCGGCTTGACCCAGACCCAGGCGACGTAGGCGCCGAGCATGGCGAGCACCACGAGCGCGAGCACGCGGTTACACCACAGCGGCAATTGATCGATGGCACGGGCGGCTTGCGGCGCGTGCAGCACGCCGAGCCCGAGCACGGTGGCGTTGCCGAGCCAGAAAGTCAGCCCGGCGACGAAGCAGATCTTGGTGACCTCGACGACGCTCAAGCCCCAGGCGGAATAGATGCGATAGCGCACGGCGCCGCCGGAGAACACGCTGGCGCCGACATTGTGGCCGACCGCGTAACTGGTGAAGCCGGCCAGCGCCGCGACCCGGTACGGAATTTCCGGGTGTCCGATGGTGCGCAACGCGAACAGGTCGTAGAAGGTCAGCGTCACATAGCCCAAGGCGACGAAGACGCCGGCGACGATCAGGGTGCGCCAGTCGGTCGCCTCGATGGCGTCGATCAGCGAATCGGGATCGATGTCGCGCAGGATGCGATAGAGCACGACGACGGCGACGATGATGATGGTGAGGCTGAGCGCAACGCCGAGGCGGCTCCAGCCGACGCGCCGGTCGAAAAAATGCGCGGTGTCGCGCAGGGTCTTCAGCATTTCCGGACCGGCTGTTGGCGCATCAATCGACCGTTTTTGGCACCGCGGCCCCCACTAGCAGATGTCGTGTGCCGGCGCGAGGGTGGCGAGCGGCGCGTTGATTGGCCACACCCTGCCATGTTCCCATGCAGCCTGCTATTGTCGCGGCCTTCAATGCGCCGGCGGGCCATCGTCCATTAACACCGCCGGCAGGCGCACATTTCATAGGGAGGTCGCCATGACGGATCATCCGGTCGCACGCCGCACGGTCATCAAGAGCGCGGGCTTGAGCATCGGCGCCGGACTGGCCTCGGGGATCACGTCGGCGCATGCGCAAACCGCGGCTGCCGCAGCGCAAGAGATCTGGAGCGGCGAATATTGGGCTCATAAGGGCAACGTGAAGCTTGCCATGTTCCGCAAGCGGCTCACGGCGCCGGCGGCCAATGCGCCGCCGCAGCCGGTGCTGATTCTGGTGCACGGCTCGTCGAACGCGGCGCGCAGCAGCTACGATCTGACCGTGCCCGGCAAGGGCGAATATTCGATGATGAATGTGTTCGCCCGCTACGGCTACGACGTGTGGACCATGGACCACGACGGCTACGGCAATTCCGACAGCTCCGGCAACAATTCGGATATCGCCAGCGGGGTGGAGGATTTGAAGGTGGCGATGCCGGTGGTGACGCAGGAAACCGGCCAGCAAAGAATGCATTTTTACGGCACGTCGTCCGGCGGCATCCGCGCCGCGGCTTACGCCCAGGCGCAGCCGGATCGCGTCGATCGGCTGGTGCTCTCCGCCTTCACCTACAAGGGCGAAGGCGCCGAAGAGATCCAGCGGCGGCAGAAGAACATCGAGGCGCTGCGCGCCAATCCGCGGCGCAGGCGCGACGCCAACATGATCCGCTCGATCTTCACCCGCGACGGGCATCCGGGCATTTACGATCCCGCCGTGCCCGAAGCGATCATCGCCGCCGAGATGAAGTTCGGCGACACCATTCCGAGCGGCACCTATCTCGACATGGCGGCGAACCTGCCGGTGGTCGATCCCACCAAGGTCATGGCGCCGGTGCTGATGGCGCGCGGCGAATGGGACGGCAATTCCACCAATGACGACCTGCTCGATTTCTTCCGCCAATTGCCGAACGGCGACCGCCAATTCGTCATCCTGCCGCAGACCGCGCACAGCGCCGGCTTCAGCAAGAACCGCGATTTGTTGTGGTACGCGATGAAGAACTTTTTGGCCGCGCCGGCACCGATGGCATCGTAGCGCGCGGCCATCCGAAGGAAACCCATGAAGCTCATTCAGGTCCAGAAACCGGGTCCGCCCGGCGTGATGCAATTGCTCGACGTGCCGATCCCGGAGCCGAAGCCGGGCGAAGTTTTGATCAAGGCGCGCGCCATCGGCGTCGGCATGCCCGATTGTCTGATCCGCGCCGGCACCTATAGCTGGATGCCACCGCTGCCGGCGACGCCAGGCACCGAGCTCGCCGGCACCATCGAGAAGGTCGGATCCGGCGTGACGTCGCGCCAAGTTGGCCAGCGCGTCTACACCACCGCGCGCGAGCGGCCGCATCGCGGCGGGCATTATGCTGATTATGTCGCGACGCCCGCGGAGGCGACTTTTCTGCTTCCCGATAACGTCGCGTTCGCTGCCGCGGCGGCGCTCGCCAATTATCAGGTCGCCTATCACATCTTCAACGATGCGCTGGCGTTGCGCCAAGGCCAGACCGTGCTGATCTACGCTGCCGCCGGTGGCATGGGCAACGCGCTGATCGACCTGGCCAAAGTTGCGCAGCTCACCGTGGTCGGCGTGGTCTCGAGCGAGGCCAAGGCGCGCTTCGCCCGGGAGCTCGGCGCGGATCACGTCATCGACCGTAAAAGCCAAAAGGTTGGCGACGCCGTCAACGCGTTCACGCATGGCCGCGGCGTCGATGCCATCATCGATCCGGTCGGCGGAGCGGGTATTCCCGGCAATCTCGCGCTCCTGGCGCCGTGCGGCACGCTGGTGGTCTATGGCGGGCTCGGCGGCAAGGCGGCGCTCGATCTGCAGACCACCTTGCGGGCGAGCAAGAATTCGCCGGCGATCCGGCAATTTTCCATCCACACCTGGGATCATCTGGTCGATGAACGCCGCGCCGGCATGCGCGCGCTGATCGACATGCTGGCGGCCGGAAAACTCAAACCGCGCATTCACGCCAAATTGCCGCTCACCGAAGCGGCGCGCGCGCATGAGATGCTCGAGGGCGGCGAAGTGTTGGGCAAGTTGCTGCTGGTGCCGTGAAAACGTAGCCCGGATGAGCGAAGCGACATCCGGGAAAACGGTGACGCTTAAACCCCGCATATCGCTGCGCTCATGCGGGCTACGCGACTATATCGGCAGCGCCTCCATCTCCTCGCCGACCGTCAGTGGATGCGCCATGGTCTCGTGCAGCTTGTCGGCGCCGAGCTCGCCTTCCCAGCGGCTGATCACCACGGTGGCGACGCCGTTGCCGATGAGATTGGTCAGCGCGCGGCATTCGCTCATGAACTTGTCGATACCGAGGATGATGGCGATCGACTGGATCGGGATGTCCGGCACGATGGCGAGCGTGGCGGCGAGCGTGACAAAGCCGGCGCCGGTGACGCCGGACGCGCCTTTCGAGGTGAGCATGGCGATCACCAGGATGCTCATCTCCTGGCCGAAGGTGAGCGGCGTGTTGGTGGCCTGCGCCAGGAACAGCGTCGCCAAGGTCATATAGATGTTGGTGCCGTCGAGATTGAAGCTATAGCCGGTCGGGATCACGAGCCCCACGACCGATTTCGAGGCGCCGAGCCGCTCCATTTTCTGGATCATGTGCGGCAGCACGGTCTCCGACGAACTGGTGCCGAGCACGATCAACAGCTCGTCCTTGATGTAGCCGATGAAGCGCAGGATCGAGAAGCCGGCGAAATGGGCGATGGTACCGAGCACGCACAGCACGAACAATATGCTGGTCAGGTAGAACGTCCCGATCAGCTGCAACAGATTGACCAGCGAACCGAGCCCATAAGCGCCGATGGTGAACGCCATGGCGCCGAACGCGCCGATCGGCGCCACGCGCACGATGATACGGATGATGCCGAAGAACATCTTTGCGGCGGAATCGATCGCGTAGTTGATCTTCTCGCCGACCGCGCCCAACCGCGCGATCACGAAGCCGGAGAGAATCGACACCAGCAGCACTTGCAGGATGTCGCCGCGGGCCAGCGCGCCGAAGAAGCTGTCGGGGATGATCCCCAACAAATGGCCGACGACACCTTCCTGCTTGGCCGCGGTGACGTAACTCGCCACCGCCTTGGGATCGAGCGTCGCCGGATCGATGTCGAAGCCCTTGCCGGGCTGCAGCACCTCGCCGACAATCAGCCCGATGGCGAGTGCGATGGTGGAAACGGCTTCGAAATAGAACAGCGTCTTGATGCCGACGCGGCCGACCTTGCTGAGATCGCGCATCGAGCCGATGCCGTGCACCACGGTGCAGAAGATCACCGGCGCGATCATCATCTTGATCAGCGCGATGAAGGCGTCGCCGAGCGGCTTCATCGCCACGCCGGTCTTGGGAAAGTAATATCCGAGCGCGATGCCGAGCGCGATGGCGATCAGCACCTGGATGTACAGCACGGTGTACCAGGGACGCCGCTTCGGCGCGGCAACGGTACTCGACATGGGATGGCCCCTTTGCGTTTCCTTCTCCGGCTTCAGCTTAGCAGCTTGGTTCAGGCGCGGAAGAACTGCCGCAGCTCGTTGTAGGTCTCCTCCGGCGCTTCTTCCGAGAGATAATGTCCGCACGGCAGCGCCTTGGCGCCGCGGATGTCGGCGGCGTAGCGCTGCCAGATTTCGCTCGGGCTCGGCTTGGAATTGCGGCCGACGCCTCCGGTGGCGCCCCACAGCAGCAGCACCGGGCAGGCGATTTTTCGCCCGGCTTCGAAGTCTTTGGTGTCCATGTCGAAATCGATGCCGGCGCAGGCGCGATAATCCTCGCACATGGCGTGCACCGTCGCCGGATCGCGGAAATAGCGCTTGTACTCGGCGATCGCCGCCGGATCGAAGAAGCTCAACCCCTGTTTGGTCTTCGACAGCTTCTTCTCGATGAAGAAATCCGGGTCCGCGCTCATCAGGTGCTCGGGGAACGGCGTGGGCTGGATCATGAAGAACCAGTGCCACGAAAAGGTCGCCCAGGCCTTGTTGGGGTGATTGAACACGTGATGCTGCGGAACGATGTCGAGGATGGCGGCGCGCAACACCTTGTCGGGATGATCGAGGCACATGCGGTGCAGCACGCGGGCGCCGCGGTCATGGCCGGCGGCGAAGAATTTGTCGTGGCCGAGCGCCGCCATCACCTCGATCTGGTCCTGCGCCATGGCGCGGAACGAATAATTCTCATGGTTGTCGCCGCCCGGCGGTTTTTCGGAATCGCCGTAGCCGCGCAGGTCGGTGGCGACCACGGTGAAGTCCTTGGCCAGTCGCGGCGCGAATTTCTGCCAGGACAGATGGCTGAACGGATTGCCGTGCATGAGCAGAAGCGGCGGCCCGTTGCCGCCGTGCACGGTGACGATGCGCGCGCCCGAGGTTTTGATCTCGGTGCGGGTAAAGCCTTCGAAGAACATCTACTCTCCTCTCGTCATTCCGGGGCCGCGCGTAGCGCGGAGCCCGGAATCCATAGCCACAGTTCTACGAACAATTGCGCGACTGAGCGAGAGCCTCCCTGACGGTGAGTATGGATTCCGGGCCTGCGGGCTTAGCCTGTCATCGGGCCGGCCACTTCGGGCCGGACCCGTTGGCCCGCATCCCGGAATGACGGCTAGGAAAGCCCGCGCTAAGCTCTGCGCAAAGATCAGCCAAGGCAGGGATCGTCATGCGTCTGCACCGTATCCTTACGTCTCTTGCCGGCGTAATCGTGATGCTGGCGGTTGTCGCAGCCGCACATGAATCCCACGCCCAATCCAATCAAACGTCCAACACGGGGAGTACGATGCCGTCCGATATCGATCCAAAATCCGGATTCCGCCTGCCGTTGCCGAAGCGCGAAGATTTGGACGACGTCGGCAAGCGCGCCTACGACCGCGCCGCGGCGCCCGGAAAGTCGCTGGTCGGCTTGCGCGGGCCGGGCGGCATTACGCTCTACAGCACCAAGACGGTCGAGGCGCGCGCCCAGTTCAGCAATCATCTGCGCTTTGACGTTTTTCCGCCGAACATCCGCGAGGTGGCGATCCTCGCCGTCGCCCGCGAAATGGACAGCCAGTTCGAATGGGCCGCGCACGAGCCGGAAGCCTTGAAAGAAGGCGTGCCGGCCGACGTCGTCGACGTGATCAAGCGTCGCTTGAGCACGCAAGGTCTGGACGAGACTTACGCGGCGATCATCGAGATCGGCCGGCAGACCTTTGGCGATCACAAAGTGACGTCGGAATGCTTTGCGCGCGTCAAGAAACTGTTCCCGCCGACAAAGCTGGTCGAGCTCGTCATGCTGATGGGCAACTACGCCGCGACCGCGGCGCTGCTGACGGCGTTCGACATGCAATTGCCCGAAGGCCAAAAACCGCTGTTGCCGGTGCCGTAAGGTTTGTTCTGCGTCGTCCCCGCGGAAGCGGGCCATAATCACAGTCGGAGCAATACTGGCGCGGTCGGTGGTTATGGATTCCCGCTTTCGCGGGAATGACGGGGTCTTCGCTTGCCCCACCTTTTCACCTCTCCCCAGAGGGGAGAGGTCGAGCGAACGAAGTGAGCGAGGGTGAGGGGGTTCGGAAGTCGAGATTTTACTCCCACCTCCGAGCCCCCTCACCCCAACCCTCTCCCCTCTGGGGAGAGGGAGTTCGCATGAGCGTCGGTGATCGCGGCGACTTTCACTTCTTCCTCTTCTCCAACCCCAACTCCCCCCAGCGCTTCGTCACCGCATCGATATCCTTCTGCTCCGGCCGCACCGTCGGCGGGAAGCGGGCGCCGCCGAGATCGGGGTCGGGGTCGTAATCGAGATTGATGGTGGCGTCGATCAAGACGCGGTTCCATTTGCCGGTGCCGAATTGCGCCACGTTGCGGTCGCGCTTGCGCACCGACGGATCGAGCCCGGCGCCGAAGGTCGAGGGCATGATGACGATGTCGTCCTCGCCGGCATTGACCCTGAACGCGGTCGCCCAATCCACCGCGGCATAATCGTGGATGTCGATGTCGTCGTCGACCACGGTGACATGCTTATAGCGCACATGCGCCGCCGACGAGCCCCACAGCGCGTTCGCCACCTGCTTGGCGACGCCGCGATAGCTTTGCTTGACCTGCACCAGCGTATTCACCCCGGCCTGCACCGGCGGGCACCACACGTCGGTGATGCCCGGCACGCCGGCGCGATCCAAGACGTTCCACGCCGTCGCCGCGCGCATCACCGAGGAGGTGACGCTGTTCTCCGAATAGCTGCCCGGCATGGTGCCTTCGATAGTGCCGCGCAGGATCGGATTTTTGCGGTGGGTGATGCAGGTGACGCGGATCGCCGATTTCGGCGAGCGGTCGCCGGCGATGTAGCCGGTGAACTCCGCGTAAGGCCCTTCCGGCAAAAAGGTCGCTGGATCGAAACTCATGAAACCTTCGATGACGATCTCGGCGCTGGCCGGCACGTAAAGATCGACGGTCTCGCATTTGACCAGCTCGACCGGCGCGCCGCGGATGGCGCCGACCACGTCGTATTCGCACAGGTTTTTCGGCACCGGCGCGCCGCCGACGAAATCGAGCGACGGCTCCCAGCCGATGGCGACCGCGATCGGCATTTCGGTGTGGCCGAGTTGCTGCCAGGCGGTGGCGTGATGGCCGATATGCTGCGCCCGCCAAGTCAGCATCGGAATCATGTTCTTGCCCGCCACCATGCCGCGATAGACGCCGACATTCATGACGTTGGTGTTCGGGTCTTTGGTGACGACGCCGCCGTAAGTGAGAATGTAGCGGCCGCCGTCGGCGCGATTCCATTGCGGCGTCGGGAAATCGTTCAAGTCCACGTCGTCGCCTTTGACGATGTTCTCCTTGACCGGCCCGGTCTTGACGATTGTCGGCGGGATCGAGCCGGTGAGGATGGTGCGGCCGAGCTGGACCAGCTCGCGCGGATGGGTGTCGGGCGGCAGCCCCAGCATCATGGCGATGCGCCGGTAGCTCGACAGCGCGCCGGCAAACACCTGCCGGCAACGGGCGTTCTCGCCATAGTCGCGGATCTTGTTGAACAGCAGCGCCGGCCCGGTGCCGGGCCCTTGGGCCAGCCGCGCCACGGTGCCAAGCTCGATATTCCAATCGACCTCGGCATCGATCGCGTGCAACTCGCCGGCGCCATCGAGCACCTGCATCCAGCCGCGCAGATCGCCGAAGGCAACGGGTTTGCGTTCTACCGTCATGGATGATCCCGGTGGTAAGTGACGACTGCGTTCTTCGCTTTCGGCATGAGCCTTGTCAAATCGCGGCGCAACCTTCATCCGCCACCGCGATAGCGGGGGAGGGGGACCACCCTGCGAAGCAGGGTGGTGGAGGGGGCGCAGGCGGTGACGTAATTTCGATGATGACGGCTGCGCGCTGACGACAAGCTCGACGAATCATTTCACACCGTGAGTGAATCAATCTCGTCCGCTTTAACTAACGTACAACGATAACGAGGCTTGGAGTCCGGCGCCCCCTCCACCACGGTTCGCTCGCTACGCGAGCTCCAGTGGTCCCCCTCCCCCGCTTCGCGGGGGCGGAAAGCGCCAGCGCTCTCGCAACGCGATCCGCGTCGGAGTTACGTGTCGGGCCAGTTGCGAATTGAGAGAATCCCTCTTCCCTATCCACCACTCGCCACTTGCTTTTTTATTCCCTCAAAAAAAGGGGAGGCGGAACGCCGGCAAACGCTGATCCGTATCCGCCGCATCTTGCGATGCGGCGCGCGCCTTCATGAAGCGCGCTCGTCTAACGGCGTTCCACCACGGCTCTCACCTCAGGGAATTATTCCATCCCAAAGGCTCGGCTTCAGGCCAGGCTTCCTGGGACTTGGTCTGAACGGGCGTTACCCGCCTTCGCCTGTCCCAGTCCAGGGAGCACCTCCCGCCCCGGTCATCGTGCCGGGGGACTGATACCCAAGCCGCCCGGGAGCAGACTGCAAATCCGCCCGCGAGCACCGCACCCGCCCCACCTCACGGCATGCCTCCGGTAGGCGTCCCTTGGTGAGCGGGATTTCGCTGCGTAACACAAGTAGAGACGATTGTCAAGAGAATGTCACTTATATGTTGACAATATAGGATCATTAGCCTATAAATCGCAAATAATAGGACGAAAATGATTCCCAGAATTTGGCGTCTCAGTGAAAACAACGGTGACGACAATCTCGGCCTCTCCTGCACCGAGCAAGGCTTGCTGCTTGGCCGCACGCTGCTGATCGAGCGGCGCGATGGACGCTTTGTTGTGCGCGCGCGATCCGAAATCGAACAGCTGTTGAGCTGTGCCTTTCAATCAAATGTCGTCGTCGACCGGCTCATGCCTGGACTCGCGACAGTAGCCGCTGCCTTGAACGCGAACGATCAAGCCTTGGCGCGGATCGCCGCGGTGCATCTGCGCATTCCCGATCTGCCCAATCAGGCCGCGCGCGACGCCATGGAAGCGGCGGATGTTCTCATCAAGTCGGCCGATTGGAATCCGGCGCTGCATCCGCGCGCCGGCACGCCGCCAAATCCCGGCTGGTTTGCGCCGACGGACGGCGCCGGCAGCGAATCATTTTCAACACGAACGGCGCAAAACGACGATCCGACGCATCGCTCGGATGCCTCGCCAAACGCCGGCGACAATCGGGTCAGGTTGCGGCCCGGACCGCAGCGCGTCGACGAGCTCGCCGACTTCATCGAATGGATCGCCAACGCCAAGCCGGAAGATGAGCAGGCGATAAGAGCTGAGATCAAACGCTATTTCTACGATGTCGGCGACCAGGGTAGCGCCGCAGCACTCAATAGTGCCCTGACAGTTTTGCTCAGGCCCGGCATCACGCAAGAAGACCGACAGCGAATTCTCGATCGTCAGCTCGATGCTTTTACCCGCACCGATCCTGGCGCGTACGCCCAAACCCGAGATTGGGCGACCGGCGCGGCGCTTCTGGCAGGCGGCGTGCCGCCGGTCGCCGCTGGCGAAGCCGCAGTTGCGGAACAGGCCTCGGAAGCATGGACCTATGGCTGGGCCAGGCGAGGACAATATTTCGATCAACTGCTCCGTGACGGATCGCTGCCTCCGTTGTTTCGAACCATCGACAACTTTACCGACGGTGTCGCAACCAGCATCAAATCTATCGACCTCAATGCCGCCACTTACCAAGATGCCGCACGTCTCACATACAGGCTCAATCAATATGTCGATGACCTGGGGGACTACGCGGGTGGTAGATTGTTAGCGACAATAGTTAGGTTGCCGGACATCAGCGATCGGGTGTTGAATTTGGTAGTGCCGAAGGGTGCGACGACGGAAGTACAACGTGTCGCCATCGAAGCAGCGCAGGCAAGAGCGTTGGTTACGAACCGCTATCCGGTGAAAATCATCATCACGCCATTGTAGGCTCGTGTCATGCTATTTAGCTCTTACTTGAGAAACGGCGTCGTCTATGTGCCGACCGTCGTAAAGTTACAGACGGGAGCCTATGTGGATGTCGAACCAGTTGCGGTTGCGGCGGTGTCAGATACCGAAGGTCTGCGCCGCGCATTCTTGGACGCAATCGCCCGGAAAAACGCTGTCGTCCCGCCGCCACCCAAGGATAAGTGGCCGCCGCCCGTTCTGTTGAAATATGCCGGCGTCAAGACATGGTCGGCCTTCGCCCGCGGCGCGGCAACCTGGAGTATCGACGAATCGGACGGCAATTTCCAAATCATTGGCTATCGAGACCATCCCGACGGATATTGGGCGCCGGACCGCGAGAAAAAAATCGACTTTCCACCCGGATCGACGGTTGAAGTGGTGATCGATCGCATGATCGCGATCTTGCAGGATGCAGCGAGGCAGCAAGCGTCGGCCGGATGAGCGCGAGCTAGGATTTCTTGATTCGCACACCCGGCGCGTCGCCGTTGGTGAACTCGACGCCGGCTTTTTCGAAAGCGGCCTGGATTGCGTCCAGCGTGCGCGGCTTCAATTCTTCGCCGGCTTCCAGCCGGGTGATCGTGCCGGTGGCGACTTTGGCCATCGCGGCGAGTTCCAGCACTCCAATGCGGAGCGCCGCTCTCGCCATCCGGCACTGGGTTGCAGTAATTGTCATCGTATGTCGTTTTTATCTTGACATGACGAAAAGGACAGCCTACGTTAGCGCACATTGCCGGATTCGTGGGAGATTCGCCATGCCCGCGCAAAAGCGCGCCGGCAAACGCCTGCGTGCGCCCAACGCCACCACGCGCAAGCTCACGGCGCTTTGTCTCGACATGGAGGACAAGCTCGACCAGGCGACCGACGTCGCCCGCGCGCTGCATCTCATGGGCCACGGCCTAAAACTATCCGCCGTCAACGCGGAAGAAAGTGGCGCGATCGCCGCCGTCGCCTGGATCGCCCGCGAACGGCTCGACACTTTGCGACGGGCTTGCCGCAATTTGTGCAGACTCACGTTGGGGAAGGAGATGAGGCGGTAGGGCGGATTAGCGGCGCGTAATTCGCCATTCGGTAGCCGAGGAGCAGCAGATTACGCCTTCGGCTAGTCCGCCCAATGCACTGAAGGCACTGGCGGGTGGTAGCGGCTTGTATTTGATGCACGGCGCGACCACATGAACTGCAGAAAATTTCTGACCATCATATTTCATGAGGATCTAAACAAATGAGCGACAAGAAAAAGCTCTTCGTCGAACGCCGGCCCGAAGGTGACTTCGCCGTGCGCAAGGGGAACTCCGAGCGGGCCAGCGATGTCCTCCCGACACAAAAGGCTGCAATCGAGCGGGCGCGCGAACTTAATCCGGGGCACTCGCCGGACGTCGAGCGAGTGCGGCATACAAATAAGGGCAAGCCTGACCAGTGGCGCAAGGCGTAAACGCTGGCGGCCTAGCATGACAAGTACGCGCGGATTGGCGGAGCGTAATTTGCCATCCGATTGCCAAGAGGCGGCGGATTACGCCTTCGGCTAATTCGCCCTACGCGCTGCCGGAACGGCTATTATCACTTCGGAGACCACATGCCCGCGCAACCAATATCAATGATGATGTTTTTGGAGCCGTTTAAGATCGCTGCCGCGGAAGGGGCCGTTGTGGAGTTGAAGCTGCGTCTGCTCGCGGGCAAGATTCCAGTCTTGCAGAAGTATGCTCATCAAAAAAATCTCGAAGATATTGAGACAGAATTGGCAAAACATTTTGGTGGCTTTCTATCCGCTGAGGAGAAGGAAACCCTCGCCTTGTGCCGCCAGCTTCGTAACAAAGTGCTTCACACCGATTTTTGCGCCGCGCGGAGCAAGCTGAACGAATTAGGCATCGAAACGGCTTCCGGAGAGGTATTGAAGATCGACATACCCGTGGTGTCCAGAGCCGAGATATCTCACAAATTACGCGCTGCCAGAGCAGGGGTGGAAGGCACATTCGTAGCTGATACCTTGTCCACAGACTCTGGCAGCGTGTTGGGTTGGTTTCTTGAAGCTGGCAATGCGGGTGATTTCCAGAAAGCGAGTATCGCCTTTAAGGGCGCATCGGCGATAGTTGATAAGTTAGCCGAAGTCGAAGTCGTCTAGACGCAGTGCGTAGCCCGGAGTGAGCGAAGCGAAATCCGGGGCAAGATTGTCAGCCTCAAATGCCGTTCCCGGGTTTCGCTTCGCTCAACCCAGGCTACGATCCTCGCCATGCCCGCGCTCGTCGCGGGCATCCACGTCTTTACAGCGTGCGTCAAACCAAAGACGTGGATGGCCGGAACAAGTCCGGCCATGACGGTGGGCGGTGCTCGGCGGCATGTTCACTCAAGCTGATCTGCTGTACTCTCGCGGAGCCGTGCTGTGCCTGACTTATCCATCGGCCAAGGAAAAACATAATGACCAACGGTAGCCCGCTTTCGCTTCCCGAACTCGAACAGCGCATCGGCATTGTGCGCGACAATATCCGGCAGCTGATCGAGCAGGCCGCGGCTTTTTCGGGCGCTGAGGATGAAGAGCGCAACGCGGACCGGCTTGCGCAGCAGAATGAAGAGCTGGAAACGCTGATCAAGCAAAGAGATGTGCTGCTGAAGAAGAAGAAATAACGCTAACGCGCGCCAAGCACTTACCCCCACCCGCTTCGCTTCGCTCGCGTCCTCCCCCCCTTAAACGGGGGAGGAGCTATTTTCATTTCGCCTTCGGGCTACTCGGTAAATCGCTCCGTGGTCGCGGCAGGAATGCGGTAGACGACTTCGTCCAAAACGACGCCGCTTGATTTACGTAAGTTACGCTCGCCCGAAATGATGCCGTGCAAGCTTTCGGCTAGGCGGCGGCTTGGAAGATTTTGCTTGGCGACCGGATAGATCAAGGCCGTGGCGCCGATATGCGCGGGCGCCCATTTCGCGATTGCGCCTATGGCTTCTCGGCCATAGCCGAGGCCATGGGCGGTTTCCTTGAGCCAAATTCCAACCTCAGGCTCCGCGCTGCCGATGTGGTGGATGCCGGCGACGCCGACGAATTCGTCGGTCGACGTCAGCCGAATGACGAGAGACAGGTCGGTCCCGGCCGTCATGCGCGGCAGCCATTGGCGCCAAACCTCGGCGAACGCCGCAAGCGATGGGGACGGGTCCCAGGACATAAAACGGGTTACCGCCGGGCTCACCGCGGCATAGATTTCCGGCGCATCGGCCGGAGTGAATGCGCGTAGCGCCAGGCGGTTTGCGATGAGCTCGATGCCTGTGAGATCGGACTCGGCGCTCATTGATGGACTCGAAAGGTTCTCGCGTCCCTCCCCCGCTTGCGGGGTTATTCCGCCTTCAGCCCGGCGTCCTTGATCACCTTCCCCCACTTGTCCATTTCGCCCTTGAAGAACGCCGTGCATTCTTCCGGCGAATTGCCGATGCCCACATAGGCCATGGCGGCGAGCTTGTCTTTGAAGTCGGGCGCGCCGAGGCTCTTGACGATCATGTCGTGCAGTTTTGCGACGATGTCCTTCGGCGTGCCGGCCGGCACCACCACCGCGGTCCAGGTGGCGCCCTCGACTTCGGGGAAGCCTGACTCCGCCATGGTCGGAATGTCCGGCAAGGTCGGCGAGCGCGTCTTGCCGGTCACGGCGAGCGCGCGCAGATCGCCGTTCTTGATCAGCGGCACCGCGGGCGCCATGGCGCCGAACGAGATCGGCGTGTGGTTGCCGACGGTGGCTTCGACCGCCGGCCCGCCGCCGCCGAACGGCACATGGACGAGATCGAGGTTGAGCGCATGCACGAACAGCGCGCCGGTGAGCTGCGGCGGCGTGCCGGTGCCCGGCGAGGCGTAGCTCTCCTTGCCGGGATTGGCTTTGATCCACTCCACCAGCTCCTTGACGGTCTTGGCCGGCACCGAGGGATGGACGGCGAGCACCACCGGCGTCGCGGCGGCGAGCGTGACCGCGTCGAAATCTTTCAACGTATCGAAGCCGGGGTGCGCGAACAGAAATAGATTGTTGGTGATGTTGCCGCCGGTCACCAGGATCGTATAGCCGTCGGGCGGCGATTGCGCCGCTTTCACCGTGCCGACATTGCCGCCGGCGCCGGAAATATTCTCGACGAAAAAATTCTTGCCGGTCTGGGCGGCGAGTTGCTGGGCGATCAGCCGCGCCACCAGATCGGTCGGGCCGCCGGGCGCGAAGCCGACGATGACTTTTACCGGCCGCTGCGGCCAGGTGTCGGCAGCGGTTCCAGTCGCGGCACCGGCGAGGCTCGCTGCAAGCAAGCAGGACGCTAAAGCAAAACGCTTTCTCATGATGGTCTATCCCCGGGAAACCGGCGCGGAGCCGAGCGCCTGGATCCGATTATGGCAGTGCCGATACGGCGTTCCTAGGCATTCGCGCCGTTTTCGCAGGCAAAACGGGCTTTTTGCAAGTGTACGGGGCCGCCAGGTGCCCGATTTACGACTTATTCTTAGTCGCTAATTAACCTGCTTGGGACCTGTGTCGACCGTCGGGGGACGACTCGCACAATGAGAATGCTGCAGTGCGCCTGTGTTTTTGGCGCCGTTGCTGCACTTTATTCGGTGACACAGCGCGTGCCGGCGCGTGAGCCTTCGCTTGCCTCTGGCGAGACGCTGGCGCTTGCCGTGCTGGATAACGCGCACGCCAATCTGGAGCGGGCTTTTGCCGCGTTCCCGCTCGCCGCCGCCGATCCCATGCCGGTGTCCGCCTTGCGCGCAACTCAGGTCGTATCCGCCGATCCGGCGCCGGTCGGCTCCTTGGGCGCAACGCGGGTTGCTTCCGTCCGCACCAAACCAATCGTGACCGCAAGCGCAACTCCCGAAATCCCGACGGTGCTCGCTTTCGACGAGCCGCGGCCGAATGCCTATTTCGATCCGGCGCCGATCGGTCCGGCCAATCCGATCGTCCTCGCCTCGCTTGGTCTGATACCGGTCTCTCACGTGGATCTGGCAACCGCGGAGCCGCCGAAGAACGACTTCCACTATCTGGCCTATTACGCCTATTCGGAAACGCCGCCGCCGGAGAAACCGGCGGACACGGTGCTCAATTCACTCCAGGACATTCCGCTCGGCACGCCGATCGAGG
>Ga0210405_10001210_pt1 | contig 30700 bp, 30 predicted proteins | sample IncBWH11MmetaG_FD_155492 | JGI IMG/M metagenome (GOLD analysis project Ga0210405, IMG submission 155492) | Forest soil microbial communities from Barre Woods Harvard Forest LTER site, Petersham, Massachusetts, United States - Inc-BW-H-11-M | ecosystem: Environmental > Terrestrial > Soil >...
TCAAAACCAATGAGGCTTACAAAGCGCTGCAACACGAAATCGCCACCGCCGATGGCGAAGCCGGCAAGGCCGAAGACCTGGTGCTGGAACAGATGATGAAGATCGAGGAAGCGGAACGCCGCGTGAAGCGACTGGAAGCGGAACTGAAGGAATCCGAGCAGCTGATTGCGGCGGAGAAGAAAGAGATCGAAGAGCAGTTCGCCGGAAAAAAGAAGGCCTGGGAAGCGGCCACCGCCGAGCGCCGCGGGATCGCGAAGAAGGTTCCCGAGGACCTGCTGGAGCTTTACGAACGGATTGCCAAAAAGCATCCCGGCACGGCGCTGGCGCAGGTGCGCGACGGGCAGTGCAAGGCGTGCGGATTGCGTGCGCTGCCGCACACGGTGCAACTGCTGGAATCAGACACCGATGAGGAGATTTTCCGCTGCGAATCCTGCGGGCGAATTCTTTATTCGCTCGAGCCCATTGCCCATGCCGCGCCCAAGGAGTCGGCTACAGGAGCGGCGAACTCCTGATGTCGAAACGTCCACCAGTGCCAAAAGGCGCGGGCCTTTTCGGCGAAGCGGAAACCGAACGCAAAGGGATCGCCTCTTACCAGGCGAATGTTGACGGCGGCTCGCGGGGAAATCCGGGCCCGGCGGCGTATGGCGTGGTGGTGCGCGACCCGCGCGGAGAGATTGTGGCGCGCCTGAAGAAGTACATCGGGAACAACACCAACAATGTGGCGGAATATTTCGGGCTGATCGCGGCGCTCGATTACGCGCAGAATCACGGCATTCGTGGGTTGCGCATCGAGAGCGATTCGGAATTGATGGTCAAGCAGATGCGCGGGCAATACAAGGTGAAGAGCGAAGAGTTGAAGCCGCTTTTCGAGCGCGCGAAGAAGATGTCGCAGACGTTTGAATCGTTCCGCATCAGCCACGTTTACCGCGAGCAGAACAAGGAAGCGGATGCGCTGGTGAACCAGGCGCTGGACGAAACGTCGGGGCCGGGCGGCGGCTCTGCTGCCAAAGCGGAGAAAACAGCGGGCAAAGACGGAACGATGCGACTGGTGGCTCGCTATTCAGATGGTGTGTTGCAGCCTTACAAGACGCTGGATCTGCCCGAGGGGACGGAAGTGGAGATTTTGCTCCGCCTTCGCAAATAAAGGCGGGCTGGCTTGAAAGCCAGCGTTACATTTAAGAATCCAGAGAAAAAACTAGGCGGCGGTAAGTTCGCGGGCGGCTGGGGGTTTGAGGACGTAGGATCGGTAGAGCGTGTCGCGCTGCGCGGGGCGGAAGCCGGCTTGCGTGATGATGCGGCGAAGTTCCTCTTCATTGGTGCGGTTGCGGACGCCCGCGGCGTAGACCACGTTTTCCTCGATCAGGATGCTGCCGACGTCGTCGGCGCCAAACTGCAAGCCGACCTGGCAAACCTTAATGCCCGGCGTGAGCCAGCTCGATTGAATGTGGTCGATGTTGTCGAGATACAAGCGGCTGACGGCAAGCGTTTTCAGATAATCAACGGCGGTGGTTTCCTGCACTTTTTTGCCGAGCGCCGTGTTTTCGGCCGCGAAAATCCATGGAATGAACGCGGTGAAGCCGCCGGTTTCTTCCTGCAGCTGGCGGACGCGGTCGAGGTGGTTCACACGATGCTGGAGAGTTTCGCCGCAGCCGAACATCATCGTGGCCGTGGTGCGCAGGCCGAGGGAATGCGCCGTGCGATGGACTTCCACCCAGTCGTCGCTGGTGCACTTCAGGCGGGCGATCTTGCCGCGGATTTCGTCGTCAAGAATTTCCGCGCCGCCACCCGGAATGGACTGCAGGCCTGCATCCATCAGGCGCTGGATGGTGTCACGAATCGAAAGCTCGCTGACTTCGGCGATGCACAGAATCTCCGGCGCGGAAAAGCAGTGCAGGTGAACCTGGGGATAGCGCGCTTTCAGGGAGCGGAGAAGATTTTCGTAGTAGCCGATCTGCAGGTCGGGATGCAGACCGCCTTGCAGCAAAACCCCCGTGCCGCCGAGTTCGAGCATCTCGTCGATTTTGGCGTAGATGGTTTCGAATGACAGGATGTAGCCGTCCTTCGCGCCCAGCGGGCGATAGAACGCGCAAAAGGAGCAATACTCCGTGCAGAAATTGGTGTAGTTGATGTTGCGGTCGATCTGGTAGGTGGCAATACGGGGATCGTTTTTCTGCAGCCGCAACTGGTGAGCGGCCATGCCGATGCCGACGAGGTCATCGGACTGGAGCATTTCGAGCGCTTGCTGTTTTGTGATTCCCACGGTGCGTTTCCTTAAATTTCAGAACTTTCTGTTTCGCTTGCGAAATCCGGCTTCAATTCGAGTTCACACGGCTGCCAACGATAAGGTCCATATAGCGCGCCGGGCTTCCCGCTTCGCGGGCCAGCGCGATGGTGTTTACCCGCGAAATCAGGCCCAATTCGGCAGCAAGGTGATAGTAGCGTGTAAGGCCCCGCAAATTCTCCTCGCCCAGATGGTAGTCGATATTCTCGAGCAGATAGCGCCGCAAATCACCAGCGGGCAGCTTCATTTCTTCCGCCGCCTCGGAGGCGATGGCGTCTACGTGTTGCAATCCGAAGGCGAGCGACTCCTGAAAATCGTGCACAAGTTGCGGAGTAATTGCTTCTTGGCGCGCAGCCCAGACAGCTAGCACCGCCGGCAGGTCGGTCATTGCGCGCCACTTTTCGACAATATCGTAAATGTAGACGGAACCGCCTCCGCTGAGTCCAGCGAGCGAAGCCGTCGAGACGATATCGCTCGGGGCATCCCGATGAACCCCCGGCGAGCAAGCAATCGCTAGCCGCAGGGCAGGGTCGCCGATGAGCAAAGCCGCGTCAGCCTGCTCCAGCATCTCCGGCAGGTCAGGCGCCGCCTCGAAAAATTCCGGTTTGATGTTCCAGTGCTTTTCGCAAAGGATGCGCGTAAGTGCCTGCGTGCTGCGCGAACTACGGTCGAGCGCGATGCGCGTGACTTCCAGAATGGGTTTTCTTGAGACAAGCAGCAAACTGCGCACGGATTTTTTTGAGGCGATCGAGAGATTCGGCAGAATCACCAGATCCGGGATGCGCTGGTATTCGATGGCCGGAATGATGGCCACATCCACGGCGCCGGAACGCAACGCTTCCGCGCACTGGGACGGCACGGTGAACGAAAGTTCATACTTTCCGCGCAACGGCCCATGCGTGAAGCCGCGCACCAGCGGTGCCGTATTCAAGTACTCAACGATAGAAATTCGCACGGGTCTCACGTCTCAATTCTTCCGCGAAAGCTGAATTAGTATAACAAAGACAGCTTGCGAAGGCCCCTTAAGCTGGTTGCGCCAGAGCCTTCAATAGCTTCAAAAGCTATGAAAATATCGGAGTTTCTTCTCCGCGCATTTGTTTTGCGATTTTATAGGCTTCTGCTACAATTAAGACTTTGCTTTTCAATCTTTTGGAGTGCAGGAATCGATATGGCAATGAAGTGTGAACTTTGCGGCAAAGGGCCGCAGTATGGGAACGTGGTCAGCCACGCCAACAACACCCGGCGGCGGCGCTGGAATCCGAATTTGAAGCGCGTCCGGGCAGTGGTTTCGGGCGTTCACAAACAGATTCGCGTGTGCACGGCTTGCATTCGTCTTGGCCGTGTGACCAAAGCAGCCTGAGCGAACCTTTGACTCTCTCCCCAAGCACCTCCAGCAGAGCAGTGCGACTGCGGCGCGCCGGGGCTCTCTTGCCCGTGGCGGGACTGGTGTTGTCCGTCCTCGCCGGGTGCAAGCAGTCGGAGCAGCACGCAGCCGACGTGTGGGCCACCGTCAACGGCACGGAGATCAAGCGGGACGAAGTGGAGAAGTACTATCGTTCGCAGGTGAATCCCGAGGGCCAGGAGCCTTCGCAGGAAGAAGCGCTGTCGCTGAAGCTGAACGTCACCGACCAGTTGATCAACAATGAAATCCTGCTGGAGCGCGCGAAGAAGCTGAATCTCGAAGCCAGCGATGGCGAAGTGGAAGACAAATTCACCGAACTGAAGAGCCCCTTCACCGAGGAAGAGTTCCAGCGGCAACTGAAAGCGCGCGGGATGAGCGTGGACGACCTGAAGCGCGATCTGCGGCGGCAGCTTTCGATCCAGAAACTCCTGAACCGAGAAGTGGCGGCGAAAATTACCATCACCGACCAGGACGTGCTGGATTTTTACAACACCAACCGCAACCAGTTTAACGTTGCCGAGCCGCGATACCGGATTTCGCAGATTGTGATTACACCGCGCAAGGAATTGCAGGTCCGCAACCGCAAGAACGACGACGCAACCAGCCCAGCCGAAGCCGAGCGCAAAGCCAAGATGCTGACCGACAAGCTGAACAGCGGCGCTGATTTCGCTCAATTGGCCATGGATTATTCCGAAGACGTGAACACGTCGGGAAACGGCGGCGATTTGGGCTACATTCCGGAATCGGCGCTGAACCAGTCTGATCCGATGCTGAAAAAGACCGTGATTGGCCTGAAACCCGGCCAGGTTAGCCCGCCGATTCAGCTGAAGGACAGCATCCGCATCCTGAAGCTGGTGGCACGCGAAGCCGCCGGACAGCGCGGCGTGGACGATCCGCAAGTCCAGCAGACCATTCGCGACACCCTGCGCAACCGCAAGGAACAGCTTTTGCGTTCGGCGTACCTGGCGACAGCGCGCGACGAAGCGAAGGTTACGAATTATCTGGCTCAGCAGGTGGTGGAAACCGCCGGCAAGCTGCCCGACGCGGCGAAGTCCACTCTGCCGCCGATCAAGCCGGCGGTGTCGCTGCCGGCAAACAGTTCTCCCGCCAACACGCAGTAATTCCCTGCCCCGCCATTTGCGATGGGTTTGCGGCGATTATTTCGCCGGGACAAAGTCGCTCGCACCCACGAGCTTCACTGCTACGTCGGTAAAGAAGAGGCGAAACGGCTTGTCTCCGGCGGTGCCGCGATGGTCTTCCGCGATGCTGACCGGCCCGGCCATTTTGTAATCGGTCCAGGTGACTGTGAGCGCCGGCTTCGGCGTGCCACCATTGTGATAATTCCAAACGACCACGCGATTGTCCGCTCCGAGAAAAAGATCGTAGGAGTCTCCCGGCGTGTATCCCCCGCCCGTTTTCGGATAGGTGACCGTAACCATGCGGGCCTTGCCTTTGCCCATCGGAGCCGTGGTCATACCCTTGTCTTCGACGGCGACGTCTTTGTCCCAGACCAGATGAAAGGGAAAAAGGAGCCAATACTGATCGTTGATGAATTTTGGATCAACATCCTTCACCACATCGGGTGACATACTTCCGCGGGCGTAAGTGGTCTTCACCGGCTTGCCGGTGCTGTCGGGGCCTTCATAAGTGACGCGGTCGGGTTTTACTTCCCAGGTCCAGGTGCGAGCCACTTTTTTTGGGCCCGCATCCACGTTGAAGGTGTAGCGAATCTGTTCGACCTGCGACCAAGAGGAAAAACCATAGGCATCGGCAATCTGGTGGCGAATATCCGGCTTCTCTTGCGCGAGAAAAGCGGGGGTGAGAATCAATCCTGCGAACGCGGAGGAAACAACGGAAAGACGGACGATGGAGCGAAACATCGGGGACCTCCAAATTAAAGTTGAGAATGCGTTAAAAGAGTAGTGCGGTTCACTCCACCCATGCAAGCACTTCTCCGGCATTGACGTTTTGCCCTTCCTTGACGAGCAGGCGCTCGAGTTTCCCGCTTTTGGGCGAGCGGATTTCGTTCTGCATTTTCATGGCTTCGACGACCAGCAGGCCTTGTCCCAATTCCACAGCGTCTCCCACCGCTGCCAGCAGGCGAACCACTTTGCCGGGCATCGGCGCGAGAATATCCTGGCGGCCTTCCACTTCCACCGCTCCGTGCTTGCGTCCGCGCCACGCGCGCGGATCGATGATTTCTGCTGAGAATTCGTGCGGGCCGCACTGCAGGTTCAGCGTGCCATCCATGGAGCGCGAAATGTGTATTTCGAAAGATTGCCCGCCAAGCATGACGGAAATGGCGTTGGGCGCAATCTGCACCGCGTCGGCGTCGATGGCTTCGCCGTCGACCGCCACGCTACACACATCTCCTTTTCGTTCGAGTTCCACGGCGTGTTTCCGCGTGCCGCCTGCGCCCGTGAGCTGGATTTCAAATTTCATGGCATGTGATCCATCTGCTGGCGCCTTCCCTCCATCTTCCAGCGCGACGCAGTTGCTTGGGACTCCGCGCTACCGGCCGAAGTGGCGCCCGATTGCGCGCTATGCCATAACGCCGCGGCGATCAGAGCGGCTTCCTCCGTTCCCTGGCGCGGCGGTGCTGCGGGCGGATGCGGGCGCGCAAGCATTTCATCCAGCCACTTGGTGTGAATTTCGCCGCGGAGAAATTCCGCCTCGGCAAGAATGCGGCGGAACAGGCTGACGTTGGTGCGGATACCGGTGATGGTGTACTCGTCAAGGGCGCGGCGGAGGCGGGCGATTGTCTCTTCGCGGCTGTTACCCCAGGCGATCAGTTTGCTGAGAAGGGGATCATAATCCATCGGCACGGTCCAGCCTTCGTACACGCCTTCGTCGAGGCGAATGCCCGGGCCCGTTGGCACGTGGCACGAAATAATTTTGCCCGGTGAAGGAAAGAAATTGTTGTCCGGGTCTTCTGCGTAAAGACGCACTTCCATGGCGTGGCCGCGCGGGGTGATGGTTTCCCACGCGAAGGGCAAGCGGTGATCGGCGGCGATGGCGATCTGGAGTTTCACCAAGTCGAGGCCGGTCACCTGTTCGGTGACGGGATGCTCGACTTGCAGGCGCGTGTTGACCTCGAGAAAGTAGTAGTTGAGATCGGCATCTACCAGAAATTCCACCGTGCCTGCGTTGACGTAGCCCCCAGCGCGGCCGAGACGCACCGCCGCATCGCCCATTTTGCGGCGCAACTCCGGTGTGACCACCGGCGAAGGAGCTTCCTCGACAACTTTCTGATGGCGGCGCTGCACGGAACATTCGCGCTCGCCGAGCGAAACGCAGCGGCCGTGCGCGTCAGCAAGAATCTGAATTTCAATGTGCCGCGGCCCGACGAGATATTTTTCAAGAAACACTCGCTGGTCGCCGAAGGCGTTCAGAGCTTCGGACCCCGCATCGCGCCAGGCCGACGCAAACGCCGCATCGTTCGGCACCACGCGCATGCCTTTGCCGCCGCCGCCCGCGATGGCTTTCAGCAGCACCGGATAGCCCATGTTTTGCGCCAGAGCTTGCGCCTCTTCGGGATTTTCAATCGGCTCGCTGGTGCCCGGCACTGTCGGAACATTGGCCCGCCTCGCGAGTTGCTTGCCCGCGGTTTTCGAGCCCATCGCTTCCATGGCCTCTGCGGACGGGCCGATGAACGTAATGCCAGCATCAGAGCAGGCGCGGGGCAGCGCGGCATTTTCCGCAAGGAAGCCGTAGCCCGGGTGAAGCGCATCGCACCCGGATTTCTTCGCCACGTTCATCAACTTATCAATGCGCAGGTAACTCTCGCGCGAAGCCGCCGGCCCGATCAGATAGGCTTCATCCGCCAGCCGCACGTGGAGCGACGTCCGGTCCACTTCGCTGTATACGGAAACGGTCTGGATGCCCAGCTCGCGACAGGCTCTCAGGATACGTACGGCAATTTCACCGCGATTGGCGATCAGGATTTTCTTGAACATGTGTGTTTATCGACTGGCCGGATTTTATCATGCGCGCAGATGGGCCCCAAGGTTATGCACCGCTTGGGTGTCGTGTACTTCGGCGTGAGGAGAGAATCGCTGTTGCGAGAATCCAGCCGTGTTTGCACGCTCCCGCATCAGCAATCACGATTAGAGGGGAATGTTGGCGTGCTTCTTTTTGGGATTGGTGTCGCGCTTGTTTTCGAGAGCGCGCAAGGAAGTGATGATGTGCGCGCGCGTGCCAGCCGGCTCGATCACGGCGTCGATGTAGCCGCGTTCGGCGGCAACGAAAGGATTCGCGAACCGGTTGCGGAACTCCGTGATTTTTTCCTTGCGCAGGGCGGCGCGGTCCGCTTCGGGTGCGTTGTTGAGCTCGCGCTTGTAAACAATGTCCACGGCCCCTTCCGGGCCCATCACGGCAATCTCCGCCGTCGGCCAGGCAAAATTCGCGTCGGTGCGGATGTGTTTTGAGGCCATGACGCAATACGCGCCGCCGTAGGCTTTGCGGGTAATCACCGTGATTTTCGGAACGGTGGCTTCGGCAAACGCGAACAAGAGCTTCGCGCCGTGGCGAATGATGCCGCCATATTCCTGCTGCGTGCCGGGCAGAAAACCTGGAACGTCTTCGAACGTGATCAAGGGGATGTTGAACGCGTCGCAGAAACGCACAAAACGCGCGCCCTTTACCGAAGCGTTGATGTCCAGCGTGCCGGCCAGGAACGCGGGTTGATTGGCCACGATCCCCACGGGCCGGCCGTCAAATCGGGCAAAGCCCACCACGATATTCTTGGCATAGTGCTCGTGTACTTCGAAAAAGTAGCTCTCATCGACCAGCGCGTGAATCACGTCTTTGATGTCGTAGGGTTTCAGCGGATCTTCGGGAACGATCGAGTTCAACGATTCCTCGCGGCGGTCCGCGGGATCATTGGACGCGCGCCGCGGCGGATCCTCTAGATTGTTCGACGGCAGAAACCCGATCAACTCGCGCACCATCGCCAGGCAGTCGGCATCATCGCGTGAAACGAAGTGCGCCACGCCGCTCGTCGAGTTGTGCGTCATGGCGCCGCCGAGTTCCTGCTTGGTTACCTCTTCGTGCGTGACATTCTTGATGACGTCCGGACCGGTCACAAACATGTACGACGTGTCACGCGTCATCAGCACAAAATCCGTGATGGCCGGCGAATAGACCGCGCCCCCCGCGCATGGGCCCATAATCGCGCTGATTTGCGGGATCACCCCGCTGGCCAGCGTGTTGCGCAGAAAAATATCCGCATAGCCTGCGAGCGACGCAACCCCCTCCTGGATGCGCGCGCCGCCGGAATCGTTCAATCCGATCACTGGCGCGCCGTTACGCATGGCCAGGTCCATGATCTTCACGATTTTCTCCGCATTGGTTTCCGAGAGAGATCCGCCAAATACGGTGAAGTCCTGCGCAAAGACATAGATCAGCCGCCCTTCAATCCGGCCAAATCCGGTGACGAACCCGTCGCCCGCCGGCCGCTGCTCTTCCGAACCAAAATCCACGCAGCGATGCCGGACAAATTTGTCGAGTTCCTCGAAAGTGCTTTCATCGAGAAGTAATTCAATCCGTTCACGCGCGGATAGTTTTCCGGATTTGTGCTCGCGCTCGCGGCGCTCCGCTCCTCCGCCCGCTTCCGCTTCCTCTGAAATGCGGCGCAATTGCTCCATGCGGTCCGCATTCGCGGGCGATTCCCAGGTACGATTCTTTTCAGCCAAGAGGCCCTCCCTCGGGTTCGTCGTTCTTTGGAGCGAAAATCAAAACCGCCGCGTGGGTTGCCAGCCATACCGTGCCAAGCAGCAGCACCACACCCAACAATATTTCGGCCAGGATGGCGCCGGCACGCGGCAGAGGCGCCTCGATCGAGGTTACGAAGAGTGTCGCGCGCACCAGAATCACCATCGCGCTCAACGTCGTCGCCACAATCATCAGCGTCGTCAGAATGGAAAGAAATACCTGTTTCATAGCCGGTCGAAACGGCGGCGTATGCAGCCAGCCAAAGCATAACGCATTCGCTTGCAAAGCTGAATGCGGGGAAACGCCGTCCGCAGCAAAGTGGTGGCAGCAGGTTTCCAGTGGGAAGGGAGCACAATCAAAGCGCGGCCCGAAGCGAAGAATCCTATCGCAGGCCCGACCAATCGTCGGCGACCACGATCGAATCGCTGGGATTCGATGGGTCGTACTTCACGCTGGTGGGATATCCGGTCACCAGCCGCTCGACTTTCACCTGGCTCTCGAGCCCGGTGATGTCCTGCGCGGTGTGATACGTCACGCCCGAAATCGAGTAACTGTAGGAAACCAGGCTGCGCGGCCGGCTATCCGCCAGCGGCTGCGCGCGCATGCCAAAAAGTCCTCCGCGTTTTTCGGCCGGAGGCGCGGGATGCTGCGCAAGCTCGACTACTTGCCCCTCCGCAATTCGCCCAATCAAATTCAGATGCAGCCGGCGCTTCCGCTCCTCGGCCTCCGGATCAGCCGCGGGCCGCGCGAAAGCATAGGCGATCAAGGCGAGAGCGGCGAGGCTTCCGCCGCCAATCATAAGCAGCAATTTCCAGTCGGCGAGCAATTCTTTCAACGCTCAACCCCTTGCAAACTTAAATGTGGGAATGTTGGATAGAGGAAGCCGATCGTCCCGTTCCCTGAGCGAATCTCTTGGCGGGACACCCGCCTTCCCTACTGCCTCTTATAGTACCGAAACGGGGCGGGCTCTGCGAAGTCAGGATGGCGGGGCCTGCACCGGATTGTGCAACACGCCAATCCCGGAAACCGAAACGTCCACGGTGTCGCCGGCCGTGAGCGGTCCGACGCCGGCGGGCGTCCCCGTGGCAATCACGTCGCCCGGGACCAAAGTCATCATGCGTGAAAGCCAGCGAATCAGAAACTCCACGGGGTAAACCATCAGCGAAGTGCTGCCGGACTGCTTCACCACGCCATTCACGCGCGTTTCCACCAGCGCATTGCGCGGATCAAGTTGCGTCTCAATGTGCGGCCCCACCGGGCAGAAAGTGTCGAAGCCTTTGGCGCGAGTAAACTGCACGTCGCTCTTCTGCAAATCGCGGGCAGAGACGTCATTCAGGCAGCTGTACCCGAGAATATAGGACAACGCATCATCCGAATCGCTGAGTTGCGAGCATCTCTTCCCGATGATCACCGCAAGCTCGGCCTCATAGTCCACATGATTCGAATAGCGGGTCAGGACGATCGGCTCATCCGTTCCGATCACGGACGAAGGCGTCTTCAGAAAGATCATCGGCTCCTTCGGCACCTGGTTGCCCATTTCCGAAGCGTGAGCGGCATAATTGCGCCCCACGCAGACAATCTTCGATGGCTCGACCGGCGCGAGCAATCGCGCTTCCCGCATCGGCAGCGAAGCTTCCTCGCGCGACCATTTGAGCCATGGTGCCGCGGTGATTCCGTGAATGATTTCGCCTTCGATCAGGCCATAAGAGGGCAAAACTCGAGAGTCCAAGCCAGCGGATTTGGGGACAAACCGGCAAAATTTCATTTTATGGGGACCTGTTCAGCGGGAGGTGTGCGTACCCTGAGCTTCTCGCGCCCGCCACACAATCATACCAATCCAGGAGACTGTTGCAAAAAGCAGATAGGCGACGGTGCCGAGCACGAAGACGTGGAAGGAGCTGTAGTAATACTGAAGCAGCGTAAATTCAAGACTGAGGATTCGGTAAGTCAGAGTCAACAGGCTCCAGGCCAGCAGGCCGGAGATTAGCAATTCCGCCGGCGAGCGCAGGAAGCGTATCACCGGCATTGCGGCGATCAGTGCCAACAACAACGTAGCGATGAAGTTTCGCTGTTGCGCCAGCGGTTCCAGGAACGGGGCGCGGTTCGCGATCACCACCCACGCCACAAAAACCAGGGAGAGCCAGACTCCTGTGTATAACCCAACGCGTGCGGAGGCGTGTCGAAGGAAGTGGAACCACCGGTATCCCGGCGGGCTGAAGTTCGCTGGCATGGTGCTGGGCTGCCTACCAGACAGTCGCTCATCAGTAGGAACACGGATTCAGCGGGAAGGTTGCGCGACTTCTACCGCCACCGCCAGGCTGGGAGCGCTTTCATTGCCCGAGCGATCCACGGCCGTCACGGTGTACCAATAGCGCTGGCCGGACTGGACAGAGTTATCACGATACGCGGGCGACGGCAAGAGTTCTGGGGTGAGCAGGGCGCCTCGCTCGCCCTCCTGCTCGCTGCGGTAGACCCGGTAGCCGGCCAGGTCGGATTCCACGTTGATGGACCAGGAGAGTTCCACCGCTACGGAGCCCGGGGCAGCCCCCGGCAGGATCACCGCGACGATGCCCTGCGGCGCGGCGGGTGGAAACGTGTCCTTGGGCGTGACGATGGCCAGTGGGGAGTCGCTCGATTCAAGCGCCCCGGCGGGTGAACTAATTACGCTGCGCACCAAGTATGCGTACGTCTTCCCATAATCGAATCCCGAGTCGCGGTAGTCGGTTGTGTTTGTGGCTCCGAGCTGAAGCAGCGGAGATTTCCATTTTGCCTGCTGCAGATCGCTGGCGGCAACGCCGGCGGTAGCGGGGTCCAACTCGCCGCGATACACGTGGTATTCCTGCAGCGCGGAAAGCGGCTCACCGGCCGAAGTGCGCGTTGGCGCCGGCCATTTCAGATCAATGCCCTGCTCGGTCACGCTCGCGTCCAGCGAAGAAATTCGCTCGGCAACGGGATAGAGGTGCAGCGTCACGTCTTTCGAATCGGGAGAGGGGCGTTTGCCAGAAAAAAGTGTGTGCACGCGATAAACGAACGGTTGGCCGGAACGAAGCTGCGGATCCGCCGGTGAAACCGGATCAATAAACTGCACCTGGCCCCGCTGCGAATAGCGCGAAACCAGCGCCCCGGGGACGGTATCCACCACTCGAAACGATTTGGGATCCGGTGTGCCATCGGCGCGCAATGTTCCGCGCAGCACTTCAAACGTTGGCACCTGCTGCAGCTTTTCGCCGAGCGTGCTCTTCCCCGGCATAGTGAAGGTGAGCAGCACGCCGTCGCCGGCCTGTTTCGCGGTCAGATCGGTGATTGCCTGAGGAACTGGCGGAGTTGGAGGTTGCGGCTCGCCGGGCGCACCGCAGCCCGCCGTAAGCAAGAAAATAGAAATTAGAAAATGGAAAATGGGAACGGTCTGCGTGGGGCGTTTTTTAAGGCAAAATGGCGTCCCTAATCTGTTTTCCATTTTCCAATTTCAGTTGTCAGAGCTCAGAGAATGTAACGGCTCAAATCCTGGTTCTTTACGATATCGGCGAGCTGCTTGTTGACGTACGCAGCGTCAATCTTCACGGTTTTCTTTTTCAGGTCGGGCGCTTCGAAGGAAAGCTCGTCCAAAACTTTCTCGAGAATGGTGTGCAGGCGCCGCGCGCCGATGTTTTCCGTTTGCTCGTTCACGCTGGTGGCGAAGCGCGCGATGGCCTGCACCGCGTCCTCGGTAAACGTGAGCTTCACGCCCTCGGTTTCAAGCAGCGCGATATATTGCTTGATGAGCGCGTTCTTCGGTTCGGTGAGAATCCGTACAAAATCTTCTTCCTTCAACGACTGCATTTCCACGCGAATCGGCAGGCGCCCCTGCAACTCCGGAATCAGGTCCGACGGTTTGGTGACATGAAACGCGCCCGCGGCGATGAATAAAATATGGTCGGTGCGGATCATTCCGTACCGCGTGTTGACGGTCGTGCCTTCGATGATCGGCAGGATATCGCGCTGCACGCCTTCGCGGGAAACATCGGGGCCGTGGCCCGACTCGCGCCCGGCAACCTTGTCGATTTCGTCCACGAAGATGATGCCCATCTGCTCGGCGCGCTCGACGGCGATGCGCGTCACCTGATCCATGTCAATCAGCTTGTTTTCTTCTTCCTGGATCAGGTATTCGAACGCGTCCGCCACGCTCATCTTGCGTTTTTTCTTCTGCTGGCCGAAAAAGCCGCTGAGCATGTCCTTCAGGTTGACGTCCATTTCCTCGACGCCCTGATTGGAAATAATTTCAAAGGAAGGCATGGCACGCTCGCGGACTTCCAGATCCACGATGCGCTGGTCCAGCTTGCCCTCGCGCAACTGCACGCGCAGCTTCTCCCGCGTGCGCTGGGTCTGCTCCCGCTGCGCCGCGCGCTCCGCCTCCGGTGTTCCCGGCGCCTCCACCTGCGGAGGAAGCAGCAGGTCGAGCACGCGTTCCTCGGCGGCTTGCTCCGCGCGATCCGCCACTTCGTCCAGCTTTTCCTCGCGCACCATGTCAATCGAGGTTTCCACCAGGTCGCGCACCATCGATTCCACATCGCGCCCGACGTAGCCGACTTCCTTATACTTCGACGCTTCCACCTTGACGAAAGGGCAGCCCGCCAAACGCGCCAGGCGGCGAGCAATCTCCGTCTTGCCCACGCCGGTGGGCCCGATCATCAGAATATTTTTCGGCAGAACGTCTTCGGCAATCTCCGGCGGCAGCTTTTGCCGACGAACTCGATTCCGCAAAGCCACGGCCACGGCCCGCTTCGCCGCCGCCTGCCCGACGATATATTTGTCCAGCTCCACCACGATTTCCCGCGGCGTCATGTCGTCCAGCGCCGGCAGCAATTCCCCTTCTTCCACGGGCACGCTGCCGTTGCCGCCGGGAAACAATGTGATCTCTTTATCGGTCTTCATAGCCATGAAAGTTCGATTCCTTGCCTTCGCCGAAGGAGACGATTCCGGCGCTTCCCCTAGATCTCTTCTACGGTAAAGTTCGCGTTGCTGTAAATGCAAATTTCGCTGGCGATGCGCATGGCCTCCAGCGCAAGGTCCTTGATCGGCAGTTTCGTATGCTTCATCATCGCGCGCGCGGCCGCCAGCGCATAAACTCCCCCGGAGCCGATGGCGCAGAGGCCATCATCCGGCTCGATCACGTCGCCGTTCCCGGAAAGCACAAACGTCGCCTTCGAATCCGCCACGATCAACAGCGCTTCCAGGTGGCGCAGCGCGCGGTCCTTGCGCCACTCCTTGGCCAGTTCCACGGAACCCTTTTGCAGATTCCCCGAATGCTCCTGCAGCTTCCCTTCGAAGCGCTCGAACAGCGAGATCGCATCGGCGGTGGAACCGGCAAAGCCCGCAACCACCTTGTCGTTATACAGTCTCCGCGTTTTCTTGGCCGTGTGTTTGATGACGTGGTCGCCCATAGTCACCTGGCCATCGGCGATCAGCACAACTTTGTTTTCCTTCCGGACGCACAAAACCGTTGTGCCGTGAATCTGCGGCTCTCTCGAAGTGTGACCCATTCATTTAGTATACCGCGCCACCCCGGTCCGGTCATTTTTGCGAAACTTCGCCGCGATGCCGGACTTTTGCGCGATCTAATTCGGCAGGGGTATTTCACGGAAGGAAACAACTTTGTAAGTGATTGGCCCCACCGCACTCCTAACATAACAGCTGTTGTAGTTGATGCCGTGGCCAGCATTGTTGCCCGGCCCGGTCTGGCTGAAGGAACTCGCGCCCAGGCTTGCCAACAGATTGCCCGCGGCGTCTCGCGTTTTGGCGATGAGCATGGCTCCGTCTATCTCACCGGTGCCGCCCCTTGTCGAAACGAAGTTTCCCTGTCCGATAATCAGCACGACGCCCTGCCAGGATGCATCCGGGTCATATTTCAGCGTGCCGGTCACCAGTAGCAGGCCATAGCCCGTGTTGTGCCAGCCGTTAAGGTCCAGATCACCGTTCACAACAATCGTCATGGGATGCCCCGCGGACATCCCAGACGGAAAACTGCCTGGCGTCGCGGGGCCATTGATCACGGCGTCGGCGCCATTGGTAATGTCTTGGACGACCGCATCCAGCCCGCTGGGCGTCAGCCAACTCAGATTCATCTGCACCCCACTCGTATTGCCTACGTCCGCGATGCTTCCAGTGGACGGAGTAGTGGGCGGGGGTGGCGGCGGATTATTTGGCATGCCCAGGTAATTTGAAGCTGGCGTTGCCCCTGGGGTGATGTGCGCATCACCTCCCGGGCCACTTGTGTATCCAATCGCTGGCACCATGGTCGAGGGAGGATTGCATTGGTCATCGCCGTGGATAAAGAAACTGCTGGTGCCGGGGCCATCGAAAAAAACGTTATTTCCGGCGAGGGTCAGCGCGGCGCTGAACGACTGGGCACCGAGGAGTGGAAATTCCACCAGTGGCCGGACCACAGACTGCAACATCTTCTGGCTGCCATTGGGAAGAACCGCATAGGAAGTAATCTCCAGGGCTTGCAACGCGGTGGCCGGCGGCGCAAGCGTTTCGATCAAACCGGGAGCCATCGCGTTTCGCAGCGCGTTCATATTCGCCGGATCGTAGAAGAGCGGCGTAATCTGATCCACGCTTCCATCTCCGTTAACGTCCACGCCGGTAGTGCCATTGCCGGTGGGCCCGTTGCCCAGCGACTTTTCCGTAACCGCATTGATACGCACCCACTTGAAGAGCGGGCCGGGCATTCCCGCCCCAGCCGAAACGGAATTAAATTTCGTGATGATCCGCGTGGAGACGTCCACTCCAAATTCCTGCTTGTACTCGTTGTCGGGATACGTCGACGGGTTCGTAACGTTGTCCGGCGCCACCGTCTCTCCATTCAACGGATTGATGATGTAAACCACCTGGGCCAGCCCCATTGGCGTGGCGGGAAGCGCAATCGGATTGGCATTTGTCCCCAGCAGGCGCCCTCGCGCTTCTTCAATGCCCGCAAGCGACGCGTAGTAGGCGCTCGCGGAAGTCCGGTAATTGCTTGCCAGCGCCGAATCGGTGCCCGAGGAAACGATCAGCGCAATCGCCACCACGCTGATCAGCAGCAGCGCGAAAATCGCAATCAGCATGGCAACGCCGCGTTCCCGCCGGCGTACGTTGAATTGGCGATGGCCCGTCATAAATTCATCATTCTTCGTCCGTCTCGTCTCCCGCGTCTCAATCCGCCGGGTTCACGCGGTGTCCCCTACCGTCCAGTTCAACAAGTTTCAGAGTGTTCGTCTGCACGTCGGGCTGCCGCGTCATCACGATCAGGGTAATCTCCACGTCGCGGATATTATTTGACACCCCGAGATTTCCCGCGGCAGAGCACATCTGCGGCCCGGCGGGCGTGTCGCAGCTATACTTGAAAATTGGTTGCGCCCCGCCCGGAAACATCGAGGGATACGTGGCGGTAATCTGCGAGAATTGCGCAGCCGAAGGGGTATTCATGACATTGTTCATGACGTTGGTCAGGAACGGCACCATCACGGCCGGATCCGAGGTTGCTGTCGCCGGATCGCCCGTCGCTGTTTTCGGCACCACCGAGCGAAAAAGTGTGGTGCCATTCAATTTGTAGCGGATCCAACTGACGCCATTCCCCAAATCCGTCTCCAGGATCAAATCAAAATCACCCGGCGTTGTGCACGGTCCACCCCCTGCTCCCACCGAACAGGGAACGCCCGGATAGTTCGGGCTCCAGGCTACGGGACTTTGCGCGTATTGCGTGGTGTCTGAGGGCAATTTGGAAAACATGGCCTCCGACGGATAGCCGGAGACATTGAAATCCCTCGCAATCTGGTCGATGGCCAGCCGCGTCTCCTGAAATGCCCCGGAAAGCTGCGTCTCGCTGGAGTATTTCTGCTGGGAAAGTTGCAGCAATCCGAACATGGCGCCACAAATCACCAGGAAAATCCCCGTGGCCATCATCAATTCGATGATGGTGAATCCGCCCTCCGGCTTCCGCGTCTCGGCTCTCATTTCGACACCATCGTATCCAGCGAAACGGGAAGGGTGGGCGCCTTCATCCCGCGCCGGAATGCACCGACTATGATGCGTCTGCCGGTCACGGTTCCATTGGTTACCGTCACCACGGCCCAACGCACATCATTCACGGCGCCCGTCGGGTCGTTCAGGTCGGTGTACGTGAAACCATATCCGTTCACCGCCTGCGCCGGTGAGAAATCAATGATTGGCGAATTATTGAAAAGCACCACCGGACACCCCACCACTCCCGATTGGCTGGGATCACCGACATTGCACGTCTGGCCCAGTGGACAAGTCACGCCGAGCGGATCGGTAAAGGTAGTCGAGCTCAAGGGGACGGCCCGCAAAGCCTCCATTTGCCGTTGAGCGATCACCAGCGCGGTGCCATCGTTCCGGTTGTTGGCATTCATCATGATTGAGGTCGGCACAAGCTGCGCCACCGCCACCAGGCCGATCACCACAATAACCGTGGCAATCAGCATCTCCACCAGCGTGAATCCGCGCTCACCGCCGCGCCAGGCGGCCGCCGTTCTCGTTTGGCTTACATGCGTTCGATCGCTCATCGCATTTGCAGCCAATTCCCTGCGGAATCGCCGGACCAGATCTGGATCGATCCCGCGGGCATTAAAAGCACGGCCCGGGACCCGCTATCCGGTGAGCCCGGCGCATTCAGGTAGAAAACGATCACGTTACTAGGCTTCACGGCGCCGCGAGCGTCAAACTGCACGGTGCCACCCGCCGGCGGAATCGCTGTTGGAGTGGTTGCGCCAAGCGCCGCGGCGGCTGGCAGACCTCCCGCTCCTGCCACCGATGCCGAATTCACCAGATTTCCAGACGGACCGAGCAGGATCATCCGCGAACTCACACCGTTCGGCGGGTTTCCGTTCACATCGGTCATCAAAGCGTCCGTCATGGTTGGATCCGTGGTGTCCGGCCGTATCACGCAATTCACGGTCTTGTTGAGCCGAATGGCTTCATAACGAGTTAGACGCACCATGTCGGCCATCTGCGTCGCTGCATTACTAAGCTGGTAAGAGTGGTAGGCGCGCAAGAAATACGGCAGGCTGACAGCCATGAGAACCATGGCCACTGCCATCGCAACGACAAGTTCCGTGAGGCTGAAGCCGGAAACCCGCCGAGCCTTCATTTTCATCCGATCCTGCGGCCTATCATGACAACCGTCCGTAGCGCCGTCTGCGGCACGGTCGCGTTTTCACTGATTGGCTGGGACCTAATAACTTAACAGGCTTCCAGCCCGCCAGATAGAGGCTGCTCATCTGGCTAATACACAGTCACTAAGCACGCCCGTGACCTACGACCTGAGCCTTTTGAAAGGATAATAAACCCCGGACGCGCCGTCCGTGGCCATTTTTTTGGCAGACTTTGTAGATTGAGTTACTTCGGCTTTTTGCCACCGGTCTCTTTGAATCGCTGGACCAGGGCCTCCCGGGTGAAATAGTCCGAGGGGAGCGGCGGATTGATCTGGCAACTGTCGTAGAAAACCTGGGCGATGCGGCGGCCGTCCCGTTCCCGGGTGACTTGCATGGGCACCTGCACACCGCCGTTCGGCCGGTAGTTTGTAAAGATCGTGACGTCTTCCCGCTCTTGTCTTGTGTTTTCGTCTTTCACGCGCACCACGCTGCGAACCAGCAGATGCGTCGAGTGGTCCACCGCCAGGCGGTACATCCGCTGCTCCTGGTCCGTAATTTCCACCCAGTCCACTTCCCGCAAATCCACGGTGTCCCGCCCGCCCCAGTGGAACCCGAGTTCCGGATCCTTCAGGCTCAGCCGCAGCAGGTTGTCTGAACTCCGCCGCACCGCTTCCTGAAATTCAGCGACCGTATCCTCCGGCATGTCGGAGACGCCGCCGCGGTCCATCGTCCAGCCGTGCTCCCCGCTGAATAGCGTGATCACCAGCCCGCCGTGCGACAAATCCAGTTCCTGCACGCCGATCATGTAGCCCAAGAGCGTGTTGCGTCCGTGCGCGACGTAGTCGGTGCGATTTTTATCCGGGAATTCCCAGGATTCCTTGAACTGCACGTAACCCGACAGCGCGCCGTTGTGCCCGATCGCCGCTCTCCGCCCGTCGCACTGGCGCTCCCTCATGTCCAGGTACAAGGATCCCCCCATGCCCTCAATCAATTGAGCCAGTATTTGCTTGGCCTTGGCCGTGCTTGCTTCCGGCGCCACCATATCCGGATTCTGCGCGCGCGCCGCCAGCGGCGTCAGCAGGATCGCCATCGCCAGGCACGCCCAGAAAGCATTCTTGGCTAACCGCACAATACCGAGCCCCCGTTGACATTCAAAATTTCGCCGGTCATGAAATTCGAAAGGTCGGAAGCCAAAAACAACATTGGCCCGGCAATCTCCTCGGGAGTTGCCGCCCGGCCGAGCGCAATCACCGAAGCGGCCATCTTCTGCCCGGCTTTGCTGTTCAGCACAGCGTTCGACATATCCGTCGCCACCCATCCCGGCGCCACGCTGTTCACCAGAATTCCGTGCCTCGCCAATTCCGTCGACAGTCCCTTCGTGAGGCTGATGATGCCGCCTTTCGAAGCGCCATAATGTACATGAAGCGATTCGCCGCGCTGCCCCGCCGTGGAACTGATCGGGATGATCTTCCCGCTCTTCTGCTTGATCATGTGCGGCACCGCGAAGTGAATCACGGAGTACACGCTCTTCAGGTTGATGCGAATCATGTCGTCCCACTGCTTCTCGGACATTTTCTCGATGGGCAGATCTTCCGGGTTCCAGACGCCGGCGTTCGGCACCAGGATGTCCAGTCGCCCCAGCCGCTTGATGGTGTGCTCCACCAGTTTGCGATTGTCGTCGTGCTTGCCGGCGTCCGCTTTGAATGCTTCGACGCGCGTGCCGTGTTTCGCGGCTTCCTGCTCCACCTGCTTCGCCGCTTCCTTCGCGGAGTTATAGCTGAACACGACGTCCGCTCCGGCTTGCGCAAATAATTTGACCGCGGCTGCTCCAATGCCGCGCGAGCCTCCTGTAATCAGTGCCGCTTTCCCCGCCAATGAAATCATGATTCCCCCATAGTCTGATTCGCAAACTCGTTCTCCAGGTTGGTCGGCGCCCCTATGGCTTCCCTGCCGGGATCTTGTGTGCCGCCCGCGCCGCCCCAACAAATTCGGCGAATAGCCGCTCTGCCAGCTGGTCACCTTCCATTCGTTCCGGATGCCATTGCACCCCGGTTACCCAGTTCGTGTCCCCGGCCCATTCCACGCTTTCGACAATCCCGTCCGGTGAGCGCCCCGTAATCTTCAATTGCCGCCCGGGCTGTTCAATCGATTGGTGGTGCGAGCTATTCACCACGGCTCCTGTGGCTCCGGCAAGCGTCGCCAGACGGCTGCCCGGTTCAAATTGGGCCGGGTGGCGCGGGTCATCGGGCGGTTCGGGCGTCACGTCTTTGCGGCGGTGCGGCAGTTTCGTCCCCGTTTCGCTCTGCAGGTCCTGAATCAGCGTCCCGCCCAGGTACACGTTCAAAAGCTGGCATCCATAGCAGATTGCCAGGACCGGCTTCTTTTCTCTAAAGGCATGGTCCAGGATCGCCCGGTCAGTCTGCTCTCTCGGCAAATCGGCGGGCTCCGACTTCCCGGTGTTGCTGCGGCCGTATTCCTGGGGAGCCACGTCAGCCGGGCTGCCGGGCAACACAAAGCCGTCCAGCGAGGGCAGGAGGGCCTTCAGGCGCTCGGAATCGGCCAAAGCCAGCTCAACTGGCTCGCCCCCGGCTCGTTCGACCGCCTCAGCGTAATAGCGGTTCTTCCCCTGCCAGGGAACCGCACTGCCCCGGCCTTCCTCGGAAGTACGCCAAGGGATGCCAATGCGGGGCCGGTTGGGACCATTGGGACTCATGGAACCCAGCATCGTAGCATCCCCCCAAACCCTGCGGCAACCAGCCCAACCGGGGCGGTAGCGGGCCAGCTTCCGATTACCCACGAAACGGGAGTTGGCGGATTGTCTACGTCGGGAATTGGCTGGCACACTTTGGCGGCAGAGGTCCGAAAGGTATGATGTAAGAATTCGCCGGTTCACGGATTATGGTATGAGGGGGTAAGCAGTGCCTTTAGAAATAACACAGCGTGAAACGAATGGGATCTATCTCCTGACACTGAAAGGTCGTCTTGTGCTCGGACTAGAGAACAACGGGCTTCGTACAATGATCGACAATCTTCTCTCGTCGGGAGCCACAAGAATTGTCGTTGGCCTTGAGCACGTCAATTCGGTTGACAGCGCCGGGCTCGGGGCGCTCATCGAAATACATCGAATGACAAAAGCCAAAGGTGGACGGCTTGTGCTCGCGCACCTTGGCCCGAAGTTGAGGCAAGCATTGGAAATCGCCCGGCTCCTGACATTGTTTGAAACCTTTGCCACCGAAGCCGACGCTGTAGCCAGTTTCTGAGCCTACCCGTCGCGATTACCAATCGAATCGGGCGAGTGTCGTACCGTTACTCAACTTATCGGGTAACCCGACTTCCCCTTACTCATCAGTCTTACGAACTGACAGGTCGAACAGCCCTAATCCAATAAACAGAAACGAGAACCACCAAAGGAAATAACCAATCCTAAGGTCCTTTCGGTCAGAGCCGAAGAGAACATACCAGTGCGCGTTGACAATGAAAACAGAAGTCGCGATCCACGCAGCCCCGCGGCGCAGAGTGCTCGACCCGCGCCACACAACCCACACGGAACCAAGGATGAACAAAGGTGTTGTGGCCGCACTTATAGTCGAAAGCACCGCGTGGTACCATTCGTCGATCTTAAAACCCTGGTATGGCCACACAGGGCATGCCGATTATTTGTCTGTGGCACGCGACCCGGAACCGGCCGTACGCTTCTCTCTTCGCTTCCTGATATCTGATTACTGATGTCTGATATCTCTTCCCGCCTACTCCTTCACATGCGCCAACGGAATCTGCGAAAACAATTGCAGATCGATGATCATGTTCAGCCGCCGGTCCAACTGAAAAAACGTCGCCGCCTTCTTCCCCGGCAACACCTGACTCACCACCGGCACATACTTCAAGCGCAGCGCCTGCGCCTGCCCGTCCACCTCCAGCCAGTGCCGCACATAAATCAGTGCATCTTCGTCTGTCATCGTTGCCCACATCTCCGCGTACTGCTTCAGCAGCGCATATTTCTGGTTGTTCACTTCTTGCAAGTCCTTCACGTAATGGTTGTAGATCGGCCAGAATTTTTGCGCTTCCGTATCCGAAATCGACATATTCTGCCCAATTACCTGCATTTTCTTCGCCCGCAAATCTTGCCGCAGCAAAGTGATGTCCTCGTCCGTTATCGTCGGGTTGATGACCCTCTCCACGATCACCTCCTGCCCCCGCGCCTTCGCCCCCGCCGTAACCATCCCCCCAACCAACGCCGTTGCCACCAACATGCCCGCAACAAACGCCCCAGCCAATCCTGCCGCTCCCGTCATTTTGTACTTCATAATCGTTCTCCTTACTTTTGTCCTATTGCCACAATGATTGCCTGACGATGCCGGCTCCCCGACCCGAGTGCACCGATGAAAGATAAGGTCGAATTCTTTCGCTTATCGGGATTGCGAAGCCGTTGAAACAACGGAGTGATTATCGCCAACGATTTTCGGCTTTGCCGGCCGAGAGCCTGGCACGCTATTGAGATAAGACGCGACCCCGCGGTATAGGCCTTCGGCAATGCGTTGGCGTTGACTGCCCTCAAGCAGGAGACTTTCGTCGTTGGCATTACTCACGAAGGAAATCTCCGAGAGCACGGCGGGCATATTTGCACCGGTCAGAACGACAAAAGGCGCTTGCTTCACTCCGCGGTTTGCTTCCTGACGGCTCACAAGCTGGAGTTGCTTTGCGAGCGCTTGTTGAACATCCACGGCGAATTGTCTTGATTCCGTCAGTTTCTCGTTGCGCGCAATCTTCTGGATCATGTCCGGAAGATTGTGAAGCGATGATTCCGCGGGTGCGTTTTCACGTGAGGCCAGCGCCCTGGATTCTTGCGAGGTTGCGAGGCTCAAGTAAAACGTTTCGACCCCGCGTGTTTCCCGGCTGTCGCTCGAGTTTGCATGTATTGATATGAAGAGATCCGCGTTGGCATCGTTGGCGATCGCCGTTCTCTCCTCGAGTGACACATGCCTGTCATCTTTACGGGTATAGACCACTTCCGTGCCCGGCAAGTTTTCCCGGATCAACTCACCGAGGCGCAAGCCCACATCCAGGCAAAGGTCCTTTTCGAGCAGCCCGTGCGGTCCCATTGTGCCTGTGTCATATCCTCCGTGGCCGGGGTCAATCGCGATACGATTGATTTTTAGGCCCAATTCACGGGCCAGGGAGAGTTGCCCGTGCTTTGCGGAGCTCAGCGATTGGGCACGAACATCAATCACCAGACGATTCGGATCAGAAAGAAGTTTCGCGGAAAAGTCTTTGGCGCCTTCCGCATCGAGAACCAGTCTGACTACGTCATCACTATTTTGTGCGACTCTCACCCACTTGAGCAATCCATCATCGATCGGCACTATTTTTTGCTCGATGGATGGGCCAAGTTTGGCTCTATGCAGATCGAAATAGATGCGATCGGGCGAGTCAAGCCGCGCCGACTCGTAATGAACCGCTTCCTCAAGGGCAACGACAACCTGGGCATCGTTGCCCGTACTAAACGCTTGGATTGCAGTCACGCTGGGCATGCCTCGCTCGCCAATCTTTGTTGCGGCAGCTTCACCCCTCTCTGTTGCTTCCCGGACGTTGGAGGTTGACCTGCCCTGTTCCGCTCCTTCGCTTTGCACGAGGCTCGTGTCTGCGGCCAATTCACCACGTCTCACGTCGCCCATTTGCATCATCGAAGAGTGTGGGAGGATCAATCCTCCTGCCGACAGCACGGCGATAACCGCGCCCATCCAAATCACCCGTCCATGCAGGCGAAAAGCAGCGGGAGGCTGATAGGTAAGCGATGGCATCGAAGGACGCGTTACTGTCCGGAGCGAATCGCTGGATGGAGACATGCCGACTGACACTGGCGCCGAAATCGATTTCGGACGCGTCGTGGTCATGAATTGAAGTCTGCTGATCGCTTTCTCAACGAGGTCAGCGGATATATTCTGAGACCCTGCGGCATAGCCTTCCAGCAAGGACCGGAAACAGATCTTATTGATATTTCTGGGAATGCCCTGGCATTGCTCGGCAATGAGGGCCAGGGCCCCCGGCTCGAATAGCGATTCGCCTTTATACCCTGCTACTTTGAGCCGATGCCTGATGTAGCCTGTCGTTTCCTCCGGTGAGAACGGTTCGAGATATTGCACGACCGTGATTCGCTGCAACAACTGGGCCAGATGATTCTCCCGCAGTTTCTCCCCGAGTTGCGGTTGTCCGGCCAGAATAATTTGCATTAGTTTGGAGTGTGACGTCTCGAAGTTCGACAACATACGGATCGTTTCGAGCACGGATTCATCCAGGTTCTGTGCCTCATCGACGATCAGGACAAAACGCCGGCCAGCCAGCATTTCAGCAAACAGAATCTCATTCAGTTTGTTGTGCATGGCCACGAGCCCCATGCTCGTGGAATCGACTCCCAACTCATTCATAAGGTATTGAAAAAATTCGCGGGAGTCGCACTGCGTCTGGAAAAGGAAGATCGCTCGAGCCGTATCGCGCAGTCCCTCCAGCACTTGATTCAGGAGAGTCGTCTTGCCCATGCCTGGTTCGGCGATCAGGGCCACAAATCCCCGGTCGCCTAGAATCGCCTCGGTGAGCGAGTCCAGCGCTTCGCAATGCGTGCGGCTCGCGTACAAATATGCCGGGTCGGGTGTGACCCCAAACGGCTGCTCGCGCAATCCATAAAAATCCAAAAGCATTGCCAGAACCTCCACAACAACGGACTCAGGCAGTTTACGCACGAATCCTGGGGAATGGGAAGGGAGTTCTCAGGGTGAATGCAACTGGCCTACTGCTTGCGGGTTTCGGGTGTGTAATGGGTTTGCAAGTACTCGAAGATTTTGCGCGAAGTGTCCTCGGGGATCGCCGCGCCATAAGCCTTGTTCATCTTGTTGACTTCATCTTCCCAGGTTGCAGCGGGCAACCGCGGCTGCATGGTGATGTAGCGCGGGCTGTGGCAGGCGTTGCAAAAGATCTGGACGTCCTGGCGGCCTTCGCCGGGGGCGAGTTCCAGAGTGGGCACCGCGTAGGCTGAAACCTCATAGTCGGCATCCGGCGAAAGCGCGGCGGGAGCCGGTTGCTGGATGCTGCCGAGATGATCGGGAGAGTAATAGCCCTTTTTCAAGTCAGCATAGACAACGCCAGCCGTGATTGCCACGCCGCAAGCCACCACAATAATTGCGTGGGCTCTGTTCTTCATTCCGGTTCCCTCCTTAGCTGGCATTTCCCACCACCAGTTCCTGTCGCTCGATGCGGTTCCAGAGGTATCCTCCGGGATTCCAGATCGGCTCATCAGGCTGCGCATTGTTTTTTTCGTCGGTCGCGCGCACAGTCAATGAATAACGTCCCGGGGATTTCGGTTTCCACGCAGCATCCCAGGTGCGGAAAGAGTACGCGCCGTGGTCTTCTCCGAGGGTCGCGTCGGTCCACGACTTTCCTCCGTCATCCGAAATTTCCACCCGGTTCACTCGGCCATAACCGCTGAACGCAATGCCCCGCAGCGTGACTCTCAGACCGGCAGGGATCTTCGAAGATCCATCGGGTGAGATGAGAAACGATCGCACGGGAAATCTCTCCAGCGGAACTGTTTTCACTTTGCCTGCTTTGACATCCTCGGGACTCGTGTTTCCTCGCGGTGTATCCGGCGCGCGGTAGGCGGTCTTCATCCAGAAATTCTCATCCGGCGCGTCCAGCACGCGAATCCACGTCAGGCATTTGGTCCAGTACGTCGCAAAGTATCCGGGGACAACGAGCCGCACCGGAAATCCATTCAACATGGGCAGCGGTTCGCCGTTCATCAGGTACGCGACGATGCACTGGTCCACCACGGGATTCGCCAGGTCCAGCGACTTGAGAAAAAGATTCGACGCGGATCCCGCCGGCCCTTGCCCCGTCTCCAGTCCCTGAAACTGTAATTGCAGCGACCCGCTCTTCACACCAGCCAGGTCAAGAATTTCGCTCAGGCGCACGCCGGTCCACAGCGCGTTGCCCATCGCCCCATTTCCCCACTGCGCCCCCGGCACGCGAGGCTGCAGGCGGCTGCGGCTGTTGCCGGAACATTGGTTGACCGCGGCCACGGAAACCGGCTTGAACTTGTCCGTCAGGTCGGCAAGGCTCAGCGCCAACGATTTCTTGACGTTCCCTTCCACCTGCAATTTCCACTGCTTCAGATCCACACGGTTGGGAATACCTTCGAGGTGCCATCGCACATAAAACGCTTCGTTCGGGGTAAAGGCCGTCCGGAAATAGTGGCGGGGTGTTTCGAGCTGAACGGGGCGGTCCGTCAACAGAATCAGCGGCACCTTCTGCGGCTCGGTCAGATAGGGGCCGATGGAATTCCAGTGCGGGTTCGCCCCTGGCCCTGTGAAAGTCTCAAGAGCCGTGGACCGCGGAGGGTCTTGCGCCATCACAGTGCCACCCTTCGGCCATTCGCCCGCGGTCAGGCCACAGCCAGCCAATCCAAGCACTTTGAGCAGATTACGACGCGACAAGCTTCGCTCGACCGCTGTCATGGGGCAACCTCCGACTGCGGCACTATCCGCCAGCGCGCCAAGACGTGTCAACCTCGCCCTTTTCCCGCCCTAAACTCCCTCCCTCTCGGAACAAAAGTTGCTCCCGATAACAACGCAAGCCCACGCACATACCGCGGACAATGCAGGTTGGCGCACCTGGCTTCGTGAACGGGTGTTATGCAAAAGGCAGAGGGTGTACCATAAACAAGACGCCAATTGCACCAATTTCGACAAAATGCCTGAGAAATCAAAGCACTTTTTCTGCCTGACCCTTCTCCTCGGCAGCTTACTATTCGCGGCACAATTGCATTGTTGCGTTGATCTCAGCTCCCGTGCACTCGATTCCCACGTCTGCCCGATCTGCTCCGCCGCGGGCGCCGCCGTTCCCAGTCCTTCCCTGTCTGTGGAGATGGCGCCAGCGATCAACAGGCTGGAAGTCTCTGGCGTCGTCGTTTCTGTTCCCCTTGTGGTTCCTCGCAGCATCGCGCCCCGTGCGCCTCCAGCCGCCTAGCAACCCCCATTTGGCCCCCCATCTCTCGGTCACCATTGTCGTGCGTCACTCCTACCGTGACGCGCGAGGAGTCTTCACTTGAGGCAAGTAAAGGTTTTAGTTTTCGCATTGCTCCTGTCGCCCGCATTCGCCGCCGGACAGCAGAGCCCTGCGCCAGCTCCCCAAACTCCGCAGGCGTCCGCCTCGGCGCGCATTTCCCTCGACGACGCCATCCGCCTGGCGCTCCAGCATAACCATGCACTGCAGGCGTTGCGCTCAACAATCCAGCAAAGCCTGGCCGAAGAAATCACCGCAAACCTTCGGCCGAATCCCACGCTGGGCCTCGACGCACAGTTCCTGCCCATCTTCCAGCCCAACCAGCTCACTGCCGACTATCTCGACCAGTCCGCGCAGTTCGACGCCGGCATTGGCTACCTCTTCGAACGCGGGAAAAAACGGCAGCACCGCCTGCAGGCCGCGAAAGACCAGACCGCCGTCGTCCGCTCGCTCGTCTCCGACAACGAGCGCCAACTGGTCTTCAACGTCAGCCAGCAGTTCGTGGATGTGCTGCTCGCGGAGTCCACGCTGGAATTCGCGCAGCAGGACCTCGACAGCTTCCAGAAAACCGTGGACATCAGCAAGGAACGTTTTCGCGTCGGCGACATGAGCGAAGGCGATTTCCTAAAGATTAAATTACAGTTGCTGCAATTTCAGAGCGACGTCTCCGCCGCCAAGTTGGCCAAGTTGCAAAGCCTGGCCGCGTTGCGCCAGTTGCTCGGCTTTGAAACCGTGCCCGATGATTACGACGTGCAGGGCACGCTCGACTACCAGCCCGTTCACGCGGACTTAAAAGACCTCAAAAACGTCGCGGCCACGAATCGGCCCGACCTCCGCGCCGCCCAGCAATCCGTCACCGCAGCCGAAAGCCAGCTTGCATTGCAAAAGGCCAACGGCAAAATGGACATCACCGGCACCTTTGACTACTCCCACACGGCCGCCGCCAGCAGCGGCTCGTTTTTCTACAACATGCCCCTCCCCATCTTTAACCGGAATCAGGGCGAAATCGCGCGCGCGCAATACTCCATCACGCAGGCGCAGGAACAGGCCAGCGAAACCGCGCAGCAGGTCTTGACCGACGTCGTCACCGCCTTCGCCAATCTGCAAACCAACGACCAGATCATTCAGCTTTATCAGGGCGGCTACGTCGACCAAGCCAAACAATCCCGCGACATCAGCGAATACGCGTACCGCAAAGGCGCCGCCAGTCTTCTCGATTATCTCGATTCGGAACGAACCTATCGCGCCAATCAGCTTGCTTACCGCCAGGCGCTTGCGAGTTACATGCTCGCGCTCGAACAGATGCGCCAGGCCGTAGGCACAAGGACTCTCCCATGAAACCTTTAATACTGAGACGCGTCATCGTTTCCATGGTTGCTCTGGCCATGCCGCTCGGCACCGCTCTCTCCGGCTGCGGATCCGGCGAACCGGAATCCAAGATGACGTCGTTTACTTCAAGCGAGTCGAGGGCGGATACAGCCGAACTCTTCACCGTCCCCAAAGAACAGCTGGCTCACTTGCAAATCGTGCCGGCGGAGAAGGGTCCCCTTCCACGCACCCTGCGCCTCGCCGGATCGGTCGCCTACAACGCCTTTGAAACCACGCCCGTGTTCGCCGCGATTGGCGGCCCGGTCCACGAAATTCTTGTCGCGCCCGGGCAATTCGTCCAGGCCGGCCAGCCGCTCCTTACCGTTACCAGTCCGGATTATTCCGTTGCCCGCTCCGCCTACATCAAAGCCCGCGAAGCTTCCGCCCTTTCGGACAAGCTTTATGCGCGGTCGCAGGACCTCTTCGCCCACGGCGCCATTTCCGAGGCCGACCTGCAGCAGGCGGAGGCAAACCGCAATCAGGCGCACGCGGACCTCGAATCCTCGACCGACGCCCTTCGCGCGTTGGGCGTGAAAGATCCCGAATCCTTAATCAAAAATTCCACGCGTCCTACATCGGAAAGCCCTGTCCTCGCTCCCGTCACCGGCGAAATCGTGGAGCGCCTCGTCGGCCCCGGGCAATTGCTGCAGAGCGGCGTCACCCAATGCTTCACTATCTCGAACACCAACAGCGTCTGGGTCCTCGTGAACGTCTACCAGAGCGACCTGCCGTTCGTGCACGTCGGAGATGCCGTCGAACTCAACACCGATAGTTACCCGGAACTCTTCCACGGAAAAATCTCCTATCTGGCGCCGGCTCTGGATCCCAACACGCGCACGTTGCAGGCCCGCATCGTCACCGAAAATCCCGGCAAGAAATTAAAAAAAGATATGTACGTGACCGCGACCGTCAAGGCTGGTTCCGTCGCCGACGCTATCACTGTTCCCGACGCGGCTATTCTGCGCGACACGGAAAATCAGCCGTTCGTTTACGTGCAGTCGGGCCCCAACCAGTTTGCGCGCCGCCTGGTCACCCTGGGCCAAAGCGTCAAGGACCGGACGCAGATCATCAGCGGCCTGAAAGAATCCGAACAGGTCGTCGGCGACGGCAGCTTGTTCTTGCAATTCAAGAATTCCATTCAGCATTAGGAAGAGCGCACCGGAGACTCCTCGATGATTCATCGCATCGTCCAATTCGCTCTTCAGCAGCGCTTTCTGGTGCTGATGCTGATGGTATTGATCGCTGTGGCGGGTGCTTGGTCCTTCCGGCAAATGCCGGTGGATGCTTACCCGGACCTTTCGCCGCCGATGGTGGAACTGATCACCCAGTGGCCGGGCCACGCGGCGGAAGAAGTCGAGCGCCTCACGACGCTCCCGCTCGAACTTGCGATGAACGGCTCGCCGCGCTTGAAAGTGATGCGCTCCATCTCGCTCTACGGCCTCTCCGACGTGCGATTGACCTTTGATGAAGGCGTCGATTCCTATTTCGCACGGCAAATTGTTTTTCAGCGCATCAGCGATGCCACGCTGCCGCAGGGAGTAGCGCCGAGCATGGCGCCGCTCTTCAGCCCCAGTGGCCTCGTCTACCGCTACGTCCTCGAAAGCCCCGACCGCTCGCCGATGGAATTGCACACGTACGAAACCTGGGTTATCGAACGCGCGTACAAAAGCGTCCCGGGCGTGGCGGACGACTCCGGCTTTGGCGGACCGACGATGGAGTATCACGTCCTCCTCGATCCCGTGAAGCTATACAACTATC
>Ga0210405_10001212_pt1 | contig 30638 bp, 31 predicted proteins | sample IncBWH11MmetaG_FD_155492 | JGI IMG/M metagenome (GOLD analysis project Ga0210405, IMG submission 155492) | Forest soil microbial communities from Barre Woods Harvard Forest LTER site, Petersham, Massachusetts, United States - Inc-BW-H-11-M | ecosystem: Environmental > Terrestrial > Soil >...
CTACAAGTTGGCGGGACGAAGCTTTCGGCCGCAGGGAACCGTAGTCCAGTTTGCCAATGGTTTAAGAATCGGAGGCGAACACGTGGTTGTGATGGCGGGACCTTGCTCGGTTGAGTCGCGTGATCAGTTATTTGCCACAGCCGAGCGCGTGGCGAAGGCAGGGGCGCGCGCTCTTCGTGGCGGCGCCTTCAAGCCGCGCAGTTCTCCTTATTCTTTCCAAGGTCTCGGTTTGGAAGCTTTGAAACTTCTACGAGAAGCTGGCGACCGCTTCGGTTTGCTGGTGATCAGCGAGGTCATGGAGATCTCACAAATAGCCATCATGCTGCCTTTCGTGGACATCTTCCAGGTCGGGGCACGCAACATGCAGAATTTCAATCTGTTGCGCGAGTTGGGCAAAATCAAGAAGCCCATATTGCTCAAGCGCGGTATTGCTGCCACGTTGGAAGAACTGCTGCTCTCCGCCGAGTACATTATGGCTGGCGGAAACTACGAGGTAATTCTGTGTGAGCGCGGCATTCGCACCTTTGAGACGTATACGCGCAACACTCTGGACATTTCGGCCATCCCGATCATCCACAAGCTCTCGCACTTGCCCATGGCTTCCGACCCGTCGCACGGAACCGGAATTCGCGACAAGGTCGCTCCCATGGCGCGAGCGTCCGTGGCCGCCGGTGCCGACGTGCTTTTGATCGAGGTGCATCACGATCCGGACAAGGCATTATCGGACGGCGCTCAGTCGCTTTATCCCGATCAATTCTCCGAGTTGATGGATCAGCTGCGCATGATTGCGCCCGCGGTGGGCCGCAAGATCGCTTGATGTGATCGAAGCTCACCACAGAGACCCAGAGGCACAGAGACAATAAGAAGGGTTAGAAGCTGGAACTTCCGATTTCTTGGCGCTTGTAGCTTCCGCTTTTTGTGTACCTCTGTGTCTCTGTGGTGAAAACTACTGATGCCCATTCGCCAAATCACGATCATCGGCACCGGCCTGATTGGCGGATCCCTCGCCATGGCCTTGAAGAAACGCGGGTTTATCGGACGAATCATCGGTTGCGATCGCGCGCCCGTTCTCGAGCGTGCGCGAACCAAGGGTGCAATTGATCTCGGCCACACCCACCCCGCCGATGCGGTTCGCGGCAGCCAACTCGTCGTGTTAGCCACGCCCGTTAGCGGGATCATCGATATGATCGACCGCCTGGGCCCAGCCCTGCCCCCGAGGACTTTGCTCACCGATGTCGGCAGTACCAAACTGGAAGTCCTGGAGCGGGCTAAGAAGGTCTTCCGCAAAAACGTCGGCATTCGCTTTCTTGCCGGGCATCCCATGGCCGGGAAGGAACAGTGTGGCGTCGAATTCGCTGACCCCGATCTGTTTCAGGGAGCTCCATGGTTTGTCACCCCGGTTACGGGGCAGAAAATATATGACGATCTGAGCGGAGAATATCTGGAATGGCTGGAGAAAATCGGGGGTCGCATCGCGAGCCTGGATGCCGCTGAGCACGACAAGCTTTGCTCCTGGATCAGTCATCTGCCTCAAATGATTTCGACCGCACTCGCCGCCTCGTTAGTCGACGCATACGGCGCAGATGCGCCCCTTCTCGAAGCCGGCGGCCGCGCGCTGCGCGAGATGACGCGCATTTCGGGCAGCCCTTATTCCATGTGGCGGGACATCGCTCTTACCAATAAAACAAACATTCGAATCGCACTTCTGAGATTGGAGCAGCATCTGGCCCACATCCGTGAAAATCTCGACACGCGAGAACTGGCCATGGAGTTCGAGCGGGCCCACCAATTAAGGAAGACCGTAGTGACGACGAAGAAACGGCTGGATTGAATCTTAAATTCAAGGGCGTCATTCCGAAGCACCGCGCTTTTACCAGCGGTGCGAGGAATCTCGCGCGGACTATTTCCACTGATTCACAACGCGGCCGTCTAGCTCATTGACCAATTGTCATTTAGAATTCTCTCTTCAATGAACAAGGTCGTTGCCAACTCGGACGAAGCCGTGCGCGATATCTCCGACGGCGCAACCATCATGTTTGGCGGCTTTGGGCTCTGTGGCATTCCGGAGAACTTGATCCGCGCGCTCGTCCGCAAGGGTGTAAAGAATCTAACCACGATCAGCAACAACGCTGGCGTGGACGGCTATGGCATGGGCCTTCTGCTCTCCGCAGGACAGATTCGCAAGCACATCGGAACTTACGTTGGCGAAAACAAACTGCTGGAGCAGATGGTTCTGCAAGGTAAGGTGGAGCTGGATCTGGTGCCGCAGGGAACATTTTCCGAGCGGATGCGAGCGGGTGGCGCGGGAATACCCGCTTTCTTCACGCCCACCGGTGTCGGTACGATCGTCGCCGAAAATAAGGAGACTCGCGAATTCGACGGTCGCATGTACGTTATGGAACACGCGCTGAAAGCCGACTTTGCTTTAGTGAAAGCCTGGAAGGGCGACAAGTGGGGCAACCTCGTTTATCGAAAAACGGCCCGCAACTTCAATCCGACAATGGCGACCGCCGCCAAGGTGACAATCGCGGAGGTCGAGCACTTAGTCGAGGTAGGCGAGTTAGAACCCGATTTGATCCACACGCCGAGTGTCTATGTGAATCGCATCTTCCAGGGCCAGCTGTACGAGAAGCGAATCGAGAAGCGAACGACAAGAAAGGCGTCGTAGGTCGTTGGTCGTCGGCCAGCAACGTCCCAACGACCAACGACGGAAGCCCATGAACAAGCCCGGCAAAGACATTGAAAAACGTGAACGTATCGTGAAGCGCATCGCGCAAGAACTCCGTGACGGCTTCTATGTCAATCTCGGCATCGGCATGCCGACGCTGGTAGCCAACTACGTTCCTCCCGGCATGGATGTGATTCTTCAAAGTGAGAACGGGATGCTCGGTATCGGACCATATCCGATCGAAGGCCAGGACGATTCCGATCTAATCAACGCCGGCAAGGAAACCGTGAGCGAAATGGCAGGCACGGCATATTTTTCGAGCGCGGATTCATTCGCCATGATCCGCGGCGCTCATATTGACCTCAGTGTCCTTGGCGCGATGGAAGTGGACGAGGAAGGCAACCTGGCCAACTGGATGATCCCCGGAAAAATGGTGAAGGGCATGGGCGGCGCGATGGACCTGGTGGCGGGCGCTCGCCGGGTGATTATCGCCATGGAGCATACGACGAAAGATCTTCAGCCGAAAATCCTGAAGAAATGTACGTTGCCACTGACGGGCGTGAGAGTCGTGAATACGATTGTCACAGAGATGGCCGTCATTCAAGTGACGCCGGCGGGTCTGCTGCTGGAGGAAGTCGCGCCCGGCCTGAGCGCGGATGACGTACAGCGCGTGACCGAACCCACACTGATCGTGAGTCCGAATCTTGAGACGATGGCAAGCTGAACCGCCTACTCGGTGCCGGCGAAGCTTTTCATCCGTGCCGCTTCAAACTCATCGCCCTTCTGCCAACCCACCAATTTGGTCTGCGAGGCGGCTTCCCATCCCAGCACAAATCCGAATCGCGCCATGGCCGCGTCTCCGGTGAAATCCATGCTCGAATGGTATTCGTCGCTCGGCTGATGATAGTGTTTCGAAGTGTATTCTTCGGCCTGCTGCATGCCCCAGGCAGCATCGTGTCCCTTATACTTCGTGCCCTCGTTAATTGAGAACGAAGGAATGCCCACGTGCGCCAGACTGAAATGGTCAGAGCGATAGTAGTGTCCGGCCTCAGGGCGTGAATCAGGACGAATCGTCAGCCGGAATGTCTTGGCCATTGCCTCGACTTCGGGGTAGAACGTAGTGCGTTCAGCTCCGGAAACTTCCACTTCCTCAGGAGAGCCGAGGGGCGGAACATCGTCATAGTTCAGATCCAGACTGATCTTGCCTGCTGGAACTGGCGGATGCTTGCCCAGATATTCCGAGCCCAGCAGACCTTGCTCCTCCGCCGTGACCGACGCGAACAGAATGGACCGGTGCGGCCTCTGCGCTGCTTCGGCGTAAGTGCGCGCGAGCTCCAGCAAAATCCCGCAACCGGTCGCGTTATCGTTAGCGCCGTTGTAGATGTTGTCGCCAGGCATATCCGGACGAATGCCGAGGTGATCGTAGTGGGCGGTATACATCACAGCTTCGCTTCTGAGCTTGGGATCTGACCCCGGCAGCATGGCCAACACGTTGTTCGATTCAAACGGGCGGATCTTACTTACCATGTGCGCCTTCAACTTCACGGAAAGCGTTACCGGATGAAAATCGCGGGAGCGAGCATCGGAAATCATCTTGTCGAGGTTCATGCCGGCAGTATCGGCCATCTGTTTCGCGACATCGAAGCGAACCCATGATGCAACCTTCAGCTTCGACGTGCCGTCCAGCCTGAGATAGGACTTCTCTCCCGAATTCGAGTTGCGAACGACTTCCCAGGGATAGCTGGCCATGTCGGTCTGATGAATGAGAATTGCGCCCACAGCGCCTTTGCGGGCCGCCTCTTCATACTTGTAAGTCCAGCGTCCGTAATAGGTGAGCGCTTTCCCTTTAAAGAAATTCACGTCGTCGGAGGGCGGCTCGTTGACCAGCATCAGCAAAACTTTGCCGCGCACATCGATACCTTTGTAGTCGTCCCATTTATATTCGGGAGCTTCAATGCCGTAGCCCACATACACGATTTCGGCGTCAACGTCAGACTGCGGCTGCTGCGTCTGGTCGTAGGCAACATAGTCGTCGAGGGGCGTGAGGCTCTTGGCATCACCGCGCCCCGACACGAATGTGAATGTGGTCTCTGGCTGGGGCGTGATGCCGACCATTGGGACCTTCTGCATGTAAGCGCCGTTGTCGCCGACGGGTTTCAGGCCATAGAGCGCAAACTGTGTCGCGATGTACTCTGCCGCGATGTCACCTCCCCGCTGCCCCGTTCCGCGGCCTTCGAGCAAGTCATGAGAGAGGTAGCGTACGTGTGCCCGGATGCGCTCCGGATCGATTTTCTGCATGGCTACGAAGGCTGCGCCCGGCAGCCGCACGGAATCAGTCGACCGGGCGTGTTTATGCGATGACTGCGCCATGGAAATATTCAACAACCCAAGCACAAAAAGCACAATGACGCTAGCGCGCATCCTCAGGGGCTCCCTCGAGAAACATGATGTCGGATAAGGTTTTTATTGTACGGGAAAGCCTCAGAATGGCGTTGTTACCAGTGGCCTGACCCTTCGGTTTCGCCCAGACTTTAGTTAGCTGATTTGTTCGGTTTATCCCGCGACCGCGGGGCTAGTTCTTTGAGCTTCAACCAGCCCGAAAGTCCGCTACTTGTTCATCCGCGCGGAACACCGGCTTTGGTCCTTCGCCAATAAACGTCGCAGCCTTCCGGTTAATTTCTTCGATGTCTTTCCGTTCCCAGCCGACGCTGGAGATCTCGATCTCTCCATCCTGCCCAATCCAGAATATCGTGGGCACATTGGTCAGGCCGTAGGCGTTCGACACGGGATAGGTATTCGTGTCATCCAAGAGCACCGGAAAAGTCACCCCGTACTCTTTGATAAACCCAGCCGTGTCTTTCTTCGAGTTCTGAGAGACGCCGACAATAGTCACGTTCTTTCCACCATGGGCTTTGTAGATCCGCTCAAGAAAGGGGAACGCATATTGGCACACCGGGCAGGAGATTTTGAAGAAAGCTGCGACCACGGGACCGCGTTTGAGCGCATCGCTCAAGGAGAAATGACTTCCATCCATGGTTTGTAATTTGAAATCCGGCGCGGATGTTCCCGCGGTCAGTGCAGCCATATTGTTTCCTCCGAAGATGTTACGCAGCCACTTCACCCTTGCTTCTATTCTAGATGATCTTCGATGCGCGTAGAATCTTCCGCGCCAGCCCCGTCAAGGGTAAGGTCGCGACGCGGGACTTCCGTACCCAGCGTCCCTCAAGACCCTTGGGAGCTGGGCTTCGCAGCACTCGAACTAAATAGTCGGTCACAGTGATGGAATGCCGTACCGTGAGCCAGGTTGCGTTGGTTCCGTTCGCGCCTGCGATCTCAGGCAACTCCCACATGCCTGGCATGAGTGTCACAGTCTTCGGGCGCTGGACCAGGAAAATCGAACCATTCCGGCAAGCCAGCGCGTAATGGATTTCCCGCTTCGTCTGGCGAGTTCCCTTCCCTGTCTTTTTCAGCTCTCCGCGCGTTGCGCACAGCTCGGACACCGGGCACAACAGACATTGGGGCTGCCGCGGTAAGCAAACGGTTGCACCCAGTTCCATCATGCCCTGGTTGAAATCGCCCGGACGCTGTCGACTGAGTAGTTCTTCCGCGACACGCCACAGATCCTCGCCTGCAAGATTTTTTCCGCGCACACGCTGCAATACGCGCTCGACGTTTCCATCCACCACGGCGACCGGCTCAGCAAAGGCAATACTGGCAATCGCCGAGGCGGTATATCGGCCAATCCCGGGCAGCGCGCGCAAGTCTTCCGCCTTCTCAGGAAACTTTCCCCCATGCTCCTTCACAATCTCTTTCGCCGCCGCATGCAACATGCGGGCGCGCCGGTAGTATCCGAGCCCGCTCCAGGCCGCCAACACCGTCGCCTCCCGCGCGGATGCCAGCTTTTCGATGCTTGGAAAGCGCTGCAGAAATCTCTCGTAGTGATCTATAACCGCTGCCACCCGAGTCTGTTGCAACATGATTTCCGAGAGCCAGACCCGGTACGGATCGCGATCCCTTCGCCAGGGCAAATCGCGTTTATGCTGGTCAAACCAAACGAGCAGACGCTGCTCAAAATCTCTCACTTCCGCCGTTTCCGAAGTGTCCTGTTCCAGGGTCATCTAGGCTCGCATACAACCTTCACCCACTCTAATACCACAAACTATGGGACGATCTCGGAGGCACCACATGGCGCGATTCTACTGCAATCAGCCTGAGCCGGAAGTGGCTGCTCGCGGCTGTTTCATCACACGTGGGAGTATGACCCGGGATGCCTCCCCGTTGACCTTCCCTGCCCGGCAGGAAATAATGGTTGAGCCTGGTGTCCGCAATCCACGAGTGCTCGTTTACGCGCTCACGAAATCGAAGGAGTTCCATGAACGACTTCAACCGCAAGGTCGAGGAAGCATCCGCGCGCATCAACAAATCGATAGCCGAGGTAGCCGCCACAGTGGAGAAAGAGACGGCGGAGTTAGTTGCTCATCTGAACGACGAAGTCGTTCCGGCTGTCCGCCAGCACTCCACCAAGGCGTTGCGAATCGCGGCCGAGAAATTAGCCAACCTCGCGGACTACATGGAGAAGAATCAGCCTCCTCACAAGTGAGCGCTTGGTTGCGTTGTCATTCTGAACGCTGCCTACTCCGCGCCGGTGGAAATTTTAAGAGTCCCGTTGCGACCGCTATTTTCGTTTCGCTTCTCTCCTTCCTGCTGACCGGCTGTGGTGGACACAAGCAAGCGCGTGTCGACGTTCCGCCTCCTCCGCCGATCAGCGCGCCCGCTCCTCAGCCCGCTCCAACCACCAGCTCCGCCGAACCCGCATCCAAGGCGACCGTCCCTACGCGGCAAGAGCAAGAGGAGGACGCGTTCCGGAATCTGCAGAATGCGAAACCGATATCAGTAGAGACCGGTCTCGCCAGCTGGTACGGAGGCCCGTATCACAATCGCCGCGGTTCCAACGGCGAAGTCTACAACATGCACGCCATGACCGCCGCCCACCGGACGCTTCCGTTGGGCTCGATCGTGCGCGTGATCAATGTGAAGACCGGAGATTCGGGCCTGGTGCGGATTACGGACCGCGGCCCCTTTGTCGAAGGCCGCATTCTCGACCTCTCGCAGGCAGCGGCCAAGAAGATCGACATCATGCAGGCGGGCGTTGCCATGGTGCGCATCGAGGTTTTGCGTGCGCCATCTCCCCTGGAAACCGGTGGCAGATGGGCGGTGCAGATTGGGGCTTTCGAGAAGGAGCACTCCGCCGATAAGTTAGCCGATCACCTGTCTCACCGCTATCAGACCGCGAAGGTGCAATGTTTCAGCAGCCCGGTCGGGGACTGGTGGGTGCGAGTCCGGGTGCAGGATGACGATCGCAAGCGGGCCGAAGACGTTGCTCACAACACGCAGACTCTGCAAGGTTCGATTTTCCTGGTTAGACTCGACTAAAAGGCCGCTAAGCTCCAAATCTGAATTAAATCCTCGGAAATCGAATCACTCGGAACCAGAACCCGCACTGCAAAACTTTCTCTGATCGGGTATAGTTGGCACGCGCCTTCCCCGTCCTGGCGACCTCCGCATTGCAGCGCGGCGTGTCTCCAAATTTCGAACTGTGGATGGTGTCATGAACGACTGCCTCTTCTGCCGCATCATTCGCGGGGAAATACCCTCCAAGAAAGTTTACGAAGACGAGCATACCTACGCCTTCGACGACATCAATCCGCAGGCTCCAACGCACGTGCTGGTCGTTCCCAAGAAGCACGTTCGCGGACTGAAAGAAGCGATGGCCGAGGATGCCGAGCTCATCGGCTACTGCCAGCTCGCCGCCGCCAACATCGCACGCCAGCGAAGCATCGAGGATGGCTACCGAACCGTGCTCAACGTGGGCCCGCGTGCCGGGCAATCCGTTTTTCACCTGCACGTACACTTGCTGGGCGGGCGAAATTTGCAATGGCCACCGGGATAGGCTGCTCTTGGGCTATTTCAAGTTTGCGGCTTGCGCTGGAGGCTAGCCCTCCGCGAACGCCAATATGTGGACTCAACTGTACACATTTTGGTGCATAATTTGGGTCAAAAAAACACTCGTTTCGGCCCAAAATCTAGAAAACAAAGGACCATTGGAGTTACGTCGGCATCGTCGCCGACGCGTTCCATTCTTGAACCGCTCGCACGGACAGGTTTCCAAGGATCCAAGATTATCTTATAGATAACTTAGACACTCATATGTTATCTTAGCTGGACGACAAGATCAAGAGAAAAGCGGTCGGGCGGCTCATCTGGTTCCAATTTGGGAATCTAGGACTAGCCGAACGTGAGCGGCCCGACGGTATCGACCCTAGGGGGAGCCGTGACAGACGGGACGCTACCATTTCTTGCGCCCAGAGGGGAGAACGTCCGTCTTTCCCCGAACTACCCCGAATTACTTGACCCCGAGGCTGGCCGTGTCTCCCCTCAAGGTCCACATAGAAGTAGGGTCGCGGGAGGGTCATTCTAGGCACCAGAATCTGCTGAGCTTCTAAGGGATTGACTGCGCCGTCGTTGAACTGTACAGTTCAGACAACTGAACTGAGGAGTTTATGTCCAGCACAACAACTGGCAAGAATGGCGCGATCGTGGTTTCTGCGCTGCATGCCCGGGCGAATTTCGGGAAGCTGTTGCGTCGCGTCGATGACGAGCGCCGGTCGCTGGTGATCGAGAAGCGCGGTACGCCGAAAGCCGTACTGCTAAGCATCCGGGATTACATCAAGCTGGCTGCGCCCGAGCATGAGGTCTTGAGAGTCATCGGTGAGGAGTCGGAGCGGAATGGGACGAGTGCGTTGACCTCGCGCCAGATCGACCGAATTATCAAGGCTTCCCGGTCCCGGAAATCGAAGCGGTAATGCTTCCTCTGCGTCTGGTAATCGATACAAATGTGCTGATTTCCGCTGCCCTGAAGCCGGAGGGCCTTCAGCGCGCGGTCCTGCTACTGGCAATTACCAAAACCGGCTCGCCTGTACGTTTCGCGTCCCATCCTCGCGGAGTATCGTGGAGTGCTTGGCCGGGCGGAACTACGCATTCGCAAGGGCCTCCGCCAGCAACTGCTCCAACTGATCAAGAACCGCAGCTACACCGTGGTTCCAACCCCGCATCTGGAAGTCACAAGCGATCCCGACGACAACATCTTTCTGGAATGCGCCGACGCGGCAGGGGCGGACTACTTAGTGACGGGCAATCCGAGGCACTTTCCGAGGTTCTGGAAGAAGACAAAGGTTGTTACGTCTCGAGAATTCGTTAGTCTCGCCGCGCCCCATTTGATTAACTAAGGAGCCTCACGGCGCGGACTTTCATCCGAATTTCGATTTTTTGCGGATTGGTGTTCCAAAAGGGTGCAGAGATCCTTCGTTGGGAGTCCTTGGCTTTGCCAAGGACTCTGCTTCCTCAGGATGACGGCGGAGGTGAAGGGCGTTCTCTGACTCGCCCTCGGATTTACGGCGGAGGTGCGGAGCGTTCTCTGAGATCACGCTGCGGCGGTTTCATCTTCTGCGCGCTATCGGAGTGCAGAGATGCTTCGTTGGGAGTCCTTGGCTTTGCCAAGGACTCCGCTTTCTCAGGATGACGGCGGGGTCCACTTGCTGGCGGCCGAGCGCGGACTCTCGCGCCTACACCGGGGACTCGCGCCTACGCTATTGCGCCGTGGCTTCGTCTTCTGGGGCGCCGTGGCGGCGTAGCAGTTGGGGCAGGTTTTGGGAGAAGGCGGAGCGCGGCAATACCATGTCGCATCCTACCTCGTGCGCCTTTTGTTTCAGGTCGCCCTGCACGTGCGACAGAAAACCGATGATCGAAGTCTTCTTCAGCTTGCTCTTGAGTTTTGGAATCAGCGTCAGGGGCTTGGCGTTCGTGTTATTCATGTCGAAGATGACCAGCGACGGCTTCTCTTCGCCGTTCTGCTTGATCCGCTCCAGCATATCTTTTTCGTTCTTGACGAATTCGACTTTGACGTTGAGCTTGCGCGCCGTCTCCTGAATCTTGGCCTGGAAAAACAGGTCATCCACGAAGGCGAAGATGCGCGAGTTGGCATCCTCGTTGGGCGGGAGCGGCTCGGGCTCGACGGGGGCATACGACGGAGCGAAGCCGGGACGTCCGCCGCGGCCACGCGGGCCTTTGTCTCCGCCGAGCGCGCCGCGATAGCTGTGATCCATGGGAGCGCTGTAGATACCGCTGAGCTGCTGACGATCGCGACCGCCGGGCTGTCCCGAGCGATTCGATGGGCGACGTCCGCGTCGCCGTCTGCCTCTCCCTCCGCCTCCGGAGGGATTTCCGGGTCCAACATTCATATTTGTTTCTCTTTGTATAGTTAGCGTTTCAGTCCCCGCAGTCGGGGACTTTGTCCTGGTGCCTTGGTACTACCGCTTTCCGGGTGGTGCCTCGCCTCGCACACAAGCACCGAGCGTGCGTGGAAACCCAATGCGGTTGGAGTTCATCCGTGAATGATCTTTGTCCGTCTAGGCGCCTGGAGCTAATGGGCGCGGGAGGCCAGCTAGGGAGCATGGCCGCTTGGGAACACTCTGATGGTATCTCTCACGGCGGATATAGCGCAAGTGCTAACTGGCCGTAGTTTTGCACAGAAGTAACTGTAGGGTGGCTTTCTGGTGAGCCGAGGGTGTTTTTGAAGACCGAAGGCGCGCTGGAAGAGTGTCAGTGAGAACCTGGTCTTTCGCCCCCGCTGGGGCTCATCGGCTTCTCACTTTTTCCCACGGCTTACGCCGTGGGCTGAATTCTTACGCCGCATCGCGGCTGTCGACTCACAGAATCCTTTCGCACTGTCAGTCGAAATTCTGTGTCTCACACACAGTGGAAGCCGCGCTGCTTCGAGGCACCGCCTAGATCCCGGAGCTGACCTGGCGGGCCCATTGCATGGCTTGCCAGTAACACTCCGCGACTTCGCTTTCGGCGAGATGAAGTTGCGCGGCCAGTTTACTGGCGGTCTTCCACTCGCCGGACTATTGCGCCAGCATGAGTTGATAGAACGGCCGCAGGCGGCTGGCTCCGCCGAGCAGCACCGACTTGCTCTCCTGATCGATGGGAACATTGTCGAGCACCTGGGACATGGGAATCTCGAGAATGACGTCCATCATCGAGAGCATTCCCATCAGGAACAAGTCGGAGTCCCCGTGCGGGATTTTCGGCGAGACCAGTTCACAAAAGCGGGCGCGGACCATGGCCGAGAGCACCAGTTCGCTGCTCTTGCCTTGTCCAGCGCCGAGCGTGGCCACGAGGCGAATCCAGCGGCGGACTTCGCGTTCTCCCAGAATCGCCGATGCGTGGCGGACGGAGTGAATCTCGTTGGCGAATCCAAATGCAGCGGAATTCAAATAGCGCAACAGACGGTAGCACAATGACGCCTCGCCCTTGACCAGATTCTCGATCTCGCGCACATCCAGCTCGGCCTGCGAAACCGCCTTCAGCATGCGCACGTAGTTGAGTTGGTTGGCGGGGATTTCGTGGGCGGTGAGTGTTTCCGGGCGGCGGAAGAAGTATCCCTGGAAGTAGAGAAAACCAGCTTTCTTGGCGGCCAGGAATTCCTCGCGCGTCTCCACCTTTTCCGCCAGCATGCGGCAGCGCCAGGGGCCGTAACGTTTGACCATGGCGGCGGCGTCAGCGGGGGAGGTTGCACGGAGGTCCACCTTGATGATGTCGGCGACATCGGTCAGGGCTTCGCGCGGATCGTTTATCCCGAAATCGTCCAGCGCTATCGCGTAGCCGGATTCTTTCAGCCGGTGACAGGCTGCGATCACCAGATCGTCGGCGGGAACGGATTCCAGAATCTCGACCACGGCCTGCTCCGATGGCAGGAGAGTGATGTAGTCCTTCAACAGAATGTCGCGAGTGCAGTTGATGAAGGCTCGACGGCCATCGGTGAGGACATCGAGACCGAGCAACATAGCGGTGTTCAAGGTGCTTCGCGAAGCCACGTCCGCATCGGTGTGACGGAAGAAATCTTCGACGCCATCGCGAAACAGGAGTTCGTAGCCGAAAACCTTCTCGTCCGCCGTAAGGATAGGCTGGCGGGCGACAAACTGGGTTCCGGGCTTGGGTGCGGGTTTGCCGTCACCGGGATTGAGCGCAGTCGTGGGGGCAGTCACTCTTTATCTATCGGCACAAGCTTGCGGGAGATTAGTCCGATTCGATAAGGCGTTGTCATGCTGAGCGGAGCGAGGAATCCTACCGTCTGCCGAAGGATGGCGGCGACAGGGATGCTTTGCTTCGCTTCGCTCAGCATGACATCGCGGCCTCGAGTAGCTACCGATGGGGGCTTCTGCGTTTTATTTCTCAACCCATTCGATGCCGCAGGTGTAGCACTTCCAGTTGTTTTTGCGGATGGGAATGGGAAAGGACAGAAGGAGCCAGAGACCGTAGGTCCAGAAGCGGTTGATTTTTTCGAATCCGATGTCGAGCGAACAACAGCGGGGACAGCGCGGCTGGGCGTAGGATTCGCCGAGCTCTTCTTCGCTGAACTCGGGCGGGATGGGCTCGTCCAGAATGGCGCGAGCCGCAGCGGCGTCTTGCTGGTGCACCTGCAGGCGAATGCCGCCGATGGCGTTCGAGAGCAGCCAATCCATGCGAACCAGATTGCCGTCGGCCAGGGCGCAGGCGATGCCAGCGGATTCTAATTTCCCTTTGGCCAGCAGGGCCTCGGGAACATCGCGAAAGTGCTGCAGGGTGACGAGTTCGGTCGACATGGGGGCCCAGCCGCTTGGTTTCGAGAGTCAGGCAACATCGAGCGGCATTGGCCAGAATACTCCATGACCTCGGAACGCTGGCGAGGTGCAGCGCAAAGTTTCTCGACCCCTCCCCCCTTGTTTGCTGCAAAATACAGAAAACAAAACGTTTGTCCGTTGGCAGTTGCACGCATTGTAGGCAAAATATTGAGACTAAATGAGTTACATGCAAAATGTAGAAAACGCGGGAGTTACGGCCCGCCATGGGAGAGAATTCGGATTCCGCGGAGGAGAATCGACGCTAAGCGCAAGTTGTCCGCAAGTTGTCAAAGAGCGAAGACACAATTATCGCTCAGATAATTTTATCTACATTAATGTTATCTTACGGAGAAGATCAGAGCAACCAGAAAGCACCGAGATTTTCACTTTGACGCCGCAGGTTGAACGCCGCGGCTTATCAACATAGGGTTAGATCAAGAAGGGGCTGGCCTTGAGCCAGCCCTGTTTTCTTATTGGATGGTTAGCGTGATGTTTGCTTTACGGCTCAGGGATCCCGCTGTCGCCGTGACCGTTATGGTGCTGGTGCCGGCTGGCGTTCCCGGATTGCTTGGAGTGCTGCTACCGCCGCCGCAGGCAGGCATCCAGAGTATGGAAAGCGCCAGGACCGCGATCAGGCTCAACAGACGCAGCCCGCGCAGCGTCCGCTTTCGACCCCCCGCAGATACGACGAGTCCCAGAAAGCCGGGAAGAAGCAACGCATAGAAGAGTCTCCGGCTGCGTCCCAAGGGGCTTTTGTCCAACCTTGCCGAGGGAGGCGTGGTTGTGATCGTCAGGGTCCCTCCGGTTGCCGCGGTTGGAAAAGTACAAGCCGCTTCGGAAGGCAGCCCGGTGCAATTGTAGGTCACTGTCTGGCTGAAGCCGCCGAGTGGCGTGAGGGTCAGCGTCGTGGTCCCGCTCTGCCCGGGAGCGGTCACGGTCACGGTCGTGGGATTGGCAGCGATCTTGAAATCCTGCACGTTGTAGGGAACGGACGAAGAAGTCGATCCGGAAAAGTTTGTGTCTCCGCCGTATGTCGCAGTGATGGAGTACGAAGCTCCGGCCAGAGTGCTGCTGGTGAGCGTGGCTACGCCTGAACTGTTCAACGTCCCCGTACCGAGTTTGCCAAGGGTTGCGTCGGTGAAAGTCACAGTTCCCGTCGGCGTTTTGGTCGAGGTGGTAGACGGCTTCACTGTGGCGGTGAGAGTGACGCTTGTGCCAGCCTTCACCGGCGACGGGGGGGAAATGGTTAGCGTGGTAGTGGTGGCAGCGGTGGTGGAGAGCCAGTTCGTGAGCAGGTTCGCTACGTTGATGGAGCCGAGGCCCGTAGCCTCATCGTACCCGGCAGTGACCAGATAGCCGCTCAAGCCACCGGTAAGAGTAGTAGGTCCAGCTGTGCTGTTGTTGCACATGCTCGGGGTGGTGACGACGCAGGAGGTGACGCCGCTGGAGGCAACTGTGACATCGTGGAATACTCCGTTGCTGGGAGTCGCCGCGAGATTGTAGAGGTTGGGGTTGAGCAAACCTTGAGAGGTGCCCTGCTTCTGATTCAAGAGGGCAGCGATGCCGGCCATGTCCGGCGCTGAGGCGGACGTGCCAGCGAATATAGCAAAACCGCTGCCCGGACACTGATTGTTAGCAGCTAAGCAGCCGAAATAGGCGTCATGAAGCGAGGCACTGAAGGCGACATCAGGGGTGTAGCGGCCCGACCGCGAGCTGGGAACGCCAATGCCCGTCTGCCAGGATGGTGTTGCGATGTACGAGCTGACGCCGCCCCCCGTCCCGGCGACCTGAAGCTGATTCTGAGGGTTCATGGGCTCGTTCCAAGCGCCCTCGGGAATATAGCCGAGGGCGGATTCGAAGCCGGGGCCATTGTTTGGGCTCCAATATTGACTAGGGTTCGCGGAGTCTGCGAACTCAGTGCCACCAACGCAAGTCGCATAGCTTGAGGAGCAGATGGAATTCGGACTGAGTGCTTGGGTCGCGGGCGGGGGTGCGAAAGACTGATCGCAGCCAGCTGCCGCAGAATCATCCGACGAGACGAAAACCGATATGCCTTCTCCGGCGGCCTGCGCGAATAAGTTGTCCCAATATGTGACGCCCGCTTGACCAGCATCAGCCTCGCAATCCGAGAAGCTAATATTCATGATCCGGGCCGGGACTGGCGTAGTATCGACAACATATTCCGTGGCGAATTGGATACCGTCCTTCGTGTGTGTGGAGTTACTTTGGCTGACGACGAGGTCGATCGTAGCGCCTTGCGCGATGCTACCGGAGCGGGTCACATCGAGAGTAGCTTCGCCCTGGTCGGCCGAAGCGCTTCCGCTACAGACCGGGGCAGGTGGAGTGATGCCGAGCGGCGGAACGATGACAGTGGGAATATTAGCGGTCACGGCTGCCGCGGTGGCGAAGTTTGTAATGTCTGTATTGCACACGCCAGAACGGCCCACGACAGCTATGGTCTGACCAGCGCCGTTGATTCCTCCAGTCACTCCATTGACGTTATAGATCGTAGCGAAATCCCCCGGAAAGACGACATAGCAAGGCGTGCCGCCGCAAGTGAATCCGCTGCCGTCGGACGAGGTGCTGCCCGAAACCCATGAGAACCCGTCCCTCCCGAGCGCGGCGGAGCCTCCATATTGCGCGCGGATCTTGACCGTGTACAAGCCGCTAATGGACTTGATGACGCCCGCCAGCGCGGCAGGCACCTGTGGCTCGGCGGTGATCGAGATGCGCTTTTCGGCGCCGACGGTGAAGTAGTGCATCTCCGCTCCAAAAGCGCTGGCGATTGCCGAAGCTGGGCCGCTGAAAACAATTCTCTCCCGACTATTCGAGACGGAGTCGACGTGTAGATTCTGCGATTGCAGCCAGACCGTAACCGCATGGATATCGTGGGAAGAGGCTCCGAAGCGCTTGCCGATCTGCACGGGCGTTAGCCAATGATGGTAGTCAGGCGATGCCGGGTCCTGCTGGTCTTTGAGGAATTGCGTATATGCCTGTTCTACCAGCGGCGAGCGCGCGAGGACCAGCGTGAGTCTCTCAATCGGCAGGTCGGCAGGAACGGCGCCGACGTCGTTCTGAGGATTAGCCCACGCTGGGTGATGTCCACTCATTGGAACGCGATTTGCGGGGTCGACGGGCGTGCGCACAAGATCGGCGGTCTGCGCGTGGGTCAACGTGGCCACGCACAGGTTAAAGAGAAGCAGACTCAGCGTAAAGAAAACGGGCACCGAGCGCTGAGGTGCAACATTTCGGTTCGGCGTTGCAGGGAGCATCAATTCCTCCAATGACTCCAATCAATTTCGACAGGGGTAGACCTACCGCTGCGAGGGAAGGGTGCAGCGAATGGGCCGATTATCGTGGAACCCAAGATCAACGTCAAACACAAAAGTCCGGTGTACCAAAAGAGTCTCCGGAAAGAATCCGTGCTCCTCTTTTCCCGATTTCGGCGCGGAAAAAGTCGCCGCATACCTAGGTGATCTGGGTAGGCTGTCTCGCGCCGCTTAGATTGGGGCTATGGGAGTGCGCGGGAAATTTCAGCATCTTCTGCTTGCGATCTTAGTCGCTGGGGGCTTGATCTCGGTTGTCGCTCGGGCTCAAGTTTCGCCCGGCGGATCGAGTGAACACCATTTTTGGAACACGGCGAACAAGCTGCTCTTTGCCAGTCACGGAGTGCTGGAGGCTGTGGACTTTGGCATCACTCATCACAATTTAAGCGATAGAGGAAGGGAGATGGACTCCATGGCGAAGGCACTGTGCGAGAGAGGAACGGCTGGCCAGTTGGTCTTCTTCGGAGGGAGAATGGCGGGCGTGGTTGGCATCAGCTATCTCTTGCACAGGACTGGGCACCACAGATTGGAGCGGGCTTTTCCGGTTTACGCCAGTGGTGATTCGGCTTATGGGGTGGGTTACAGCTTCGCGCACCGGTAGAGTCGGGGGCGAATGTCCTGGCAGAATGAACTGACCTCGCGACGGGGCAAGAAACAGCAGGTCCCTCCACTCCGCCTCGCTCCGGTCGGGATGACAAAGTTTGGGGCTTCGCTCCGGTCGAGATGACAGAGTTTGGGTAGTAGCTGCGGAAATATCTTGCTGCTGGTTTATCTTGCGCGGGCGAGGACCAGGGTTACGTCGTCGGGTTGTTCGTTGGCGCCGATCCAGTCGTCGACGGCGGCGGTTACGATTTCGGTAATGCGCGGAAGTGGCAAGTCGCGATTCTCGCGCAACAAGTCAATCAGCCGCTGCTCGCCAAACTCACCAAAATCATTTTCGGGTTCGGTTACGCCGTCGGTGTAGCCGACGAATATCTCGCCACGCCGGAGCTCGACCGAATCCTCTTCATAGCTTCTTTTATCGAACAGGCCGACGACGGTTCCGCCGCATTCCAGGCGGCGAATCGAACCGTCTTCGCTCAGGATGATAGGCGGAAGATGTCCTCCGTTGCTATAGGTGAGCTTGCGCTCTGCGCCGTTATAGATTCCGAGAAACAACGTGGCATACTTTTCGGGCGGCGTGCTTTCGTAGAGCTGGTGATTCAGCAGGGAGAGCAAAGCGCTGGGGGAAACGTCGAGCGAGCGGAATGCCGAAGCCAGGAGGATGTCGGAACCGAGCGCCGCGCCAACGGCCGCGGGTTCGCGCAGGACAGGAACGTCTTGCATGCTGAGGGCGCGCACGGCGGAGTGGATGGTCGCCATCAGCAGCGCGGCAGAGATTCCTTTGCCGCTGATATCGCCGACAGCCAGGATCAGCCGATCCGCGTCCAGGGTGAGGAAATCGTAGTAGTCGCCACTTACTGTGCGCGCCGGACGGAAGAACCCGTGCACCTCCAGGGACGCGAGTCGAACGCTTTCACGTGGGAACAACTGTGCCTGGACTTCCTGGGCGATGACCAACTCGTTTTCCAGACGTTGTTTATCCTTCTGTTCTTCGATCAGCTTCTCCAGCGAAGCAGTCATCGAGTTAAAAGAGTTCGCCAGCGCGGCGACCTGGTCGTTGGACTTCACCGGAATGCGGTGGCGGAAGTCGCCGCGATTGACGAGCTGAGTGCCTTCGTAAAGCTGAGCTACAGCTCCGGTCACAGTGCGGGTCAGGCGCGTGCCGGTTACGATTGCGATAATTTCGATGAGGCCGAAGATGATGGCCACAATCAAGAGGCCCCATTCGACGGCGGGCGCGATGTCTCCCAGGGAATTAAACAGGCGCTCGTACAGTTTGGACACACGCGTCTGTATGGTGATCAGGATGGGATTAAGCCGGTCGCCCGTATCCCAATCCACCACCGACACCGAAGTCCCAAAGGAGACCTGGCGATCCAGGCTGCGCGCCGCCGGGGGAACGGTTCCTGCGATGTAGGTAGGGACTGCCTTAGTTGTATCCAGGACATAGGTCCCTTGTTTGCCGAGATCGAGCCCGTAGGATTGCTCGCTGGTTTGGCGCGGGTTGCTACCATTCTGGGTTGCAGTGGTTGGCGGCGGCAGATTCACCTTGCGAAGAGTGATCCCGGTGTACAGTGTGATTTCGCCCAGGTTGGTTGCCAGATCCTGCAGCAGGTGCTGGTCCAGAGGCTCGCCGGAAAGCACGATCAGACTTCCGTCGCGTATAGGGATCGTCTCGGCCGCGCGGAGAAAGAGTTTGTCGTGGTCACGAACCACTTCGCGAAACGAGCCTCTCAAATAAGCGGGGAGAACCGGGGGCAACGCAGTTGCAGTCGCTGGAGCGCTGCTGAGCACGGTCTGGCCATTTCGCCATGCGTGAACACGGCGGTCGCTCCAGGCCTTATCGGTCCGGCGCAGGCCTTCCACTGCGGTCGTGTCGAGGTTCACTCCGCTTTGCATCTTCGCAGCCAACTCGTGAGCGATGGCGGAGTTTGCCGCGTCCAGACTCTTCAACTCTGAGTCCAGCGCAGTGGTCACAACGAACGTCGCAAACTGTCCTGCGAAAAGGTAAAAGGAAAGTGTCGCCAGTATGAGCAGCATGACCACAGGAATTACGCCGATGAAGACGTAGGTCACGATCAGGCGGTTACGCAGTCGCCAAAGTGCTTTTGCCTTTACCCAGCGGAATGCCAGGATCGAGAAGAGAACAATGACTACGAAGCTGAGGAAACTGACCCATCCGCCGAGGCTGTCGCCATAAGAGAGCTTGAGCAGCCCAAATCCCTTTTGCAGCACGAACAGCAACAGATCCAGGCCGAGCAGGTACCACGCGACCAGCGCAACTTTGCTGGTGGGCAGCAATCCCGCTTCGCCGAGCCGCATACGGAGATCACGGTAGGACAGGGTCATGATTAAGAACAAATTATAGATGGAGTGGGCTTCAGCTTCAGGAGACATCGACCTGAAGCCTGACGCCTGTCTTTTCAAATCTCCGGATAGAAATCGAAGAAGGCCTCCAGGCTGGTCTTCAATTGTTTTTCAATTTCGTCCTTGCTGCCTTCGAGCACGTGCATGGTCACGTGGGCCTCACGGCCATTCTTGAGCTTGAGAGTTGCGTCACCAACTTCTGCGACTTCTTCCGAAGGCAGCAGCCTCAGTCCATAAACAAGCGTTAAGTTCGCCATGCAGTGATTCTACCTTTGCGGGGCGAACAGAAAACTCCTTGTTGTCCAGACGTTGGTTGAAACATCCTGCCGGCGCACGGGGAGACGTAGCAAGCTACGTCTCCACAGCGTACTCTGCGATTAAGATTTTTTGCGATCTTCATTTAGAATGCCATCGTGCTCCGAAACATTGTGATAATTCTGATCAGCGTTAGCCTGGCACAACTGGCTGGCGCGCAACAATCCTCCCAGCCGCAGGTCAAGGTGAACGTGCTGAATGTTTGTTCGCCTTCGCCGGCGGATCAGCAGGAGATTGCCTCCGCGCTGGCCCGGATTCCCAAGCAGCCGCTCTTCAGTCCGGATTTTGAAGTCGATCGCGGACGGTCGACGCTTGAGGAACGCCCGGATTTCCTTAAAGCCGGTGAGAGCGCGCAATTCTCGTCCGATTCCGGAACGGCCGAGTGGGTGCGGATTCGCCGTGAGTTCGCGGTGCAAGCCGCATTTTCGACGGTGCAGTACTCGTTCAGCCATGATCCGAAAAATATGGTGGAGACTCTGATCTTCCACGTGCGTGATCCCAAGGATTTGATGCAAGTTGCGATCGAAGACAACGCCTCCGCCGTGACGTCGCCAACGACCATGCTTTCGACCAGCACACCAGCCAGCCGAATCAAGCTGGAGCGTTTCGGGAAATCTTCGGTGGTATTGGCGCGGTGTCCGGGGACTGAGGGCAATCCTCCGCCCGATCAAAGCGCTTACGAGCCACTGTTTCAGAGCGCAACGGCGATCGTTAGCAACTATCGCGATCTTCTGGCGGCTAAGAGCACCGTGCCCGCAGAGTTAGCGCGGGTCAAATCCCTGGAAGCAACGAAGGCAAAGCCGGCAGCGAAGCCGCCGGCAAAAAAGACTGCGCCGGAAAAGTCCGCATCTGAAAGCAAATGACACTCAGCTCTGGTCAATTCGGCGGGCTGAACCGAAATCTGAAATTCGCAATCTAAACAACTTACTCTATGGAAAATATCCGCGACGTCGTCATCATGGGATCCGGCTGTGCCGGTCACACTGCCGCACTTTACACTGCGCGTGCCAACCTGAAACCGCTGGTGCTGGAGGGCCACGAACCTGGTGGCCAGCTCTCGCTCACGACGCTGGTGGAAAACTTTCCCGGCTTCCCCGACGGAATTCAAGGACCCGAGTTGATCGAGAACATGCGCAAGCAAACCTCGCGATTTGGCGCGGAATATAAGCACGGACACGTGACCAGTGTTGACCTCAGCGAGAGTCCGTTCAAGCTCCATGTCAGCCATGAAGTGATTCACACTCGCACGCTCATCATCGCGAGCGGTGCTTCGGCGCGCTGGCTGGGACTGCCACACGAGCAGCAACTCATCGGACACGGTGTTTCTTCTTGTGCCACTTGCGACGGTTTCTTTTTTTCCGGCAAGGAAATTACGGTGATCGGGGGCGGCGATTCGGCCATGGAGGAAGCGATTTTCCTGTCGCGTTTCGCCAGCAAAGTCACGGTCATTCATCGCCGCGAGCACTTCCGCGCTTCGAAGATCATGCTCGACCGCGCCCAGAAGAATCCGAAGATTTCGTTCCTGCTCGATACGGTCGTCGAAGATGTGCACGACATCAACAAGAAAGAGGTCAGCAGCCTGACGCTACGAAATCTCAAGACTGATAAGGTCTGGGATTTCCCCACCAGTGCGATGTTTCTGGGCATAGGCCACATCCCCAACACGAAGGTGTTCGAGGGCCAACTCGATATGGATCAGGACGGCTATCTGAAGACCACGAGCAACGTTTTCACGCGTGTGCAGGGTGTCTATGCCTGCGGCGACGTGCAAGACCGACGCTATCGCCAGGCGATCACTGCCGCCGGCTCGGGGTGCATGGCAGCATTGGAAGTCGAAAAGTTTCTGGAGGAACAGGGTCAGTAGTAATGTGGCGCGCCCTCGCACGCGCAGGCTGCACCATAACCATCTTGGAGGTAACTCATGCCGGACGAACAAACAACGTGTTCGCACGTAAAAGAGATTCGCAAGGTGAAGCCGAGTGGCCAAGGCTGCAAGGAGTGTCTTGAGATGGGCGATACCTGGGTCCACCTGCGGGAATGTTTGATTTGCGGTCACGTCGGCTGCTGTGATTCCTCCAAGAATAAGCACGCCACCAAGCACTTTCATGCAACCAAGCATCCCATCATGCAGTCGTTCCAGCCGGGAGAGAACTGGCGCTGGTGTTATGTGGACGAAATGTTTCTAGCTTGATGTCTCACTCGCTTCAACGATGACGGTTACATCGCAGATCACTCGAGTTGTGATACAAATTCCTGTGATCTTCATGTGCGTGCAAGGTCGTCATAATTCCATCTTCTCTATCTGCGAAGGCGTAGGGTGCTGAGGGCGCTCTTTATCTCTCTTTCGGAGAGCCACTGGCTGCGCGCAGTCGCGGAGCGCTCCTCAATCGGGCAGAAATTCTCCAGCCGATTCGTTGCCGGCACTCAGGTCGAAGACGTGCTTCGGGCCACACGCGCGGTGAATGAATCCGGGCTGAGCGTCTCTATCGACAATCTAGGTGAAAATGTCACAAACGCCGATGAGGCCCGCGCCAGCGCTCAGCTCTATCACCAGTTGCTGGACGATATCGCCGCTCAAAAGCTAAACGCCAACATCAGTCTGAAGCTCACCCACATGGGCCTTGATGTTGACGAAAAACTGGCGCGCGACCAGGTGACCGGGTTGGTGGCCAAGGCAGCGGCCATGAACCCGCGCAACTTCGTTCGCGTCGACATGGAAGGTTCGCCCTACACACAGCGCACGCTGGATTTCGTCCACGAGTTGCACCGTATCCCAGGCAACCAGGGATGCGTGGGCGCGGTGATTCAGTCCTACATGCGGCGGTCCGAGAGCGACATCGAGAAACTGCTGGCCGGAGGCATTCGCGTTCGCTTATGCAAAGGCGCCTACAAAGAACCGCCAGAAATCGCCTTTCAGCCGAAGTCTGAAGTCGACGCCAACTACGTTAAGCTGATGAAGATTCTGATGAAGAGCAAGGTTTATCACGGCTTGGCTACCCATGACGAAAACATCATCAATCAGGCAAAAGCGTTCGCTACCAAAGAGAGAATTTCGCGAGACGCCTTTGAGTTCCAGATGCTTCACGGCATCTGCCGTGATCTACAGCAGAGCCTGGCTGGCGACGGATGGCGAATGCGAGTCTACATTCCGTTCGGAACCGAATGGTACCCGTATTTGATGCGGCGGCTGGCCGAGCGTCCGGCGAACGTGCTGTTCATCGCCAAGAACCTCCTGCGACGATAACAAAAACATCTTCTCGGCTTTCCACCGTTCTTCGTTGTCATTCCGAAGGGCAAATCGACAAAGGGTCTGGGTTCCTCACAAACGTGCAAAGAACCCAGATCACCCGCGTCGCTCGTGACGATAAAGTAGCCAGAGTTTCAGAGATAACGCGCCTCATTTCTGCTAGCATAAATGCATGGGCAACCATGGCCAGACAGCGATTGCTGAAGCGTTCGCCACGTTAGTTGGCCCCCAGGTCGGCGACGAGGATATCGATCTGGGCCGCGCTGCCCTGACCATCGCTCGCACCGAGTATCCCGACCTCGACATCGAGTCTTACGTCGAGCGCATTGACGAACTCGCCCGCATGGCGGAGGCTCGCATCTCCGATGTCGGCGACGCCGTGCAGACCATCGCCGCGCTTAATCACATACTCTTCGAGGAGGCTGGGTTGCGGGGCAATCGCGAGGAATACTATGATCCGCGAAATTCTTTTCTAAACGATGTCCTCGACCGCGGCCTCGGCATTCCCATTACGCTGGCTTTGATCTACATGGAGGTGGGCCGGCGACTTGGCTTTCCATTGTTCGGCGTGGGCATGCCTGGACATTTTCTGCTGAAGCACTACGACATCGACGGCCGCGAAACGCTGGTTGACTGCTTTAACGGTGGCGATATCCTCAGCCCCCAGGACTGCCAACGCCGTCTCGACGAAATTTATTCCGGCCAGATGACCTTGCGTCCGGAGTTCCTGTTCGCCGTCAGCCGCCGGCAGATACTGACTCGTATCTTGAACAATCTTAAGACGGTTCACCTTTCCACCCGCAACTTCCGCAAGGCGCTGCCGTTGGTGGATCTGGTGCTCGTCATCTATCCCCGTTCGCCCGAAGACGTTAAGCAGCGCGCTCTGCTGCGCTACAGTCTCGGCCAAATCTCGGGAGCGGCGGAAGATCTGGAGCAATATTTGAAAATGTCGCCGGATGCGTCCGATGCCGACGAGATCCGCCAGACTGCCCTTTCCATCCGCAGAATGCTTGCCTTGATGAACTAAGATTAGTGAAACGCAGATTTACCGCCGGATTGATGAATTCGTCCCGAGCCTTTCTCGCTGTTTTGCACAGTTTCTCCGCTGTGACCGCTGAACTGCAAAATCTTTCATCTTGACAGGCGCTCGTCGGTGTCCCACAATGTCCCGACATTTTTTTAGGCGTCCGAATAGTTAGTTGTGGAAGTCCGCTCTCCCCTTTTGCCGTCCCCCTGGCAAGGACCTCCTCATTCTCGGATGTTTGATGGTCAAAATCTTCGAACCTTAGCTGACAAAATTTAGGAGGAATTTATGCGCGTCAAAGCGCTTGTGGTAATGGCAGTGACCCTAATCCTTGTGGCTAGTGCGTGGGCTAGCTCCGAAACCGTGCTCTACAACTTCTGCTCTCAGACCAGCTGTGTGGACGGTTACGTTCCCTATGGCCCCTTGGTTGCCGACGCCTCGGGTAATCATCTTTATGGCACGACCTACCAGGGCGGTACCAACGGCCTTGGCGAGGTCTTCGAGTTGACGCTTTCCGGTGGCACGTGGACCCAAAGCGTAATCTACAGCTTTCTCGGTCCGAGCAACAATGATGGTGCATACCCCTTTGGTGGTATGGTGATCGATTCGTCCGGAAACCTCTATGGCACGACCTACAATGGCGGCCCGAGCAGCCAGGGTACGGTGTTTGAGCTGTCCAAATCGGGGAGCTCATGGAAGGAAACCGTGCTTCATAGCTTTGACGACATTAGCGGCAGCGACGGGTACTACCCATACGGCGCCTTGGCCTTTGACGCGGCCGGCAACCTGTACGGCACTACGTTATACGGTGGTAAGACCGGCGGCGGCACGGTCTTCCAGTTAAAGGCTTCAAACGGCAAGTACACTTACCATTTGATTCACGGTTTTACCACAAGTAGCAGCAGCGCGTATTCTCCCTACGGCGGGGTGGTTGTCGACCCCAAGAACGGTTATCTTTACGGTACCACATACAACGGTGGTGTTATCTGGAACGCTGGCGCGGTTTACCAACTGCGTGAAGTTAGCGGCGTGTGGATCTCTTCGGTAATTTACACTTTCCTTGGGGATTCACTCGGACAATATAGCGAATCTAGTTTGGCCGTGGATGCAACCGGCAACCTCTATGGCACGAACTATCAAGGTGGCGCCTTCAACCTCGGAGACGTGTTCAAGCTGACGCCAGGCGCGAACAACAAGTGGACGCAAAAGATCATCTACAGCTTCAAGGGTTATGCCAGCAAGGACGGCGCATACCCGTATTATGCGGGTGTTACCATTGATGCAGCAGGGAATCTCTACGGCACCACCTATCAAGGTGGTTCAAGTGCAGCCAACAATCTGAATTATGGCACCGTCTACAAGCTGACGGCGGGCACCTATAAGGAAAGTGTGCTCTGGAGTTTCGGCACTACTGGCGACGGCTACTACCCCTACCACCAAGCGATTCTCGTCAATGGAAAGCTCTATGGTACGACCAATAGCGGCGGAACCCATGGAGGGGGCGTCGTATATGAGGTTACACCGTAGTCAAGGTCTTCAGGGCTCCGCTCTGGTTCGACTCTACTTTCTCGCCGCCGGGCCTTATGGCTCGGCGGCGATTTTTCTTTTGAGGCGCATGTCCGCGCTGGCGGGAGGAGTCGGGCTTTGCGCGAAGGTCGCGCATGCGGGAGAAGCTTCGGTCGTGTGGGTTCCGTCCGAGCGCGGTTCGGTAGCGCTGGAACTCGATTGCGGCTAGCTACTCCGGCGGTTCGAGCCCGTTGGGTTCGGCTGGTGCGAGCGGCAACTTGGAAGCACCGCCCAGAATGCTTCGTTCTTCCGGCGTGAACTGTTTCTTGTAGGCATCGCTGTCAATCTGACGCTGGCGCGCTTCCGGAGGCATTGCCCGCAAGGTTTGGATGGCATTACGCACTGCCTGTCTACGCTCCGGCGGGAGTTGCTGCATTTGCGAGTGCAGTTGCCGCGCCGAGTCTTTTTGCTCGGGCGTCAGGTGCCCCCAGGTGTCCATACGATTCAGCACTTGCTGACGCTTCTCCGGCGGCAGGTTGTTGAAACGATCCAGCTGATTCTTCAACTGCTGCTTCTGTTGCGGAGGAAGATTGCGGAACTGGGGATCGTTTTCGAGCGCCTTTTTCTGTTGCTCAGGCGGCATGTCCTTATGTTGGCGCAACCACTGCCCTGAGTGAGCGTTCTGTTGAGCTTTCGGATGCTGGGCGGGGGGGTGGGAAGCGCCCGGGTGGTTGGCCTGCGACCAAGAGGGAACAACGCCTGTTAATGCCAGCGCGAGAGCCGCTAGCGCGACCCGTCCCGTTATGACCTTGACCCGCACTTTCCCCCCGTGTTCTTCGATCACTACATCGGTCGCTACATCACCGAATCCTCACGCCTTGTCGATTACGGATTCTGGTCTACATCCTGCTGCGCTTGCAGATCGTCAAGGACTTCGAAATCAGAATACAGCTCACCATTCTTATCCAGCGCCTGCAAGTCGCCCACAGCCGTCCCCGGTGCAGCCACCATGGCCCTCGGGCCCTCCGGCGTAGGACTCCAGCCAGCATCGCTGCGGAACAAAGTAAGGCTCATCACCATAAGCACGGCCAGCGAAACCGCCAGCGCGGGCTTACGAACCCATTGCCACCAAATGGAAGGCTGTTTTGCCGCCTCTTCCCGCAGACGAGCGTGGAGCCTTACGTCGAAATACGGCGACGGCTCCGGCGCTTGCCACTCATCCAGCAGCGCCATGGTCTGGCGGAACTCCTTCAACTTTTCCGCGCAGCCAGCGCAGTTCTCGATGTGTTGATTTACTTCGGGCGTGACCGCGTCCAAGCCGGCGGCCAGGTCCGGCATCAGTTCGCAAATCTCCTTGCATTTCATGACTACACCCTTCATACAAACTCTTTCAGTTGCACGCGCAAAGTTTCATAAGCGCGGAACAACAGCGACTTAATGGCAGACTCACTCAGCTTCAGAACTTCCGCAATCTGGTGGTAGTCCATCTGCTGATACTTGTGCATGATGACCGCGATCCTCTGCCGCTCGGGCAGCGCCTGTACACGTTGCCGGATGGCAGCCAAGCGCTCACGCCTCACGATGTTTTCTTCCGCGGTAAGCGAATTGTCCGGCACGTCCATGGTCAAGCCGGTTTCCTGATCCGGCTCGTCCAGGCTGACGGTATTTTCCGGGCGCTGGTGCCTAGTATCGCGTGCATGATTCACTGCCAGATTGCTCGCGATCCGGTACAGCCAGGTAGTGAACTTCGCGCTCGCTTCGTAATTTTCGCGAGAACGATACACTCGCAGAAATACTTCCTGCGCCAGATCCTCCGCCACGGCCGTGTTGTGCGCCATGCGATACATAAAGCTCAACATGGGCCGACGATATTTCTGCACCAGATAATCGAAAGCTGATTCATCGCCAGCCTTCACCCGCAGCATGACTTGCGCGTCGCTCAATCCTTCACTGGATTGATCGGTCGCAACCTTCGCCTCCCCATGAGGCGGGACCGCTGCCATCGACACCAACCCGCGATTCATGGCTATGCTGCTCACACTGGAGTGAACCCGTCCGGAGTCTGAAAGTTGCGCGCTTTCGGAGTCAGGAAAAGGCTGGGAAGTCCCCTCGGAAGAGGGATCTGGGGTTCCTTTCGCGGGGATGAATCGGTTTGGCATCCGGCGCGGCACCAGGCCTCCGGAAGTCCTGCCGCGTGGCAGGATTCCAAGGCTGCGGAACCTTAGGCTATCATGGACCGGGTCTACGAAAAAACTGTTTCTTTGCTACAATATAGCGGCTGATTCAGGTGGGGCGCTTAACTCAGCGGTAGAGTGCCATCTTCACACGGTGGAAGTCATAGGTTCGAATCCTATAGCGCCCACCAGTAACCAACTGGTGTTACGGTAGTTACCGCATCTGCCATGTCCGTAAATGTCCAGTTGGCTCATTTCGTTCGTTTCTGCTTAGGCCAGCACCATCCGCACAACGCTCGAATGTGCTGCCCGTTTCTGCTCACTGACTGCTTGGGTGTAGACGTTCATCGTGGTTCGTACGTCAGCGTGCCTCAGCAGTTCCTGCTGCACTTTTAGATCTACACCAAGCTGCCGCAGCATTGAGCTGTAGGTGTGCCGGAAGGTGTGCCATCCCACTCGGCTGCCGAGCGCTGCCGTTATTGCGGCTGGCTTTATGTGATTCGCCAGCACCGCCGTCGATCGCAGTGGAAGTTCGCCGGCCTTCTGGGGGCTGGCAAATACCCAATCCGTTTCTCGGCCGAACTCGGAAGCGCGCTTCCATGCGAATAGGATTTCAGCTAGAACTGGATCTAACGGTAGGCCGGATTGTGAATACTTTGTCTTCACATCTCCGACCACCCCGTCGACTATCGCCCGTCGGACCAAGAGAGTCAGTCTCTCCCAATCGACGTCCAGCCACTTCAGAGCGAATAATTCACTGCATCTCAGGCCGGTGCTCAGAGCCACGACCACCATGGTGCGGTACGGATCCCTTGGCAGTTCGGCAATCAGCGCCTGGATTTCGTTTGCAGCCAGGATCCGCGGCTCAGCCTGCCTGCGGCTGATGCCTTTGACCCTGACCAACGACAATGGGTTGGTGCCCCGTTCGATAAGTCCCCACCGCATCGCGCAGTTGAGTACCACGGCCATTACGTTGCGGATGTTGCCCTTTGTCTTGGGGGCCAGTTCGAGTGATTTCAACCATTGCTCCACGGTGAACGGGGCGCCCCTGTCCTCTAACTTACTGAGCGGCACGTCTGCCCACCTAGGCCGAATGTGTGTTTCGATGTAAGATCGGTACGCCAAATTCGTAGAGTGACGTTCCGGCATTTCCTCCTTTGCGTAGCGGTCCAAGAGCGCTCCGAAGATGAGGCTTCGGGCTCTGGGGTTGTCACTATTGGCTGTTAGGCGCAGGTGCTCGCTCGCCTTCTGCGCATCTGCTTTGGTTGGGTACTCCTCGATGGTCCCGATCATCTCTCCCCGCCGCTGCATCTTGCCGTTTGGCAAATACTCGCGCCAGCGATAAACCCAAACATCTGAGCCGTTCCTGCGTCTGTCTAGTTGCAAGCTTCCGTGTTGATACCGAGTCCTCATTGGATTGCATCTCCTTTCGGACTCGGGTGGCTGGAACACTGTAATCGCGCTGACATCCATGCGTCTAGCGAAGATTCTCTAAATCGCCAAACCCGCCCGATTTTCATGCCCGGCAACTTGCCTTCTTGAGCCAACTTTTTGACGGTCTTCGGGTGCAGTTTCAACAGTTGTGCTGCCCGATCCGCTGTGATTAGAGGCTCACACATTGGTCGCGGCCTCCCGAAGCGTCCGATCGGACACGCCGTCATACTTCTGGAGCGCTTTCAGGTCCGGGCATTCGGGCTCCTGCCGTTCTGAAATCATGCGTTTCTTACTTTCCGCTCCGTGACACTTGTGACACTTCCCCCGATATAGGGCGTACGCGCGCACGCGTGACGGGGATAACAGGAGAACCTGTCACATGTGTCACACCTACCCGAAGTTCGATTCCTTGAAATCCTCTTGCAGTCCTGGTCCTTGCCTGAACAAAGCCGCGGCTCTCAAGGGCCTGCGTGAGCCGCTTTTGTGAAATTGCCCGCTCGCCCGCCTTCTCAGACCATGCTTGGTAATCCGAAAACAGTGCAGCCCCAGTCGTCCAGGGCGCTCCGCCCGTGATGCAGCGATCCTCCAGCCACTGGCCGATGACGTCTTCGGCGGCCAGATAATCGGCCGTAGCTTCGCGGACAAGTAATGGAGGATTCAAGCCTTCGCGCTGCCACGCCAGACATCCTTCGATCGCCCAAGCCAGGATCCCGGGCAACTCTGCCCGCAACTTCTCGCCCAGTCTCGGGTCGCGTTCGTTCTGGGGAATTGTGACGGTGAACGGTACGAAATGGAGGCGGCGCCGGATAGCTTCATCAACCGAGCGCAAGGCAGGCTTGTGATTGCCAGCGATGACCAACTTGAACTCTGGGAAAAATTCGAAGAAATCGCACCGCATGAATCGTGCGGCAATCTTGTCACCGCCGGTCAAAGACTTTATCTTCGATTCAGCCCACCTTGCGCCATCTTCCGTCTCGATGGCGGTTACGAATCTGGCACCGCGCAAACCCGCCAGGTCAGTTGGGTGTTGCTCGGTCATACTCGCCGTGAACGAAGAGGTCGACGCAGTCTTCGCGTAGTCCCCCAACAGTACTGAGATCATGGATAGGAACACGCTCTTGCCATTAGCGCCTGTGCCGTACAGGAAAAAGAGCGCGTGCTCGCGCGTGGAACCGGTCAAGCAATACCCGATGACACGCTGCAAGAACGCCTGCAGTTCATAATTGCCATCGGTAACCCGATCAAGGAAGCAC
>Ga0210405_10001214_pt1 | contig 30587 bp, 24 predicted proteins | sample IncBWH11MmetaG_FD_155492 | JGI IMG/M metagenome (GOLD analysis project Ga0210405, IMG submission 155492) | Forest soil microbial communities from Barre Woods Harvard Forest LTER site, Petersham, Massachusetts, United States - Inc-BW-H-11-M | ecosystem: Environmental > Terrestrial > Soil >...
TCGAGAATGATGAGATCCGGCGCGCTGAGTGTTGCTGCCTTCAATCCATCCGCCGCATTCTCGGCCTCGACCACCGCGAAGCCCTGAAGTTCGAAGCCCGCGCGAAGAAATCGCCTTATCTTCGATTCGTCTTCGATCAGGAGCACGATGTTGGCTGGTTTATTCATCGGTCAAGGCCGTCAATTCAGAAGACTTCATCGAGGAGCCGGGCAGGGTGATGGACGCGGTCGTTCCCTGGCCTTGTCCCGGACTGGATATGTCGATGGTGCCGCCGTTGGCTCCGACAAAGACCGATGCGATCCAAAAGCCAAGGCCGGACCCCGGGATAGTCGCCTGATGGCGCTGGCTCCGAAATGATTTGCGGCCAAGGTGCTGTCGCTCGTCCGGCGTTATTCCGACGCCGTGATCCGAAATCGACAGGACGACGTTGGCCTGCTCGGTTTTTGCGCGAACCGAGATCGTCGAACCGGACGGAGAATATTTGGCGGCATTTTCGAGAAGCTGTCCGCATGATTCTTCGATCAGACCACAGTCCACGTTGACCAAGGGCAGGTCTTCGGCAAATTCCGTCTCGACCTTGTGTGCCGCCAACCGCCGCGCCCTTGCCTTGATCGCAGCATTGACGATGTCCCTTGGATCGCTCCATTCGAGATGCGGGCTGATGCCGCCTGCGGTAACCCGCGTTGCATTGAGAAGACTTTGGATAAGGCCATCGAGTTCCGTCACTTCGTCCGATATGGCTTCAACCAGCGAGCGGGCCCGATCATCTCTCTGGATCAGGGCCATCGATTCGAGCACGCTTGACGAGCCCCGGATGGTCGCCAGGGGCGTGCACAATTCATGCGAAAGCGTGCCGTGAAATGCGTCTCTCAGGAGCTGGCCCTGCAGGCGCAACCTCGCATCCTCCATCGCCTTTTCGATATCGATCCGCTGCAACGTCAGGGACACTTCTTCGAGGATGGTCTCGACGCGGCGCGTCTTGAGCGCAATGGTTTCGCCGGAGCCGCCCCCGATATTGACCGCGACAAGCCCGAGGACCGCGTTTTCCGAACTCACCACACTGAGTAACCAGACATCGTGCGTCGACCGATCGATCATGGCCTTCGAAGGAGCTTCGATTGCCGCGATCATCGATGCGACGTTCTCCTGAACCACCATCGGCACAGACCCGGATCTGGGCGGCTCGAAATTGCCGTCGGCGTTGGCCGCGAAGAAAACGGCCGGCCGGCCAAGGGCACGGGAGAGGTAATTTTGAATGGCGGAGATCAGGTCCGACGCGGTGAAGCAGGCGGCCAGACGCCGCGAGAATTCGTAGAGGTATTGAAGATCCTTTTCTCGCCGGCGCAGCGCTTCTGTCTCCTGTCGCAGGCGCGAGGCAAGGTTGCTGCTAACCAGCGCGACCGCCAGAAACAGCAAGAGATCGATGACCGCTTGCGGATCCTCGACCTGGAAGCTGAAGATGGGGGGAAAGAAAAAGAAGTCTGCGGCGGCCATGCTTGCGATCGATGCGAGCGTGGCCGGCCAGATGCCCCATTGGGTGGCGGCGATGATAACGGGGATCAGATAGGCGATCGGAACCAGATTTGCCGCAAGCGTCCGGTTCAGCAACATCAGCAAGATGGTCACCAGACCGACGCACACCAGCGACAGCAATAAAGGCAGGACTTCCTTTCGCGGGAAGGAGCGCGAGGGCAGCTCCTTGCCCGGCTGCAAGCCAGTTGTGTTCCTGCGCTCCACCGGGCTCGCGCGCGCCGCCGCGAGCTTCTGAATTATGGGCAGGTGAGAATGCAAAGGAAGATGCTTTCGTAGAGAAAGACACCGAATGATCGCCACTGAGGCTCAAGAAAAATAGCCGCAGCAGGTTCATGCCCCGGCAACGATCGATCATGACGCCGAAAAACCGACTCGCAGGTCCAGGCGGTCGCCAAGTCACCTGCAGAGAAGTCGCGATCGCCGTCAAACCATCCGCCGCCCCGATGTCGCCAACTACCCAGCAACCGCAGCATTCTCCAATTCGACGTATAAAATCTATGCCGTTGGTCGACAAAAAAAATATAAAAGTAATATATCCGATCGCCCTGGTGTGACTGACTACGGTGGTTGCTGAGCCGCCTTTCAGGCGGGTGACGCCGCGGCGGGGGGAGGCGATTTTCCATCCAGTGGGTGCCGAGTCGCATCGAGATCGTCGGGCGCCATTTTATTCGCGCGCGGCGTAAGCGTCGCGATCGCGGCCGAGGTGATATGTTTGGGCGGATATAAATAGAATTCCATCAGCGGCATGTGCGGGCTGCGCGCGATTTGCCTGAGGATCGCGTGAGCCCTCGATGCAGCCAGCGGATAGATGCCGCTCCAGCCGGCAAAGCTGGAGGCCAGTATCTCAAGCGACAACAGCGTCGTCGCGATCCGCACGAAGCCTTCGTTGGATTTCTTCGCGCTTCGGGTCGTCGAGGCCTTCCTGAGCAGTTGCCGAAACTCCCGATGGGTTTCAATGAAGCGCCCGAGCCCGGCTTTCCACAAGATGTCCGGCAGGCACGCATAGCCGTGCAGTTCGTGATAGCTCTCGATCAGGCTCCGGCACTGCGCGGTCAGGCTGTTCGGCAAGAAGCTGAAATCCAGGTTCTCGACCTTGTCGGCACAAGCGGTGTCGCTCGCGCCGTTCGTAGTCTCTGCCACGACATCCATCATTGTGTCCCGCGCCCGGCGAACAGGCTTCGCTCAATACGACGCAGCATAATGAGTCCTGACATATATCTTCGAGGGATAATCGCGCCCGTTTAGATAGAGAAAAAATATCCAGGATTTACGTTTCGCGCGAAAACCTTGCGCGGATGGTCTGCCTATGGCGAAATAGACACACCTCGCAGAAAAACTATGAGAAGCCATCGCCGGACGCGGAGAATCACAGGCGAAATCGTACAATTTCCGCCGGAAATTTCAGCACCGCAATAACCAACTGACACTTGCGTATGCAAGCCGTATCGACGGCATGAGTTTGTATATTCTTTTTTTATGAAACGGCGCAGCAAACCGTATGGATTTCCCTGCCCCGCCCAACGCAAAGATCACGGCGAGGGTGAACGGAACCGCAAGAACGCCTGAAGGCGTCTGTAACAACAACTTGGGGCAAGAATATGAAAAGACTTCTTTTGGCGGGCGTCTCGCTGGCGGCGATGGGCTTGGTCAATGGTGCAGATGCTGCAGATGCGACATTGCCGGCTAAAGCACCGGAAGGATGCACCCGCGTCGTCGATCCTTACAAGAATTATGCATGTCTCGATGCCTGGCTCGGCACCGACTTCTGGAGCCGCCTCGTCAACTACTACCGGCTCGAATGGGGACATGACGCGGCGCCAGCCGATCCGAAGGCGCCTCCGTCACGCCGCGCCTACTGGCCGGCAACGCCGGAGTCGATTCCGCCCTATCCATTCACCGAGTGGCCTTACGGCGGAACGACGAGCCTTGGGGTAACGCGAACGAGTTCAGTCGACAGTCCGCTGATGGTGGCGCTGGGCAATACGCCTGCCGGCGGGTGGATGAACGACAACCACATCCAGGTTTACGGCTGGGTCAACGCCGGCGGCAACCTCAGCAACAATACAGTGCGCGGCGGCAATGCGCCGGCGGCGTATGATTACAATCCCAACACCGTGCAGCTCGACCAGGCGGTCGTTTATATCGAGCGGCTTCCCGACACGGTTCAGAAGGACCACATCGACTGGGGCTTCCGCGTCGCGCCGATCTACGGCGAGAACTATCGCTACACCACGGCTTACGGGCTATTCAGCAGCCAGCTCCTGAACCAGAACCTGAACAACGGCTTCGACATTCCGATGGCCTATGGCGAGGTGTTCGTGCCGCAGATCATGGAAGGACTCATGATCCGGTTCGGACGTTACATCTCGATTCCGGACATCGAGGCGCAGCTTGCGCCCAACAACTACATGTATTCGCACTCGATGACCTACACGTTCGATAACTACACCAACACCGGCGTTGAATTTTCGCTGGCGGCGACCAAGAACTGGATCTTCCAGCTGGGCCTTACGGTCGGCACGGAGGCGCTGCCCTGGCATGTCGGTGCGAAGATCGCCAATCCAGACCCGAACCCGCTCTTCCCCAACACCACCATGCTGAAGGATCCGGGCGCGCAATTCCCAAGCGTCACCCTTGGTGTTCGCTACACCACCGACAGCGGCAACGACAACGTCAACATCGTCGCGAACGGCATCAACAACGGAACGTGGGGTTACAACAACCTGCAATGGTATGGTTTGACCTACTATCACAAGTGGAACGACCAGTGGCACATCTCGTTCGAGATCTACGACGAGCACCAGAGCAATGTGGCCAATTTGCTTAATCCCGCCGTCAGCGGCCCGAACGGGTTCTTTACGCTCGGAGGCACGCCGTTCTCGCCGCAATATATGCCATTCAACTCGCCGTTCCTTGCGATTTGCGCCAATGCCGTCGTGCTCTCGTGTACGGCGGAAGTGCGGGCGGCAGTGACGTATCTGAACTACAGGCCGTCGCCGCTCGATAACATCTCGTACCGCCTGGAATATTTCAACGATATGGAAGGGCAGCGCACCGGCACCAAGACGGCCTACATCGAGACCGGAATCGGCTGGCAGCACTGGTTTTCGCCGCAGATCGAGATCCGGCCGGAGGTGTCGTTCTACAAATCCCTGAACGGGTTCGCCTTCAACGGCAACTTCAACTTCGGCATACCGCCCAACAAGAATACGGCGCTCATCGGCTCGGCGGACATCATCATTCACTTCTGAGGCGTGGAAGGTTCGCGGCGAATAAAGTCGCCGGACGTTTCACCAGGACAATTCGACAGGGGTAAACAATGAAGCGAATTCTTCTCACCACCGTCTCGCTCGGTGTGCTGGGTATGCTGTCACCGGCTCTTGCCGCCGATCTGCCTTACGAGAAGGCTCCGGCGATCGCCGCGCCAGTCTACGACTGGACCGGCGTCTATGTCGGCGCGTTTGGGGGAGGTGCGTTCGGCAACCACAACGTCAACAACGCACTGGGTTCGAGCTCGCCATTTACGAATTTCACGGCCAATTACAGCTCACAGGGCGGCCTGGCGGGCGGCGAGGCCGGCTATAACTGGCAAAGTGGAATGTACATGGTCGGAATCGAGGGCGATCTATTCTGGTCGGGCGTCAGGGGCAACGACGCCTCCCAGATCGCCGCCGGTAACTTCGCCATCACTTCCGTAGATGCCGACAATCTTCGCTGGGGTGGCACGGTTCGTGTGCGAGGCGGCTTCACCGTCGATCGCTGGCTGATGTTCTTCACCGGCGGCTACGCCTTCGGCAACATCCAGCATACCAACACCGACCCCGTAAATGGCGTCGACAGGTTCACGGTCCACGCCAACGGCCTGACCGCCGGCGGCGGTATCGCCTACGCCATCACCAACAACGTGAGCACCAAGATCGAATACCGGTACTACAACTTCAATGGCTACCACCGCCCCGGCAACCCGCTCACGCCCAACGGCCAGCTTCCGTACACAACCGAGACCACCTACTCGGTCGTGACGCTCGGCCTCGACTTCAAGTTTGGAGGCCCGGTCGTTGCGAAATACTGAGGTTTTGCCTGAGGCGGTCGGCGGTACGCCCAACTCCGTAAGCACGCGGCAACAACTGCTTCCGAGATGAGGCGTATCGAGGCGGTGAGGTTGACTTGACCCAGGCGACTTGCAGAAAAGCGGGGAGCGCGTGTTTCGCTTTGCTCGTCATGATCCTGACCGCGGGGACCGGTGGGAATGCGGTCGCCGAGACCGGCAAGGGACGTTTGCACGCCCGCAGTCCGGCTGCCGAGGAACGTTTGCCGCAGCAGGCGCGGCCTGGACCGATGAGTTACTACGGTGGTCCGAAATCTCCGATGTGGCGCGGTTCGGCAGAGCATTAGATACCGGGCCACTCGCATCTTTCGCATTCAACGGCAATGCGAACTTCGGGATCGTGCCCGACAAGGACTGCGCCATCGGCGCGGCGGACGTGACCATTCATTTCTGAGGTGTGAAATTCATCGCAGGGCTGCTTTGGCAGCAAATATTGCGATGAAAGTTTCCGCCGGGGGGCCCCGGTTCAAAAATCGAAGGAAAAAGTCATGGCCTTGTCGCTTGTCTATTACTCTTGCTTCTGCTTGCCCAGATCGAGGGCAACCCAAGAATATCTGAGCAAATCTCCAAGTTCTTTGAAGTTTCGACTATTTTTGTCATATGAGATTGCCCTAAAACAATTGTCACGGGAGAGAAGCACGTAAGGTTAGTGTAAGCGCGATGCTGTAACGCAGCACAATTGGCCTAATTAGCTGATGTCGGGGACCTTAGAGTGAACGCTTTCGCAAGCCTGTCGGGGCGCTCTCGTGCGGTGTGGTTCGCCGTGATCGCGATCGGCGGAGCCGCGCTTTTTTGGGGCAAGGGTTTTATCGGATTCGCCGATGGCCAATCGGGGCGGAAGGAGCAGACCGCTTCCATTGAGCCAAACCGGTCCCGAGCCGCCAGGACGGCCGGCGAACCGACCATCGATCTCTCGGAGAAGCAGGCGGCCTCCCTGAAGATCGGTCCGGTGGCACCGCGCGAATTCGCGCTTCTGAAGACGGCCGTTGGCACCATCGACTTCAACGAGAACCTGCTTGTCCAGGTATTCTCGCAATATCAGGGCAAAATCCTCAAGGCATTCTACAATATCGGTGACGAGGTCCAGGCCGGCAAGTCGCTGTTTACGATCGACAGTCCCGATCTGCTTCAAGCCGAATCAGCACTGCTCGCAGCCGCGGGTGTGCTTGAATTGCAAAAGCGGGTGCTCGGGCGCGCCCTTAATCTCCTGAAGGCCGGTGGCAGCGCGCAGAAGGATGTCGATCAGGCGACCTCGGACCAGCAGACCGCGGAGGGCAACTTCAAGGCGGCCAAGGACGCGGTTCGGATTTTCGGAAAGTCGGAAGCGGAGGTTGACAAGATCCTCGGCGATCGCATGCTCGAGTCGACGCTCGTTGTTCCGAGCCCGATCTCCGGGCGGATCGTTGCGCGCAATGCGGCGCCGGGGTTTCTGACGCAGCCCGGCGTCGCGCCGGCGCCCTATACGGTTGCCGATCTATCGACGATGTGGATGCTGGCAAACGTCATCGAAACGGATGCGCCGGCCTACAAGCTCGGTCAGGAAGTCGAGGTCAGGGTACCGGCCTATCCCGACAAGATCTTCAAAGGCCACGTGACGGCGCTCGGCGCGATGATTGACCCGAACACGCACCGGCAGCTGGTTCGCTCCGAAATCGACGATCCCGAGCATCTGCTTCGTTCGGGAATGTTCGCAAGCTTTGTCATCCGCGTCGGCGATCCCGTTCGTTCGCTCGCAGTGCCTGCCGAGGGTGTGGTCAGGGAAGGCGACGGGACCATGACGGTGTGGGTCACCAAGGACAGTCGCCATTTCGAAAAGCGAACCGTGAAGGTCGGCCTGCAGCAGGATGGCTGGACCCAGATACGGGAGGGGCTCTCGCCCGAAGACACCGTCGTCACCGAAGGTGCGGTATTCCTGAGCAACAAGCTCGCGTTGGGCGAAGCCGGTTGAGCGGGTCGAGGCTCGCTAACCCGGATACACACTGCGGGGTCACTTGATTAAGTCTTTGCTTCAGTTTGGTCTGACGCGCAGCGCGATCATCGTCCTTGGTCTCGTGGTATTCTGCGCGGCCGGACTCGTTGCATTTTCGCGGCTCAATATCGAGGCCTATCCCAACCCGGCTCCGGTCATCCTCGAGATCACCGCCCAGGCGGCGGGCCTGTCGGCCGAGGAGATGGAGAAATATTATACGATCCCGATGGAGGTCGGGCTTTATCCGACGCCCGGCGTCGTCAATATTCGCTCGACTTCGTTCTACGGGTTGTCGTTCGTCCGCGTCACCTTCAAATACGGCGTCGACTTCTACTTCGCGCTCTCGCAAGCGGCGGTCAGCCTGCAGCAAAACGTCAATTTGCCGGGCAGCCAGGTCCCCCAGATTCAGCAGTCCAGCCTCGTCGGCGAAATCTACCGCTACCAGCTGGTCGGTCCGCCGAATTTTGGGCTGACCAACCTGCGGACGCTGCAGGATTACGTTGTCGCGCGGCGGTTCCTGACGATCCCCGGAGTGGTGCAGATCAATGCCTGGGGCGGGACCACCAAGCAGTTCAATGTCGACGCCGATCTGCAAAAGCTCGAAGCCTACAACATCACGATCCCGCAGCTGATCTCCGCGCTCGGCAACGCCAACATCAATGTCGGCGGCCGCGAGATCACGATCGGCCAGCAATCTGTCAATATCCGCGGCGTCGGTCTGGTCGACAGCGGCGGCGCCGACGACGTCACCAAGGGTTACAAGGTCCAGGACATCGAGAACATCGTCCTGACCCAGTCGAACGGCCTCCCAATCCAGGTCAAGCAAGTCGCGAATGTTTCCGTCGGTTACGTGCCGCGCCTGGGAATCGGGGGCCGGGACCACGACGACGATGTCGCCACCGCGATCGTGGTGATGGGGCGGACCCAGCACACCAACGACATCATTCCACGCGTGCAGGCCGAGGTGGAAAGACTCAACAGTGACGGAAGCCTGCCGCCCGGCGTCAAGATTGTTCCCTATTACGATCGCAGTTCGCTGGTCGGGATCACCACGCGTACGGTGCTGCACAACCTGATCTTCGGCTGCCTGCTGGTTTTCCTTATTCAATGGGTGTTCCTCGGCGATCTCCGCAGCGCCATCATCGTCAGCGCGAACATCCCGTTCGCATTGTTCTTCGCCATCATCATCCTGGTCTTGCAGGGCGAGGACGCCAACCTGCTGTCGCTTGGCGCGGTCGATTTCGGCATCATCGTCGACTCCGCCGTGATCATGATGGAGAATATCTATCGGAACTTCCAGTCTACGCCGCAGCACCGGCAAACACTGCTTCAGCATCTTTCCGAAGGCTATTGGGGACCCGACCCGACCTCGGCGCATGCCCACACCACCTCGGCGGTCCCGAAGTGGACCGAGCGGCTGCGCATCATCTTCCTCAGCGCGCTGCAAGTCGACAAGGCCGTGTTCTTCACGGCGGCGATCACGGTCACGGCGTTCGTGCCGCTGTTTACGATGCAGGGCGTGGAGGGCCAGATCTTCGGACCGATGGCGCGAACCTATGGCTACGCGCTGGCCGGTGCGCTGCTCGCCACCTTCACGGTTACGCCGGTCCTGGCGGCGCTTCTGCTTCCCAGCCACATCGAGGAAACCGAAACCGTCATCGTGCAGACCTTGCGCAAGAGCTATACGCCGGTGCTTCGCTGGGCGCTGGGCCATCTCAAGATCGCCGTGATTGTCGGCGTCGTCTTCCTTGGCGTGAGTGTACTGGCGGCTTCCCGGCTCGGCAGCGAATTCCTGCCGGCGCTGGAGGAGGGCAACTTCTGGATCAGGGCGGCGATGCCGTCGACGATGTCGCTCGATGCCGGAACAGCCGCCACGGGAAAAATGCGCGAGATCCTGTTGAGACATCCGGAGGTTCTCACGGTCGTGTCGCAGCACGGACGCCCGGACAATGGCAGCGACGCTTCGCCTTTCTCCAACGTCGAATTGTTCGCACCGCTTAAACCCTTCGACGAGTGGCCGGCGAACCTGACAAAGGAAATTCTGACGGAAGAATTGCAGAAGGAGTTCGCGGAAGAATTGCCGGGGATCGGATTCAACTTCTCTCAATATATCCAGGACAATGTCGAGGAGGCGCTGTCGGGCGTGAAAGGCGCCAACTCGGTGAAAGTCATCGGGCCGAACCTTCAGGTCCTGGAGACGCTTGCGACCCAGGTGATGGCCGAGATGGCGAAGATCCGCGGTGTGGCCGATCTCGGAATATTCCACCTGCTGGGGCAACCGAACCTCAATATCAAGGTCGATCGCGACAGGGCCGCCCGTTACGGGCTCAATACCGGCGACGTCAATACTGTCGTTCAGGCTGCGCTCGGCGGCACCAACGCGACGACCGTTCTGGAGGGTGACCGGCAGTTCAATCTCGCGGTCAGGCTCGATCCCAAGTACCGCAGCAGCATCGATGCGATTCGCACCGTCAAGGTCGCCTATTCGACGCCGTCAGGCACCAACGGCTACATCCCGCTCAGCGAACTTGCGGACATCACGCTCGATACCGGGGCCTCGTTCATCTATCGCGAGCGCAGCCAGCGTTACATCCCGATCAAGTTCAGCGTGCGCGGCCGCGACCTCGGCGGCACCGTTGCGGAGGCCCAGGAGCGGATTGCAAACGCCGTCAAGCTCCCGAACGGATATCGGATCATCTGGGCCGGCGAATTCGACAGCCTGCAGGCGGCCAAGCAACGGCTCCTGGTCGTTGTTCCGATCACGCTGCTTTTGATCCTTGTTCTCTTGTACGGGTTGTTCAATTCGCTTCGCGACAGCCTTCTGTCCGTTGCCGGCATTCCCTTTGCGATCGGCGGCGGCCTGATCGCACTGTATCTTGCCGGGCTTGATTTCAGCGTCTCCGCGGCGATCGGCTTCATCTCGCTGTTCGGCGTCGCCGTGATGGATGGCATTCTCAATATCACCTATTTCCGGGAACTCAGGGCCCAGGGCATGGACGTTGCCGAGGCCGTATTCCATGGCGCCGAGCAGCGGATGCGGCCGATGCTGATGACCGCATTGTCTGCGGGCGTCGGGTTGTTTCCCGCCGCGATCTCCCATGGCATCGGAAGTCAGGTGCAGCGTCCGCTGGCAACCGTCGTCGTGGGTGGTATGTTCATCGGGCCGCTGCTTTTGCTCGTCGTGGCCCCGGCACTCAGAAAGATATTTCTCTCGAGAGACCATCAGGAGGTTGCGGACGACAGCGAAACCGCTGTCGCCGTCGAGGGCAATCCGGATGGTTAGTTGGGAATTGGGTTGTGGGACGCTCTGAGGAATTCGAGCATATGCTGCGTCTAGGGCGAAATGACCCTCGGCCGCCGGTCGCTGCGCCGCGTCAGCGTCCGCTCGCCGCCAAGGGTCGTATCGTTGCCGGTGCAGCCGTCCTGACTGTCCTGACAACGGCAATTTCAGGCTGCGCGGTCGGGCCGAACTTCAGTCCCGCGGCCGCCCCTGACGTCACCGGCTATGTCCACGGAAAGCTGGAGTCGCCAAATCCCGGAAAGGGTCCGCCATATGTTCCCGGGCAGCGGTTTCTCACCGGCGCGGACGTTTCGGCGCGCTGGTGGGCGGCGTTCAAGTCGCAGCCGCTCAACGAGCTTGTGAAGCAAGCGGTCGACCACAATCCGAACCTGCAGGCGGCCGAAGCCGCGATCAAGATCGCCCATTACAATGCATTGGCCCAGCGCGGATTGTTCTTCCCGCAACTTACGGGCAACTCGACGTACCAGCAGATATTGGTTGCCAATCCCCAGCAGGTGCCGTCGATCCCGACACAGGGACCGCAGACCCAGTTCTCGCTCGTGACCAACCAGCTGACGGTGTCGTTCGTGCCGGATATCTGGGGCGCCAACTTCCGGGCCGTCGAGAGTCTGGATGCCGCAACCGAGCAGCAATTGTTTCAGCTCGAGGCCGCCTATCTGACGCTGACCAGCAATGTCGTGACCGCCGCCATCCAGGAAGCGTCGCTGCGCGGGCAGATCGCCGCGACCCAGCGAATCATTGCGATCGAGAAGAACCTGCTTGAAATCCTGAAGCGCCAGCTAAACTTCGGCCAGGCGGCCCAGGCCGATGTGCTGGCGCAGGACGCGGCGCTTGCGGCGGCTGAGGAATTGCTTCCCCCCCTCGAAAAGCAGCTTTCCCAGCAACGCGATCTGCTGACGGCGCTCGCCGGGCAATACGCGTCGGATGAGATCGCGCAGAAGTTCGATCTCGCGCGTCTGAAGCTGCCGACCAATCTGCCGATCAGTCTGCCGAGCAAGCTCGTGGATCAGCGGCCCGACATCAGGGCGGCGGAAGCCAATATGCATGCGGCGAGCGCGCAAGTGGGGGTAGCGATCGCGGCTCGTCTACCGAATGTCTTGCTTTCGGCCAACGGCGGATCGGCATCCTTCAACTGGGCCTCGGCCTTTGTGCCTGGTACCGGCTTTTATACGCTCGGGGCGGGTGTAACCGCGCCCATCTTCGATGGCTTCACGCTCTACCACAAGCAGAAAGCGGCCGAGGCAGCACTCGATCAGGCCGAAGCCCTGTACCGCGCCACCGTTATCACGGCTTTCCAGAACGTGGCCGACGCCTTGCGGGCGCTGCAGGCGGATGCGCGGGCCACGAGGGCGGCCCGGCGCGCCGAAGACACCGCAAAGGCCAGTCTCGACATCGTGCAGAAGCAGTTGAACGCCGGCCAGGTCAACCAGCTCGCCGTCCTCAATGCGCAGCAGACTTACCTGACGGCGGCGGTGGTCCGCGTGCAGACCGAAGCCAATCGTCTCGCCGACACCGCGGCATTGTTCATGGCGCTCGGCGGCAACTGGCCTGCGAACTGCACGGTGCCCGACTGGCGCCAATGCGCCACGGGCGAGCCGCCTGACGTGATCGCAGCCGCAGAGGCAAAATAGAACGGCAGGGACACCCCGCCGAAGCTCCACAAATCGGGATTCGAGGCGACGCCGGCGCCCGACTCGGTGACGCAGCCGCAAGCTGCGGCCGTCAAATCTGCAAGAGTGCAATCGAAGCGGTGGAGGCGCTTACCAGACCACGAAGGCGCAGAGCACCGACAGCGGCAGAATCACAAGGCCTAGATACATCCACGTCCGATAAGCGCCGGCGTCCTTCGGCAGAATGAAAAGATTGACGATAAACCACGAACAAACACCAAGACCCATCAGCACGCGGATGAGATCGCCCGGCGTTTCGTAGAGCGACTTGAGACGTTCAACCTGGGGGCTTGCTACGCGCGCGGTCAATATTGTCAACACGATCAGGAAAATCGTTCGAACGGCGACGCCTCCGATCCAGATATGCAGGGGTGGCTTGGATTCGGATTTTTGGGCCGTATTCGCTTGGTTTGCTTCCAGATTCATGTTCGTGCGCATCGCACATTCTCGCGGCAGCTTGCCTAAAACGGTATCTCTGATCGCGCTGCAGCGGCAAGTGGTTATCCTTTGTATATGGACGGGTATCTGGGGGAAACAATGACAGCAAGGCTTACGCTTTCCCCCGCCCGCCATCGGCGGGCCGCCTGATCCGTTTCCCTGAGGAAAAAACCCTCAATTGCGCGTCTTTTGGCCGGCGCACCTGCCTGCTGATCTTCTTTGCATTGGAGGTTTGATTCTTGCGCTTACCCAAGGTTGAGACCATCATCATTGGCGGAGACAACAAGATGCCGACAAGGCGTCGAGCAGAGCTCATCGAGTTGGGAAACGTTCAGGCCTGTTCTGTTTGGGTTGTCTCGAGCCAAATGGAGGCTGCAATGTATAAATGCCTTGCCACCACCGCCGGAACACTCGCCATTCTCTGCGGAGCCCTGCTGGCATCAGACCGCGCCGAGGCGGGGGCGTCAGCCAGCGCGCCTTCGAAATACGCCAGGAACAATCAGACCTCGACGCATCAAACCGTTCGACAGGCGGGAAGAAACGAGTTCGGGATCACAGAATATTCCTCCTCGTCTGCGCGAAAACGTTCGCAGCCACGCTAACGCCGGCGATTTGACGGCAAAAGCCGAGGACTATCGATGGCGATGGCTCGGAATCGGATCGCCGTGCGCTATCTTCCCGAGATCCGGCTCCCGCTTCTGCGGATCACGCGCTAAAGCATGATCCGGAAAAGTGGATACCGGTTTTCCCTCGCGACAAACGCGGAGCGTTTGCGCGGAGATCATGCTCAAAGAAAAGGATAGTGCGAGCTGACGATTCGAAGAGAAGAAATGTCATCTCGCGCTAGTCGCCTTGTACCGGCCGATGCCGGGCGTCGGCGTGGCGCGGCAAATTGACATCCCGAACCCATGAGCGCGCCGTCGACAGCACCTCGGGCAGGAGCGCATTGACCTCATCCTTGGTCATGCCGGGGCGAATGCGCGGGTCATACAGGATATTGAGAAGGTACTGATCGTAGACGTCGAAGAAGCCCATCTGGACTTCGTCGTTGAACATGGTCCATGGCACCGAGCGGTCATCGTTGATGACGCCCAAAGCCTGCAGCAATTCCTCATAGGCACAGTCGTAGAAAGTGAAATCCCCGGCGTCGATCGGCAGGATCGCCTCCGCGCGGCGAATGCGATAGCGATCATCCTTGCCGATTCCTGACAGGCATTGCGGACTGAGTGATTGTTGAATCCGCTTCGCCTTGTCGTTGCCGTAGAGCGAGCGAATGGTCCGATCCAGATTGCGCTCGGCCACAAGCCTAACCACGAAATTGGCCGACCGGCGATCGTTGGTGATGACGACGTCGAGATGGTTCACATGCGCGCGGATATCGTCAACGATCGCGGCGATCTCCGGACGCCGGTCGGGCACCCCGTGGCTCACCACGAATATCCTGATCGGCTCGTCGAACTTGCGCACGCGTTCGACCGGCTTGTCCAGTTGCAACTCGGCGCCAAACGCGATCTTGAAAAAACCCTCCCTGATTTCTTCGTTGGTGAAATCGGTGCGCTCGGAAGCGCGTCGGGTGCTGATGTCAGGGTTTTCCGCATTCGCAGAACCGCAGCCGATTCCCGCCAGCGCGACCAGGGCGAAGGCCGCCAGCGCCAGTTTGCGGGTGAGGCACGCCTTCCCCGCGCTCCCTCGGCGAGAAGGGCCCAATGCATTGGCTGACGTGAACCACATGGCTGTCATCCCTTGAGATTAAGAAACAATAGCTTTCGACGCGGCTGCGCGATTCCAACGAGCAAGATTCATACCGTCCGCCGATCGTGTACGCCGACCAGCTGCCTTCCATTGTGTGAAGGCGTCACGGCGGCGAATATAGCGATGACGAAATAGAATTTCGGGATGGAGCGGAATGCCTTGTTATAGGCGTGCTGTGGGGGTGCGCGCCCTGGCTCGCGCCCGGCGCACAGGATCGGCGAGTCCTTATGAGATTCCTATAACGTCGCCGCCGCTGCCGCCTCGAAAACATATGCGTCGAATGGCACTTCAGGGAACTGATGCGGCCGAGGGGGGTGGCGGGTTGTGGGCGGTGTTTCCGTATTGATTGATCGCCATCCGCCTTACCCGGCGACGTACATGGTTACCCAGGCGAGCCGCGACCAGGAGAATTGGATGTTGGACATCGTCATGCTGGCCCTTGGCCTCGGCTTCTTCGCGGTTGCCGTCGGCTACACTTACGCCTGCGAGCGACTTTAGATTTTCGGGCGTTTTCCTCGACCGCTCGAAAACGCATTGAAGGAACACGGTCATGACCTTCGACTATTCCCTCGCCGGCCTCGTCGCCGCGGGATTGCTGTTTTACCTCACCTACGCGCTGCTGCGGCCGGAGCGGTTCTGACTGCCGTACCAGGCCTTAAGTCCGCTTTAGCCGTATCCGGGCGCTCGGTTCCCATCATGTGCAAACTCCAGGGCATACCACCATGACCGCCATCGGCTGGATCCAAATTCTGCTCTACTGCGCCATCATCGTCGCGCTGGTCAAACCGCTCGGCTGGTACATGACGCGCGTGTTCAACGGCGAGCGCACGCTGCTTTCCCCGATCCTGCGGCCGGTGGAGCGCGGGCTCTACTGGATCGGCGGTGTCGATGAAAGGCGCGAGCAGCATTGGCTGACCTACACCGTCGCCATGCTGTTCTTTCATGTCGGCGGCTTCCTCATCCTTTATGCGGTGATGCGGCTGCAGGCCGCGCTGCCGTTCAACCCGGCGGGGCAGCCCGCGGTCGCGGAAGACCTCTCCTTCAACACCGCGATCAGTTTCATCACCAACACCAACTGGCAGAATTACGGTGGTGAAAGCACGATGTCCTATCTCGTGCAGATGCTCGGCCTGACGCATCAGAATTTCCTTTCGGCCGCGACCGGCATCGCGCTTGCGGTGGCGCTGATCCGCGGGTTCTCCCGTTCCTCGATGCGCACCGTCGGCAATTTCTGGGTCGATGTGACGCGCACAACGCTCTATGTGCTGTTGCCGATCTGTGTGGTCTACACGCTGTTCCTGGTCTGGCAGGGCATGCCGCAGACGCTTCACCCTTACGTCGATGCCACGACGCTGGAGGGCGCGAAACAAACCATTGCCGTCGGCCCGGTGGCCTCGCAGGTCGCCATCAAGATGCTCGGCACCAATGGCGGCGGCTTCTTCAATGCCAATGCTGCCCATCCGTTCGAGAACCCGACCGCGTTGTCCAATTTCGTCCAGATGCTCTCGATCTTCCTGATCGGCGCATCGCTGACCAACGTGTTCGGCCGCATGGTCGGCAACCAGCGTCAGGGCTGGGCGATACTTGCCATCATGGGCGTGTTGTTCGTCTCCGGCGTCGCCGTCACCTACTGGGCCGAAGCCAGCGGCACGACCGCGCTCGATGCGCTCGGATTTTCCGGCGGCAATATGGAAGGCAAGGAAGTCCGCTTCGGCATCGTGGCATCCAGCCTGTTCGCGGTCATCACGACGGCGGCATCCTGCGGCGCGGTCAATGCCATGCATGACAGCTTCACTGCGCTCGGCGGCATGATCCCGCTGATCAACATGCAGCTCGGCGAGATCATCGTCGGCGGCGTGGGCGCGGGACTCTACGGCATGCTGATCTTTGTCGTCCTCTCGATCTTTGTGGCCGGCCTGATGGTCGGTCGCACCCCGGAATATGTCGGCAAGAAAATCGAGGCGCGCGAAGTCAAGATGGCGATGCTCGCGATCCTCGTATTGCCGCTGATGTATCTGGGCTGGACCGCGGTCGCGGTGGTGCTGCCGCCGGCGGTGGCTTCGATGGGCAATGCGGGACCGCACGGCTTTACCGAAGTGCTCTATGCCTATACCTCGCAAACCGGCAACAATGGCTCGGCCTTCGCGGGCCTTACCGGCAACACCCTTTTCTACAACATCACCGGTGGCGTCGCGATGTTCGTTGGCCGCTTCTTCATGATCGTGCCGGCGATGGCGATGGCGGGTTCGCTCGCGGGCAAGAAGTCGATTCCGCCGTCGGCCGGCACCCTGCCGACCACGGGCGGTCTGTTTGTCGGCCTGGTCGTCGGCGTGATCCTGATCATCGGCGGTCTCACCTTCTTCCCCGCGCTCGCGCTCGGCCCGATCGTCGAGCATCTGGCGATGACGGCCGGCACCCTGTTTTGATCGTTCATTCGGAGTTACGTCCATGGAAGTCATGAAACTGCAGAAGCGGGTGCCGGTCTCGGCGATGCTTGACCCGAAGATCGTATTTCCTGCGTTCGGTTCGGCTCTGGCAAAACTCGACCCGCGACTGATGGTCAAGAATCCCGTGATGTTCGTGGTGGAAGTCGTCGCCGCGCTCACATCAGTCATTTTCCTGCGCGATCTGGCGACCGGTGGCGAGAGCCTCGGCTTCACCTTTCAGATCATCCTGTGGCTGTGGTTCACGGTGCTTTTCGCCAACTTCGCCGAGGCGGTCGCCGAAGGCCGCGGCAAGGCGCAGGCCGAATCGCTGCGGAAGACCCGCACCGAGAGCCAGGCCAAGCTGCTGGCCGGTTCCGACAAGACCTTTCGGCTGGTGCCCGGCACGAGCCTCAAGGTCGGCGATGTCGTGCTGGTCGAAGCCGGCGACAACATTCCCTCCGATGGCGAAGTGATCGAGGGCGTGGCCTCCGTCAACGAGGCCGCGATCACCGGTGAATCCGCGCCGGTGATCCGCGAGTCCGGCGGTGACCGCTCGGCGGTGACCGGGGGCACCCAGGTGCTGTCGGACTGGATCCGCGTTCGTATCACCGCGGCGCAGGGCTCGACCTTCATTGACCGCATGATCAAGCTGGTTGAGGGCGCCGAGCGTCAGAAGACGCCGAACGAGATCGCGCTCAACATTCTGCTCGCCGGCCTGACCATCATCTTTGTGTTCGCAACGGTGACCATCCCGAGCTATGCGGCTTACGCCGGCGGCCAGATCTCGGTCGTGATCCTGGTCGCGCTGTTTGTGACGCTGATTCCGACCACCATCGGCGCGCTATTGTCGGCGATCGGCATCGCCGGCATGGACCGCCTGGTGCGCTTCAACGTGCTCGCGATGTCCGGCCGCGCAGTCGAGGCTGCCGGCGACGTCGATACCCTGCTGCTCGACAAGACCGGCACCATCACGCTGGGTAACCGCCAGGCAACCGCGTTTCGTCCCATCCGCGGCGTGACCGAACCGGAACTGGCGGACGCGGCCCAGCTGGCTTCGCTGGCCGACGAGACCCCCGAGGGACGTTCGATCGTCGTACTGGCCAAGGAAAAATACGGCATTCGCGGCCGCGACATGGCGGAACTGGCCGCAACCTTCATTCCCTTTACGGCTCAGACCCGTATGAGTGGCGTCGATGCCGGCGCATCCTCGGTTCGCAAGGGCGCGGTCGATGCGATCCTGAACTATGTCGATGGCGGGCCGTCGCGAATCGTGGCGTCGGGAAATACCGCACGCGTTATGCAGGCCACCATGTCGGAGGCCTCTCGCGAAATTCAGGCGATCTCGGACGAAATCTCCAAGGCCGGCGGCACCCCGCTTGCGGTCGCCAAGGACGGCCGCCTGCTCGGCGTCGTCCATCTCAAGGACATCGTCAAGGGCGGCATCCGCGAACGCTTTGCCGAGCTGCGCCGGATGGGCATCCGCACCGTGATGATCACCGGCGACAACCCGATGACGGCCGCCGCGATCGCCGCCGAAGCCGGCGTCGACGACTTTCTCGCGCAGGCAACGCCCGAGGACAAACTGAAGCTCATTCGTGACGAGCAGGCCAAGGGCAAACTGGTTGCGATGTGCGGCGACGGCACCAACGACGCGCCGGCGCTCGCCCAGGCCGACGTCGGCGTCGCTATGAACACCGGCACGCAAGCCGCGCGCGAGGCCGGCAACATGGTCGACCTCGACTCCAACCCGACCAAGCTGATCGAGGTGGTCGAGATCGGCAAGCAGCTGCTGATGACCCGTGGCGCGCTGACCACCTTCTCGATCGCCAACGACGTCGCCAAATACTTCGCCATCATTCCCGCGATGTTCCTGGCCTTCTATCCGCAACTCGCTGTGCTCAACGTCATGCATCTGGCGAGCCCGCAAAGCGCGATCCTGTCGGCGATCATCTTCAACGCACTGATCATCATCGCGTTGATTCCGCTCGCCCTGAAGGGCGTGGCGTATCGCGCCATCGGCGCCGGCGCGCTGCTTCGCCGCAATTTGATGGTCTATGGCCTTGGCGGCATCATCGTTCCCTTTATCGGCATCAAGGCGATCGACCTCATCGTCACCGCCTTGCATCTGGCCTAGTCGTCATTGCGAGGAGCGGAGCGACGAAGCAATCCAGTCCTTCTGCCATTCTATGGATTGCTTCGCTTCGCTCGCAATGACGAAAATACAGGAGAAGACCATGCTCAGAGAAATTCGTCCCGCCATCATCATCCTCGTCATGCTGACGCTTATCACGGGCCTTGCCTATCCGCTCGCCATGACGGGAATCGCAGGCGTGATCTTTCCGAAGCAGGCGCAAGGCAGCCTGATCGAACGTGATGGCAAGGTGATCGGCTCGGCCCTGATCGGGCAGGAGTTTGTGGACGAGAAATACTTCCATGGCCGGCCCTCGGCGACGACGGCGCCGGACCCGGCAGATTCCACCAAGACCGTGCCCGCGCCCTACAATGCAGCCAATTCGGGCGGCTCCAACCTCGGCCCGACCAGCAAGGCCCTCAATGACCGGATCAAGGAAGACGTCGAGAAGTTGAAGGCGGAGAATTCCTCTGCTCCCGTCCCGATCGATCTCGTCACCTCGTCGGGCAGCGGTCTCGACCCGGATATCTCGCCGGAGGGTGCGCTATTCCAGGTGCCGCGCATCGCGAAGGCGCGGAATATGCCCGAGGACCGAGTGCGCCAGCTGGTGACGGAGAACACCACAGGCCGGCTTGCCGGACTGCTTGGCGAACCCAGGGTTAACGTATTGGCGCTCAATCTGGCGCTGGACGCGGCTGCGGGAAAGTAGCATCGGTGAGAGCGTTTTCGAGCGAAAGCCTGCCCCCACTTGATGCGGGGTGGATACCGATTCGCGTGAAGAAAACGCGTCAAAACAAAAACATTAGAGCCTCGGTTCTGATCCGGTCAGAACCGAGGCTCTAGGCTGAGCGCGGCCTGAGGACTATATTGCCCGGATGGCCCAGCAGCAACGCCGCGATCCCGAACAACGTCCCTCGCCGGAAGCCCTGCTGGAAGCGGCTCGGCGCGAGAACAGTCAGGCTGGCCGCCTCAAGATCTTCGTCGGCGCTGCGCCCGGCGTCGGCAAAACCTACGAGATGCTGCAAAGCGCGCATGCCCGGCGCAAGGCCGGCGTCGATGTCGTGATCGGCGCCGTCGAGACCCACGGACGGGCCGAGACGGAAGCGTTGTTGCAGGGGCTCGAAGTCATTCCGCGCAAACGCATTGTCTACAGGGATCAGACGATCGAGGAGATGGACCTCGACGCGCTGATCGCGCGCCGTCCGCAGCTGGCGCTGGTCGACGAACTCGCCCACACCAACGCGTCAGGCAGCCGCCACCCGAAACGCTATCTCGACGTCGAGGAACTGCTTTCCCGCGGCATCGACGTCTACACCGCGGTCAACATCCAGCATATCGAGAGCCTCAACGACGTGGTGGCGCAGATCACGCATGTGCGGGTGCGGGAGACCGTGCCGGATTCGGTGTTCGACCGCGCCGACGGCATCGAACTGATCGATCTTACCCCCGATGACCTCATCCAGCGGCTGAAAGAAGGCAAGGTCTACGTCCCAAAACAGGCCGAGCGCGCGCTGGAGCATTATTTCTCGCCGGGCAATCTGACCGCGCTGCGCGAATTGGCGTTGCGGCGGACCGCCGAGCGCGTCGACGAACAACTTCTCACCCACATGCAGGCCAACGCCATCGCCGGTCCCTGGGCGGCCGGCGAGCGCATCCTGGTTTGCATCAGCGAGGATCCCCGCGCGGCGGGGCTCGTGCGCTATACCAAGCGGCTGGCGGACCGCCTGCACGCACCCTGGACCGCCCTCAGCATCGAGACCCGGCGCAGCCTGCAATTGACCGACGAGCAGCGCGACCGGCTTGCCGACACCTTGCGCCTGGCCGAGGCGCTGGGCGGCGAGGCGCTCACCATTCCAGGTGTCGGACGCCGTATTGCCGACGACATCATCGGCTTTGCGCAAGCCAATAATGTCACCCAGATCATCATCGGGAAATCGGCGCGCACCTGGTGGTTCGAGCTCACGCGCGGCTCGGTCGTGCATGACCTGGTCCGGCGCGCGGGCAATATCAGTGTCAACGTCATCGCCGGTGAGGAACTCGCGGCGGACCCGGTTCCGAGGAAGACCGTGCGCGCGGCGGAGCGGCCCGAGCCGTTCGATCCCAGGCCATATCTGATGGCGCTCCTGATCGTGGCCATCGGCCTGGCCGCCGGCGCACTGATCCAGCCGCTGTTCGGAATCGAGAACGTCGATCTCGTGTTCCTCACAGCGGTGGTGGGCGTGGCGGTTCGCTACGGCCTGTGGCCATCGTTGCTGGCCAGCGTCGCGGCGTCGCTGTGCTACAACTTCTTCTTCCTGCCGCCGATCTATACATTCACGATCACCGACCCAACCAATGTTGCGGCCTTCTTCTTCTTCATGCTGATCGCCATCCTGGTTTCCAACGTCGCCGCGCGCGTGCGCACCCAGGCCGACTCGGCGATCGGCAGGGTGAGGACGACGGAATCGCTTTATGCCTTCAGCCGCAAGCTCGCCGGTACCGCGACGCTCGATGACGTGTTGTGGGCGACCGCCTATCAGACGGCATTGATGCTGAACGTGCGCGTGGTGCTGCTGCTGCCCGAGGACGGTGTGCTGACCGTGAAGGCGGGTTACCCGCCGGAGGATCAGCTCGACAAGGCCGACCTTGCGGCTGCCAATTGGGCCTGGAGCAACGACCGCCCGGCCGGGCGCGGCTCCGATACCCTGCCGGGCGCCAAGCGCCTGTTCCTGCCGATGCGAACCGGCCGCGGGCTGATCGGCGTCATCGGTATCGACGACGACAAGACCGGGCCGCTGCTGACGCCGGATCAGCGGCGTCTGCTGGATGCCCTGGTCGATCAGGGGGCCCTTGCGATCGAGCGGGTGCTGCTGGTGGAGGACATGGACCGCGTCAAGCGCACCATCGAGTCGGATCGTCTGCGCTCGGCGCTGTTGACCTCGATTTCGCACGATCTCAAGACGCCGCTGGCTTCGGTCCTCGGCGCCGCCTCAACGATGCGCGATCTCTCCAGCGGTCTGACCGATACCGAGAAGCGCGACCTGCTCGCTACCGTAATTGACGAGTCCGAACGGCTCAACCGCTTCATCGCAAATTTGCTCGACATGACCAAGCTGGAATCCGGCGCGGTCAAGCCAAATACTGCGCGGCTTGATATCGGTGAGATCGTCGGCAGCGCGTTGCGGCGCGCCGGAAAGATTCTGGTGCATCACAGGGTGTCGCTTGAGCTCGCTGCCGAATTGCCGATGCTGGAGCTCGATGCGGTTCTGTTCGAGCAGGCGCTTTTCAACCTCCTCGACAACGCCGCCAAATATGCGCCCGCCGACACCACGATTTCCATCAGGGGCTGGCGCGAGAAGGATTCGGTGGTCCTGCAAGTCATCGACGAAGGCGAGGGCATCCCGCGCTCCGAGCTCGAGAGCGTGTTCGACAAGTTCTATCGCGCGCAAAAGGGCGACCACGTCCGTCCCGGCACCGGCCTTGGCCTTGCGATTGCCCGCGGCTTCGTCGAGGCGATGCATGGCACGATTGCCGCGTCGAACCGTACCGATCGGAACGGGGCGGTGCTGACCATCCGGTTGCCGATCCCTGTGGCATCAAACGTGCTGGACACCGCCGCATGACCGCTACGCTGATCAAGGTTCTTGTCATCGACGATGAGCCCCCGATCCGCAAGCTGTTGCGGATGGGCCTTAGCACGCAAGGTTACGAAATCCTGGAAGCCTCCAACGGCAAGATTGGCCTCGAATTGCTGGCGCAGGATCCGGCGCTGATCATTCTGGATCTCGGCCTGCCGGACATCCAGGGCCATGATTTGCTGCGAATGATCCGCGGCCGCAACGACAGCGTTCCGATCGTCGTGCTGTCGAGCCGGGGCGACGAGGCGGGCAAGGTCCAGGCGCTCGATCTCGGCGCCGACGATTATCTGACAAAACCGTTCGGAATGGATGAGTTGCTTGCCCGGATGCGCGCGGCGCTGCGGCACCAATTGCAGGTCCATGGCGAGCGGCCGGTGTTTCGATCCGGCGATCTCTCCGTCGATCTGGTGCGCCGCATCGTCAAGGTCGGCGACAAGGACGTCAGGCTTTCGCCAAAGGAATACGAATTGCTGCGCGTTCTGGTACAGCACGCCGGCAAGGTGCTGACCCACCGCTTTCTCTTGAAGGAGCTGTGGGACGAAATGACCGACGCGCAATATTTGCGGGTCTATGTGCGACAGCTCAGGCAGAAGATCGAAACCGACCCGGAGCGTCCGCAATTCGTTCTGACCGAAACCGGAATAGGCTATCGGCTCAGGGCGCAGGATTAGAACCCATAAAACCTGAGGCGTTGCGAACGTCCGCTCCGGTGCGCCTGGCGGACTCAAGTCGGACATCGCGCCATGTCCGAGAAGTGCCAAAAGCGGAAATGGCGCTGGCTCCAACACAGCATATCCAAGCCAGCTCAGCGTCGCGACGATCGCAGGCGCGGACGGTCGGCATCGGCACTCGCAAGCGTCGCGGGATGCTTCGACCCGCCTTGGCAAAAGCCACTCGTCTACCGCGAAGCCGCGTTGTGCCGACATTAACCATGCAAGAGCTTCTCGCGCTGAAGACCGGACGCGCTTAATGAGCATTTAGCATTTTTGCACAATAGATAGACGATCAGCGCCAACATTTTTGACGCAGCAAGAATTGCGAGCAGAACTCACCTCTAAGGAGGGATTGCATGAGGGCGCTCCTCATCGGCGCGCTGGCCGCGACCTTGGTCGGCTGTAGCTGCCCTTTACGGCAGCAAGCGGGCGTTGAATCATGCACGGATGCGAACGGGTTAGCCTGTTTGGACAGGACGGCTGCCAGTCAGCCGATTGAACCAAAGCCAGTGTCATTCAAGACCAATTCCGCGCCACTAGAAATCAAGCCCGCGATCGCGGCGAAGACGGAAAAGCCGTCGTCTGCTCACGCCCGCCATAGGGCCCATCCCGCCACGAAAACGGCGAAGTCCACCATGATAGCAGCGAAAGTGGAGCCTCCGACATCTCGCAGCCCACTCCCGCCTACTGCATTGGAGGCAGGACCGCAGCCCGCAACCAGCGCCGCTGCCGATTCGACACGAGAAAACACTGCGGATTCGCATCCTCCTGGCGGTGCCGTTGCGAATTCCACTTCCAGGACGATGCAGGAGCAGGTGGCGGCCGCTACGGCGGTCGTGGAACGAATGACGGTCGCCACTGCGGCGCCGGACCCGAAAGCGAATAATAGCGACCGGCCCAATCACCCGGAAACCGTGCAGCGTGGCGATGCCGAAAAGATCACACCTGCGTTGCCAAACACCGACCTTCTGATTGCCCTTGTGTTGGCTCGTCCGGAAATCAAGACGGTATCCGATCTGACCAACAAGATCATCGCGATAGATGACAGGCATTCTGCATCCAGCGGTAATGTCAGGACCGCGATCGTGGCAGCGGGTGCACTTGAAGTCCAACTTAGCGAGGGTCAAACGAAGGCGATTGAGCGGTTAATCAGTGGCGAGGTGCCGGCTGCAGTTTTGGCTTTGGTATCTCCGGCAGCGGCGGAGGGGTTTCCTGAAATCGCAGGCTTCAAGATTTTTCGCATCCCACTGTCGCGTCGTCATTGAAGGCACGATCCTGGCCAACGCAGGTTTGAGGAATCAACAGACTCATGCACCGCAGCAATTACCTGCTTTGTTCGATCACCTGGTCGCCGCGCAGCAGGAACGATTCCGGTATCGTGAGGCCGAGCGCCTTGGCGGCTTTGAGAGTCATGACTAGAGGCGGCCAGCCGAGGGAGATTTCGGGATGGACGCCCGGAATTGCTTTCGTCGACGAGGAAGGGCTAAAGTTATTCCGGATCAGCGAACCTAAATCGGCCGAACATGCGAAACCCGTCCACGGCATCGCTTCCGTCACTCAGTATTCGTCTCGATCTGGACGCGGACTGTCGCATCGGGCCAGGCAAAATCCAGTTGCTTGAGCTAATTGATGCCCACGGTTCGATCTCTGCCGCCGGCCGCGCGATGCAAATGACTTATAAGCAGGCCTGGCATCTGGTGGACGAGGTCAATCGCGTCTGTCGGCGCGCCGCCGTCGAGCGGCGAATCGGCGGCAAGAACGGGGGCGGCGCGATCCTTACGCCGTTCGGCCATTCGCTCGTTGCGCGCTACCGGCAAATTGAGCGCTCCGCGGAGAGCGCGGCCCAAAAGGAGCTTTTTTCCTTGCGGGCGGAGCTGGGTCCTCGAACGAAAGCCTGAGGCGCAGGCATGGGCAATTTCCATTTTCCCCTGGCTGACCGCCGGCTATGCGAGGCCGACATCATCCAAATCGTGGCTTCAGGCCACCGGCATCCGCCCGACCCGCACAATGACGTTTGCGGCCTGGAATCTGTCACGACGCCGTAGAAATCAGTTTTAGTTCCCTACTGTTGCCAATTTGCACTTTTTGGCAGATTTCACCCGCGCTATATGGACTGGTATACAACGAGATTCGGCGTTGTCAGGTATTTTCTGGGGGTGTGGAGATGAAAAGAGCTCTCGTATTTTCGCTCGCGATGGCGAGCATGGCGGCTACCGCGAACGCCGCGGACTGGGTTCCCCCGAAGGTGCCGGATCCTCTTCCTGACAGCCTGACCTGGTACGGCATCACCCTGTACGCGACGCTCGACTATGGTTATGCCTTTCAAACCAACGGGCGCCCGGTTGGAAGAGTGGTCTCGACGTTGGAATTCATCCCGTTCACCACCACCAGAAACTATACGGGTCGGTCGATCTCGACGATCGCTGGAAACGGCCTGCAGCAATCGAATATCGGCTTGAAGATCGACACACCAATCGGAATGGACTGGAGTATCGTCGGCCGGCTCGAAACCGGCATCGACCCGCTGTCGGGCGAGCTCGCCAACGGGTGCGTCTCCTTTATCCAGAATGCCGGCATCGTCTATACCCAGCAAAATTCGAACGCGGACAGTGGTCGCTGCGGCCAAGCTTTAAACGGACCGGCCTACGGAGGCATCAGCAACCCGTTATACGGCACGTTGACGGTCGGCCGACAGCAATCCTTCCAGCTCGACAGCATCGCGAAGTACGATCCGATGACGCTCTCCTACGCCTTCTCGCTCCTCGGCTACTCTGGCACGAATAGCGGCTCGGGCAGCACGCAGGCCGCCCGCTGGGATAACTCGGCCAAGTACATCTACGCCTACGGGCCCGTCCACGCCGGCGCCATGTTTTCCGATGGCGGTTCGAACACCGGCATGTTCGGCAGCGGCTACGGCTTCGATGTCGGCGCCGACTACCGGGGCTTTTCGATCGACGCCGTCTACACCAAGGAGCACGGGGCGGTGAACCTGCAGACCGCCGTCAACGATATAGCCGGCAGCCAGACGCTCGCAGCCAACATCTCCGACAACACCGAGTGGTCGGTGATGGCCAAATATACGTGGAACCTCGGAGGGTCAGCCGCGCCTGCTCCTTATCCCACCAAGGCTGCACAGGCTGAACCCCAGGGCGACAGGGTGACGATTTATGCCGGTTACACCAACATCAGTCAGGCCAATCCGAACACGCCGATTTTCTTCGGTGGCGCTGCGGGTGGCTTTCCGCTCACCGTCTCGGCGACCTTGCCCGACAACAATGCCTTCACCACCACCAAGGTCCTGCAATTCTTCTGGACCGGCGTGAAGTATGACTTCTCGTGGGGGCTGAGCCTCGTCGGCGCCTATTATCACGTGAACCAGAATAACTACGTCGCTGATAACGCAGGGTGTCCGCTTGGGGGCGCCAGCACGGTCCACTGCGCCGGTGCGTTCGACCAGGTATCCTTCCTTGCCGATTACGCGTTGAACAAGCACCTCGATGTCTACGCGGGCATCACCTATGCCCAGGTGCAGAATGGCCTGGCCTCGGCGTTCCCAGGCACGCCGGGTGCCAAGTTCGGTTTCGCGGGCACGGGAACGAGCGTCAACACGACGTCGATGATGACCGGCTTCCGCATCAGGATCTAAAGAGGTAAGATTTCCAGAGCGAGATGACATTTCTTCGAATCGTCATCTCGCTCTATCTTTTTGTTTGAGCATGATCTCCGCGCAAACGCCACGCGTTTGTCGCGAGGGAAAACCGGTACCCACTTTTCCGGATCATGCTCTAAACTAAAGAAGCCGACCCGGACCGATCCGGGTCGGCTTTGGCTTTTGAAGGGAAGCCGTTCCGACATCGTGAGTGGCGGAGATCGCACCTGAGCTGCTGAGGCACAACATCGGCGTTGCCTGACAAGCCCCGGAGCTCACTCCTTCCGCAGGATAGTGCGGCCCCTGCACCGCGAGGCGGCACAGACTCGGTTAATCAACCGCCATGTGCGCTCGGTGGGACCGGGTCGTACCCGGAGGGAAGCGACTGACCGTCGTACTCGTCCTGGGGGTAGAAATTGCGGGCTCCGTAAGCCGAGTCGTAGCGATTCTCCAGCGCATCTTGACTGTAGTGGTGGTGATGACGGTGCTGCATTGCCATCGCCGGAGTTGCCAGCACAAGCGAAAGTGCAGCCGCTCCAATCAATCTGAAGTTCATCATAATTCTCCTGTTCACTGCGATCGAACGCAAACATCATGTCGATACACAGCTGACATAACGGCGCGTTTCGGCAGCACTGCTAAATTGCCTGTTAGAGATTTCAAACGGGCGTGATCGGCGTGCGAGCAGGACGGTGGTCCCGATCTTTTATGCCGACGACTTGACTTATCCGGTTTCAGGGTTGCCACGCCGACTGCACGGGTGCTGCCGGTAACGAGCCTCCCGGCACTGGCGCGACGATGAGGTAGCTTGGATCAACGCAGCCGGGCTCACCGGGGCGCGGGCCCCAAGCCGCTGACATTGGGGCTGTCTCATTGATCAGGTTGAGCCGCCGCTGAGCATCACTGGCCCATGCGCTCGCGAGGCAGCTTTACTCCGGCGCCCTTAGTTCGCTCTTAAGCCAGCCAGCCAATTTGTTCGATTTCATCGGGTCCGCTACCAGCGCCTTGTAAGTCAGTTCGCACTTGGGACATTCAAATGTCCGTAAATCGGGACCAGCAAAGCTGGGCTCGATACCGACCAGCATCATGCGAACCTGGCACTTGGGACAGTCGGGCCGCTTGATCATGCCAAGCGACGACTCAGGGGAATGAGTTTGATGCATGTGATGCTCCTTGGATCAGGCTGGAGTGAAACTCCTTGTCACCGATAAGGCGGATGGTCGCGTGCGCTGGAAGATTGTCAGCTGAGTGCATGGCCGGTATTGATCTACGTCAATATCGCGCCACCCCCATCGACGTATGTCCGCGCGCGCGCGGCGTCGGAGCGCGACCCGTTTACACGCGTCCTTTTCCTTGCGGGCGCGCTTCCGGATCGAGGGCGCCGGCGGGCCCTAACCTTTGCCCCAGTACCAATATTCACCCGGGGAGGGAGTCGGGTACATGCGCTCGCGGTACCGATGTTCGCGGTGATAGGCGCGCAGAGCCACCGCGCCGGCCGTCGTCGTCGGTCGAATGTTCACGACCTCGGATTCGGCGACCAGGACTGCCTCGTGCAAACGCATCTGGTCGTCATCGGGGGGCGCGCTCTTGAATGTCTCCCAGGCTTGCCGGTGACGCTCGATCGCGGCGAAGATCGGGTCGGGCTCCGGAGTCGCAAGAGCGCCCGTCCTCGGAGCCACGAGGGTCGCGAGCGCTGTGGCCATCATGGTCCGCCGACTGATGCGCCGCGCGGAACCCGCAATGTAACCAGAGCGATACGCGCGTTGGTTTTCGCTTGGCGATTGCCTGCCCGTGAGGCCGTCAGCGAAACCAGCCTGCCACGGCATTGGGTCCTGATATTCCGTTTCAGATCCCATAGTCATCTCCATTTGGTGAGCTTACAACTCGAAAGCGGCTCCTCTCCTTGCTGCAGCACGCTCGACGATGTCCCTTATCACCAGGCCAGGCTCATGACCTGCCAGCGCGAGGGTACCCAGGAATTCCGAGTAAGGAGTCATGAGCGGGTCGGGGGTGATTTCTATGATGAGCAGTTCGCCGTCCCACAACCGGCCATCGATTCGAATCAAATCTATTGTCTTGAGATCCGCGGTAAGCTGAACGATTTTCGAGAGCAATTCGTCGGTCATAAACTCGACGGAGCGTAACGCAACCCGTCGGTCACCCGAAAATTTGAGATTATAGTCGTAGACACGGTTTATCAGAAAACTTGATTCTTCCCCCACAATCCTTTCAGAACACCCCCACCGAAAGCTCCCGCCTTTATCGAACGCAAGGCTTATGAACACCTCCGGACCGGACACGAACTCCTCGACTATTATTCCCTCCGGGAAGCTGCCCAGCTGACGTAGCGCCAAGTCTTTGGCTTCTTCCATCGTGGTGCAAATCGACCCTTGGTCGATGCCGATCGATGACCCTTCCATATTGGGTTTAACGATCACGGGAACGCGAAGGGCGCTGATCAGGTCGGTTTGCATTGGGGTTGCAACCAGGACGGACGCCGGCGATTCCAGACCTGCTCGCCTGAGAAAGACTTTGGAAAGAGATTTGTCGTTGGCAATCAGCCGGGCATAGGGATCGGGCCCGACGTATCGCAGTCCATAGATCTCGCAGATTGCTGCCGCATATCCGGTGCGATTGCGATTTCTTGAACCATTCCAATGCGGCCATACGACAGCATCATGGAGTTTGGGAGCCTGCTGGATAAAGTCTGCCAAATCAAAGAACACGGTTACATCGTCCACGGCTGACTTCATCAGATCTCTGATGTGAACCGCCTGTTCAGGTGTCGTCATGTCCAGGTCACGAGATCCGGGCGACAGCACGGAATTCTCTCGCTCGCGGCCTTCCGTTATGAGTGCGAGCCGAAGCGGTAACCGGTCCGCGGTGAAAGGCATGACGTTTCCTGGCTGTCCGTGGCCTGCACTCGCAATACGATCCCGAACCTGAAACTCATCCCTGCAGCGCAGAACCGCCTCTCCTGGACGGTGTCTCTGCCGCAGGCCAGCGCCGACAAACACGATAGCATATCGGCTGGAAAATGTCTTTCGTCGCCGGCCGCCATTTACCGGTCCTGCCCTGCGTTTCGGACCCGATCGTGCCGTGTCAGGCAGACGGCACCAAACACCGCGTGCCAACGCGTCGCGCGAACGCGCGCCCGATGACAGGATCGCCGCGTAATTGGCGCCAGTTTGCCTGAGACGTAGGGTGGGCAAAGGCGCGAATGCGCCCTGCCCACCACGACACGGTGAATGTTGATGGTGGGCACGCTTGCGTCTTCGCG
>Ga0210405_10001216_pt1 | contig 30546 bp, 21 predicted proteins | sample IncBWH11MmetaG_FD_155492 | JGI IMG/M metagenome (GOLD analysis project Ga0210405, IMG submission 155492) | Forest soil microbial communities from Barre Woods Harvard Forest LTER site, Petersham, Massachusetts, United States - Inc-BW-H-11-M | ecosystem: Environmental > Terrestrial > Soil >...
CACCGAGAATCGCGCGCTTAGCCGAGGTGTATGCGTCGCTGAGCGCACCGGCGCCCAACAGCTCCTCGACCGCCTCTTCATGAAAACCGTTGGCCGCTAGCAGTCGCCCGTGTGCCGCGCGCAGCTCGCGCACCGCCGTGCTCCCGCGCTGATCCAGCAGCTCGCGCAGATACTCCCGAAACCGCGAATGGCAGCGCAACGCCAGCGAACTCCGTGACCACTGCGCTGGGATGGGCGCTGACTGCAGGGACGCCAGCCGCCCCGCGGCGTCGTCGATGCCCAACGCCACCGCCGAGTCGACGCCCACCTCCTGCAGCACCGAGGTGCTGATCAGAAACTCGCGGTCGTCCGGGTCGAGCTGATCAAGGATGTGCGCACCCAGATAGCCCCCCAAGCCATCAGCCCCGCCGCCGGTGCCCACCACATGATCCGCCGAGCGCCACGCATCAAAAAGCACTCCGATCACCCAGCCACCCGTCGCCGCCACCGCAGCCGGCGCCTCGGCCCCCGAGCGGCCCAATCCCTGCAGGGCGATGCGCGCCTCCTCCACGGTGAACGCCAGATCCGCGTCGCCGACTCGTGCCAGCTCGGCGCCCAGTGCGGGCGACAACACCGAGGCAGCCAATGCGCGGCGGCTGATCAGAATGAGCCGCATGCTCGGGGCGCCGTAGCGCACGACCGAGCCGATCACCTCCCACGCTGGCCGCGATCCGTGCAGCCGCTCTAGGTCATCAAGAACAAACACGACCTCGGCGCCGGCGGCCGCATCGACAAGCAGGCCCGCGGCCTCGGCGTGGGGGATGCCGGCGGTCAGCGCCCCGGTGGCTATTCCCCGCACCGAGGGCAGCTGCTGCGCGAGCGCCTCCTCCAGGTAGGTCACCAGCCGTCCCGGGGCGGTGTCGGTGGCGTCGACGCTCAGCCAGGCCACCGGCCTATTGAACCTGCCGCTGGCATGGGCCACCGCCACCGACTTGCCGGCCCCGGCGGTGGCCGTGACCGCCACGACCCGGTGGGCACCCACGAGCTGGCAAAGCAACCCATCCAGGCGCTCCCGCGGCACCACACCAACCGGAGTATCCGGAACGGTGATCTTGCGCCGTATCACCCGGGGTCGCTCAACCGACGGTGCCGACATTCCCACTCCTGTCAGACGGCCATGCTACCGCTGCGCGACCCTGACCGGCGCCTCATTGACCGGGCAGGACGCACTTTCAACGGATCGCGGCATGGCAGCCTCGAATGCTGGGCAGCTAAACGTCTTCCCATCTCGTGCTGCCGTTCACCGGCCTCACGGGCTGCCGCGGGGAGACGCGCCGACAACGTGTACCGCATGACATGTCGTCACCTTTCGTGCGCATCCTCAGTCGCGCACTGTGCCGGTCCTGGCTGTTCGCAGTCTCGCAGTTGTAGCGGAATCTTGATGTGCAGCGTTGTCGCGCTGGCCGGGGGGTGATGATCTGTACTGGATCCGAAGCATCGAGCGGTCTTTTGGGCCAACGATTCCCAACCACTTGAGCGGGTCGGCTGCGGCCTTACGCCGCTGGGGCCCGCGATGCCCTCGGTCCTCATGGGAGCAGCGTCCAATCTGGCTCATCAACCAGATGTCGCACACACCCCGGCCTGGTTCTTGGCCCGTCGGTTGTCGCTGTTGTCGGCTATCTCGCCGTCGAGCGTCATGCGGATGCTTTCGCGGAGGTAGACGATCCGCTCGGGCTTAATTTCCCGCTTCTCAGCACTGGCTTCGACACTCAGGCGCGACTCCAGGTCACGGAGCGTGTTGGCATAATGGCTTGGCGAGCCGAGCAGTATCTCCCGGGTCTCTTCGCGACACTGTCGGTGCGGCGACGGCGGTGGAAAAGGTGGCTACCGGACTGTCGCTGGCCAAAGCCGCCGACGTCTTGGAGGTCACCGGCGCAATCGACGCCGGAGTCCGACAGCGTGCTTACGAGCTGGGTGGCACGCTTGCGGCGACGCTGATGGAGTGAGCATGCTGGACGGCATGCACTTCCGTCGCCGTGTGGTGGCAGCGCTGGTGGTGTTGCACGCAGTTGAGATGGCCGGGCTCCTGGGCGCCGTGGTTGTCACCGCGCGTCTGGCGCACTCGCATCCTGGTCGCGGCATGGGGCTGGCGACGCTGTTGCTGTTGGTGACGATGCTGCCGGTCGGATGGCAGGGTTACCGGCTACTCGCCGGGCGCAGATCACTCAACGTGGCCGGGCTGGCCGTGCAGTCGGGGATCGTCATGGTTGCGATCGCGGTGGCCACCCAGAACCTGGCCGTCGGTGGTTTCGGGATGATCTTGGGATGCTCGGTGCTGGCAGGTTGGGGCCGGCTGGCCAAGACCTGTGCGGCCAAGACCCATCCGGTCGGCGTGGCGCCTTCGCCACAAACCGTGGATATCGCGGCGACTGGCTCGGCCACACAGATCGGGGTCAGCGGAGCAGTGTTGGCGGTGCTGACGGCATTGGTGGTCGTGGCCGCGCTGAGTGTGCGCAGCAATATCGTGTTCGGTCTGGCGATTTTGGCCGTCATCTTCATACCCCTCGAGCGGCTGTTCGCGCTGCACCCCCGCCGGGTGCTGCGCCAGGGGTGGCGTACTGACCTAGTGCATTATCTGGTCAATGGTGCCGCGTTGAAGGTCGGGCTGGTGGTCTCGGTGGTCGTGGTGGGCAGCGTGTTGCGCGCGTTCGTACCCGCACCACTACGTCTGGGTATCGCCGCGAGTCCAAGCTGGGTGCAGATCGTGGCGGGATTCGCCATCACCACGGTTGGCGGCTACGCGGGACACCGCGCCGTGCATGAGGTGCCGCTGCTGTGGCGGTTCCACCGGGTGCATCACAGCATCCGCGACATGGACTGGCTTGCCGCCAATCACCTGCACCCGCTGGACGAGACCTTCGGCCGCTCTGCTGCGGTGCTGCCGCTTTATGCGCTGGGCTTCGGCCGAGTCAGCCTCGGCGCGTTCGTCATCCTCATCACGGTGCAGGCCATCTTCATCCACGCCAACGTGCGGATCGGCCTGGGTCCGCTCCGTTGGGTGATTGCCACTCCGCATTTCCACCACTGGCATCACGCCCGGGAGCCAGAGGCCTACAACACCAACTTCGCCGGGGAGTTCCCGGTTCTGGACGCCTTATTCGGGACTCTGTATCTTCCCGCGGACCGCTGGCCGGCGCAGTACGGTATCGACGACGCCGAGCCGAATGGCTATCTGCGTCAGCTGGCGTGGCCGCTACGAGCCCGGTGCGCGGCCGACTCCGAGGCGGTGGCGCTGAGCCAACCAGCCCTCCGGTGATCAGTGCGGCGGCCAGACCCGCGACGAGGGATTGCTTCATGGCCCTCTCCTTTACATCGCCGCTGGCCATGACACTACTGGTCAGGTGCGCAGCGTTTGCTGCGTTTGACGGAACTTTGCTGAGCCGCCGTAGCGGATGATGTGATCCGGATGCGATATGGTCAACCCGACGAAGGACCGGATGTGATGCGCCTGCTGATCGCCAATCGTGGTGAGATCGCGCTCCGAATCATCAGAACCGCAACCGAATTGGGACTCGGTACGGTCGCCGTCTACGCCGAGGACGACGCCGACACCCCACATGTGCACGCGGCCGACGAAGCGATCGGTCTGCCCGGCGCCGGCCCGGCCGCCTATCTGGACCACGCCGCGATCCTCGCGGCAGCCAAGAAGTCCGGTGCCGGGCTGATCCATCCCGGCTACGGGTTTCTCAGCGAACAGCCGGAATTCGCGCGGGCCTGCGCGACGGCGGGGTATACGTTCGTGGGCCCGGACGCCGCCGCGCTGGAAAGGTTCGGTAACAAGTCGTCGGCCCGTCGCGCCGCGGCAGCGGCCGACGTGCCGGTACTGCCGGCCACCGAGGGGCCCAGCAGCGTCGAGGACATTCGTGCGTTCGCCGCGGCCCAAGCCGGCCCGATCGTGATCAAAGCGCTCGCCGGGGGCGGCGGCCGCGGAATGCGAATAGTCCACAGCGCGGACCAAATTGACGACGCCTACCGGCAGTGCGCCGCCGAAGCCCAACTCGGTTTCGGCGACCCGGCGGTGTTCGCCGAGGCGCATCTGGCCAACGCGCGGCACATCGAGGTGCAGATCGTCGCCGCGCCCGCCGGTCAGGCAACGCGAGCGTTGGCGCTCGGCGACCGGGACTGCAGCATTCAGCGGCGCTATCAGAAAGTCATCGAAATCGCACCGGCACAAGGTGTTTCCGATACCCTGCGCCGTGAACTGCACGCGGCCGCGGCCAGGCTATGCGCGCACACCGACTACCGCGGCCTGGCGACCGTTGAATTCCTGGTCGCCGGTGAGCAATTCGTGTTCCTCGAAGTCAACCCACGAATCCAGGTCGAACACACCATCACCGAGGAAACCACCGGGCTGGACCTGGTGTCGCTACAGCTCGCGATCGCCGGCGGCGCCGCTTTTGACGAGCTGGGACTTCCTGCCGGAATCAGCGCGGACGCCACCGACGTCGTCGGCGATCCGGCTATAGCACAGGGCATTGCGATCCAGACCAGGGTCAACATGGAGACTCTTGCGCCCGACGGGTCGGTGCTACCCACGGCGGGCAGCCTGACAGTGTTCTCGCCGCCGACCGGACCCGGCCTGCGCGTCGACACCTACGGCCGCCCCGGACTGACACCGAGCCCGCGGTATGACTCGTTGCTGGCCAAGGTGATCACTCACGTACGCGGCTCGTCCTTCCCAGCGGCACTACGCAAGGCAGGCGTAGCGTTGGCCGACTTCCGTATCGAGGGCATCCGCACCAACATCGATCTACTGCGTGCGATGCTGTCCGACAGCCGACTGCAATCAGGTTGGTTGACAACGAGCTTCGTCGACGAGAACCTTCCCGACCTGGTCGGTGCCGCACAGTCTCGGCACGAGACCCGAGTGGCGCCGCTTGAACTGTATCCGGGTGAGGAGGTGCTGCGCGCACAACTGGCGGGCACCGTGGTCGAGGTGGCGCCGGAAGGCGCCGAGTTCGCGGCGGGCGCGCAGCTGGTCGTGCTCGAGGCGATGAAGATGCAGCACGTGCTGGCCGCGCCGGACGCGGTATGCACGGTCCGGACTCTGGTGGCGTCTGGGCAGGTCGTCGGAACCGGAGACCCGTTGGTGGTCTTCACCCGCACCGGCGCGGGCGCGCAGGTCGAGGGCCTTGCCGACGTCGATCTGGACCGCGCTCGTGATGACCTCGACGAGGTCCGTCGTCGTCACCAGCTCACTCTCGACGAGGGGCGAGCCGCGGCAATTGCTAAGCGGCACAAGCAGGATCGACGCACCGCCAGGGAGAACATCGCCGATCTGGTGGATCCGGGAAGCTTCGTCGAGTACGGTGCGCTGACGCTGGCGGCGCAGCGCAGCAGGCGCTCCGAGCAAGACCTGATCGCCAACACCCCCGCCGACGGCTTGGTCGCCGGGGTCGCGACGATCGGCGGAGCCGAGGCGGTCGTGCTGTCCTACGACTACACCGTGCTCGCGGGCACCCAGGGCATGCGCAACCATGCCAAAACCGATCGGGTCTTCGACCTGGCCGCCCGCAGAAAGCTGCCGGTGATGCTGTTCGCCGAAGGCGGCGGTGGCCGGCCCGGCGACACCGACGTCGCCAATGTGGCCGGTCTCGATGTGCCGACCTTCCGCGCGCTCGGCGCGCTGAGCGGCCGAGTCCCGTTGGTGTCTATCGTCTCCGGGCGGTGCTTCGCCGGTAATGCCGCCCTGGCCGGGACGTGCGACGTGATCATCGCGGCCCCCGACGCCAACATCGGCATGGGCGGTCCGGCCATGATCGAGGGCGGCGGACTCGGCGCGTACCGGCCGGAGGACATCGGGCCCATCGATATCCAGCGGCGCAACGGCGTGGTCGGCCTGGTTGCGCGTGACGAAGCGCACGCGGTGTCGCTGGCCAAGCAGTACCTGTCGTATTTCGTTGGCAAGCTCGACGACTGGGAGGCCCCGGACCCGCGACACGCGCGACATGTCGTGCCGGAGAACCGGTTACGAGCCTACGACGTGCACCACGCGATCGAGTCGATCGCCGACGTCGGATCGGTCCTGGAATTGCGGGCCGACTATGGAGTCGGAGTGGTCACCGCGCTGGTCCGCGTCGAAGGTGCGGCACTCGGCTTGCTGGCCAACAGCAGTCATCATCTCGGCGGGGCCATCGACGCCGAGGCCGCCGATAAAATCGCCGACTTTCTCATGCTGTGCCAATCATTCGGGCTGCCGATCATTTCGTTGTGCGACACGCCCGGCTTCATGGTCGGCCCAGACGCCGAAGTCGATGGCGCGGTCCGCCGGATGAGCCGGCTGTTCATTGTCGGCGCTCGACTGACGGTGCCGTTCGGGATGATCATCCTGCGCAAGGGTTACGGGCTGGGAGCGATGGGCATGGCCGGCGGCTCCTTCCACGCCCCGGAGTTCACGGTCGCCTGGCCGACGGGGGAGATCGGCGGGATGGGCCTCGAGGGTGCAGTGCGGCTGGGATTCAGCAAGGAGCTGGCCGCGGTCATCGACCCGATCGAACGCCAGAACCTGTTCGACAAGTTGGTCGAAGCGGCCTACCAGCACGGCAAGGCGCTGACATCGGCCACCACCTTCGAGCTCGACGACGTGATCGACCCGGCGGACTCGCGGGCGTGGATCACTCGGCTGCTGTTGCGCGGCTGAACGCGGTTCCTCATTTTCGAATCTGACGCCGGATTCAAGTATCCTGGACGAATGGATGCGACCGCGTTCGATGCACACGAGAATGTGCTGTCGATGGAGCCCGCGGCGCCATCGCGGCAACGACCTGCGACGGTGCGCGGAGCCCGGACCCGGGCCGCGTTGATCGCCGCCGCGCGGAAGGTGTTCGAGCGGGACGGCTACGTCGACTGCAAGCTCACGGACATCACCAAGGTGGCCAAGTGCGCGACCGGGTCCTTCTACACCTACTTCGCCAACAAGGCGGAGATCTTTGCCGCGGTCCTCGACGAGGCGCAGCGGGACATGATGCATCCGGGCATGGGCCGGGTGGCTGACGATGATGATCCGCACGCGGTGCTCGAGGCCAGCAATCGGGCATATCTCGAGGCATATCGACGCAATGCCAAGCTGATGGGACTGCTCGAGCAGGTCGCGCAGGTGGATCCGGAGTTCCGCGAGTTCCGCAGGCGCCGTGCAGAAGCGTTCATCCAGCGAAACGCCCGCGGGATCGCCGACCTGCAGGCGCGTGGGATCGCCGACCCCGACATCGATCCGTTGCTCGCCTCGAGCGCGCTGTCGGGCATGGTCAGCCGGCTCGCGTACAGCGTGTTCACGCTGGGCGAGAGCGAGGACGGCGACGGCGAGCCGCCCGAGTTCGAGGTGATGGTGTCCACCCTGACCCGGCTCTGGGCCAACGCGCTCCGGTTTCCCGGCCACCGTTGAGTCCCCAGTATCGTCGAGACAAAGTTGAATTTGGCTCCGAATTCAACTACAGTCCGAGCGATCGGACGAAAGTTCGTTTCGGCCGTATTCCTTGCCCCCGACGATGAGGACGCTGTTGTGAAGGTTGCCGAAAAAGTCGCTATCGTCACCGGCGGCGGGGGCGGCATCGGCGGCGCGCTGGCCGCGAAACTGGCTCAGCAGGGTGCCCGGGTAGTCGTCGCCGACCTGGATGCGGACGCCGCCCGGGCAGTGGCGGAAAGTGTCAACGCCGACCGGCCCGGCACGGCCGTCAGCGCCGGCGGCGACGTATCCGACACCGCCCAGATCCAACGGCTGATCGATCTCGCGGACAGCGAATTCGGCCCGGTGGACCTGTATTTCGCGAACGCGGGCATCACCGGCGTCGCGGGACTCGACATCAGCGAGCGCGAATGGGACCAATCCATCGACATCAACCTGCGCGCTCACACCCGCGCCGCACAACTGCTGGTGCCCACTTGGGTTGAGCGCGGCGAGGGTTACTTCGTGAGCACCGCCTCGGCGGCCGGATTGCTCACCCAGCTCGGCTCCGCCACCTACGCGGTCACCAAACACGCGGCGGTCGGCTTCGCGGAGTGGCTGAACATCACCTACGGCGACCAGGGAGTACGGGTGAGCTGTCTGTGCCCGATGGGGGTGAACACCAAGCTGCTGTATTCCGGCGAGGAGACCGGCAGCGTGCTGGGCAGCCTCGCCACCCGGGCGGTCACCGCGGCGGGTGATGTGGTGGAGCCGGCCGCGGTCGCCGACATCGTCCTTGAGGCGATCGACGAGGAGCGATTCCTGATCCTTCCGCATCCGAGCGTGCTGGACATGTACCGCCAGAAGGCGGCCGATTATGACCGTTGGTTGCGCGGCATGCGCCGTTACCAACGCAGCCTGCTCGACTCAGATTCGGCAGGTTCGTCCTAGACCGGCCGATTTCGCCGAATACCATGAGGAGTTCGTATGTCCGTGTTCGAAATGTCTGATCGCACCAAGAAATACCAGGCGGATCTGCTGGAGTTCATGGAGTCGCACATCTATCCCGCCGAGCCCGTCTACGACCGGCAGATGCGCGAATCCGGCGATCCGCACTTCCAGCCGCCGATCGTGGAGGAGCTCAAGGCGGAGGCGCGTCGGCGGGGACTCTGGAACCTCTTCCACCCGCACCCCGAGTGGGGACCCGGGCTCACCAACCTCGAGTACGCACCGCTCGCCGAGATCATGGGCCGCAGCCACCTCGCCTCCGAGGCGTGCAACTGCAACGCGCCGGACACCGGCAACATGGAGGTGCTGACGCTGTTCGGCACCGACGAGCACAAGGAGAAATACCTCAAGCCGCTGCTGGACGGCACCATGGCCTCCGCGTTCGCGATGACCGAACCGCAGGTCGCCAGCTCGGACGCCACCAATGTCCAGCTGTCGATGGTGCGCGATGGCGACGATTACGTCCTCAACGGACGAAAGTGGTTCGCCTCCAACGCTTTACACAAGAACTGCAAGGTCATGATCGTGATGGGCAAGACGGACCCGACGGCCGCCCCGCACCGGCAGCAGTCGATGATGGTCGTTCCCATCGACGCCCCCGGTGTCACGGTGATGCGCGGGTTACCGGTATTCGGGTATCAGGACCGCGAGGGCCACGCCGAAATTGACTTCAAGGACGTGCGGGTGCCACTCAAAGACGTGCTCAAGGGCGAAGGCGAGGGCTTCGCGATCAGCCAGGCACGCCTCGGGCCCGGCCGCATTCACCACTGCATGCGCGCAATCGGCATGGCCGAGCGGGCGCTGGAATTGATGTGCAAGCGGGCGCAGTCCCGGATCACCTTCGGCAAACCGATCAGCGAGAACGCCAACATCCAGGACTGGATCGCCGAGGCGCGCATCGACATCGAGATGATCCGGTTGCTCACGCTCAAGGCCGCGTACCTGATGGACACGGTCGGCAACAAGGCAGCGCAAACGGAGATCGCGGCGATCAAGGTGGCGGCTCCGAAGGTCGCGCTGACGATCGTCGACCGGGCGATTCAGGTGCACGGCGGCGGCGGGGTGACCGACGACTTCCCGCTTGCCCTGGCGTGGGCGCACCTGCGCACGCTGCGCCTCGCCGACGGCCCGGACGAGGTGCACAAGCGCGCCATCGCCCGTCGGGAACTACGCAAGTACCGAAACCAACCCGCTGCGGTCCAGATCGCCAAGGTGAGCTGACGTGTCATTGGACCTGACCGCCCGCACCGCGATCATCACCGGGGCGTCGCGCGGGATCGGGTTGGCGATCGCGCAGCAACTGGCGGACCTCGGCGCGAACGTCGTGGTCACGTCCCGCAAGCAGGAGAGCGCGGATGCGGCCGCGGCGCAGATCGGTGAGAAGGCCTTGGGCGTCGCCGCCCATGCGGTCGAGGAAGATGCCGCCAAACGTTGCGTCGACCTGACACTTGACCGGTTCGGCAGCATCGACATCCTGGTGAACAACGCCGGCACCAACCCGGCATACGGCCCGTTGATCGAGCAAGACCACGGCCGGTTCACTAAGACCTTTGAGGTCAACCTATGGGCGCCGCTGCTGTGGACCTCGCTGGCGGTCAAGGCGTGGATGGCTGAGCATGGCGGCGCCGTGGTCAATACCGCATCCATCGGCGGCATGCATCAGGCGCCGAACACGGGCATGTACAACACGACGAAAGCCGCACTGATTTACGTCACCAAGCAACTGGCGCTGGAACTTTCACCGCGGATCCGGGTCAACGCGATCTGCCCCGGTGTGGTTCGGACCAGGCTCGCCGAGGCGCTGTGGAAGGACCGCGAAGAAGCCGTGTCGGCGTCGACCGCGTTGGGGCGGATTGGTGAACCGGCCGACGTGGCGGCTGCGGTCGCGTTCCTGGTGTCGGATGAGGCCAGCTGGATCACCGGCGAGACCCTGGTGCTCGACGGCGGTCAGCTGCTCGGCAATGCGCTCATGTTCCGCGCCGGGGCCGGACTCGGTGGCTAGCTCCGGCGTTGTCGGAATCGATCCGACCGAAGTCTCGGAATGGATCGAGCAGCTCGGGATCACGTTCATTGGCCCGCTCAGCTTCGAGCGGATCGGGCTGGGGCAGTCGAACCTGACCTACCTGGTGTGCGACGCCCGAGAGCGAAAGTGGGTGTTGCGCCGTCCGCCGCTGGGAGACCTGTTGGCGTCGGCGCACGACGTCGCCCGCGAGGCGCGGATCCTGTCGGCGCTGGAGGACACGCCTGTGCCCACGCCGCGGGTGTACGGGCTGACCCGAGATCCCGCCGGCGTGCCACTGCTGTTGATGGAGTTCGTCGACGGCCTGGTGGTGGACCGGATGCCGATCGCCGAATCGTTGACGCCGCAGCGCCGCAGGCAAATCGGCCTCTCGATGCCCACCACCCTGGCCAAGATTCACGCGGTCGACCTCGAAAAGGCTGGCCTCGATGACCTGGCCAGCCACAAGCCGTACGCGCAGCGTCAGCTCAAACGTTGGGCCGGGCAATGGGAGCAGTCGAAAACCCGGGAGCTGCCCGACCTCGACGACTTGACCCGCCGGCTGATCGCCGCCGCACCGCAGCAGCAGGAGCTGACGTTGGTGCACGGCGACTTTCACCTGCGCAATGTCATCACCTCGCATACGACCGGTGAGGTCGTCGGCGTCCTGGACTGGGAGCTGTCCACCCTCGGTGACCCGTTGGCCGATATGGGCAGCCTGCTGGCGTACTGGCCCCAACCGGGCGAGGAGGACATCGCGGGCGGCTTCGCCGCCACCGCGCTGGAAGGATTCCCGGATCGTGCCGAGATGGCGCGGCTATACCTGGCGCAGACCGGGCGGGACGCGGCGACGCTGAAGTACTGGCACGCGTTGGGGCTGTGGAAGATCGCCGTTATCGCCGAAGGTGTGATGCGGCGCGCGATGGACGTGCCGGAGAACAAGGCCGCTGCCGGCACGCCGACCCTGCGATGGATCGACGCGCTGGTATGCAAGGCGCGTGAAGTGGCGGAGGATGCGGGTATCTGAATCGATGGGAGACGCCGATGGGCGCTGAGGAGCAGGCCGAACAAGCGATAGCACTTGATCTGCGTGGGCGAGTGCAGGCGCTGCTCGACGAGCACGATCCGGCAAGCAGTGACCCGCGGGAATTCCTGGCGGCGCGTTTCGACGCCGGTCTGGCGTGGGTGCACTTCCCACGCGGGTCCGGCGGGCTGGATCTGCCGCGAAGCTTTCAGTCGCAGGTCGAGACCGAGCTGGCCGCGGCGGGCGCGCCGCCGGGAGGCGGACCACACAACGGCATCGGGATGGGCATGGCGGCGCCGACCATTGCCGCCTTCGGTACCGCGGAGCAGCAACGAAAGTTCTTGCGGCCGTTGTTCACCGGAGAGCACTTCTACTGTCAATTGTTCAGTGAGCCGGGTGCGGGATCGGACTTGGCCGGGGTTTCCACCCGCGCGGTGCGCGACGGCGACGACTGGATCGTCAACGGGCAGAAGGTCTGGACGTCGAGCGCGCAGAAAGCCCAGCGGGCGATCCTGGTGGCACGGACCGACCCGACCGTTCCCAAACATCAAGGCCTGACCTACTTCGTCTGTGACATGACCGACAGCGGCGTCGAGGTCCGTCCGCTGCGCCAGATCACCGGCGAAGCCGAGTTCAACGAGGTGTTCCTGACCGACGTCCGGGTGCCCGACGCGAACCGGCTTGGCCCCGAGGGTGGTGGCTGGAAGGTCGCGACCACGACGCTGAACAACGAACGCGTGGCCATCGGCTCGATGGCCGGCATCACGCGCGAAACCGGGATGATCAGCAAGGTCACCGGGGCCTGGCGGGCCGAACCGCAGCTGCGCAATCCGGCGATGCATGACGAGCTGATGCGGCTGTGGGTAGAAGCGGAGGTCGCACGGCTGACCGGACTGCGACTGCGCCAGCTGCTCACCGCCGGTCAGCCCGGACCGGAAGGCGCCGGAATGAAGGTGACATTTGCCCGTCTGGCCCAGGCGATTTCAGGCTTCGAGATCGAGCTGCACCCGGAATCCGGCCTGCGCTACGACGATTGGACGATGCGCCAACCCGAACGGGTCGATTTCACCGGACGCGAGCCCGGGTATCGCTACCTGCGTGCGAGGGGCAACTCGATTGAGGGCGGCACGTCGGAGATCCTGCGCAACACCATCGCCGAGCGCATCCTCGGCCTGCCCCCGGAACACCGAGTCGACAAAGACGTCGCATTCAAGGATTTAGATAAAGGAGCAGCTCGATGACCGACCTGCTGTACTCCGACACTGAGGAGGCATTGCGCGACAGCGTGCGCCGCCTGTTCGCCGACAGGTGCCCGCCGGAATCGGTGATGGAGGCTTACGGGCCTGCGCCGCACGACTTTTCCGATGTCTGGCACGCACTGGCGGCCGATCTTGGCATGGCCGGCCTGCTGGTGCCCGAGGAATTCGGCGGCGCGGGCGCGAGCGCCCGTGAGGCAGCCGTCGTGATGGAGGAGATCGGCCGGGCCGTCGCGCCGGTGCCGTTTCTGTCCAGCGCGGTGCTGGCCACCGTCGCGCTGCTGGAAGCCGGCGACACCGAGACGGTCAAGGGATTAGCGGCGGGTTCGCTCACCGCGGCGCTGGTCCTGCCGCTGTCCACCGCACCCGACGACGTGGTTGCCGGTGTCGGCGTCAGCCGCGACGGGCTGACCGGACGGGTCACCAGCGTGGCCGGCGTGAGCGAGGCCGACGTGCTGGTGGTGCCGGTGGCCGGACCCGACGGGCTGGAGTTACACACCATCCCCCGGGACGCGTCAGGTGTCGCCGTGTCGCCGGTGCTCACCCTGGATATGACGAGACCCCTTGCCAATGTGCAGTTTTCTTCAGCTGCGTCGTCGCGCGTCGGGACTGCGTCTGCCGATCCCGCCGTGCGGGCGGCGCTAGAAACGGGTGCGGCTCTGCTCGCGTCCGAGCAGCTGGGCATCGCGCAGTGGTGTTTCGATACCACCCTGGGCTACGTCAAGCAGCGCAAGCAGTTCGGCCGGGCGATCGGGTCCTATCAGGCCATCAAGCACCGGCTGGCGGATCTGTGGATCGAGGTTAATTCCGCCACGACCGCCGCCCGATACGCCGCCGGCACCTGTGCTCGCCGAGACGACGACGCCACGATCGCCGCGGCCGTCGCGCAGGCCTACTGCAGCGGCGTCGCCGTGCACGCTGCCGAGGAATGCGTTCAGTTGCACGGCGGCATCGGAATGACCTGGGAGTACCCGGCGCATCTTTACCTGAAGCGGGCCAAGAGCGATCAATTGGCTTTCGGCACCGCCTACCGTCACCGCGCCCGACTGGCCGACCTGGTTGACTTGCCGGTGTCCTGACGAACGACAGGAGCAAAAGTGGACAAGCGCATCCTCGGAGGCAACCTCGCGGTCTCGGCGATCGGATTGGGCTGCATGGGCATGAGCCGCGGCTTCGGACCGTCGGGGTCCACAGCCGAGATGATCGCGGTGATCCGCGCCGCCGTCGAGCGCGGCGTCACCTTCTTCGACACCGCCGAAGCCTATGGGGACAACGAAGAACTGGTCGGCCAAGCGTTGGCGCCATTCGCGGGGCAGGTGGTGATCGCGACCAAGTTCGGCTTCGCCTTCGGCGCCGACGGCAACATCGCGGGACTGGACAGCCGACCCGAGCACATCAAAGAGGTGGCCGACAACTCGCTGCGGCGGCTCGGCGTTGAGAGCATCGACCTGCTCTACCAGCACCGGGTGGACCCAGAGGTCCCGATCGAGGACGTGGCTGGAACGGTCAGGGAGTTGATCCAAAGCGGCAAGGTGAAGCATTTCGGGATGTCAGAGGCGTCGGCCGAGATCATTCGTCGCGCCCACACCGTGCAACCGGTGACGGCTGTGCAAAGCGAATACTCGCTGTGGTGGCGCGAACCCGAGGAGAAAATACTGCCCACGTTGGCCGAACTCGGCATCGGCTTCGTGCCGTACAGCCCGCTGGGCAAAGGCTTCCTGACCGGAAGCATCGGCGAGAACACGCAATTCGACAGCTCCGACATCCGCACCAGCATTCCGCGGTTTGCCGCCGACGTCCGCGGGGCCAACCGTGCCGTGGTTGACCTACTGCAGGTGATCGCCTCCCGCAAGGGTGCGACACCCGGCCAGATCGCTTTGGCCTGGCTGCTCGCGCAGCAGCCGTGGATCGTGCCGATCCCCGGCACCCGGCGCCTGGAGCGACTGGAGGAAAACCTCGGGGCAGCCGATGTCGAGCTGAGCGCCGACGACCTGCGCGAGATCGACGACGCCGCAGCGCATATCGAGGTGCAGGGCGCGCGCTATCCTGACTTCATGCAGCGGTTGATCGGCCGCTGACTCGGCGGGCCACCTCGCCATACCGCTCGAAACGCTCCGGATCACCAACGGCGTTGTACAGCACCAGGCGCGTTGCCGTCGCGGCGTATTTGTCTGTCAGCGCATCGGCCAACTGGTCCCACGTCGACTCGGTGGCGAACGCGGCGATGTGGTCGTCGCTGACCTGGGCCGCCATGCCGGCGAAGTCGCCTGCCTTCTGCTTCTCTCGAATCCGGGCAGTCGTGCCGTCGAACCCGGCCTGGTCCCAGATGAACGCGTAGTTGGGCGTGCTGCCGTAGAACGCCATGCTGGCGCGCACGACCTCTCGTTGCTTTTCCCGCTCTTCGTCGCTGTCGCCGACGATCGTCATCGCCGGCACGATGATCGCGATGTCCGATGGCGAACGTCCCGTCTTCGCTGCTCCCTCGGCCACGTTCGGCAGGACGTGACGGGTCAGATAGCCGGGCTCGCCGAGCGGATGGACATGCACCCCGTCGGCTACTTCGCCCGCCATCCGCAGCATCCACGGATTCACCGCCGCGATATCGACTTTGGGATCGGGCGCGTCGATGGGCCCGGGGCTCCACTGCGGAGTAATGAAATCGAGGTCGTAGAACTCACCGTGGTGATCGAGCAATCCCGTGCGGAACGCAGAGAAGCACGCCTTGACGGCCAACAGGTAGTCGCGCAGCCGCGGACCGGGCCGCTCGAACGCCGTGCCGTAGCGCCGTACCACGTGAGTGCGCACCTGCGTGCCCAGCCCCAGTCGGAACTTTCCGCCGGTCGCTTCCTGAAGTTCCCACGCCGCAGCCGCCGTGATGAAGGGACTACGCGGAAAGGCCACCGCGACACCCGTCGACAACTCGAGGCCGGGCGCGGCCTGCGAAGCCACGGCGGCGTTGAGATAGGCCGTGCGGCCCGTCTCGGTGAACAACAGACCGGAGAACCCCGCGGACTGCGTTCGTCGGGCCAGGTCACCGGTCTGGCCCAGCGGCGCCGGAGTCGTCATCGCATCGATGCGCATGGTGGGAGCCTAGGGCGCGCATGTCGACTCCGACGCGGAGTCGTCCTATCGCCCGGCTCCTCCTCATCGCGCTACGCGTCCCCCTCGTCGCTGCGCGGCTGGGGGTGCCCCCACTGCATCGTCGGCGGGCTATGCCAGGTTCGCCCCGAAGAACTCGCGCATCGCCGTCCAATGCCGGTCGGCGGCGGCGGCGTCATAGGACGGGTTGTCCGGCACGGCGTACCCGTGCGCGGCCGGATAGGTCTCGATCTTGTGGTCGACGCCGGCCGCCGTCAGCGCCTTCTCGAGCTGTTCGGCGTGTTCGGTGGTGAACGATCCGTCGTTCTCCGCGCCGGCCACATACACGACGGCCTGGATGTCTTCGGCCCCTAGATGCGGGCTGTCCTCGCTGTCGGTTACCAGCCCGCCCCCGTGGAAAGACGCCGCGGCGGCGACCCGGTCCGGAAGACGTCCGGCAACCACCACCGCAGTCCGTCCGCCCATGCAGTAGCCGGTGAGGCCGAATCTGTCCCCGCTCACCTCCGGGCGAGCGACCAGGTAGTCGAAGAACGCCGCGGCGTCGGTGGCCATCGTGTCCGGGGTGATGCTGCCGATCATGGACATCAGCCGTTTGCGCTGCTCGGGATCGCCGAAAGCGGTCTTCATGTCGATGGGTTCCCAATCGCCGAGGCGGTAGTAGACGTCGGGCAGCAGCACCGCATAACCGAGGTCGGCCAGCTTGGCGGCCATCTCGTCGAACGTATCGCGCACGCCGCCGGCGTCGGGATACATGACCACCCCGGGCCAGGGCCCCTCGCCCTCGGGGGTGAACAGGCGGACGGTACAGGTGCCGTCGGGAGTGGTGACGGTGTCGGTGATATTCGGCATGCCATCCGTTCTACTCCCCGGAGTTGGACGTGAGTTAATCGGCGTCGACCCGCCGCGCCCGGCTTCGCCGCGCTTGCGATCGCCGCGAATTAATCTGCGTCGACCCGCCGCGCCCGGCTTCGCCGCGCTTGCGATCGCCGCTAAGCTGACCGCGTGCCGATCGCCACGCCGTACGAGGATCTACTGCGCCTGGTAATCGAGCGGGGCACACCCAAGGCCGACCGCACCGGCACCGGCACTCGCAGCCTGTTCGGCCACCAGATGCGGTACGACCTGTCGGCCGGCTTCCCGCTGATCACCACCAAGAAGGTGCACCTGAAGTCGGTGGTGTACGAGTTGCTGTGGTTTTTGCGCGGCGACTCAAACGTCGGCTGGTTGCAGCAGCACGGAGTCACGATCTGGGACAAATGGGCCAGCGACACCGGCGATCTCGGTCCGGTCTACGGCGTGCAGTGGCGATCCTGGCCGACGCCTTCCGGTGAACAGGTCGACCAGATCAGCGCAGCGTTGCAGCTGCTGCGGACCGATCCGGATTCCCGACGCATCATCGTGTCGGCGTGGAATGTCGGCGAGATTCCGCAGATGGCGTTGGCGCCGTGTCATGTGCTGTTTCAGTTCTACGTGGCCGGCGGCCGGCTCAGCTGTCAGCTGTACCAGCGCAGCGCCGACCTGTTCCTCGGTGTGCCGTTCAACATCGCCAGTTATGCGCTGCTGACCCACATGATGGCCGCGCAATCCGGTTTGGCGGTCGGCGAGTTCATCTGGACCGGCGGTGACTGCCACATTTACGACAACCACGTCGAGCAGGTCACCGAGCAGCTGAGCCGCGATCCGCGACCTTACCCGAAACTGGTTTTGGCGCATCGCGATTCGATCTTCGACTACACCTACGACGATATCGTCGTAGAGAACTACCACCCACACCCGGCGATCAAAGCCCCCGTCGCCGTATGAGCCGCGCATGAGCGAACTGGGCCTGATCTGGGCTCAGTCGACGTCGGGAATCATCGGCCGCAGCGGCGGTATTCCGTGGCAATTGCCGGAGGACCTGATCCGCTTCAAAGCCCTCACGATGGGTCACACCGTGGTGATGGGCCGCCGCACCTGGGAGTCGCTGCCGGCAAAGTTTCGGCCTTTGCCGGGCCGGAGAAATGTCGTGCTGACCCAGCAGACCGGCTTCACGGCTGAAGGCGCAACGGTGGCACAAAGCCTCGACGAGGCGCTGACCGATCCGGACACCTGGGTCGTGGGCGGCGAACAGATTTATACGCTGGCGATGCCGCGGGCCAGCCGCTGCGAGGTTACCGAGGTCGACGTCGATCTGCCACGCGATGACGGCGATGTCGTCGCTCCGGTGCTCGACGAAACGTGGGTCGGCACGACAGGTGAGTGGGAGACCAGCCGCACGGGACTGCGCTACCGGTTCCACAGCTACCTTCGCTCCTGAGCACACTATCTGCGCCGACGGCATGACCTGACATACTCTGGATTAGAGGCCGGTCACAACGGGTCGAGAAGGCGATTTCAGAAGGGGGAACTGGCGATGGAACCCGAATCCGCGGGGACGTTTCCTCGCACGTTGGGGGGCTATAAACCGGCTGCGGTCGACGCCTACATCGAGATGCTGACCACTAAGCAGCAGTTGCTGCTCGACGACGTCGAGAGCCTGAGGGCCCGGCTGAAAGACCTCGACGATGAATCAGCCGGCTTGCGCAAGGAGGTGACCCTCCTTACGGACACTTCACCGTCGCCGCACGCGGTCCAACGACGGATGGCAAAGATGCTGCGGCAGGCCGTCGACGAGGTCTCCGAGATGCAGGCGGAAGCGCGCACCGAGGCAGCGGCGCTGATCGCGGATGCCCGGGCCGAAGCCGACGCCGAGCGGCAAAAGCACAAAGAACTACTCGTGGACTTGGGTGCGCAGCTAAACGCCCGCCAAGCTGAATATGACGAAGCCAAAGCAAAGGTCGCAGCCGAATTGGACAGGATGACCGCTGAAAATCAATCGGCGATCCAGGAGGCCTGGCAGGACGCCCAGCAGGAACGTGAGCAGCTTCTCGCCGACGCAAAGCAGGAGGCTGATCACTATCGCGAGCAGGCTCGGCAGGCGGTGGACGAGGTGAGTCGACAGCGGATCACGATTCTGGAGCAACTGGTGGGCGTGTACCGCGACCTGGAAGGGGTTCCGGCCACTCTTGAGACGGCCTATCAGGAACTCAAGAGTCCGCCGGAGGAAAGCAGCGCAGCGCCGTCGGAGGAGAAAGTCAGCGCTGGCTGAGCTCGCGATATTCTCGGCGGTGTGACCCTGCCCGTTAGGCTGACCGCCGCGCAGGCCCGACGGATAGCCGTTGCGGCCCAAGGACTTAGCGAGCCGCGGCCTGGTGGGTCGATCACCCGCGCGCACCTGCGACGGCTGATCTCGCGCATCCAGGTGTTGCAGCTCGACTCGGTGTCGGTCGCGGTGCGCGCCCATTACGCACCGGTGTTCAGCCGGCTCGGTCCCTATGACAGGGCTGTTCTGGACCGTGCGGCCTGGGATCACTCCGCCCGCTCGCCGCGGCTGCTGGTGGAGTACTGGGCGCACGAGGCCGCGCTGATGGCCGTCGACGACTGGCCGTTGCTGCGCTGGCGGATGCGTCAATACCGGCACGGCCGGTGGGGCACCCACATCGTGAAGGCCAACCCGCAGCTCGCCGACAAGATCGTCGCCGCCGTCACCGAACTCGGTCCGAGTACCGCGGGGCAAATCGAGGCGCATCTGGCGGCCGAGCCCCGCGGTCCGAGGGGAGCTTGGTGGGGGAGCCGCAGCGACACCAAGTGGGTCGCCGAGGCGTTGTTCGCCGCCGGGGTGTTCACCACATCGACCCGGGTCGGGTTCGCGCGGCACTACGACCTGACGGAGCGGGTGCTGCCACCCGATGTGCTGGCGCGGGACGTCGACGAGGACGACGCCGTCCGCGAGCTCGCACTGCGGGCGGCCACCGCGCTGGGCGTGGGCACCGAGGCCGACATCCGCGACTACTTCCGGCTGGCCGCAGGACAGGCCAAGCCGGCGATCGCCAAACTGGTGGCCGACGGCGAGCTGGAGCCCGTCGATGTCGACGGCTGGTCGGCGCCGGCGTATTTGGTTGCGGGGCAGACGATTCCGCGACGTGACCGCGGGACGGCGCTGTTGTGTCCGTTCGACCCGTTGATATTTTTCCGTCCGCGGGTGCAGCGGTTGTTCGAATTCCACTATCGTATCGAGATCTACACGCCGGCCAACAAGCGCCAATACGGTTACTACGTCTGGCCGTTTCTGCTGGACGGCGAGTTGGTCGGGCGGGTCGATCTCAAGGCCGACCGTGCCGCGGATGCCCTGCACGTAGTGGGGGCGTTCGTCGAGCCGGGTCGCTCGCCGTCGCGGGTGGCCGCGGCGCTGACATCGGAGCTTGCGACGATGGCGTCGTGGCTGGGATTGGGTGGCGTAACCGTCGGCGACCGCGGCGACTTGGCCGGCGAACTGCGCTCGGCAATCTCAGCATGACATCGGGCAAACGCGTGCATTTGCCGTCGGCTCCCGAGCTGACCGACGCGCCGGACCTGCTGTTGCGGCTTCCACTTCCCGCCGACGTGGACGACATCGTTGCGCAATGCCGCGACCCGGACTTCCAGCGCTGGACGACCGTCCCGGTGCCATACCACGAGTCAGACGCACAGAGCTTCTTGCAAAGGGTCGCCGAGGGCTGGCGGGCCAATGTGGCAGCGTTCGCGATCGCCTACCAGGGCCGCTTCTCTGGCAGCGTGGATTTACGTTTCGACGGCCTCGGCGGCGCCGAGGTGGGCTTCGGGCTGGCACCGTGGGCGCGGGGTCGCGGCGTGATGACTCGCGCGCTGCGGTTGGTACTGGCTTGGGGATTCGAACTGGCGGGCATCGAGGTGGTGTATTGGCGGGCGCAAGTGGGTAACTGGGCGTCGCGACGGGTTGCCGGCCGGTGCGGGTTCCGGATGGAGGGGACCGTGCGCGGTCTGCTCGAACAGCGCGGCGAGCGGCGTGACGCCTGGATCGGCTCAGTGCGGCGCGGCGAGCCGCTGACCGGGCAACCGGATCAGCCGGCCTAGGCGTTGATGTTGACCTTCAGGTCGCGGGGGTAGATTCGCCATACCGCACGCGGTTGGCTCTCCATCTCTGCCTGCAGCTTGGCGAGGTCGGCCTGGAACTGGATCATCACCAGCTGGGCGCGGTAGTCGAGCGCGACGTTATTGAAGTCGTCCATCAACGCGCGTCGGTGCACGTTCAGGTTGAAGTTTGCGTTGACCAGGCGCTGGTAAACGTCCAAAGGCTCACGCCGAAAATCGTTATATATCCGCGCTGGCTGGCGATGCGTCCACAGCTGATAGTTCCACATGAAGCTGCCGAGAATTTCGTGCTGCACGGTCACCAAGTACAGTTGGCCCGCCAGCATCCGTGCCAAACTCGCCCGTGTCACAGTCGTGGGATCGACGCCGACTCCTTTGGGAACACGCGTTTTGAGTTCCGTGAGCCAAGCAAGCGTCTCAGGGTCTCGGCGCACGCCGTTGGCGCCGGTGGGATTTTCCGAGTAGTAAATCTTCAGATAGTTGCGCACGAAGTGGTGCAGGACCTCGAACAGATCCTCGAGGTTGTGCTGCGTCGGTGTGTCGAAGCCGACGCCGCGCACACCACGCGAATCACCGTCCTTCTCAGGGTCGTTGACGATATGCTTATATTTCTCATAGGTGTCGTCGAACAACCGGCACATCTCGTCGAATTTAAGGCTGAAGATTGTCTCGAAGTCGCCACCGGGTGCCATCTGCCCGCGGGTGACCATGTCGTTGCTTTGCTGGGTGCCGTAGATGTACGGCCACAACAGCCGGAACAGTGGATGATTGGCTTTCAGGCAGTTGCGCGTGGCGATGGCCAATTGTGCGGCGCCTGCCAAGTGCACCCAGTTGAAGTGACGTACGAGCGAGAGGTGCGTAGAGGCTGCGCACAACACGATTTTGGTCGCTTGGTCCCACTCCGGGTCGGTTGGCGTGATCGGATTCGGGCTCAGTGCGCAGTCGATTTGGTAGGCCAGCAGCGAACGTTGGATTGTATCCACGCTGAATCGCACCCGTGAGCCGATTTTTATTAGGTCGGGATGGTGCTGATAGCCGTTCAGCATGTCCAAGTCCCAGGCAAAGCTGTTGTTTCCGATTTGTGTTGTGTAGCAGGCGAAGGGACCACGCACCGCCAGCGAACCAAGGTCCGGACTGCCCAGAAACTCGGCCGGCAGTTTGGGCGCAGGGAATTGCTTGCGACGCAGACCGTTGAACGCTTTCTTCAACGCCACCTGCGGGTCGGCGTTTATCTGCGGTAGGCCGGCCTGCATGGGTGACAAACAGGTGCTGTAGAGCCGAACCTGGATGTCATAGAACTTGGTGTTCCGCGCATTTCTTTCATCTTTCGGGACGTCGGCGCGCGCACATACCATCACCTCGGTCAGCGGCACTGCCGGAATGGCCTCGAACATCCGCTTCGGGACGATCGGCTGCCAATCGTCCACCGGCCGCTTAATCGGAGGCGGGCGACTGAAGAAGAATTTCCCCCAGGCTATGAAGTCCCAGAGCCAGCGCCGGGGAAGCCATATCAGCATTCGCACTGCTGTCAGCATTCGCCCTCCTGAATGTGCTCACACATCGCGGTACGCGTCGCCGCGCCAAGGGTCGCCCCTCAGTTCGGCGTCCCACTCGCGCAATGGATGGCGTTTGGGATTCAGCTCGGGCTCTTCGTCCCAGGGCTCGAAAGCATTCTTGATGTTGGCCAGGCCGGTGTCGGCGAGTTCTGGGTAATGACGCAGGATTACGGTCTTGAGGTCGGTTTCGTCGATCCACCGCAGGCCTTGGGCGGTGTAGACCTCCTCGTTGTAGCAGTCGGTGTAGAAACGATCAGCCTGCAGCCGCCGGCTCGCGCTCACGATGAAGATCTGAAACACCGTCTCGCCGAACCCGAAGTGGCTGGGTCGCTCGGCTTCGGCCAGCGTGCCGATCAGCAGATCGAGGTCTTCGACCTTGTCTGGGGGGCCGCCATAAACGGACCTCAGATTGGCCAGGACTTTCGGGTTGTCGGTCAGGTCGCCGAAGCTGTGGATCGACTTCAGCCCCAGCTGGCGGCGGAACGCGTTGTAGCGCGGTACGCCGCGCTCGCGAGCGCGCAGGATGTCTACCGTGCCCAGGTCGAAGAACGGATTGCCCGGGACACTGAGCTCTTGCAAGAAGCGCGGAAAGTTGTTGAGTACCAAGGCGCCCGGGTGCTGGTTACCGAACGAATAGAAAAGGTCCGACATCGCGTACCTCTCCGTGGGGACGGTGGAGGAGCCTGGGCATTTCGTGTCCTTGCACTCCTGCGTCATGCAGGCTGAGCCGTGCTGGCGCGTGGCGGCGAAGTCCCGGGGCTCGATTCTAGATTTGCCGCGGCGCCGCAGCTGCAGAGTCTCCGGCAGCAGCGAATGCAGACGATAGACCTCAACGAATTCTTCGGTCAGTCCGAATGCGGCGTGGTGCCTGTTGATCGGGTTACCCACGATGCCACCGAGTTCGGGGTTGCGGATGTTTATCTCGGCCAGGGTCTTGCGGGCCTTGCCCTTGCGCAGTACGTAGGTAAACAAGCCGTACCAGTTCGAGTTCAGCCCCAGCTCAAGCGTTTTGTTGGGCAAGATGGCCGGGGTCCATTCGACGGAGTGGATCTTGGCCATGAGCGCGGCATTGACGAGGCGCGCGACATTGAAGAGCTTTTGGTCGTCCCAACTGGGGTTGGCCTGGTGCAACATGTCGCAGATGGCGTTGTGCTCGCGGACGAAGAGGGTGTGCAACATCGAGAGGCCCACCCACCAGTTGCGCATGAATGCGGCGTCCTCCACGTACGTGATGCGGTCAACCGGCAAGGTACCGTCGGGGTTCAACCACATCTTGCCGAATGTGCCGCTGCGCAAGCGGTTTTGAGTGCCTTGGTCGCTGCCGTAAATCTGCGAGCCGTCCCACCAGTGGGTGACCTCGTTGATGAAGCTCGTGGCGGCGGGCTCGTTGCCACCGACACCGCGCGTCGGGTCAGCCTGGGTCTCACTGAAGACGAGAGCGGTTTTACCGTAGCGCCTGGTAGCTGGGTCGTTGCGCTCCAGCGGCACCGTGATCAAGGACTTGTCCGCGACGTCGCCGTGGCTGACCCAGTCATGGATCATGAATTGGATCCACGATCCGGCCAATAGGTTGAGGAATAAGACTGGCGCCATTTCTGGCCGGCCATCAGCGCCGTCCGGGCGGGTGAGCAACTCGAGGCTGACTTTGCGCGGGTCCGGCGTGAACAACTTCGGGGCCGTCTCGGGGTAAGTGGCCGAGAAATCGACGTTGCGCAAGAACCGCGTGTTGGCGGCGCCCTCCTTCGGGTCGTCGGGGTTGTTCCAGCTTCCGTCGGCGGTGCGAAAATGGCTGACCCCGGGGGCCGGATCCGGGCCTTTCGTGAGGAAGGCGACCAGCTGCCCAAACGGGTAGGTGCTTTTCAGGTTGTTCGCGTTCAACAACTCTCGCACGTAGGCCAGCAGCAGGACTCCCAACCCGATCCAACGGTGGTACCAGTTGGTCCAAACCCTGGCGCGGTAGCCGAACGCCCAGCCCGCCAGGTTGATGACGATGTCCATGAACACCGTCAATATCGCGCCGAGTCCGTCGCCCAGCCACAATCGCAGTCGCTTGATGAAACACAGACCCCGCGGGGGCGCCGGCGGGTCGGGGAGGTCGGTGCGGCTCACAACTGGCCACGCCAGCAGATTGGCCTTTTTGAACTGCTGTGGCGCCGGCACCTGGACGTTTACTTGGGCGGTGGCGTTGGCCTCTGCGAGGTCGAGCATTTCCTGCCACTCGCGGCGGTCGCGGGCCGAGCCGCCGGCTTTGATCGCCGCTGCGTAGTTCCGCACAGCGCCGGGGTAATCCTCACTCATGAAGCAGGCCAGGGCTGCCAGTGCGTACGTCTTGCCATCGCGCAGCGCGGGGGGAACGCCTTCAAACCACTTAATGACGTCCTTATATTTGCCCTTTTTCAGGGCTTCCAACGCGTCTCTGTAAGACATACGAAGCTCCCTGCACGACAATATCCGAAGCTAAAAACTACTCGCATGGGTGGAAAGGAGGACATGAAACTCGCAATTCACCAGTGGCAAAGCCGATTATCGTCAATTGCTTAACCATTCAGGTGAAAAGCATAGGACAGTCACCCGGACGCTGCTGGCAAAAGTGTTGCCCGCGCGTGTCGTGTCATCCAAACGGCGTCCTCGGCAGCGCCGACGGTCGATAATCTTCTCTAGTGGTGCATCAGGCGGATCGCATCGCTGACGAGCGGCGGGAGCGGCGGATGGGGCCAGCAGGCGCAGTGTGCCGGGCATGCGGCACTGAGCTTCGCCACGGCGCCCGGTTCTGCGACACCTGCGGTGCGCCTGCGCCACAAACGGGAGAACAGCCGGAGTTCAAGCAGGTGACGGTGTTGTTCGCCGATGTGGTGAATTCCCTGGCGATCGCCTCGACGCTCGGGGCAGAGCGGTTGCGCGAGATCATGGCCGACGTCTTCGGCTGCGCGGCAACGATTACTCGGCGTTATGGCGGCACCGTCGATAAGTTCACCGGCGATGGCATTATGGCAATCTTCGGCGCGCCAGTCGCGCTGGAGGATCACGCTTTTCGGGCCTGCTTGGCGGCCTTGGATATCCAAGAGCAGATCGCGCAGCTGGCCGACGAAGTGCAGCGCCGCGACGGCGTCGCGCTGGAGCTGCGGGTCGGGCTGAACTCGGGACAAGTGATTGCCGGCGAAATCAGCTCTGATGCAAGGGCGTACACCGCGGTCGGCGAGCAGGTCGGGTTAGCACAGCGGATGGAATCGGTTGCCCCGCCCGGCGGGGTGATGCTTAGTGAATCCACCGCACGGCTGGTCGAACACGTTACCGTGCTGGGGGCGCCCGAGTCCGTGATTGTCAAGGGCGCCGACGAGCCGTTACCCGCGCGCCGGCTGCTAGGGGCCGCCGCTGAGCGAGTGGGGATCAGCCGACGCGAGCCGACTCTGGTCGGGCGCACCTGGGAGATGAACACGGTCGCCGGCATCCTCGATCAGGCGATCAACGGTGCCGGGTGTGTGGTCGGGGTGGTCGGGCCGCCCGGTATCGGCAAGAGCCGCATCATGCGCGAGGCCCTGACGCTGGCTACCGGCCGCGGGGTCGAGGTGTTTTCCGTCGCCTGCGAATCCCATACTCGCGATGTCCCGTTCCGTCTGGTAGCTCGACTGATGCGCACGGTGTTCGGGGTCAGCGGCCTCGACGAGCAGGCGGGCCGGGCGCAGGTGCGGGACCGCATCCCCGACGCCAACCCCGAGGACCTGCTGCTACTGGACGACCTGCTCGGAATCGGCGACCCCGACGCCGTGCCACCCGCCATTACCGCCGACGCCCGTCGGCGCCGGTTAGCCGCCCTGTTGAATGACGTCGCCCTGGCCCGGACCACACCGGCGCAATATGTGATCGAGGACTTGCACTGGATCGACGATGTCAGCGAGGCCATGCTCGCTGAGTTCGTCACCGTTGTGCCGCAAAGCCATTCGCTCGTGCTGCTCACCTACCGCCCGGAATACCGGGGCGCGTTGTCGCGCACACCGGGCGCACAGACCATCTCACTGGCGCCGCTCAACGCGGCGCAGACCGCGGCGTTGACCACCGAGCTGCTCGGTACCGACCCGTCCGTGCGTGCTCTGGCCGCGCGGATCGCCGAGCGAGCCGCCGGAAACCCGTTCTTCGCCGAGGAGATGGTGCGTGATCTGGCTCAACGCGGCGTGCTCGACGGCGATCGCGGCGCCTATCTTTGCCGTGATGACGCCGCCGATATCAAAGTGCCGGGCACGCTGCAGGCCACCATCGCCGCGCGCGTCGACCGCCTCGGTAGGCTGGCCAAGCACTTTCTGTATGCCGCCGCGGTCGTCGGTGCGCGGTTCAGGGCTGAGCTGGTAGCCGCTTTGCTGGATAACATCGAAGCAGGGGAGGCGATCGCCGAGCTGCTCGAGGTGGAGTTGATCGACCAGGTGATGTTCACCCCGCGGGCTCAGTACGCGTTCCGGCACCCGTTGATCCGAACCGTCGCGTATGAATCCCAGCTGAAGGCCGGGCGCACGGAGTTACACCGGCGCTTGGCTGTCGCGATCGAACAGCAGGATCCCGGGGCGGCCGACGAGAACGCCGCTCTGATCGCCGAAAACCTCGAGGCCGCAGGGGATTTGCGTGTAGCGTTCGACTGGCATATGCGCGCCGGCGCTTGGTCGGCCTTCCGTGACATTCGGGCGGCCCGCACCAACTGGCAACGGGCCCGTCAGGTCGCCGACCGGCTACCGGCCGACACCCCATATCGGACGTCGCTGCAGATCGCGCCGCGCAACCTGCTATGCGGCACCCTGTGGCGAACCGGTGGCAGCATCGCCGACACCGGATTCGACGAACTGCGAGACCTGTGCGCAGCGGCCGATGACAAAGTGTCGCTGGCGATCGGCATGACCGGGTTCATCATGGCGTTGACCTTTCACAACCGCTTCCGCGAGGCGGCCCGAGTGGCTTCGGAGCAAAGCGAGCTGCTCGAATCGATCGGAGATCCGACGCTGACCGTGGCTCTGCTGTTCGCGGCGATCTACGCCAAATGCCAAGCGGGCGAGATGATCGAGGCGCTGCGACTGTCGGATCGACTCATCGACTTGGCCGATGGCGACCCCACCAAGGGCGACTTGATCTTCGGTTCGCCGTTGAGCACCGCGATCGCGATGCGCGGGCACGTCAAGATGTGCCTGGGAATGCCGGGATGGCTAGACGACGCCGCCGCGTCGATGGCGATGGCTGCCCCTCTCGACCCGACGAGTTACGTTTTCGCCCTGCTCTGGAAATACGTGGCCTCCATTCCGTTCGGGGCGCTGCCGGCCGATGCGACCGCCACGCGCGAGACCTCCGAGGCGCTGCGCATCGCGGAGAGTTCCAGCGACGACTTCGTGCTTGGAATGGGCCGTCTGTGCCGAGGGCTGGTTCTGGTTACTCGCGAGGGCCCGCAACGCGAGGCGGGCCTCGACTTGTTCACCCAAGCCCGCGATATGGCTGTGGCGGAGCGGTTCTCGCTGAGCGCGCTGACGATCGTCGAGCCCGAGTTTGCGATGCAGAAGGCCCGCGCCGGGGATCTCGATGGCGCCGTCGAGATCATGCGGGAGGTCGTGGACGGCGCGTACGAAAGCGGTGACATGATCTGGCGCGGAAGGGCCACCGAGGTTTTGGTGCAACTGCTGGTTGGACGCGGATCCTTTGGCGACCAACAAAATGCGCAGGCGGCGATCGACCGACTGGCCGCCGTACCGACAGATCCCGGCTTCGTCCTCCACGAGCTCCCGCTGTTGCGCTCGCGGGCGCTGCTTGCGCAGGCGCGCGGCGACGAAAACAGCTATCGAAACTTCTTGGAACAACACCGCGCCAAGGCAGCAGCCGCCGGCTTCGACGCTCTCATAGCCAGCTCAGATGCGACTGTCACCGCAGCCCAACATGGCTCGGCGGCCCAGTAAGTTCTGAAAACCACCGCGGCAGGCGAAAAGATCTTTGGTCGGCCAATTCTGCGAAATCGCCGTAGGTCGATTGGTACCTTCAGGGGAGTGGTTCGGCCAACGATGACGAACTTTCGACTTCCATGCAGGAGTTCCGCCATGGCAGGACTGGGCGAGCGCGCCGTCGTTCTCGGGGCGAGCATGGGTGGACTGCTCGCGGCGAGGGTCCTGGCCGACTTCTTTGAGACCGTCACAGTTGTCGAGCGGGACGTGTTACCGGATGACCCCGCCGACCGACAAGGGGTACCACAGGGTCGGCATGTTCATGTTCTGCTGGCCCGCGGCGCGCAGATCTTGGATGAGCTGTTCCCCGGTTTTCTCAATGAACTCGTAGCCGACGGTGCTCCCGTTTGGGCCGACGGAGAGCTGTCCAAGCTGCACTTAGCTTTCGGCGGCCACCAGATACTCCGGTCGGGCAAGATAACGAGGGAGCCCAAGGCACTGGCGGTATACATGCCCAGCAGGCCGTTTTTGGAATGCCATGTCCGGCAACGCCTACAGGCGATGAGCAACGTGACGATTCTCTGTGGCCACGATGTGTGCGAGTTGATGTCGACACCGGATCGCGGCCGCGTCACCGGAGTACGCGTGGTCAACCGCGACGGCGGTGCCGAACAGGAGTTGACGGCCAATGTCGTCATGGACGCGATGGGCCGCGGTGCCCACACGCCGGCTTTGCTGGACAGCCTCGAGTACGGCCGACCGGTCGAAGACCACATCGTGATGCATACGAACTACGTAAGCCAGCTGCTGCGAATCCCTGAGGGCACCCTGAATGAGATGCTGGTCGACATCGGCCCCGCGCCAGACAGGCCAACCGGAATGTTTCTGACCGGCTATGAGAACGACACGTGGATGTTCACGGTCTTCGGGATGGTGGGGCACCAGCCGCCTCGCGACCTGGCCGGCATGCTGTCATTCGCCCGGGAGTACTGCCCCGCCCACCTGATTGCGGCGATGCAGGCCGCTGAACCAATCGGCGAGGTGGCACATCACCACATGCCGTCCAGCCAGTGGCGGCGCTACGACAAAATGGCCCAACTACCCGATGGCCTGCTGGTATGCGGCGACGCAATCTGCAGCGTCAACCCCATCTACGGGCAAGGAATGACGTTGGCCGCGCTGGAGGTTGCCACGCTGCGAGAGTGTCTGCGTGGCGGCGGCACCGATCTGCCCCGGCGATACTTCCGCGCCTCGGCGAAACCGATCGGCGTGGCCTGGCAGATGGTCGCGAGCTCCGACCTGACTTTCCCGGCAGTGGCAGGACGACGGTCGAGGTGGATGGGCGTTACCACGCGGCTGCTGGACTGGGCGTTGACCGCGTGCGAGTCCGATCTCGTTGTCGCCGTGCGCTTCTTCAAGGTCAACGGTCTCATCTACTCCCCGCTTCGCCTGCTCCACCCCGTGTTCGTCTACCGGGTGGCCGTCGTCAACTTGCGCCGCCGGCGAGGCGATGGGCAATTTCGGCGGCCGAAGTCGCCAACCGAGCCTACTAGGGCTTGATTGCCCGCCTCCTTTGCGGGCCGTTCCGGCCCGCATCGGCGCCCCGCCGATATGGAAGTCATTTTGTCAAGAGCGCAGGGCGCTTCGTTGACCAGATTAGGGGCAGGGGTGTCGGGCGGGTCATTGCCGACGCGGGTCAGTCTGATATGCGCGGTTTGGTTATCGCAGGAAGCCGTGCTCGGTGACGCGTTTGAGAAGTAAAGCCGCACATGTTGATCGAGGAACCTCGGGGCCGCGGTGTGGACCTGGTCGGTGTATCGAATTTACGTAAAGCAAATGGTCATCTGTCCGCGAGCGAACCGATAGCGCTGTACTGACCCTCTAGTGCCCTCGAACCAGATTGCCGTAACCACGCGCGGTAGGCCCGACCGGTCTCTACGATTGGGCGGACAAGTCGTCCGGTTGGAGGGGACCTGGCTTTGCGCGTCACCTTGCGATCCCCTTTCCGCGCCGTCCGTCGGACGGCGCCCGCCAAGGTGTGCCCCAAGCCGTGACTACTCCAGTACTCGACCTCGATGGCCGTGTGGTCGGCCGACGGCAGGAGTTCGCCGAACTTCGAGCCGCGGTGGAAGAAGCGGAACGCGCCGGCGGCGGATGCGCGCTGCTCAGCGGGACCCCGGCGGTAGCCAAGTCGACGCTCATGCAGGCCTTCGGGGTCGAAGTCTCCGGCCGCAACTGCGTGTTCGCCTACGGCAGGTATCAGGACGGCGCGGCGGCACCGTACTCGGCGCTGGGGGGCGCGCTTGGCTCGAT
>Ga0210405_10001218_pt1 | contig 30544 bp, 27 predicted proteins | sample IncBWH11MmetaG_FD_155492 | JGI IMG/M metagenome (GOLD analysis project Ga0210405, IMG submission 155492) | Forest soil microbial communities from Barre Woods Harvard Forest LTER site, Petersham, Massachusetts, United States - Inc-BW-H-11-M | ecosystem: Environmental > Terrestrial > Soil >...
GGTCTTGACAGCGATCGGGGCGGCCGATGGAAACCCTCCCCTGGCCAACGGAACCAGCGAGGCGAACCAGTTCAATCTGCTCAACAGCATGGCTTCGGTCAACATCAACAACGTCCAGATTTCGGTTGGGGTTCAAAGTGTATGGCTGGGCCCCGGAGAGTCGGGGCCGCTCTTGATGAGCGACAATGCGGCTCCGTTCCCGATGGTTAGAATTGACAATGTTATGCCGCATGAGATTCCGGGTTTGTCCCGTGTGCTAGGCCCGTTCCGTACAGAGTTCTTTATTGGGCAGCTTTCGGGACAACACTGGGAGCGATGTGTGGTACCGAGTTGCCAGTCTTATCCGGGCCATCCCGGTGTAGTCGGCCCGAACATCTCTCCCCAGCCTTTCATGCATGGAGAGAAAATCAGCTTTCAGCCCACTCCCAATTTCGAGTTCGGGATGGGAATCACCTCCATGTTTGGAGGACCGGGCTTGCCGGTTACGTTTGGCAATTTTTTTGATTCTTACTTTGTGCATACCGCGAACCTGGCGAAGAATCCCGGCAAGCGGGTCTCGGCCGCCGATTTTACCTATCGCATACCAGGCCTGAGGAATTGGTTAACGCTTTACATGGACTCCATGGTCTGGGACGAGGTTTCACCGATCGGTTCCAGCCGTGCTAACGTAAATCCCGGTATCTATATGCCCCGGATACCGAAAGTCCCGAAGATGGAATTCCGCGCGGAGGGAATAAACGAATCTCGAAACCATGTCCTGCGGGGTACTATTTATTACAATGGTGATCGCTATCGTTCCGGTTACACCAACGACGGCACTTTGATGGCGAGCTGGATAGGCCGTGAGGGCCGAGGCGCGCAAGGTTGGTTGACCTATTCGTTTTCTCCGCGCAATAAGCTGCAGTTAGGCTATCGCCTGCAGACCGTATCTCCTGCTTTCATCGGGGGGGGGCGGCTGGCTGACTATTCTGTGGCCAGTGAATTCATGATTAGGCACAACATTTCTTTGTCCGGGTTGCTTCAGGAGGAACAGTGGAGGTTCCCGGTGCTCTCGCCCACCGGACAATCGGATTTCACGGCATCACTCCAGCTGACGTTATATCCAAATTGGCGCTTAAAGAAATGAGAGATATGTCGCAGATGACTCCAACGCAGCGAGACGAAGACGTTACTGGACACCTGGAAGTGGGGGTCCCAGACGACGTCGTTACTCCGCGCGATAAGTCAATCGAACGTTGGCGCCTTCTCTGGGAAGAGCGCCGGTTTCTCGGGAAGGTTACAGGCATAGGAATCGTCCTGGGCCTTTTGTTGTCAATCTTGCTTCCAAACCACTATGCATCCACCGTACAACTAATGCCTCCGGAATCAGAAGGCTCGGCCATGGGGATGATGGCTGCGATGATGACAGGAGGGGGAACAGGAGGAGGAAAGTCAAAAGGTGGTGGTGGTGGTGGTGGTGGTGGTGGTGGTCTGGGAGCTATTGCGGGCGACCTCCTGGGCGTTAAGAACGTGGGTGCGGAGTACGTCGGTGTTCTGAAAAGCCACACCATCCAGGAGAGGTTGGTCGATCGATTCGACCTCCAGAAGGTGTACGGGGATAAGTACAAAGAGGACGCTTGCAAGGACCTATCGGACAACAGTGGGATTTCAGAGGATCGAAAAAGCGGGATCATCACGATTGAAATTACCGACAAGAACCGACAGCGTGCCGCCGCCATCAGCCAGGGCTACGTCGATGAATTGAACCGCCTGATGCAAGAGATCGACAACTCGGCGGCCCGTCGCCAGCGCATCTTTCTTGAAGGGCGTCTGCAGGCCGTCAAGCAACAATTGGACAATGCCTCCTTGGCATTTAGCCAATTCGCCAGTAAGAACACGGCGATTGACATCGAGGAGCAAGGTAAAGCGATGGTGGAAGCGGCCGCTACTGTTCAGGGGCAGTTGATTGGCATGGAATCGGATTTGAAGGGGTTGGAGCAGGTTTATACAGACAACAACCCGCGTGTGCAGTCCAGCAAGAGTAGCATCGCAGAGTTACGCGCCCAACTGCAGAAGCTCGGAGGTGGCGAACCTGGGAAGTCAGTTCAAAACGGGGAATTCTATCCTTCGATCCGCCAACTCCCCGTCCTCGGGGTGGCCTACTATGATCTTTATCGCAACGTCAAGGTTCAAGAAGCGGTTTACGAAACTTTGACAGCACAGTACGAAATGGAAAGGGTCGAGGAGGTCAAGGATACCCCGAGTGTAAAAATTCTGGATCCGGCCAATCTGCCGGAAAAAAAATCCTTCCCTCCGCGTTCGCTGGTTACCGCACTGTTCACGTTGGTTACCCTGGCGGGCGGTGTGTGCTGGGTGTTCTTGGAAAGGCAGTGGCAGCGTACCGACTCGAACGATCCCAGAAAGGTGCTGGCACTGGAGGTATTTCAATCCGTCAACGCCAAGATGCCATGGAGTACCCCGAATGGCTCGCGGCTGCACGCGATGACGCATAAGGCTTGGATTCGACTAGCCCGGCGCTCGTCTCAGGAGAGTACAAACGGTAATGCTGATGAGGCGCATGAGTCCTCAGAATGATTCAACGTAGCTCCGGGCCGAATTCACCCATATTGCAGTCGTTTTCCTGGACCAGACTGAATCAGATCATTTTTAGTATTGCGGACCAGGCGTTTTCGGTCGGAGGGATGTTCGTTGCCAACGTTGCGCTTGCGCGCACGGTCAGCAAGGAAGAATATGGGATGTTTGCACTGGTGTATTCCGGGTTCACCTTCTTGAATGGGTTGCACAACGCCGCAATCCTGGAAACTTATACCGTCTACGGTGCCGGCCGATATCGGAATCATGGTCCCGAATATCGCTGGCTGCTGTGGCGCAACAATGCTGTGCTCGGAGCCGCACTCACTGTGTTGCTGCTTCTGATTTGGCGCGTGCTTTCATGGATCGCACCGACTTTACCATCCCGGTCACTGTTGGGTTTTGCGTTGAGCAGCGGTGTTCTTCTGACCGCAGCTCTCGTCCGTCGGATGCTGTACGTGCAAAGAAAGCCGCGGACTGCGGCAAAGTTGTCACTCATCTTTTTCCTGACGCTCTTGATTCTGTTAGGGCTCACGATGAGAGCCGGCCTCCTGAACGGCTTGTCGGTATTTCTGATTTGTGCCGTCGGTTGGATCGCTGGAGGAGTGTCTATCTTCCGCGAGCTGCCTCGAAAAATGTCGATGGAAGCTTTCACCGATGCACAGCCGAACCATCGCTCAGAGCATTGGCAGTACGCCCGTTGGATTCTGGCAACTGCATTTGTCTTTCAACTTACAAACCAGGGATACTATTGGGTAGTCGCGGCGTTTCTCTCCCTGAAAGAGGTCGCGGAACTGCGAGCAATCTATATGTTGGTATCGCCGGTCGACCAAATCTTGACTGCCATTACTTTTTTGGTTTTACCGATGCTGGCCCACCGCTATGCTTCGAGACAAGTAAGGGAGTTTTTCTCCCTTTGGAAAATGTACCTGCTGGGTTTCGTCTTGGTCAGTGGGGGCTTCGTTCTATTAGCAGTGTTCTTCGGGAACACCGTGGTGCATCGCGTTTATGGCGGTAAGTTCGACGACGTTGCCACGTTGTTGGGTGCCCTGACTATGGTCCCTCTCTTGATGGCAATCGGCAACACCATGAACGCCGCCATGAAGTCGGGGGAAAAACCCAATATGGTTCTATATGCATATCTGGCCAGCGGTGCTGCCACGTTCGCCGCGGGGATCCCACTGGTGATTCATTTTGGAGTGCGAGGCGCCGTGTACGGCATGCTGGTGTCGGCGGGTGTTTACACCGCCACCTTAGGGATCGGATTTCTCTCTTTCCGTGCTCAGATGAATGTGGCGTGCGGACCGACTGTAGACAGAATGAAAACCGTGTCTGACTGGTTTGGCCCAGTTGGCACAGTTCCGCCGGAAAATATCACGTTTGTCGGCAGCGAAAATGAGTGAAACAAGAAACACTGGCAGGCAACGCGTTCTGCTTGTTTGCGGCATGGCCGCGTACGTCGGATGCTTCCAGTGGATGTATATCCATTATCTGGATCCTACTTGGGCTTACTTCGGGTTTGACTACTTTTCGCCCTCTACGAAATACGTGGTGTTGGCCTGGGTGTTGAGTTTGTTGCCCAGTGTCTGGATGCCAATCCGCCTGACCCGGCCGTCGCACCTGGCTTATTGGGTGCTCTATATCACCGTCATTATCCCCTCGATGTTTGTTCCTCTGTTTGCGGGAATCAACCCGCCAACCGAGGTTAGCGTGCTCATGATTGTATTCTTCACGGCGTTTGCATTAGTTGGGGTAAGCTACCTGCTTCCTTTGCTCCCACTTCGCCCTGTGAGAATCTCCCGAAACGTGTTTTGGGTGCTCTTTGGGTGCATGGCAACTGGGTTGGTTATCTGGGTGTTGGCTGTTCTCCACAAACACCTTCACATCGTGTCGTTCGCGGATATTTATGACCAGCGTAACACGGCTAGAGATGTGAGTGAAGGCACTGCGGTTAGCTATGCTCTCATGGGGTTAACCGGTGCGATCAATCCATTTCTTATGGGCTTCGGGTTGTATTACCGTCGCTACTGGCTGTTGCTGACCGGGATTTTCGGTCAGCTTCTGGTTTATAGTGCCCTTGGTACGAAAGGCTCGATCCTCTCCATAGTATTCATTCCCGGTGTCTACGCTGTACTAAGGGTGGGCCGCGCCCCTTTCGGCCTAAAAGTGACTTTCGGATTACTTGCGGTATTGGTTGGATTATGCCTTTCTCTGGTCTATGTCGGGTACGATCCTAGTCCAATCCATTTCGCTATGCTCTTTGTGATATTAATGCGAACCCTTCCGATGGGTGGACTCGTGACTGCCTGGTATTACAATTTTTTTCAACAAAACCCTTTTACCTACTACTCCCACGTCACCGGAGTGAATTGGTTTGTGCACTATCCTTACGCAAACTTCATCGGTCTCGAAATAGGATCTTTCTACCAGAATGGTTCTGACCTTGATGCAACAGCTCACTTCTGGGCCACGGACGGTTTGGAAGCGATGGGCCTGTCCGGAGTACTGTTGATCTCTGTCTTTTGTGGGCTGATATTTTGGGTCCTTGATTCGGCGGCAAGACGCCACGATCCCCGGCTGTCCGCGTTGATTGCTACTTACGCCGCGTACAACTTCGCCAATATTTCTATCTTTACGACTTTGTTTTCGGGGGGACTGACCCTTCTGATTTTGTTTCTTTACCTCCTACCGCCGCAGCCAGGCATGGACTTTGCTCCGTCGTGTTCGAAGACGGGAGTGCCTGCCGCTGCACCGTGCACTGCCCCTTCGTACGGGACGGGATAGCCGTGTCTGGAACTAACCGCAATCCGACCAAAAATGGTTTGCGCCATTCCTACCAGCACATCCGGCGAATGGTTCGCGTGCTCCGCGGGGTGGAGCTTTGGTGGACTGTGCAGCAGAGGTGCACCAGGATTTCCTTGGGGAACGAAGGTGCGTCCTGGTGTCTGTGCCCCGAAGGGTTGTCAAAGAACAGCGTGGTCTACTGCCTGGGTGTCGGCGAAGAGATCTCGTTCGATTTGGAACTGATAAGGCAGTTCGGGATTCAGGTACACGCGTTCGATCCGACGCCGCGCTCAATTCAATGGGTGCAATCACAAACCCTTCCGGACCAGTTTGTGTTTCATGGGTATGGCGTGGCGGACTTCGATGGCACTTGCAGCTTTCTCCCTCCCAAGGATCCTAATCATGTCTCGCACACGATGATGCCGCGAGACAGTCCCTGGCCGGCGATTGAAGCGCCGGTTTACCGCCTGTCTACGATCATGAAGATGCTAGGACACAGCGAAATCGATCTTCTGAAGATGGATATCGAAGGGGCAGAATACGAGGTCCTGGCGGACTTGCTGGCTGGCAAAATCAGGCCTCAACAAATCCTGGTCGAGTTTCACCACCGCTGGCCGGAGATAGGACTTGAAAGCACACGCGAAGCGATTCGAGGCCTTAACCAAGTCGGCTATCGGATATTCAATATCTCGCCCAGTGGCGAAGAGTACAGTTTCAGAAACAACCGCAACGATTCCTGATTGCGGCATGGGAGGCAGCCAGCGAATGGGAACCGTAACTCCAGAACGGATTGAGCTAAGTGAGTCTCGAGACTGGCGGACAACCATGATGTGGATGATCAATGTCAATCGCCGCCTGTATTACCGTTTGCGGCAGCGCTTTCCCCATGTGAAGTGCAATGTGGCTGCCGCTTACCCATCTGTCGTCGGAACGTTCGCAAGAGGCGGCGGCGTAATTGTCGATGTGGGTGGAGGAGCTAGGTGTGCGTTCGCGAACGAGTGTTTGGGGTCTGATATTATTGCGGTGGACATCTCCGCCTCGGAATTGGAAAAGAACCTTGATGTTTCCGACCGAAAAGTTGCGGACGTTACGCAGGAGATTCCAGTACCGGACAATTCTTCCGACATCGTCTCATCAAGATACGTGCTCGAGCATTTGAGAGGTGTGGATCGCTTTGTCAGCGAGGCTTACCGGGTCTTGAAACCGGGCGGAGTCTTCATTACTCTTTTTCCCAACAAGTACGCTCCCTTTAGCCTGATCAACCGGCTCCTTCCAGTATCGGTCGCTCGCCGGGTTGCGTATGCCCTGAAAGAACAGGCCGCAGAGTTCGGGATTTTCCCAGCTTATTATGAGCATTGTTCGCCGCGTGCTTTTCGCCGGGTGCTTGAATCGGAGGGCTTTACTTCGGTGGATGTGAAAGTCGCGTATTCACAGTCGAGTTATTTCAACTTTTTTTTGCCGCTGGCGCTGGCCATTCTCATCTACGAATGGACAATTAGTCGCCTGGGTTTAGAAGGCCTTTCTGCACACGTTCTTGTCTGCGCGCGTAAACCGACGGCAAACTAGTCCGGCGTTGTGAATTGCAGCCCTGAATTCTATACCCATCTTCGCAAATCCTAATCTCATAGGGCATTCGGCATCATCATCGCGACACAGACTGGAGGAGGAACAATGAGACTGTCTTCCATGGTGACTCTGCTTGTGAAATTGATCATGATCGCGGTAGTTCTTGCCGAGACGGGAAGTACGGTGGCGTATGCGGTGACTCCCCAGGATTTCGGTGGCAAGGGAGACGTGGTTACATTGCGAGACGGTGCAATCGGGGTCGGCGCTGCTTCCTTTAGCTCTCGTTCCGCGGCTTTTGTCGCAACCGACGTAGGCAAGGCCATTGTCGTCACCGGCGCGGGAATAGGCGGCGGCGCCTTAGTGACCAAGATTCAGGCCTTTACGTCTCCGAATCAAGTCACGTTGGCAGCCAACGCAAGCACAACCGCAACGGATACGCTCACCTACTATGGAACGGACGACACAGCCGCGATCCGCTCCTGCGTATATAAGGGCACAACCAAAGGAGGAGTGTGCAACATCAGCGACGGGGTAACATTTATGGTGAGCAATACGGCAAGCACGATAGCCCCGTTCGGTGCGGGAAATAATCCGATCCAGAAAGGTACGATCAATGGGCACGGCAGGATCATCTTTGCCCCGCAGGGAAGCTTAGTAAGTAACGACCGACTATTTTACATTTCATCCCAGGAAACATATCCCATGCGGATCGTCGGGACGATCGCCAAAGGAGCAACTTCTTTCTCTGCCCAAGACTCCTCCGACGCGGCCAAACTCTCGCCAGGTGACTGGGTGATTGTCACCGAGAGGGACTCCATAGTTAGGGATCATGTGTACGCGGATTGGATGGAAGTTTCGAGTGTTAGCGGAAGCGTGGTCCATACGGCGAAGCCGTTTCGCATAGCCTTTCCAAACGCGCGCCCCTGGGCCGGTCCGCCAAGCTACTGGGGCTTAAGCTTCCGTAAGGTCGGCCCGGCAACCTCGAACATTGAGGTTCACGACATCACAATTATCATCCCGAAGATCAAAGATACTCATGTGATCGTCGGAATCGCAACCCGCGATACACGGGGAACGTTAATTAACCACATCACCTGTCAAGATGCTTCGGGAAATTGTTTTGCCGGGTATATGGACCAAAGTCTGACCATCCAAAACAGCAATTTCAATGAAGCGGTTTACTCCGAAATTGCCGCTACTGTTGATGCTGTCATCTCTGGCAACCACATCAACGAAAACACAAGCGCTCTGCTCCTCCCGGGGCCTCCGACCAGCGGCGGGTTGGAGGTGGATTTTGGCACAGGCTTCAGCAGCGTGACGGACAATATTATCGGTGCTAGTAAGCAAGTGTGTATTAACGTCTCTCCTGGTGTGCATGACACCCTCGTCAAAGGAAACACCTGTGGAGTGGTGACCTTTGGCAGTGGCGCAAGTTGCATCTTTTCCAGAGGTGGTTATCGTTTGACGATCATTGAGAATACTTGTATGGGAGGGACGACCACGGCAGCCAGAGGCATCGATGTCGCCGATGCCCCCAATCTCGCTGCGCCCATGTACAGCGAGGGCAACCGAATTCTCAACAATAAAGTGCAGGGCTACGCCACACCCTACGCTTGCGAGGGCCGGCTGCGGACGGATACGTGTGACCATCGCTAATGCTCCTGTCAGATGGACAATCGAGCTCCAAATTGCGGATTGTAGGCCCTGAATGCGATTAGTTTTGTTGGCCCCAGCGTTTTGCAGGAACATGGGGTATCTAGAGAACATGTTGCCCCGATATCTTGCCCGCGCAGGAATCGAAACCCATGTAGTGGCCATGGACCTCCCACCCTACTACTGGATGCCGGAGTCTCAAGAGACGTACGGAGACTTCTTGGGGCAGAACCAGGCTGGCACGGTTGAAGATCTGGACGGCTATACCCTGCACATCCTCGGCCATAAAAAGATCGCGGGCTACATGCGGATGGTGGGTTTGCGAGAGAGGTTATCATCGATCCGTCCTGATGTCGTGCAATGCTCCGCTGTCATCGGGTGGATTCCATTGGATGCGGCGCTGTACAAGTGTTATCTCGGCTACCGGTTATTTTCTGGCAATCATTACCATGCATCTGTCTTCCCCCTGGCCAATAAAGCTGTGCCTTGGTGGAACGCCGAGCGTCTACGCTGCGCCATCACCAGAACTCTGCCCGGATGGGCGGTCAGCCTGTTAACCGAAAAGTGCTATGCGATCGCGCCGGACTGCGCCGACTTAGCCGTGCGGTTCTTTGGCATTCCTCGAAAAAAAATAGAAGTTTGTTCCCTAGGCGTGGATACTGAGCTGTTCAGGCCCGCCACCACCGACAAAGATCAAGAGGCAAGACTTGAGTTGCGTGCACGGCTGGGTTTTGGTGAATCCGACATTGTCTGCATCTATACAGGGCGGCTGGGAGAGGACAAGAATCCGCTGCTATTGGCACAATCCATAGCTGATCTGGTTAGCCAGGGCGAGCCTTTCCGGGGCCTTTTTGTTGGAAAGGGCACACAAGGTCAGGCTATCCAATCGTGTGCTGGGTGTAAGACTCATCCTTTTGTGCCGGTTGCCGAGTTGGGTGACTTCTTTCGCGCTGCCGATGTTGGAGTGTGGCCTACACAGGAATCCCTCTCTATGCTGGATGCTGCTGCTTGTGGTCTTCCGATTGTTGCGAACGACACTATGACGGCAAGAGAGCGCGTTGAGGGGAACGGTTGTTTTTATCGGCTAAATGATCGAAAGGACTTGATTCGAGTTTTGCTTCAGCTCCGCGACCGGCACACAAGGCGGCAGCTGGGTTGCTCCGGTGCACAAAAAATGGAACAGGAGTTCAGTTGGGAGTCAATAGCCAAGCGACGGATACAGGATTATGAGGTCGCGCTCGGCGTGGGACACTCATCGAGAAAGAATGCTGTATCGAGAGAATTCTTCGAAGGTGTTGATCCCCAACTCGAGAAGAGGGTCGAGCCGTGATAGATTTCTCGGCGCTGCCCAACACGAACTTGTTAGGAAGGCTTTCCCGCTATCCGCTCAGGATCTTGCCGGGAACCATGACGGTCCCAATCCTGCAAGGTCCGCTGAGAGGGAAGAAGTGGATCGTTGGGTCCCAACGCCACGCGTTCTGGCTGGGCAGCTATGAAGCCCACATGCAAAAGCTGATCGCATGCGAGGTGAAGAAAGATGCGGTATTCTACGATGTGGGTGCTAACGTTGGGTTTTATTCTCTGCTCGCATCTACTCTCGTTGGTCCGGGAAAGGTATTTGCCTTCGAACCGCTACCAGCTAATGTTGTCCATCTTTACAAGCATCTTGCCCTGAACGCCGCTAAGAACGTTGAGGTGTTCGAGTTGGCAATTTGTGATCGTGTTGGCGACGCTTTCTTCGAACAGGAAGGAACGGGGGCGATGGGCCGTCTTCAAGACAAAGGGAATCTCCGCGTGGGCATTACCACTCTGGACTCACTGCTTCAGGAGCGAAAGTTGCCTCCCCCCGACTACATTAAGATGGACATCGAAGGAGCAGAGACTAAGGCACTCATCGGGGCAACCTTGTGCTTTCAGAGATACAAGCCAGTCTTATTCTTAGCCACCCATGGCAGGGAAATTTACAAAGAGTGCTGCGATCTTCTTCGTTCATGGAACTATGAACTGAGCGTCGTTGGACAAGCGTCGCAGGACAGAGCAGAGGTTTTGTGCAGGCCATCGAAATGCTAACAGTAAGATTGGCGAAGAGCTCGACCCCGCACGCTTATGCGCCAGCCAATTTCGACCCTGGAGTTGCTCATGGAGAGTAACCGAGACGTGCTTTGGGAGGGTGCGACGGCACTTCGCGGCGGCGACGGCCCCCAGCGCAGCAGTTCAGGGGGCGACGTCCTGGTGGAAACGTGCCTGCTCGCAAGATCTGATCTCGCCCATTATCTTTCCGGTGAAGCGCTTATTGGAGACGATTTCAAGGCCGAAGAGATTGCCCAATGGTTCGCTGACGAAAAAGAGGCGTGCTTCGAGATTCGCGGTGGCATGGATGAATACCCCTATCACGCCAGAAACTGGTTCTACGGGTACAGGAAACTACCGCGCGGGAAGTTCAGGAATGTGCTTTGCTTCGGCGGGGGAACCGGGGTTGAGCTTCTCCCGATTGCCGATCGTTTGGGGGAGGTTACGATTCTTGAACCGTCCAGCAATTTCAGAGCTGTCATCGAGGCCAGTTACGCGACTCCGAATGTCGATGGCTCGATGTCGTTTCCGGATGATACTTTTGATCTCGTCACATGCATTGGTGTACTTCACCACATCCCAAACGTTTCAACAGTAATAAAGGAGTTGCACCGCTGCACCAGCCGAGGCGGAATCGCCTTAATAACGGAACCGATCACCTCGATGGGCGATTGGATGCTTCCGCGAGTCGGCTTGTCGAAGCACGAAAGAGGAATTCCTCCGCAGCTTTTCCGCTCGTTTATCGAGAACGCAGGGTTCGAGATTGTCTCGGAGAGCAAGTGTGGTTTTGCGCCAATTAATTATATTGCAAGGAAACTGGACCTCAGGCCCTACAATTCATCGCTCCTGGTGCGACTTGATCAAGTGTTAAGCGCGCTCCCGTTCTTGTCCACCAAGTATCATGCGACGACAGTCCTCGAGAAACTTCGTGCGACCTCGGTCTTCTATGTTCTCAGGAAGTGACCCACGGGAGTGACATTCGGCGACGATAATCCGCACGACGGAATATTGCTGGGACGGGTCGGAGGATGTTTAGTCACTTCATTGCCGCGCCAGAACTACTCTCTGGCGGTTGCTGCCGTTCTTGAATCACCCTTTCAAAAGCGACGAGTTCGAAGAAACCGCCTGGATTAGTCTTCGCCTGAAACTTAACTTCAAGAAGGACAGCAGCCATATGTCTTCTGCAAACGTAAATTTACAATCGGAAATTCCGGGTACTGTCGCGGTCAGTGCGAAACTCAAGGAAAACTACGACGCGTACTATGACGGAGAGTCCAGTTGGCGGACGCTAGGAGCTATCGGCAAAGTCAAGAATATTGTCGATCTTTGCTCTTCCATTCCTCATGGCAGAATTCTTGATATCGGCTCTGGTGAAGGGGCGCTTCTGCAGCGTCTTTCTGATGGGAATTTCGGAGAAGAACTATGTTCACTTGAAATCTCCCAAAGTGCCGTTACCGCAATACTTCAAAGGAATATTTCGCGCGTGCATAAATGCCAGCTCTTCGACGGATATGCCATTCCTTACAAGTCTCGCCAGTTTGATCTCGCGATTCTGAGCCATGTCGTCGAGCATACAGAGTATCCTCGGAAGTTGTTGTATGAGGCTGCGCGAGTGGCCGATTACGTTTTCGTCGAGGTGCCGCTCGAAGACACCATGATGCTGAAGCCGGATTTTGTTTCCGACTCGGTGGGGCACATCAACTTTTACTCCAGGAAGACCATCAGGCGGCTGGTTCAAACCTGCGACTTGCGAGTTCTGTCTCAAGTCGTGAGTAACCCATCGCGGGCGATGTATGAGTACCAATTTGGCCGCAAAGGCACTCTGAAATATGTGTTAAAGGAATGCCTTCTTCGGACAGCCGAGCCGTTGGCCTGCGAGCTCTTTACTTATCATTGCTCGCTGCTTTGCGCCAGGGCTTCTGAGTAACATAGACTCCTCGACTTTTAAGGCAATGCCTCATAACGGTCCACTAACGTCCTTCCTGAAGAAGAAGGTAAGACCCTTCCTGTTGAAGGCGAACCTCGGGCGAGTTGTGCTGATACCGGTTCGATTGGGTATGGCCCTCGGCTACTACACTCCTCAACTGAAGCGTACGGTAACATGGGCGGTTTCATCGCGCGAGGCCACAAATTTCACGTTCGAGATAACTCAAGAGAATTGCGAGTACTTGGCGCACACTATCTCCGCCATCACTGGCGTGTCGTTTTCCTCCGCCATGGGCTATATCAACGAGCTTCAAGGGGACGACGCGCTGAAGCGGCACGTTATTGAGGAGACCCGCAAGAGCCGTATGCGATATTGCGCGGACGAACGATGCGCGTTTGGAAGGCGGCTGGGGTGGTACGCTTTCGTGCGCATATTAAAGCCGCATGTGGTCGTCGAAACAGGAGTGGATAAAGGCCTGGGAGCTGTGACCCTGTGCGCCGCTCTGATGCGCAACGCGGCGGAGGGTTTTCCGGGTCGATATTTCGGTACAGATAAGGACCCGGACGCAGGCTTTCTGCTCACCCAGCCGTATAGTAGCGTCGGTGAGATTCTCTACGGTGACTCGATCCAGTCGCTGCGATCCATTCCCGAGATCGATGTTTTTATCAATGACAGCGATCATTCTGCAGAATACGAGCGGCGCGAGTATGAGCTTGTCGCGCCCAAGCTAGGTTCTAACGGGCTCATTCTCGGCGACAATTCCCATTGCACTGATGTCCTGGCGAGATTCTCTGCGGAGCGGGGGCGGCAATTCATTTTTTTTCGTGAGCAGCCGAAAGACCATTGGTATCCCGGCGCTGGAATCGGTATTTCGTTTACGAGGAACATGCTCGGTGCGCCGAATCACGTGGCCGCAATAGGCGCCCCAGCAGCTGTCTGACAGGACATAAGCTCGTTTACCCGATCGCATTCTGAAGGTTTAAGACAGATACCGTCAGCGCTCTAGAGGATGCCCGTTGCAGATCGGGCGGAAATTCTGGCCTGTCCATCGAAACGTCGGTAAACAACGTTGCCACCGGGTCTCACCCTGATCTGCAGGGCAGCAAGCGGCTGTCGCAACGCGAGTCCGGCGTCTGCATGCTCGGAGCCTTTCCTCCGCCGGTGCATGGCATGGCGATGGTTAATGCGGGGATGTATGAGCATCTCTGTAGGCGTGGAACCTTGCCACTCGTGTTGGACTTGGCTCCTGCGTCGTTAAGAAGGGACTGGCTTAGCCGGTTAGGCCGCGTTGGCAAGGTTGCAGCAGCGCTCATACGATACTTGTGGGAACCTTTCTGCGAACACGGAAGCACTCTGTACGTTGGACTCTCGGGTGGGTGGGGTCAGTTGTATGAGGCACTATTTGTGGCTATCGCCCGCTTAAAGGGTGCCCGTATCTTCCTTCATCATCATAGCTTCGCATATTTGGACGGGAGAAAACTTCCGACACGTTTGCTGGTGCGGTTGGCAGGTCCATCTGCTACACATATTGTGATATGTGAAACACAGGGCCGGAAACTCAGACAATGCTATCCGAGAGCCTCGCGAACAAAAGTGGTGTCAAACGCAGCGATCATGGATCGCACCGGAGAGACAAAACATCGGACGCGCACCTCCGTCCAGAGCATTGGATTTCTCGGGAATATCTCCCGCGAAAAAGGAATCATGGAAGTTCTTGCGATTGCTGAGCGACTCAAGAGTCAGGGCGCTGATTTTGACGTATATATTGCCGGTCCCTTCGAAAGTGCTACGGTCGAAAACGCAGTCCAGGAAACAGTAGCTCGTCTTCCCACGGTAAAGTATGTAGGCCCACGCTACGGATCGGAGAAGGAGTCTTTTTGGGATCTCATCGACATACTGCTGTTCCCGTCGCAGTATTCGAACGAGACCGCGCCTTTGGTAGTCCATGAGGCAATGGCGCACGGTATACCGGTAATCGCTTGGGCTCGGGGATGTCTGTCCGACATGGTGACAGTAGATTCGGGTGTACTCGTCCCGCCCGACCAGGATTTTGTTGCTGTTGCTGTGGAGCACTTACTGGAGTGGCAGCGGGATCCCGCAGTCCTTGCTGCAATGTCGAGTGCTTCCGCGAAGGACTTTAGCGAGCAGCATGACAAGTCGAGGGACAATCTTGTAGCTCTTCTGGATGAATTGACCTCTGGGACCAAGCTGGCTCTGACTTGGCCGAAAAACGGGATAAATTCGCACTGATATGCAACACCGAACCCACGGAACATTAGCGGTTGCGACGTCGCTAACGGCTCAAGTCGACGAACGAGGCTGCATTGTCTGCGGCGGCGAAACCAACGATGTGTTGCCCCAAGTTATGGACACCCGCTTCGGCGTTCCGGGAGAATATGGCATCTGCCGGTGTTCGGCATGCGGATTAGAACAAACCCTGCCGCGTCCCAATCCGGACGATCTGAAGCAGCTCTATGAAACCTATTATAACTTTGGAGGAGAACGGGGGACTACTTACACCCGCCTGCGCGAATGGTTTTTTGCGTCGTGGCTTTATAGTATTTGGCTCACCTTGGACGGAGACGGATCTTTTCATACTCGAAGAGGCGAGGGCCGGTTGCTCGACATCGGATGCAATGAAGGTCGTGGACTGAAGATCCACAGGCATAACGGCTTCTCAGCAGAAGGACTGGAACTGAATCCCAGAGCAGCTGCGGTTGCAAAATCCGAAGGATTTACGGTGCATGAAACGCTGCTGGAAGACTTTCACCCGGCGTCTTCCTATGATGTAGTGGTGCTTTCCAACGTACTGGAGCACTCTCTTGATCCCAAACGCATGTTATTCGATATAGCCCGCATCCTGAAGCCAGAGGGTCAGGTTTGGATTGCTTGCCCCAACAGCGAGAGTTGGCTGCGGAGGCTCTTCGGTCGTGCCTGGATCAACTGGCACGTGCCCTTTCACATTGTTCACTTCTCCCGGACGACGTTGCGAGGGCTGCTAGCCGAGACCGGGTTCACCGACGTTGAACTTCGCCAGATCACGCCAGCTCTGTGGGTAGCGTCGTCCATCATCACAGGGATGTTTGCCCGTAAGGGCAGACCAACCAAGCAACTCAGGAATCCTTTTCTGATTTTCTCGCTTATCGGTTTTGCTAGGGCGATACTGTTTCCGCTGCTCTACGTTGGGAACCGCCTAGCTCGGGGAGATTGCCTCGTAGCAGTCGCGAAGCTTCCCATGGTCTCTCGAGTGTGAGTTGGAAGCGGAATAGGGGATGTCGATCGACGTATGAAGAAGGCTTTAATTACCGGCGTTACCGGACAAGACGGCTCCTATCTGGCTGAGTTTCTACTCGGCAAGGGCTACGAAGTGCACGGGATTAAGCGGCGCACCTCACTGCTCAATACCGAAAGGGTGGACCATCTCTACCAGGATCCCCACGAGTCCACTCGCCGATTCTTGCTGCACTACGGGGACATGACGGATTCCAACAGTCTCATTCAGGTGCTGCAGAGGGTACAACCCGACGAGGTCTACAACCTGGCTGCGCAGAGCCACGTGGCGGTCTCGTTCGAACAGCCGGAATTCACCGCCAACACGGATGCCTTGGGTACACTTCGCCTGCTGGAGGGTATCCGCATTCTGGGCATGCAAAAGCAGGTGCGTTTCTACCAGGCGTCCAGTTCCGAACTCTATGGTCTCGTTCACCAGAGTCCGCAGAACGAAGATACTCCATTCCATCCGCGTTCCCCCTACGCGGTGGCCAAGCTCTACGCTTTTTGGATTACCGTGAACTACCGTGAGGCTTACGGCATGCACGCCAGCAATGGCATTCTCTTCAATCACGAGTCACCGCTGCGGGGGGAGACATTCGTAACCCGCAAGATCACCCGTGATCTGGCCCGCGTGAAGGTTGGCCTCCAAGATTGCCTCTACCTAGGCAACCTCGATGCCAAGAGAGACTGGGGGCATGCAAGAGATTACGTAGAGATGCAGTGGCTAATGCTGCAGCAAGACGAGGCCGAGGATTTTGTGATTGCCACTGGAGAACAACATTCGGTGCGCGAATTCGTAATTGCTGCTGCCGCCGAGTTGGGGGTTTCGCTTTCCTGGAAGGGGTCAGGAGTCGCCGAAAAAGGCTACGACGCCCGGGGAAATTGTATTGTGCAAGTAGATCCCCGCTATTTTCGCCCATCAGAGGTCGATTCGTTGATGGGAGATGCAACCAAGGCCAGAATCAAACTGGGCTGGCAGCCTCGTGTTAATTTCCAGCAACTGGTTCGGGAAATGGTGGCCTCGGATCTGCAAGGCGCCCAGCGCGATCAACTGGTTAAGGCCTCGGGTTACAAAGTGTACGAGTACCGCGATTGAAACATGCGCACATCTGACGCCGTTTATGTGGCCGGTCATACCGGCCTGCTCGGGTCCGCGTTGGTCCGCCGTTTGCGGGCAATGGGGTACAACAATCTGGTGCTCGCAACCCACCGCGACCTGGATCTCACTGATGCGGTGGCCGTGCAAAAATTCTTTGCCCGAGAACGCCCGCAATACGTATTCCTGGCGGCAGCCAAGGTCGGAGGCATTCTCGCAAACAGCTCCTTCCCGGCGAATTTCATATTCGAGAACCTTCGTATCCAGACCAACATCATTCACGAAGCTTACCGAAGTGGGGTGGAACGATTGTTGTTTGCGGGTTCCAGCTGCATCTACCCGAAACTTGCCCCCCAGCCATTGTGCGAGGATTCTCTGCTGACCGCGCCTTTGGAGCCTACGAATCGTCCCTATGCAGTGGCCAAGATTGCCGGCATCGAGATGTGCTGGGCGTTTAACCGGCAGTACAAGACTCAGTTTCTGGCCGCGATGCTCACGAACCTTTACGGCCCTGGGGACAACTACCATCCCAGCAATTCTCATCTTATCCCGGCCCTCATCCGCAAGATGCATGAAGCCAAGGTGAGCGGTACGGAGCAAGCCGTGGTCTGGGGTACGGGAACCCCCCGCCGGGAATTTCTTTACAGCGACGATGCAGCCGATGCCTGCATTTTCCTCCTCAAGTTGTCCGAGGAGCGGTATGCCGAGCTGGTGGGCGATGTCGAACGCCCGCCCTTAGTAAATGTTGGCTGGGGCAAGGACATGACAATTCGAGAACTTGCGGAACTCATTGCCGAAGTGGTTGGGCTGGATCAGGTTTTGACGTTTGATCCTACAAAGCCCGACGGAACGCCACGCAAGCTGATGAACACGAGCCGCTTGAACTCGCTGGGATGGCAACCACGAATTGGTTTGCGCGAAGGCCTGCTGGAGGCCTATAAGGATTTCTGCTCCCATATCGCCGAAAGGCGTTCCACCCTGGAAGTTGGGACGTAGGAAGTTTGACCGTGCGTATCCTTATTCATGGCCTCAATTTCGCGCCGGAACTGGTTGGAGTTGGCAAGTTCACTGGCGAAATGGCGGAATGGTTGGCTGAGCGTGGCCATGAGGTGCGAGCCGTAACCGCGCCACCGTTCAATCCAGCATCGAGAGTAGCTCCCGGTTACTCGTCCTGGCTCTATCGCCGAGAGGATCGAGCTTATCGAGGTGCTTCTAATGTTTCCGAACAGGGCAGCATCGAGAGCTGCAGTCAAGTCGCTGCCGCTTCTCATAGGTCGGATGGGTCTGAGACTTCGGCGGCGCCGGCTGGTCTGCTGGTCTCCGAGGCGCGGTCCAAGAATGAAGCGACGGAAGTGGGCTGTCTCTCCGTCTTCCGCTGTCCGGTGTGGGTTCCGCGAACTCCTTCGGCTGGAAAGCGTGCCTTACACTTGGCGAGCTTTGCGTTTAGCAGTTTCTGGAGCATGCTGCGGCAGGTTTCTTGGCGGCCCGAGGTAGTGCTAGTGATCGAACCGACACTGTTATGTGCGCCTAACGCTTGGCTCACAGCCCGCCTGTCGGGGGCGAAAAGCTGGTTCCATGTTCAGGATTTGGAGGCTGACGCTGCCTTTGAACTGGGACTCTTGAGTTCCCCGAACCTGCGGCGGTTCGTCTTGGCGGCGGAACAAAAGTGCATGCGGGGGTTTGACCGGGTTTCGACCATCTCGGAGAAGATGGGTTTGCGTTTGGCGGAAAAGGGGGTCGAATCGTCCAAGTACGTGCTGTTTCCAAATTGGGTGGACACGGAAGCCATTTTCCCGTTGCAGGATCCTAGTCCGCTGCGAAGCGAGTTGCACATTCCTCTTGACACGATCGTGTCCCTATACTCAGGAACGATGGCACAGAAGCAAGGACTAGACGTGCTGGCGGATGCTGTCCGCAAGTTGGGGTCGCGACCTGAACTGCACTTCGTATTTTGCGGCGATGGGCCAGCCAAGCCGATTCTCGCAACTTTGGCGGCGCAAATGAAGAATGTTCATCTCCTGCCTCTCCAACCTTTCGAGGGTTTGAACGATTTGCTCAATCTTGCCGACATCCACTTGCTGCCGCAACGAGCGGATGCCGCTGACTTGGTAATGCCCTCCAAGTTGACGGGCATGCTTGCCAGCGGTCGTCCGGTGGTCGTCAGTGCGGCGAGTGATACGCAACTCTTCCGGGTTGTGGATGGCCGCGGCATAGTGGTGCCTCCGGGGGATGCTTCCGCCTTTGCGTGGGCCATTGACCAGCTCGCGGGCCATCCCGCTCTCCGCGAAAGGCTGGGACGGAATGCACGTACCTATGCCGTGTCGGATCTGGAGCGGAATATAGTATTGCGAGGCTTCGAGCAGGAGTTGTTGAAGCTTGCGTCGGGGGCGTCCCGGCATCGGCCGTTGTCGAATTAGGTTCTTTGATGCATCAGCAGTTCAGGGTTTCATGGTCAGCCGGGCTGGTTATCGGCTAACATGGGATGCTCCTATGGTTGCAGTGGTGATGTAGACTTATCCACCGTCTAGTTACTGTGATCGCTCAGCCAAGTTCGCTGCAGCAGTTGGTCTTGTCGCCCGCCTGGGACAGGCCCATCTATTTGGCCGCTAAGCGTGGTATCGACGCGGTAGGTTCGGTGTCCCTGCTGCTGCTCCTATCTCCAGTTTTTCTGGCTCTGGCGATCGCGGTCAGGGCCACTTCTCGCGGTCCCATTTTTTATCGATGGAAAGTGGTTGGACAATCTGGCCGACCGTTTGTGAGCTACAAGTTTCGGTCGATGGTGGCCAATGCCGACACTCTTCGTTCGCAGTTGGCTTCGCTCAATGAAATGAAGGGGCCAGCATTCAAGATGACCCATGATCCCCGCGTTACCAAAGTTGGATCCTGGATGCGGCGTTACAGTCTGGACGAACTACCTCAACTGTACAGCGTCCTTAGCGGAGACATGAGCCTGGTAGGCCCTCGCCCGCCACTAGTCAACGAATACGCGCAATTCACCGATTTCCAGAAACAGAAGCTTGCCGTGAAGCCCGGTATGACGTGTCTCTGGCAGGTTGGTGGCCGAAACCGGGTGAGCGACTTTGACGAATGGGTACGGCTCGATCTGGAGTACATCCGCAACTGGTCGCTTTATCTGGATTTTAAAATCCTAATGAGGACAGCGAAGGAGGTTCTTGGTGCCTCTGGTAAGTAGAGATTCTGGGATGTCCCTTGGCGCAGGCGTGCCGGCGTCGAGGACCGCGCTCATGGAACCAGGCAGCCATTTCTTTCAGGAGTGTTTCTACTCATGCGAGTGCTCGTAACTGGAGGTGCCGGTTTTATTGGATCTCACCTCGTCGACCGTTTCTTACGGGACGGATTTCAGGTTCGCGTTCTGGACAATTTGCTTCCCAAGGTCCACCCCCATGGACGGCCCACGTATCTACCGGCTGGAATTGAATTCATTCATGGCAACGTGACCGACCGGGAGACTCTACGGAAAGCTCTGCAGGGTGTTGACGTGGTTTCGCACCAGGCGGCCTACCAAGATTACATGCCGGAGTTTTCTCATTTCCTTCAGGTGAACGCAGTAAGCACTGCGCTGATCTATGAACTTATTGTGCAGCATCGGCTGCCGGTCACAAAAGTAATTGTGGCTTCTTCGCAGGCGGTATACGGGGAAGGACAGTACATGTGCCCGCAAGATGGTTTCATTTTACCCCAACCCCGGTCGCAGCAACAACTCGCGTGGGGAGACTGGGAAGTAAGCTGCCCTCAGTGTGGACGCAAGGCAACCCCCGTGCCTCTGCAGGAAGAGCACAACAACCCTTACAACCAGTACGCGGTTTCCAAGCTGGCAGGGGAGAAGGCCGCACTTGGCCTGGGCTGGCTGCACGGAATTCCCACGGTCGCGCTGCGCTATTCCATCACTCAAGGTGTGCGACAATCGCTTTACAACCACTATTCTGGGATATGCCGGATATTCTTTAGCCGCGCCATGCAACGTCGTCCGTTGATCATCTATGAGGACGGTCGACAGACCCGGGACTTTGTCCATGTGCAAGATGTTGTGGATGCCAATATGTTGGTGCTGGAGAAGGATACAGCCAATTTTCAGACGTTCAATGTTGGAAGTGGTAATTCGACAGCCGTGATCGATTACGCCGACACCGTTCTTCGCAAGCTGCCCTCGGCGGCGGGCGTTCAGATTGCCGGGGAGTATCGCAGTGGGGACAACCGGCACAGTGTTTCCAGCATACAGAAGCTGACCAAGTTGGGGTGGCGGGCCCGCCGGGATCTCTCCACGATCATGGACGACTTTCTGGCGTGGATTGAAAGCATTGGCGGGGTGCCCGAGCAAATTGCCGATGCGGATACGCATATGCGGAATGCCGGTGTGGTCTTAAGTGTGAGCTGAGTTTCATTTGCTCATTACCAGTTCAGTCCGGATCAGGAAACTGAAATGACAGGAATCTACGATGTTAACAGCTACTTTGGGTGTCTCTCGCAGACGGTGAAGAGACTTCCGTTTGAGAGCATTGACCGAATCGCCAGCATTCTTCTGGGTGCGTACGACGCGGGTCACATGGTTTACCTCTTCGGCAACGGCGGGAGTGCAGCCCTGGCCTCGCACTTTGCCTGTGACCTCGGCAAAGGCACGTTGAACGGCAGTGGCAAGCGCTTTCGGGTGCTGGCCCTGACCGACAACGTTCCGCTGATGACCGCGTGGGCCAATGATTCCGGATACGAAGACATTTTTGCTGAACAGTTGGCGAACTTGGTTCGCCCAGAGGACGTTGCCTTCGCCATCAGTGGAAGCGGAAATTCGCCGAACGTCCTGCGGGCTTTGGCCGTCGCTCGTGCAGCGGGTGCAATTACCCTAGGACTCAGTGGCTTCCAAGGCGGCAAAATGAAGGAACTCTGCGATGTGTGCATGGTTGTTCCGTCTGATAACATGCAGATCATCGAGGACCTGCACGTGTGCGCGGCGCATGCTCTCTTCACCTCGATAAAGGCGAAGATTTGCCAGGCGACGGGAGCATTTGCCTGATTTTCCGCAAGATGAGATAGAATTTCCTCACCCGATTATTCATGAAACCACGTCACCTGAATCGCTGGATTCTGTTCGCCGATCTGTGCTGGGCATCAGCCGCATTGCTTTGCGCTGACGTGCTCCGCTATGGCATGACCTGGAACCGAGCGGATCGTGTTGCAATTCATCGTTTGTTGCCGTTTCTCGCGGCAACCTGGATTCTTTGGACAGTTTTTTCTTCCTGGATGAAGCTGGATTGCTTTAGCGGGGGGTGGCGCTTTCCAGCGGTGATGTCGCATGTTTTTGTAGCGACTTGCGGTTTGATGGGCCTGCTGCTGGGGGCGGGTTACCTGGCGCAACGCTTCGTGTCCCGGTTAGCCCTGGCCTATTTTGGAGTTCTGTTGTATCTGGGGTTCCTGGGCATTCGTTATGCTGCCCGGTCGATGCTCCGGTCACGATTTCTCTCTGGGGACGTTCGGAAGGTGACAATTGTCGGAACCGGCAGGGTAGCCCGCGAACTGGCGATCAAGATCGAGCGTCATCCTGAGATGTTGTGCAAGGTGGTTGGCTTTCTATTCCCCGCAGACGATGGCGTGCATTTGAACGTGACGTCGGAAGGTGCGAGGACCAGTACGACCGTCCCAACCTTGGGAGTGATCGATCTCCTTCGTGCTCAGCAGACGGATGAACTGATATTGGCCTTGGATAAGCCGGCATGGCCTGAGATCCTCAACTTGACCGGGCAGTGTCGCGAGCACGGCATTCATGTCAGCTTTGTACCAGAACCCTACGAGCTGTATCTTTCCAAGCTCGACCTGATTGACCTGGATGGCCTTCCCTTGCTGCAACTGCAAGATCCAGCTGTATCCTATGCGTTTTGGAGCTACTGGAAGCGGGCGATGGACATCGTATTGGGCTGGCTCCTGCTGGTCATTGTGACGCCCGTATTATTGCCGGCGGTGATTGGGCTTCGCTGGATCAAGGGCAGACCGCTCCGCGAGGAGACGCGCTGTGGCCAAAATGGGCGGCCCTTCTCGATGCTGCGCCTGAACGTGGACCGTCCTGCTAACCGTGCTTCCAAATTCGAACGTATGTTGGAGAAGCTCAGCCTAACGGAATTGCCCCAACTCTGGAATGTTGTACGCGGCGAAATGGCTCTGGTCGGACCACGTCCAGAATCTCCGCAGCGGGTGCAGTGTTACTCTGAATGGCAGCGGCAACGCCTCATTGTGAAGCCCGGCATCACCGGACTCGCCCAAGTGCATGGTTTGCGTGAGCAACATTCTTCGGAAGAGAAAGCTCGCTTTGACCTCCAGTATCTTTTGAACCCATCTCCGCTAACCGATGTTTCTCTGCTACTGCAAACTCTCTGGACTTTGGCCATCCGGCTTATACGTTACACCCGGCCCTCCCCTACCGCCGCGACACCGTCGACAGAGTCGGCGTTCAACGAATTTACACCACCGTTCCTACAGGAGACCTTGCAGGGTGCTCATCGTTCGCAGTCCAGTGCGGATTAGTTTCGCCGGCGGAGGTACAGATCTTCCGGCCTACTATGAACAATTTGGTGGCGCCGTCCTCAGTGCCGCCATCGATAAGTACTTCTACACCGTTCTGGGCAAGCGTACTGACGGACGAATTCAGGTTATTTCTTCTGACCTTAGGGTGTTCGAAAACTGGTCAGACATTGCCGCCATGGAAGTTCAGGGAAGCGGGCTCGAAATCCCGCTGGCCACCCTGAAGGACTTGGGATTGCGCGTCTCCGTCGATCTTTTCTTAGCCTCGGAGATTCCGCCCGGCACTGGTTTGGGTTCCTCAGCCAGTGTCTGTGTCAACATTCTGAAAACCTTGACATCTTACCTGCAAGTGCCAATCTCCAAGTACGAACTTGCCGAGCGCGCTTTTCAAATCGCCCGCAGCACTCTGGGACGTCACGTCGGAAAGCAGGACGAATATGCCGCCGCTTTTGGAGGCCTAAACTACATTAGCTTCGACCGCGATGGTTCGGTGGAAGTAGAGCCCATGGACCTTGATCCCCAGGTCATGAGCCAACTCCAGGCTAATCTTAGACTCTTCTTCACGGGGTCTTCTCACCACTCCTGGTCAATCCTGGAAGAACAGGAGCAATTTACTCGGAAGCATGCCGGTTCCACGATTGATGGCTTGCATGAAGTGCATTTGCTGGCTGAGCGTATGAGTGAAGTGCTGCTCAAGGGTGATTTGCCAAGTTTTGGGGCGCTGCTGGACGAAGCTTGGCATGCCAAGAAGAAGTTCTCCAGCAAAATCTCGAATGCGCGTATAGACCAGTTGTACACCCTGGCTCGGCAGCACGGGGCATCGGGTGGCAAGATCACTGGTGCCGGCGGAGGTGGGTTCTTGTTGCTCTATTGCGAGCCGTCGTGTCAGGAAGCGGTGCGAAACGCGATGGCTGCCGAAGGCATACACGAGATGACTCTGGGTTTCGACTTCCAGGGAGCTCAAGTGATCGTCAACGATCCGTTTATTGATGGCGATGAGAAGGGCGGTTCGCGTTGGACTTTTGTTCCGGTGGGTTCTCCGGAGGTGTCCCGTTGAATTGTTCATCCGACGGCAGTCAGCAACCCGCGAGGGTCGGGTGAAGGCCTTTCTGCTCGCGGCCGGACAGGGCACGCGTTTGCGACCCCTCACCGATAGGGTTCCCAAGTGTCTAGTCCCGATTCGGGATGTGCCCGTTCTAGGCATCTGGTTGGAACTCTGTCGCCGTTTCGGAATTGACGAGGTCTTAATCAATCTTCATTCGCACGCCGAACTGGTCCAGGAGTATGTCAGGAACAACGGCTCGGATGTAAAAGTGCATCTGTCGCACGAGGCGGTGCTGCTGGGCAGTGCAGGGACGCTCCGCGCTAACCGCGATTGGGTGGTGGGCGAACCTTGTTTCTGGGTTTTGTACGCGGACGTTCTCACCACGGCCAATCTCGCGCGAATGCTTGAGTTTCACCAACTTCGAAAGCCAATCGCGACATTGGGCTTGTGCCGCGTTCCTGACCCGCAACGTTGCGGAGTGGTCCAATTCGATGAAGCTGGCGTTATCCGAGAGTTTGTCGAGAAACCGGCGCATCCTTCGAGCCATTGGGTTTTTTCTGGACTCATGATCGGCACCCCTGAATTGCTTGACGCAATCCCCAGTTCCCAGCCTGCGGATCTCGGATTACATGTGCTGCCCCGTCTAGCAGGTCAAATGTTTGCCTATCCAGTGTACGATTATCTTTTGGACGTAGGGACGATGGAAAACTATCGCTCAGCCCAGACCAGTTGGCCTGGGTTTCCGGAGGATCGTGAGAAACCGTATGCTGCAAGCAATTATCTTTGACATGGATGGGGTGATCATCGATAGTCACCCCGTTCACAGAGAGGCATGGCAGAAATTTCTGCTGACGTTGGGCAAGCGCGTCTCGGAGACAGACCTTGACTGCATTTTGGAGGGCTGGAGACGGGAAGACATACTGCGGCATTTCCTGGGCGATCTTACGAACGCCCAAGTTGTGGAGTACGGAAATCGAAAAGATCAATTCTTCCAGCAAGTTGGAGTTCCGATAAAACCGGTTTCGGGTTTGTGCGAATTCCTGGATCATCTCGAACAGTTGGGTATTCCGAAAGCGGTTGCTACTTCGGCGAGCGAGAGACGCACTCGGTTCACCCTGGATCGACTGCAACTTACTCGGCACTTTGCTGCGATTGTCACTGCCAATGACGTCCTTAATGGCAAGCCGGACCCCGCTATTTACCATCTGGCGGCAGAACAAATGGGGGTTCGTCCGGAGAATGTCGTGGTGATCGAGGATTCGGTTTCTGGAGTGAGGGCGGCCAAGTCCGCCGGCATGGAGTGCTTGGCCCTCGCCAGCGATTCCAGATGCGAGGTCCTCCGGCGGGCGGGCGCAAACAATGTTATCCAGGATTTTGTCGGATTAACCCTGGATCGCTTGAAGGTCCTTGTTCTGTCTCATGACTCAGATGACTTGCGACCTCTCGCGACCATGAAAAAGTAGCGCGGCGTCTCAGCCAACAACATTGTGAATCTTTCACTGCTTACAATGAATAGCTTTCTGGGTCGCAAGTGGTCTGCTCCACCATGTTCGACCATAGCGGATCAATCCCTCCTAGCATCCTCAAACTGGCGAATATACCCCGTCCGCCTGTTATGGAACGGGAATTCAAGTGTGCTACCGGTTTATGCTCCGCAGCTGCGCAGACTCCGACCATGCTAACCAGGTTGTCAGTGCCCAGACGTCGGCGTCGGCCAGGTCGGTCTCGTTGGCCATTATTGTGCGTAAGTAATTAAGTTCAGTATTGGCGTCCCCGACTTGCATGCTATAGCTTAGGGCGGGCATGCCCGCCATGTAGGTTTGGCCATGCGCAACGTAATCTATCGGAGAATTCGGGTTTTGGCTCTTTTGATTGACTGCCATCCAGGCGAGCACGAACTGCAGTTGTTTTGAAGCGATGGCTTCCCGCGCAGTACCTTGCACGTAGGGCCAAGCTTGAACATAGAACTCGCCAGTGTAGAGAATAATGCCGGGAGCTGCCTGGGCGAATGAGGGGCGCACGAAGTTCATTGTGCCGGTGGTGGACAGCCAGTCGAAGGATTTTAGACCGCGCTCCAGATAAATAGGGCTCCTCGTTTCCTTATACATCTCAAATGCAAAGGCGCCGAATATCGCTGTAGATGCCCACCAGCTTGCTTGATAGCTGCCCCAGATGCCATTACCCGTCCCACCATCTGGGTTGGTGTAGGCGCCCTCGACCAAAGAGAAGAACTGCTGAGCCGAGGCTTGGTAACGAGCTCGATCCGAGCTATTGCTAAGCTGCGCGGTACAAAGCACGGCCTGAGCGATGCTGCTGCCATCGGCTACATACCAATCACCTTGGGTTTCGCCAGGCTGCCGGAACTCGCTGTAATTCATATAGTAGGCTCCGTGCGGGACCATCTGTGTCTGGTCAGCCAGTATCCGGTTCGTCCATGCCTGGACAGCGGCAAGGTACGAGGGATTGCGGCTGGCGCGATATGCTTCGCACAGCGCGCGGACTCCGTACGAATCCTCAAAAAAAGGCTGATGGTGGGTCTGCGTGCTGGCATCGGTTGCCACATATGGAGTGCTTGGTTTAGCCAGCTCGGCCACAATTGTGTCGCTGCGAGTAAGGAACGGGCTGTCCTGAACTCCCGATCCGCAACCGCTCATTAGCAGTGTCGGGGCCAACACCAGCAGCCGTTTCATAACTCGATAGATCGTTGAGACGCCGCAGGAAGTACCGTATTTCATTCTCATCAAGCTACCACGAAGTTCAAATCCTCTGCATCTTAACTAACCCCGGCGGGAGCGCCTGCCCCCACTTTGGTAATCAGAGTTTCCTCCGCAACACATCGTTTCGCCATCCACGAAGTCTTCGTAGCGTACGACCAGCAAGACGAGGCTCCCAGTGTGTGCTGCGGAAACGGCGTCCAGCGTCCTACTCACCCCACGGTCCGGGTTCCTGCTTTAGACGCGATCGCGGTGAGGCGTAGCATCGAACATCCCTTGTCGTCTGATAAGGTTTTCAGTCAGCCCATCATCATGAATGCTCCAAGTCTACTAAATTCCAATTGCTGGTCAGGCCAGCTCTGATGCTCCCCTCGAGTTCAGCAACCCACGTTCTCCACGTGGTGGGAGCGCGCCCGAATTTCATGAAAGTTGCTCCGGTGGTGAGAGCTTTGGAAAAGCGTGCCGGTGTAGAGCAGACCCTGGTTCACACCGGACAGCATTATGACGCAAACATGTCCGATGTATTCTTCCGGCAACTCAGAATCCCGGCTCCGGATGTTAACCTCGCCGTCGGCGCTGGATCACATGCCAGCCAGACAGCGGAGATCATGACCCGCTTCGAACCGGTTGTCCTCGAGCGCGACCCTGACCTGGTGCTGGTCTACGGAGATGTGAACTCTACGGTTGCGGCTGCCCTGGTCTGTGCCAAGCTGAGCGTACCGGTGGGACATGTAGAGGCAGGACTTCGTTCTTTCGACCGCTCGATGCCCGAGGAAATCAATCGACTGGTCACCGACCAGCTTGCAGATCTGCTGTTCACCCCTTCGGAAGACGGCGACGTCAATCTACTGCGGGAGGGCATCGCACGCGAAAAGATACACCGTGTGGGCAATGTCATGATCGATTCCCTGGTGCGTCTGTTGCCGGAAGCCAGCCGGTGTAGCACCAACGGTTTCCCGAAGGCCTATGCATTAGTCACATTGCATCGTCCTTCCAACGTGGACGACAGCGAGGTTCTGCAAAAGCTCCTGCGGTCCTTGCTGGAAGTAAGCCAGCAACTGGCGGTGGTTTTTCCTGCGCATCCGCGGACCCGCCGACGCATTACTGAGTTTGGTTTGCAGTCCGACCAACTACGGCTTCTGGATCCGCTGCCCTACGTCGAATTTCTGGCGTTGCTGCGTAACGCCCAAGTAGTGATTACAGATTCCGGCGGTATTCAGGAAGAGACGACCTATCTCGGAGTCCCATGCCTTACGCTCAGAGACAACACCGAGCGGCCGGTAACGGTTTCCATGGGCACCAACATTCTGGTGGGGCAGGATGAAAACAAACTGCGTCTCGAGATATCCAAGATACTGAACGGACAGGCAAAGCACGGAACCATACCTCCCTTGTGGGACGGGCACGCTGGCGAGCGTATTGCCGACGTATTAACTGCACGTGCTCGCTAGAAAGAATCTCGTTGTAAGAGCTGATCTCAAGGTTCGTTCCGTTTACCGCAACCCACCCGCACCATCTAAGTCCCGCTCAGAACCTGGCAGTTCCTCATCCCTGATCTACCTCCCTCGACGTTGCCAGCAGGCCACGCGTGTGCATGCCTAACTCCATGTTTAGGGAGTATGCTTGCCGCCTGGGGCTGGAGGCGCCGCCACGGACGGAACTTTTCCCGTTGACTGGGGTTTGCGAAGCGTAACCTGAACTGTGAAGGGATCGTATGTACGATGCACGTACCGGTCTTGATCGATCGATCATTCCCAGAGGGCTACCTCTCATTTTGGTCCTCGTGGCCGTGATGGCGTGCGGCACGGTCTTTGCTGCCAATAACCCTGTCCCCTACGTTGATCTCCCCGTCGTGCCTTCGGCCACGGTTCCCGGCGGAACTGGATTCACGCTGACGGTCAACGGTGCCGGCTTCGTCAACGGATCGGTGGTGAACTGGAACGGCAGTCCGCGCGCTACGGCTTTCGTTAGCGCAGGGCAGGTTACCGCGGCGATTCTTGCGTCCGATATCGCGACGGCAAGCACAGCCAGAATTACAGTGTCAAACCCTGTGCCCGGCGGCGGCACCTCGAATGTCGCGTATTTCGAGGTCACGAGTCCAGCGAGCGACGTTGTTGTGACGGGCCTGCCACTCGATGGATTTGGCAGCGTTTATTTTCTAACCGCCGCCGACTTCAACCATGACGGCAAGCTTGACCTGATACTCTTTTCCACCACTTTCGTGAATTATATGAATGTGTTTCATGTCGCCGTAGCGCTGGGCAATGGCGACGGGACATTCCAGCCGGAGGTCTTCCTTAGAACGAATCTCGAAGCAAATGATGTTGTGCTAGGGGACTTCAACGGCGACGGGAACCTCGACCTGGTTATCGTGAACGGGAGTCAAATTCCATATACTTTTTCCACTTTCCTGGGCAATGGCGACGGCACATTCCAGCCACCCGTTGTCACCATCGGCCAAGCGAACACGGAATATGCCTGGCCGGTCGTCGGCGACTTCAATCAGGATGGGAACCTCGACGTCATCGCCCAATGTTACAGGTGCAACTCCGGTACCGGTGTTTCGCTCCTCCTGGGCAACGGGGATGGCACGTTTCAAACGCCAATAAACCTTTCGGCTCCATTCGTGACACCTATTCCGCTTGCAGTTGGAGATTTTAACGGAGACGGGGTGCTCGACCTGTTTGGCATGGGGGATTCTGGATTTGCTGTCTTGCCGGGAAATGGCAATGGTACATTCCAGTCTCCCGTACTATCCTCCCCTTTGGGCGGCTTTGCTGGCACTGTTCAAAGTATGTCCGCCGCGGATGTCAACGGTGACGGAAAGCTGGACCTGATTTTCTCGCTTTATGGCAGGGGTCCTAATGGAAGTTACGAGGGGGCTGATGTGTACCCCGGCGAAGGCAATGGTGCTTTTTCTGACTCAAGCGGGTCTGTAACGGGATCGCCGGCGTTTCCTCCGGGCGATTTCAACGGCGACGGCAACCTCGACTTCGTAACCTCGGCCGAGTATTACCCCTTTCCAGCGGACGACCTCTCCATCTGGACTGGCAATGGAGACGGCACACTCGCTGCGAGTGTACCGATCACGACGACGACTGGCCTGCCCCTATATCCGCTGCTTCAGGGAGACTTCAACGGAGACGGCAAGATGGATCTTCTGGCCGAGGTCCCAAACGGAGAGCTTTGGTTGTTTCTTCAAGGCTCGTTCGCCGTAGGTGCGCCGTCGCCGGGCAGCCTGAGCTTTGGCAATCAAACGGTTGGGACCACCAGCGCCGCGCAGAAAGTTACACTCACCAATACTGGCACCGCGACGC
>Ga0210405_10001220_pt1 | contig 30530 bp, 26 predicted proteins | sample IncBWH11MmetaG_FD_155492 | JGI IMG/M metagenome (GOLD analysis project Ga0210405, IMG submission 155492) | Forest soil microbial communities from Barre Woods Harvard Forest LTER site, Petersham, Massachusetts, United States - Inc-BW-H-11-M | ecosystem: Environmental > Terrestrial > Soil >...
ACTACTTTCATCGGACCTCGCGTAATTGGTTTGGAAATGCAGGTCTGCCGGCACGAAAAACCGCTGCAAGCAAGAGAATAACGGTAGCGGCCTCATCGCGCGCTGTCAAATCATGGACGCTCGCGAACTTTCGACCATTTGCGCCGCATGTGCGCGTGCAAGCACTACCTAGCGGATTGCTCGATGGGCACGGCCCAGTGGGAAAGGTGATTCAACGATTTGGTGTCAGTGGGATCGAGGTGCAGCGGCGTAATGGAGACCGCGCCGGCAAAAATCGCGGCGTAGTCCGTGTCCGGCGCCACATCTTTGTCGATGCGCTGCTCGAAAAGCCAGTAGTAGGAGCGGCCACGCGGATCTTTTCCTTCGCTGAGTTGATTGCGCGTGATCTTTTTGGATTGACGCGTGAACTTCACGCCGCCGGTCCACGGCTCGGGCACGTTCACGTTCAGCAACACCTGATCCGGCAATCCCTCTTTCAAGATCAACTCGGCGGTGGAACGCGCGACACGCGCGGCTGCGTCGAATTTCACGCCGGCGCCTTTGGAACACAAAGACATGGCCAGCGCCGGAATATGGTGCAGCGCCGCCTCTCGCGCGGCCCCCACGGTTCCGGAGTAATAAACGTTCTCGCCCAGATTCCCGCCAAAGTTGATTCCGGAAATGACCAGGTCCGGCGGTTCGGGCAAGAGACGGTGCAGCGCGACAATGACCGCGTCCGCAGGGGTGCCGTCGACCGCCCATTGCCGCTCGCCCATTTCGTGGCAAACGATCGGCTGGCGCAGCGTCAAGGATTGCGCCGCGCCGCTTTGCTCGCGGCTGGGCGCTACGATGCTGATCGTAGCGAATCCCTCGAGGCCCGCCGCGAGCGCCTTTAGCCCTGCGGCCTGAAATCCGTCGTCGTTCGTCAGTAAGATATGCGGCATGTCGTTTAAACACAGCTCACAACAAAGATCGGACGTGCTGGGTCGAGAATAGAGTCCATCGTCGCGAGGAAGGAAAGAAGTGGTCGGGACGACTGGATTTGAACCAGCGACCTCACGCACCCCAAGCGTGCGCGCTACCAGGCTGCGCTACGTCCCGACCGTGGCGGCCGAGTGAAGGCCGCACCGAACGACCCAATGAGGGTCGCCTTGCAACAACAACGAGCGTATCACCGGCGTTCGAGAAGCGTCAAGAAAGCGCGCAGAGTGTCGCGCAGATCGAGCAGCATTTTGCGGCTCAAAAGCTCGCCCGCGTTTTCGCTGTGCGGCGCGGAAGAGATTGTTTCCAGGGCGGAAGCACCATTTTCGCGCAGGTGGCGGCGCGCACCCGCGATCGTAAAGCCTTCGTCATAGAGCAGGCGCTTGATCTTGAAGACCACATCGACATCTTCCTGGCGATACATGCGGTGGCCGCTTGCGCTCTTCACCGGCTCGAGCAAGGGAAATTCGCTTTCCCAGTAACGGAGGACGAAAGGCTTTAATTCGGTGAGACGGCTGACTTCGCCGATGCGGTAGAGCCGCTGCTCGGCGGCGGTTTGCGTTGCGGTGCCGTTGTGCGCCATGCGTGATCCGGCCTGCTGGCGACAATCCTAGCAGTTTGCGAAGCGTGACAGTAGAGGGTGTTGCGTGAAGCGCAGCAGGTTAATCTTCGTGCCGGGCTTCATGACGGGTTCGCTCGGCGCGCTTACGGAGGCGCTGGACAAAGCGCACGGGCGTGCCACTGAAGTCGAATTTCTTGCGCAGCTGATTCTCCAGGAATCGCTCGAAGCTGAAATGCAGCGGCGTCTTTTGGTTGGTGAAGAGCAGGAATGTTGGCGGCGAGGCCTTGGCCTGCGTGATGTAGTAGATGCGCACGGGGCGGGCCTTCGGCGTGCTGCCGCGCTGCAGGTCGACGTCTTCTTTCAGCCAGCGGTTTAAGTCCGGTGTGGAGATGCGGCGCCTGCGCGCCAGCGCGACCTGATCAATGAGCGGAAAGAGCTTTTGCGCGCGCTCGCCTGTTTTGGCGGAGATAAACACGATGGGGGCGTAGCTGAGGAATTTCAGTTTGCCGCGCACCATTTTTTCGTAGTCGAAGAGCAACTTGCTCTTATCCAAGTCATCGAATTTGTGTTTTTCGTGCGGGCCGCGTTTCGCTCTGCCCTTGGTGGTGTCCGCATCGCGCGCGGCAGCTTGCTTCGCGGCTTCCGCGGCCAAGTCCCATTTGTTCATCACGATGATCACAGAGCGCCCGGATTCTTCCGCGTAGCTGGCGATTTGCGCGTCACCTTGCGTGACGCCTTGTTCGCTGTCGACAACCAGCAACGCCACATCCGCGCGTTCGAGTCCGCGACGCGCCATAACCACGCTGAGTTTTTCCGCGACCAAGTTTGTCTTGCCCTTGCGGCGAATTCCGGCGGTGTCCACAAAACGATAGAGGCGACCCTCGCGAGTGATTTCGGTGTCCACGGTATCCATGGTTGTGCCCGGAACCGGAGACACGATGGAGCGCTCTTCGCCAACCAAGCGATTGAGCAGAGTGGACTTACCGACGTTCGGACGGCCAATAATGGCAATCTCGACGGGCCCGGGTTCCTCAGTTTCCGAGGCAAGCGGAGCATCTTCCGGAATAACACCACGGCCGTCGCTCACCTGCGCGATGGCGGCGTCGAGAAGATCGTCTACCCCAGTGCCGTGTTCGGCGGTGATCGGAAAGACGGCAGCCCCGAGGCGGTGAAAATTGGCGGCGTTAGATTCTTGCAGCGGTGAATCGACTTTGTTCACGGCGATAAAGAAGGGTTTGCCGGTGCTACGCAGCAGACGAGCCAATTCTTCGTCCAGTGGAGTGATGCCTGCTTGACTGTCGACCACCAGCAACAGCAAAGCTGCTTTATCGATGGCCACATGCGCTTGCCGCAATATCTCCTGCGGGATGAGCGCTTTGTCGTCGGGAACGATTCCGCCGGTGTCGACAATTTCAAATGAGTGACCTCGCCACTCCGCTTCGCCGTAGATGCGATCGCGGGTGATGCCCGGCTCGTTGGTCACGATAGAGCGGCGTGTCCCGGTAAGACGATTGAAAAGCGTGGACTTGCCAACATTGGGCCGCCCTACGATCACCAGCGAAGGTCGATTTTTCGTCATGGATGCTAGCCGCGGGCACACCACAAAATCGCGGCGGGAGTGCAACCTTCCACTGTAGCGCATTAGAAGATAAGTCGGAAACGGGTACGAAGACGAGAATTACGCCTTCACGGTGACGCCGGCTTTTCCAGGGACGAGAGGCTTCTTGCTGGCGCGTTTGCTCGTGTATAAAGCTTGATCGGCTCGAGCCAGCATTTCTTCCGGCCGATCTCCCATTTCGTAGTCCTTCCATCCGGCGGAAAAAGTGACTGGAATTTTCTGACCTTGCCAATCGATCTCAAAGGATTGGAGCCGGTCCAAAACAAGTTTGAGCTGCTCGAGGGTGCACTCCGGAAGCACGACAAGAAACTCGTCGCCCCCCAGTCGGACCGCCAAGTCAGATCCGCGGATCACCTTATTTAGCCGCGAGGCAAATTCCTGCAGAACTTGATCGCCTGCCGGATGGCCGAAGGTATCGTTGATCTGCTTGAAATTGTTCAGGTCCAGGGTAAGCACCGTGAGCGGATGACCTCTGCGCTCGGAGCGTGCCACCTCTGCGGCCAAGCGTTGCTCGGCAAAGCGCCGGTTGTAAAGGCCGGTCAAAGGATCGATCATCGCCAAATTGCGCAGAATATAGGAATGATCCTGTTTCTCGAGAAGTTGCCGCCGCAATCGCTTGATCAGAATTTCCTGGTAAATCGTATAAAAGTTGAAGAGCACAATCAGCGTAATCAGCCCAAACACTGCTTCGGTCAACTTGATTTTGAAGATGGTTTCCGCGCCGGTCAGAAGTGCCGGCAACGTCAGCGAGATTACGGCGAATGTCAGAAGCAGAATGACAAAGACGGAATAACCGCGTACCCACCAGTCGCGCCTGTCAATGCGCCGACGTTCCTCCGCTATTTCCTTTGCGCCTGTCTCCGCGGATGAAGGCAGGGGGCGCAGCTGAGCCGTATTGTCCATGAAAGGGGTCAGAACGACTACACGGTATTTATCCAACTTAGGGCCAGGATGCGTGGGGGTCAAGGCAGATTCCGCGTGACATTGCAGGATGGTTACTGTTCTATTGCTCCGCCAGGGGTAACCATCACGCAGGCTTGGTGCAAGTAACAACCCTGTTTTCAGTAACTTATAATCAAGGGCAGTTGTACGAAAGTCCCGTTGGAACAGTACCCTCGGACCATTGGCCGGAACACCCTCTACCTTCAATATGAGCGAGTCGAGGCAAGCAAGAATGCTCTCACTGTTCATACTCTTGTTTTCGGGTTTCGCACTGATACGGTTCGCCGTATCGCAGTGGCGAGCAATCTGGATAAGCTCCGCGAACCAGGCGGTGTCTGATTCCCTGCAATTAAGCGCTGGAATCGATGCCGCAGCGATTGGCGCTGGGGACTTCACCCGTCTGATGACCTTGTGCGACCAATTGTCGCCCGAACTGAAAAAGAGCAGCCCCTGGCTCAACGAAGTTTCGCTCTACTATCGAGTGGTAGCTACACTCGAGCAGATGATCGGAGCCAAGGTTCCCAGCATTTCGGCCTGGGCCGCGCGGGAAATGCAGACATGCGCGCGCTACGTGGCGGTCGTTCTCGACCAAAACCTGTCGATGAATCTCGACCGCCGCCTGGCAGCCCAACCGAATTAATCACGACTTTTCGCTCGGTTTAAAGCCGTGCCCTCAGCCCCAGTCATAGGGTTGTAATCGCAACTTCCAAGGCCGGTCGTTCACACTTCTCCCCTGTTTTCAATAAGTTACGCTTCCCTTCACAGACCGAGCAACCGGTTCTCCCATTTGCACTTGGCCGCAGACGCCTCCCGTCCCGGCTCCTACGGTAAGTGCCACGTAGCCCAATCTCGCTGGCGCGGTTTTCGCATTCAGATCTTGAGACTTCTGGTACAGTGCGGTGGCATTGCAATGTGTAATTTTTGCGGGGTTTTCAGCGTACTAGTCTATGGATGCGCCGAGACCAGAGCGGATGAGCGCGCCAGGTAAGACAGAGCCTACGGAGGCTATAGCTCGGGCACGGACAGGGGACGCCGATGCCTGGGGGGTGCTTTACCGGGAATATGCGCCCGCGATTTTCCGTTTTTGTAGGCGGGCGCTGCCAACGCGGGAAGACGCGGAAGACGCTACCATGGATGTATTCATGAAATTGAAGGACAAACTGGTGCAATACGACCAGAGCCGTTCGTTCACGGCTTGGCTGTATAAAGTTGCCGCCAACCATTGCTGGGACGTGTTGCGGCGCCGCAAAACGCGCCAGGACAAAGAGACGGAGGATTTGGAGAACGTTCCGCTGGAGCACCCGGATCCAAGTCAATTGGACAAGCTGATTGAGCAGAGGACTAGCGAAGAGGTGCGGCGCGCGCTGGACAGATTGGGATCGCGCGCCCGCATGGCGCTGGTGATGCGCTACTACTCCGATATGAGTTACGACGAAATTGCCGATGCGTTGGGAGTGCGGCGCGCCTTTGTGGGCGTGGTGCTGCTGCGCGCGCGGCATGAACTGCGGCAGGCGCTGGGACAAAGTGGCGCACTGGCCGCGGGAGGGACCTCGTGAAGGAAACCGATAATTTATCGGGCGATGCGGCGATGCGGCATCTCGACGAAATGACTTGCTTGTTGTATATCGAGCGCCAACTGGACAACGCGCGTGCGCAAGAGGTCTCTGCTCATACGCAGGAATGTGCCGCTTGCCGGACGCTGCTGCGTGCGCTGGAGCGCGAATCGCGTTTGCTGACGCGGGCGATGCTGGAAGAAGAGGAGGCGCTGCCCGCCAGACTGGCGCAGTTTCAAGAGCGGGCGCGCCGGTCCCTGCAATGGGTTTGGACCGTAGCCTTTGGCTTGGCCGCGACGGGAGTCTATGCGCTGTACACCACTTACATCGAGCCTTGGCAGCTGCAAATGCAGCAGGCAGGTTTTGGCAGTACCGATCTTTTGAGTTTGCTGATTTTTCAAGGCGCCTTCTGGAAAGGATGGCAATCGATGATCACTTTGTTGGAGGTGCTGGCGCTGCTGACGCTGGGCGGCTTCGCCGTGGCATTTTTCCGCAAGCGCGTGCGCCGGGGATCAGCGTTAGCCGTGGTGCTGGCGGGATTCTGCGCAGCGATGCTATTGCAACCTGTCTCAGCCGTCGCGTCCGAGACGCGCAGGGGTGAATCTGTCGGAGTAGCCGCAGACGAAACAATCAAGGGCGATATTTTCCTATTCGGTGAGCGCGCGCGCATCGATGGCACGGTGGAGGGCGACGCATACGTATTCGGTCACGACGTCAATGTGAATGGTCATGTGAAGGGTGACGTGATCGCCGGCGCGCACCAGTTGCGCATAAACGGGCAAGTGGATGGAAATGTCCGGGCAGCTACCAATACTCTGACTATCTCTGGGACGGTGGGGAAGAATGTTTTGACCTTCGATGAAGTGGTGAACCTGGAATCTGCCGCGAGAGTGGGTGGGAGCTTGACGATATTCGTGGACAATTTGGACCTGGAGGGAACCTTGGGGCGCGACATCCTCATTTTCGGGAAGCACCTTACGCTGTCGGGGAAAGTTGGCGGCGGCATCCGGATGAAGGGAGACACGCTCACCATCAATTCCGGCGCCGAGGTGGACGGACCGATTCGCTTTGAAGGAAACAATGAAGCCGAAGTGGCGGCAGGCGCGAAGCTGGCTTCTCCAGTGGAATTTCACAAGATGGAACACAAGCCGAAATATATGGAGGGCCACTATTACGTGTGGCGAGTGATCTGGACGGCCGCGTTCGTTCTATTCGGCGTCGTGCTGTTTCTGTTGATGCCGAACTTTTCCCAGGAAACAATTGCCGCCGCGGCGGAACGGTTTGGAGCCTCGATAGGATTGGGCGTCTTGATTTTCTTTGGAGTACCCATAGCGGCGGTGATCGCTTGCATCACCGTTGTTGGCATGCCGCTGGGAATCCTTGCAGTCGGATTTTGGCTCTTGATGCTTTGCTCCGCGGAGATCGTGGTAGGCACGGTTGTCGGCACTTGGATTCTTGGCAAAGCCCAGGATACCGCGGGTCTGATTGGAAGAATGGCGCTTGGCTTCGCGCTCGTGCGGCTTATCTACACCGGACTGGAACAGATGCACGTCATCGGTTTGTTGGCCGGTTTGGCCATATGGATGTGGGGCATGGGCGCGATTTCTCTGGCCCTTTATCAGAGATTGCAGCCGACGATTGCTGCAGCAGCAACGTCGGGACCTTATACGCCGCCGCTGCCGCCGAATACGACAGTGGGCGGTATGCAGCCCGCGTAAAGGAAGCAGCCTCAGCTCGAGGAAAGCCGCAAGGAAAAGGAACAGGCCGGTCCGATTTGCATCGGGCCGGCCTGTTTTGCCTTGCGGAGGCGGGTGAAATTCGCTACGGAACGCGGACTTTGGCGGTGCTGAACGGCATCGTTGTTCCTTGCCCGAAGTACAAAGCTCGAACGGAAACCGTCTGCGGATTGCTAAGCGCGGTGGCGGAAGTTACACCATCGAAATTAGTCGCCGGTACACTGGGCGGCGCACCCTGTGTAATTTCCACCAAGGGTTGCGTGGTGATTCCGAAAAATGACGGCAGGTTGGAGATGTTGAAGCTGGCTTGCGTTCCCGTCGCCGCGACCGTTCCGGAGACGCGCGTAAAGCGGAGATACACCGTGTCTACGGTGGCGGTTGCGGGAGTGCTACCGGAAGCGGCGAAAGCGGTTACGTGCAGGGAAAGAGTTTGCCCCGGCAGAAGTATGGATGCGTCCGTTCCACCGAAATTGTTTACAGGCACGGTTAGGCCTTTGGTGTCCACTAGAAATGGCTTTGGACTCAGCAAGGTGACTTTCACCTGAGTGCCGAGAGGAGTACTCGAGCTGATAAGACTACCGGAACTCGCAAGCACCAAGTCGTTAGCGACCAAAGTAAATTGCGTGGAAGAAGACGCCGTTGCAGTGACAATGCCTTCGATCCAGTCTCCTGTCGTGGTCGATAACGGATCGTACTCAAGCAGGGTGAAGGTGCCGTCGGAATTCAGAACCATATCGAGGCTGGCGACGTGACCCTGCACCACGCAGGAAGAAAAGGAGAGACTCAGATTAAAGGCTAAGCAGTTGGGGGAAAAAACGGTGGAGGAATTGGCGATGGCCGTTAGGGAGCCGCGCGTGGCGGTCTTAACGGTCACGGACTGCGTTGTAGAATTGACCGCGGTCACCACACCAGTGACGTCTTCCACAAAATCAAGCTCTCCGCTGACGAGGCTGCTGGCCGTGGACGGCGAAGTATTGGCGCTCAGCACGTTGGCAGCCGCAAGACTCACTGCCGTCACCACTTGGGGTTGTGTTGTGCTTACCGTCAGTGCGTTGCCCAGGTTGAAATTGATGGCCAGTCCCGTTTTTTGATTGCTGGTCAACGTCAGCGGGAAAGGCGCGGAACTGATTTTTGGCGTCGCCGCTGCGCCGGTAATCGTGGTGACACTGCCGGCCGCGCAACCAGTGGTTCCCGCGGTTTGAGTACAGAAAGTCACCACCGGATTTGACATGCTGACGCTGATGCTGGAGTAAGAGCCTGCAGGTATGACCGCAGACGTGCCAAGAAACGCGGAGTCGCTCTGCAGTTTGGTGAGATCAACGGCGAGATTCGTTGCATTCAGCGGAATATTTACAGCGGACCCGCTCGATGAAGTGAGCGTGACGGTGTTTACGTCGACGATGAAGGAAAGAAGGTTGGTGTTGGGCGGCGGCGCAAGCGGAGCTGCAATCATTGTCAAGCTAAGCGTTGCCGTGCCTCCTCCGCAATTGCTGGTGCACGGCTTGTTACTGGTCGGCCCACTGCAAGACGCCAGAAAGGCGACGGATAGCAAGAGCGGTGCGGCAATAACCTTTCGGACCTTCATGCAGCCCCCATGACGGATTGGGTGCCGAGCGAACGGCGACAAGCACCCGCTTCTCAAATACGACTCTATCGCCCGCCTGCGGAACAATAGATGCAAAAGCGGAGCCTATTGTTCAACTGCTAAAGACGGGCGCTCGGAATCCAAAAGTATACCGATGGCCTAAGGAGTGTGTCATGGCCGTGTCATTTGGTGTGCTATCGTGTGCGATGCACAAACTGTACGCTCGGCCAGTAAGAGAGTAGCGATTTTGATGAAACGTGAATCGACGGCAGTGGGGCGGAACGCGTCCGCGGTGCAAAGGCAGCGGAGCGTCGCCGCGAAACGGGACGATCTTTCGCTGGCACAAGAGCAAGCCCATAACGAAAGTAAAGTGTCTCTCGAAACGGAGGTTGCCGGCGAAAAAATCCGGCCGACCATGAATGAAGTGTTTGCGCCGGGCGGAATGCTCGAGCGCTGCATGATCGGCGGATACGAACACCGTCGCGCGCAGCTCCTGATGGCGGAGCTGGTGCAGGACGCGTTCGAGTCTCGCCATCATGTTGTGGTGGAGGCTGGAACGGGGACCGGGAAGACGTTGGCGTACCTGCTGCCGGCGATCTGCAGCGGGCGCCGCGTTGTAATTTCCACTGCCACGAAGTCCTTGCAAGAGCAGCTTTATCAGAAGGACATCCCGTTTCTGCAAAAGCATTTCGCTCCAGACCTAAAAGTTGCGGTGATGAAGGGGCGCTCGAACTTTTTGTGCCGAGCCAAGCTGCATCAGATTGCCGATCAACCAATCCTCAAGGGCATGGAAGAGATGGATGCCTTCCGGCAGATTCAAGATTGGTCGAAGCTGACGGAGACCGGAGATCGGGCGGAGTTGACATTCCTGCCGGACGATTCGGAGTTGTGGACACGCTTGGACGCTCGGCGGGACACTTGCACAGGGCAGAAGTGTCCGGACTTCAAGCAATGTTTCATCACCGCCATGCAGCAGCGCGCCAAGGAAGCGGATCTGATCATTGTAAATCATCACCTGTTTTTCGCGGACCTGGCGCTAAAGCAGGACGATTTCGGCAGCATCCTGCCGGAATATTCCGCGGTGGTGTTTGATGAAGCGCACGAGATGGAAGACGTAGCCAGCGATTATTTCGGCCGGCAAATCTCGAATTACCGCTTCGAGGAATTGGCGCGCGACGCCGACATCGCCATGCGGCTGCTGCATCTGGCGTCTCCGGCGCTGTCGCGGCGAACGCAGCGGATTCGCGAACGTAGTCGCGCGTTTTTTGACGTGTTCTCGGCGCGCGACGGCCGCTATCCCTTCGAAAAAAATGAGCGCGAAGCGTTCCTGGAGATGCACCGCGAAGCGTATGACGCGTTAGCGAGCGCGTTGCAAGGGTTGGAAACGGAATTTGCGGCGATGGCGCAGAAGCCGGAAGAGTTGTTGCGCATTTCGCGGAGGAGCTTCGAGATCCGGCAGGAACTGGCTTTCTTGTTGGAGTCGCACGAGCGCAATTTCGTGTATTGGTATGAGCGCCGAAACAAAGGTGTTTTTCTGGCCGCCACGCCGATCGACGTCAGTCAAGTTCTCCGGACGCGGCTGTTCGAGCAATTTGATTCCATCGTTCTGACGTCGGCCACTCTCACGGTCGCCGGGCGCTTTGAATACATCCGGCAAAGGTTGGGGCTCGATCACGCAAAAGAAGGAGCGCTGCCGCCGGAGTTCGATTGGGGCCAGCAGGCGCTGCTGTATATGCCGCGCGCGATTCCGGACGTACGTAATCCTGCCTTTCCGGAAGCGGCTGCGGACGAGATCGTCAAACTTCTGGAGCTCAGCCAGGGGCGCGCATTTTGCCTGTTTACGAGCTATTCGCAGATGAACGATTTATTCGAGCGGGTGCGCGGGCGCGTATCGTTTCCACTGTTGCTGCAGGGCACAGCACCGCGATCGGCGCTGCTGGAGCGATTCAAAAACACTCCGGGCGCGGTGCTCTTTGCCACTTCCAGTTTCTGGCAGGGTGTGGACGTGCCTGGCAAGCAGCTTTCGTGCGTGATTGTGGACCGTCTTCCCTTTGCGGTGCCCAGCGATCCGATTGTGGCCGCGAGAGTGAAAGCTTTGCAGGAGGATGGACGCAACGCGTTTTCGGAGTTTCAGGTGCCGCAGGCGGTGCTGGCGCTCAAGCAGGGATTTGGGCGGTTGGTGCGAACTAAGACGGATCGGGGCGTGTTGGCCCTGCTGGATAGCCGGATTCAACGGATGGCGTATGGTAAAATTTTCCTGGAGTCTCTGCCGGGATATGCGCTCACGCAGGACTTGACGGATGTGGCTAGATTCTTGGAGCCGTAGGAAAGAAAAGGCTTTAACACAGAGGGCGCAGAGACCGGAGTACAGAGTTCGCAGAGAAGAGGACATGTTTCAGGTTAGCGTAGAGGAGACATTTTCGGCTGGGCACGCGCTTCGCGGGTATCGCGGCAAGTGCGAGAACGTGCATGGACACAACTACCGCGTACGCGTGACCGTCGAAGGACCGCAACTCGATGCCATCGGCTTGCTCTGTGACTTTACGGAATTGAAGAAAGTGATTCGCCAGATCATCGGCGGTCTCGACCACCAGTTCATAAATGATTTGGAGCCGTTTCGGACCGTGAACCCTTCCGCCGAAAACCTGGCAAAATATTTTTATGACGAGGTTACGGGGCAAGTGAAAGTGTTGCCCGCAGGCGCGCGAGTAACCGATATTGTAGTGTGGGAAACAGACACCGCCAGCGCGCAGTACCGTCCCGGGAAGTAGGGACCGAAAGAGCTGTAAGGCAAGTCTGCAGTAGACGCCCAGCCGGAAAATTTCATGTTCATCACGGAAATCTTCAAGTCGATTCAAGGAGAAGGCACCCGTGCCGGGCTGCCCTGCATTTTTGTGCGCCTGACGGGCTGCAATTTGCGGTGCACGTGGTGCGATACCGCCTATGCGTTTCACGGCGGCAAGAAGATGAGCGTTGATGAGGTATTGGCGCGTGTCGATGAGCTTGCAGGGCGACGCGAGGGAAGCCAATCAGTTCACGCGGTAGTTCCACTTGTGGAATTGACCGGTGGCGAGCCGCTCTTGCAAGAGGAAATCTATCCTCTGGCGGAAAAACTGCTTGCCGGAGGCTATACCGTTCTCATCGAGACCAGTGGCGAGCGGTTTGTGGGACGTCTGCCGCGAGAGGTTATCAAGATCGTGGATGTGAAGTGCCCGGACTCCGGGGAAGCAGATACCTTCGAGATAAAAAATCTGGACGTCCTAAGCGCAAACGATGAGGTGAAATTTGTGCTCTCGACGCGGCGGGATTATGAGTTCGCGCGTCAGTTCACTCAGCAGCATCGGCTTACAGACAGAGTACGCGCAGTGTTGTTTTCTCCGGTCTTCGACGATCCGGAAGGGAAGTGGCAGGGGTTGCAGCCCCGCGCGTTGGTCGAATGGATTCTGGCGGACGGGTTGGCGGTTCGGCTCGGACTCCAGCTTCATAAATTTGTGTGGGACCCGGCAACAAAGGGCGTTTAGAAGCAAAATATGCGAACACATGCACACGCAGTTGTGCTCTTGAGCGGCGGAATGGATTCCTGCGTTACGTCCGCCATGGCGCGCGAACGTCACGGAACCGAAGGTGTCGCCGTACTGCACGCCAGGTATGGTCAGCGCACGGAAGCGCGCGAGCACAGGGCATTCGAAGATATCGCCAATTTCTATGGCATACGCGAACGCCTGGTCGTTCAGCTGGAGCATTTTCGCGCCATCGGCGGATCGGCTTTGACCGACCGAAATATTAGCGTGCCCGAAGGTGATGGCGTTGCGTCGCCTCAAGGCAACATTCCCGTGACTTACGTACCATTTCGCAACGCGCATTTTCTTTCCGTGGCCGTAAGTTGGGCGGAAGCCATGGGCGCACGAGCGGTTTATATTGGCGCCGTCGCGGAAGACAGCTCCGGCTATCCGGACTGCCGGCCTGAGTATTACCGCGCGTTCCAAGAGCTGGTGCGTGCAGGTACGCGACCCGAAACCAAAATCGAAATTGTCACGCCGGTGATCACTCTCAAGAAGAACGAGATAATCCGGCGCGGCGTAGACCTCGGGGCCCCGCTGCATTTGACGTGGTCCTGCTATCAGAGCGAAGATGCTGCTTGCGGCGCTTGCGATAGCTGCCTGCTACGTTTGCGGGCATTCGCCGAGGCTGGCGTAACGGATCCCATCTCGTACCGACGAACGGTAGCAGCACAGCGTTGAAGATTGCGGGAGCTTGGCACCCAGCCAGGTTTAGAGATAATAGGCGCCGCTGGGAGACGGGTAGGCTCTCAGACTGGCAAAGGAGAACAGGCATGAAGCGTTTGTACAGGGGTAGCTCTTGGGGGCTGGCCGTGGTTCTAGCCGTGGCCAGTATGTGCGGATTCGCGCCAAAAGCCGCGGCGCAGGACGGCCAGGTTAACGGGCAGATCCTGGACGTGACCGGCAAACCGTGGGTCGATTTAGGGATCCAAGCGGTCAGCGAGCAAGGCGCCAAGGCGGACACCAAAACCGACAAGGACGGAAATTATAGCTTTCACGGATTGCGAAATGGCGTCTATACGATTTCCATATTATTGCCCGCGCCCAACAAACCTTACGAAGTGAAAGTTCGCGTCTCGGGAGCAGACACTCCCAAGGTTAACCTCAACTTTAAGGACGTGGTTGCGAAGCAAGGCGCGGAATATGCGGAGCAACAAAAGAAGGCCGAAGAAGAGAAGCAGAAGTTTCAGGGAATGAAGGCGCACTTCGACAATGGCGTTGGTTTCCTAAATCAGGCCGGTCAGGCTAGAACGGACCTGGCGAAGGCTCCAGCGGACCAGCGTGACCAGAAAAAACAGGAAGTGAAAGATTTGTCGGACAAGGCTGTGACGGAACTTGAGGCGGCCAAAGCGGCTGCCGCCGAGAAAGATCCTAACCTTCATTTAGTTTGGGCGCGTTTAGGGGATGCCTACGACTCCGATGGCCGCACCGACGACGCGATCAACGCTTACAAGCAAGCTATCGAGATAAAGCCCAGTCCGGCTTACTACAACAATCTGGGCGGCATCTACGGCCGAGCGGGCAAAATTCCGGAAGCAATGGCGGCGTACAACAAGAGTGCGGAACTTGATCCGCAAAATGCCGCGCAGGCCTATCGCAACGGCGGAATTACTTTGTATAACACGGGCAGGCTCAAAGAGGCTATCGAGCCACTAAAAAAAGCTACGGAGTTGGACCCCAAGAATGCGCAGGGTTGGTACCTTTTGGGTGCGTCTCTTGTTTACAATATGACTACTAAGAGGGTGGGCGATAAGGAGGAAGTTGTATTCGCCCCAGGAACGATCGAAGCGTACCAGAAGGCAGTTGAATTGGATCCAAACGGGACGTACGGCCAGCAGGCGAAACTGGGGCTGGAGCAACTTCAGCAGATGGCCCCGGGAATTGACATCAAGACAAAGCGAAAAAAGTCTTAGTTTATTCGCATTGGAAGCCGGCTCCTTTCGCTCTGGGGCCGGCTTTTTTGTTGTGCGGTTTTCCCGCTACTCTCGACTGCTCCCGAGCCCAAAGAGGTGGCCGTTTTGGGATCCCTGGCTGCCAACTGGCTAGTCGCTTGTGGCATCTAAAAAAGGGTTAGGATCCTGGGTGTGTTGAAGCCGCGGACCGATACGTATTCTCGAATTAGGCGCGCTGGAGCCTATCCCCATCACAGCTTCTCGACGAATACGATGTCGAGCACGAACTGCCCCGCAAAAACTGACCGACTTGAATTGGGTTGGCCAGTTGAGTCCGCTTTGAAAAAATCAAAAGAACTTTTGCGAGTAATCGGGTTGTTACTCCAAAGCGCTGACCTTGCCGGTGAACGGCGGATTTGAGCCGGGGACGAGAATTTCGCTATCTCCGTTTGGGTCAGGCGCTATAATGGTTCTACGTTCCCGGGGTCATGGAGAGCCCGCATGCAGTTTCCAAATGTAAGAACCCTGCGATGGGGTATCGCGTTAGCCGCTTTGGCGGCTATGGGCATCGCTTTGCCATGGCAGACTTCCAGTTCCCAAGGTCCCTTTCACAACAGAATCCCCTTGCCCCAAGACTGGAGCCATCGACACCTGATTTATTCGCGCGCGAGTACCCTGGGACAAGCGCTACAAAACCAGCAACGACATCGTTTTTGGCACCAATGGTTCCGTCGCAACGTGCGTGTCGAACGCTCTGATGGAGATGACACGTTTTCCTCCGAATTCGGGCATCGTCATCATCGCGTGAGTGACGCCGGCGAGGGATTCCAAAGGGACTGGGGAATATCGTTAGGGGCTGGTGCCACTGTCGGCGACGGCATGTCCCCGGCAAAGTTTACGTTCGACATCAACGCCACTCCTAGTTGCGCCAGCGACTACGTCGTTTTCAATACCAGCCTCACCGGTAACACATCGCTGAACATCGTTGGCTTTAACAATTTGTATGCAGGCGCCGGCGGAATTTGCAGCACTGGGCCCTCGGTCCTGTTTGCCTATCACACCAAGACCGACGGCGGCGCCTCCGGTACCTTCACTTCTCCGACGCTTTCCATCGACGGCACACAAGTGGCCTACGTTGAGAGCGGGGCTGTCGGGGCTGGCTTGACCGGAGTCCTGCACGTACTGCGATGGAAATCCGGCGATGGCGGCACAGTGGGGGCCCCGGTGCTTGTTACCACCAGCGTCGCGACGGGCGCAAACTATGTCACCTGTAAAGCCACGGCAACGTCTTGTCTTCTAAGTCTGGGTTTTGGCAACGCCGCCGGCAGTAGCGGCTCCGAACCCTTCTACGATTTCGACACGGACAATCTCTACGTCGGTGATGATAGCGGCAATCTCCACAAGTTCACCGGGGTGTTCTTTGGCGCGCCGGCCGAGGTGACCACCGGTGGCTGGCCGATTGCGGTACGCAGCGGACACGTGCTTACCGGGCCCGTAGTGGATAACACGTCGGGGAATATTTTCGTGAATGACGTGGACGGAACTCTTAGCTACGTTCGAGAAGTAGGCAGTGCGATTGGCGCGTGTGGCGCAGGGGTTCCGCCTTGCTTGGGTTCGACGAACGTCGCTGTGAGCGGCAATGCGGGCAGCATTACCGACGCGCCGATTGTGGACTCCACCCAAGGCAGAGTTTTCGCGTTTACCGGCAACCATACTAATGCGACATCGGGTGGCGCAAATGTCGTGCAGGCCGATACGGCGTTGAGTGCCGCAAGTGTTACGCGACTCGATGTAGGAGTGGGTAGAAGGTCCGATCTGCACGACGGCGCCTTTGATGACGCTTACTTTTCCAGTGTGGCGACAGGCCACCTGTATGTCTGCGGAAATAGCGGCGCGAATTCGGGCGCGTCCAGTAACGCCGCCCTTAACAACCAACCGACGCTGAAGCGCATCTCGTTCAACAGTGACGGCACCATGGCCGTTGTGGACGCTGGGACGCTACCGTTAGCTTCGGCCATAACAACTTGTTCCCCAGTGACCGAGATCTTGAACGGCACGACCGACAGGATGTTCTTCAGCGTACAGGCTTCTGGCAGCCCGGCACTATGCGTCGCATTTGGCTGCGTTATGTCCGTATCCGTGCCCACTGCGACTCCTTTCACATTCCCGGCGGCGGTAGCCGCGGAGTTGCCAGAGAGCGGCGGCACCAGCGGGATTGTAATCGACAACGTGAGCTCCGCTGGGCAGGCCTCGAGCATCTACTTTTCCATTCTGGCGAATTCTACCAACGCCCACCGTTGTGGTGGAACTCCTTTAGTTGGTTGCGCTGTGAAGGTAACGCAATCGGGATTGAACTAAGATAGAGTGAATACGAATATGCGCGAACGAGACAGTCACAATTCGAGAGATGCCGTTGCTGAAAAAGCAGGTGAGAAGAGGAAGAGGCCCTACCAAAAACCTGCTTTTCTGCATGAGCGGGTGTTCGAGACTATGGCCCTGTCGTGCGGCAAAGTCCGCGGCACAGAGGCCCAATGCAAACACAATAGGAAGAATTCGTAGTGAATGGGCGGAGTTCACTTATCAGCTCTCTTTTCCAATATGGTGTCTGGCCACGAATACATCACGGCGAGAGGGTGAATGAGCACTGTATGCCGCCCGGCGGTCTTTCTCCGGCGGAAATCGCACATGCCGCGAAATGCGAGCTGGCCGAGAAGACGCTACGCCTGTTCGGCAGCTTGCGTTTGCGAGTTACCGGGTTCAGTATGCTTCCCTCCGTGTGGCCGGGGGATGTCGTATTGGTTCGCCGGCAGCGGATGCAGCAAATCCATCCGGGCGATATCGTGCTTTTCGCTCGCCATGGCAAGCTTATCGCGCACCGCGTGGTGTTCAAGACAAACGATCCGGAAATTCCGAGCATAATCACCCGAGGCGACGCGCTCCGGTCGCAGGATTCCGCCATCGGCCCTACCCAACTGCTCGGAAAGGTCTCAGGTGTCCTTCGTGCCGGGAAGTGGGTCGAGCCTCCTACGCGTCTCAGTTTCAGGGCACGAATCATGGCAAGGCTCGTTTCTCGTTCCGGGCGGACCGCCGGAATTCTCTCGCGCCTTCGTGCAAGTTGGCGTCGTCGCTGCGAGCACGAGGGCCTGTGCGAGAGCTGACGACCACGCTTGACCGTGACATCGTTATCGAAATCGGCGGCGTGCCTGTGCGCGTGCGAACGTGCGACTCAGCCTTCTTGCATCTGCTGGAAATGCGCTATACGGGCTTCCTTAACCCCAGAGGTTGCGCGGAGTTCGAGTTTGATGTGGATTTAACGACCCCGGATAACGTTGGGCCAGACGATGATGTGCGCGTGTTCCAGCGATCCGGACGATGGTCGCTGCAACGCGGTGATTTCCACGCCGAATGGGATTCGGCTTCCAAAAGCGGCAATATTAAGCAATCCGCTAACCCGTACTCCATCGATTCGATACTGCGCATCGTACACACTCTGGTTCTTTCTCGGCGGGGCGGCTTTCTTGTACACGCGGCCAGCGCCGTGCGCAACGGGAAGGCGTTCCTGTTTGCCGGCATGTCCGGCGCAGGTAAGACGACCATTTCAAGGTTAGCGCCAGGAAACGTCACGTTGCTCACGGATGAGATCTCTTACGTGCGGGAGCGGGATGGCGGGTATTTTGCCTTCGGTACGCCATTTACCGGCGAGCTGGCCAAAGTGGGTGACAATATCTGCGCACCCATTGCCGCTTTGTATCTGCTGGCGAAAGGTCCAAATAACCAAATCGAGCCCGTTACTTGCGCCGAAGCCGGCCGCGCACTCCTCGCAAATATCCTTTTTTTTGCGGAGGATGCGGAATTGGTCAAGTTAGTATTTGAATCTGCCTGCAAATTTGTCAGTCGCGTGCCTGTTTACCGCCTTGCGTTCGTGCCCGATACAAGCGTATGGGAGATGATTGGATGAATGCGAAGCGGTACGTGGCGCGAAGCTCCGAGATTGCTGCGCGCCGGCTTGGCAACGAGACGATGATCATGTCAGGCCGGGATTCCACTCTCTTCTCCTTGAATGAAGTAGCGACCCTCATTTGGGAGGCGGCCGACGGTGTGACTGCGCTTGATGAAATCGTGGAGCATAGGATTTGTCAGGAGTTTGACGTCGAGTTCGCCGAGGCGTTACGAGATGCAGAGGTGTTGGCTGAAGCGCTTGCAGCACATGGCTTGTTCTTGGTCTCGGACAAGCCGTTCCAGTGTGTGCCTGCCCTCAAGGGGCAGACATGAGCGCTTTGATGCAGGAGATGAGTGCGAAAGCGCTGCGATTGGGGATTCCGCTCAGTGTGCAGCTCGACCTGACCTACCGCTGCAACGAACGGTGCGTGCATTGTTATCTCGACCACGATGACCATGGTGAGATGACGACTGCGGAAATCACAAGTCTTCTTGACCAGCTAGCCGAGGCCGGTGTTTTCTTCCTCACCATGAGTGGCGGTGAGATCCTGGTGCGAAAAGACTTTTTCGAAATCCTGGAGCACGCTCGCGCGCTGCTCTTCTGCGTCAAACTCAAGACCAACGCGATCTTGATTCGCGAGCACCAGGCGGAGCGCATCCGATCTCTCGGTGTCGATTCGATCCAAATCAGCATCTACTCGCACCGCCCGGAGATTCACGACGCCATTACCAAAGTTCCTGGCTCGCTAAAGCGGTCGGTGGATGCCATTCGGTTTCTCAAAGACCAAGGCTTGAACGTCGTCATTGCCAATGTCCTAATGCTTCAGAACATCCACGACTACCCTGGCGTGAAGGCTTTGGCCGCCGATCTGGGCGTCGAGTTTACGATTGATCCCACAATCACGCCGAGAATGGACGGAGATAGGTCGATTTTGAGCCTGAACATTAATCAGACCTCGCTGCGTGAAGTGTTTCGCGATAAAGACCTGGTTGGCAATGTGGATGAATTCTGCGCCCCGCCGAAGCAGGCGGACGAGGACGACCTGGACGTCGTGCCGTGTAGCGCCGGACATAGCGCCTGCTACGTCTCCCCCTACGGCGACGTCTATCCTTGCGTGCAATTTCCTCTGCCTAGCGGGAATGTAAGGCGTGCATCATTCCTGGATATTTGGCGCCATTCCGAGCAGCTGAATGAGGTTCGCTCCATCACTGCTCGTGACTTGCCGAGCTGCTCCCAGTGCGTGCATGTTGCAGGTTGCAGCCGTTGCCCAGGTCTGGCGTTCATGGAAGGGAATATGCGCGGGCCATCGTCCCAGGATTGTGAGAAATCTTTTGCCAGAACAGGCATAGCCTCTCACAATCTGCTTTCTAAGAAGCAGACAGTGGGGGGGCTAGTCCACATCCAGAGTGCGCGAGAAACTGTGCAGACGTTACCTGCGAGTTCGCAAACCTTGGCGCTGTGAAACACTGAGTCCACCTGCGGACTGTTTGGATTCTGAGACTCATGGCTTCTGTCATTGACGAGCCGCGCCCGTCTCTTATGCCCGCGCCGCCATCCATCGATAATTTATCACCGGAACATTCAACAGATTGGCTGGCATTGCTAGAGTGCGCTGCACCTCGCGGGAATGTCCAACGACTGGCTGATCTCATTCCAAATATCTCCAGTTGGCCTGTGTTGCTGGAGCGCGCGGAATACCATGGCGTCGTACGACTGCTCGCTGAATACGCGACAAATCTAGATAATGCATTCGTCCCGTTGGAGATTCGCGCCAAATTTAGGGAATTGCAGCGCGCGCACATCGCTTCCGCTCTTCGTTTTACGGCTGAACTATTTCGTTTGCTCCTTTGCTTCGCGGAAGCTGGCATCGAAGTTTTGGTCACCAAAGGCCCGGCATTGGCCGTGCGCTGTTACGGCGATCCTGGCATGCGGACCTACCGTGATATCGACCTCGTGGTCCGCGAAATGGATATTCGGCGCGCGACCCAGGCCATGCTCGACCTCGGATACCAGCCGCGGATCCCTTTGACCGCTATCGATGCTAAGAAAATGCCGGGCGAATATGCCTTTCGAAAACTGGAAACGGACCTCCTGATCGAATTCCACACCGAGCAAACCCTTCGCTATCACCCGCGCCGCTTACAAATAGAAAAGTTATTCGCGCGTCGCGCCTTCGTAACGATCGACGGCCGTAGCGTCCCGGCGCTCTCGCTGGAAGACGAGCTCGTTCTCATTTGCGTGCACGGCACCAAACATTTTTGGGAGCGCCTGATGTGGATTGCCGACGTCGCGGCGCTCATTTCGCGGCAAGCGCCGGATTGGGTCCGCGCCCAGGCGATCGCGCGCGAAGACGGCGCGGAGCGAATCCTGCGCCTCGGGCTCCGCCTCGCTTCCGACTTGCTCGGCGCTGAGCTCCCTGCCCATGTCAATGCTGGCGTAATCTCGGATCGCGTTGTTGCGGAACTTGTGGCACAAATCGAGAACCGCCTCGCCTCTTGCGAGACTCGCAAAATCGGATTACTACAGCGCGCCGTCTTTCGCATCAAAATGCGCGGCAGCTTGCTTCAGGGGGCCAGCTACTTGCTGCGCCTGTCGTTGTCTCCTACCGAGGAAGACTGGACACCAGGGAAAGAAGGAGCTCGCCCGGCGTTTCTGGAAGCGATTAGGAGGCCGCTTCGCCTTGCAAAAAAGCACAGTCGCCGCTCAGAAAAGTAAAAAACAAAAAGGTCCGGGCGTACAGGCCCGAACCTTTTCGCTAAGAGAACTATTCCTTGTGAAGTAAGCGGCTAAATATTCGTGCGCTGCATAATCTTGTGCCGCCCCTTGGGTGCTCGTTCCGGCAGTTCCACGGTCAACGATACCTCGGCTTTATTCCGCAGCACGCCGATCTTCGCGGTCTTTGCGTCGTTCTGACCGGCCAGCTTCTGCCGCAGGTCGCCCAAGCTGCGCACGCGATCGCCATTAAAAGTCGTGATAACGTCGCCCGCCTTCAGCCCGGCTTTCTCTGCAGGCGAACCGCTGTTCACGCTGCGCACCAGGATCCCTTCGCCGTCTGGAGCGCCAAAAAATGACCCCAGTTGTCCGCCTATGTCCTCGGCATCGATCCCCAGTCGCGGACGCCCGCCCGGCAGCAAGGCCATCTCGCCGCCGAAGTCCATCGACGGCATCTCAGGAATCTGCACATCCGGCATGCGAAACGCGAAAGTTCCCGGTGTCGCGTTCATCCACGTATTATGTCTCTCTTCAGTCTTGCCGAGCGTAGCGCTGAGCGTCTGCGAGCGTCCATCGCGCCACACCGTAAGCTGCGCCGAGCGACCCGCGGGAATCTCGTGAATCATCCTCCGGAACTGCGCCTCGCCTTCCACTCGCTGCCCGTTCACTTCCGTGATGACGTCGTTCTCCTTCAATCCGGCCTTTGCAGCGGGACTATCCTTCGTCACGCCGGCCACAACGACGCCGCGCTCCGCGGACAGCTTCAACTCCTTGGCATTTTCCGCCGTCACTTCATGCGTCTCGACGCCCAGCCAACTCGGCCCGTCGCCACCGTCGAAAACTGTAATCTGGTCAGTCTCAGAATCGAGCAGTGGCTCCACATCGGCCAAGACACCCCCTGATTGCTCCAGTGCCCGCTCGACATCTTGCGAGACGCGGTCTCCATCAATTTGAACTCGCCTCAGCTCGCGCACTTTTGGAAGCTGCTGAACCCTAATCGTCGGGGAAGTATCGTCCTGTTCTTGCAGCGCCGCCGAGCGACCCGGTATCGCAAGCAGTGCCACGCCAAGCACCGCAATTCCCCCGCTGACCCACAAAATATTTTTCTTCATCGTCGTAATTCTCCTGTTTGCCTTGGTGACTTCTTGCTCCCTTAGACGCACGTCGGACTAAACCGTCGACTGCAAAGCCACCAATCGAATTCCTCCATTCACGGTGTGCAATCGGATCGGCGCGCCGCCGCGGCCCAATTTTCCGTGCATTTCGCGCGGCTTCAGCGTGCTCTCGAACGTCACCGGAAGATCCGAGAAAAAATTCCCATTGAGACACCGCGTCTCGAGATCGGCGTGAGTACTAGCAGGCACCGCCAGCAACACAGAGCCATTCGTGGTCTCCGCCATCGCGCCGTTCTGGTCTTGCACATGCACCAGTTCCAAATGCACGTTGCCGTTTGTGGTGCGCGCGTGCACCGACCCGCCGCCTTCATACACTTCAATATTTCCGTTTACCGTGCGCAAATCCTCCACCCGTTCGATTCCCGAAACGCGCAGTGTGCCGTTCACGGTCCCCAGATGCTCCACATGCGCGCGGTGCGGCACCCGCACCGTGTATTCCACGGCCACTTCGACTCCTTCATTCTGCGGATAGCGAGTAGCCACGGACACCACGTCCGGCTTGGCATCCACATCAATGGAAACAAGATCTAGGTCCGACTCTCGATTTTTGGCTGTCTTCACCGCGTGAATCTCAATCGTGTCGCGGTCCCAGCCCTGCACGTCCACGGTGCCATTGACGTTCTGCAATTCAAACGAGCCGCCCGGCTGCAGCGGATAGGTTTGATTGAATTCTTTGGTGATGGCCAGACAAGCGGGAGCGCAAGCCACAGCCAGCATGAAAATAAACAGCGCAACAACACTTACGGAGCGGCGGACCATAACGTTCTACCTCCTTCGAGGACTACAAAATCGAAGACCAGAACGAAACTCGTTTGCGCCCGCCGCGCCAGCGCTCAATTCCTAATGCAGCAGAAAATTGAACGTAACCGTCGAGATTACGTCCACCGGCCTGCCTCCGCTTGAAAACGGTCTCACTCGCCACTTCTTGACGGCCGCAATGGCCGCGTCCGCCAGTGTCGGCGACCCGCTAAGGATCTTGTCCACTTCCACGCGACCGTCTTTCGTCGCGCGCACTTGCAGCCGCACAATCCCCTGTATTCCGGCTCGCTTCGCTATTTCCGGATACACCGGCCGCGGAGCTGACACCAGATGTTTCTGCAACTCGTCGGGATCTTCGTGAATACTCCCCAGGAAAGCCGTTTCCAGCGTGCTCAGCCAGCGATCGATCCAATCGCCGCGTTCCTCCGCCGCACTGGCATCACCCGCAATTTCCGGAGCGCTCCAGGAGCGCGGCGTCTCGAATCCCGCCGGCGTCAATTGCACCGAATTCAACCGTTCCGTCAGCCGTTCTCTTTGCTCTTGGATCAGTGACTGGCGCAGCGCAATTTCCGAATCCAGGAACTGCAGCCGGATTTTCCCCGCGGTAGTGCGCAGTCTCAGCGGCGGCCCACCCCCGTTCAACGCGCCCATGGCATGGGCCGGACCGCTTCCACGACTCTGAATCTGTAACGCCAGTGCGGGATCGGCTTCAATGCGACGCTCGCCACCGGACTCCACCACCGCGTCAATGTCCGCCGCCAAGTTGCGCGGCAGAAACACAATGATGTCTCCGTTTCCCGAAGTTAGTTGCGACAATCCGGGCAAGTGCACTGTGCCACCACCGGAGGAAGGCGCATCCGGGTTGATCCAGGCCGTGATTGTTCCACCCGCCGTCGCTGCCCGTACCGTCCCTGCAACGCGCGTCAAGCAAATGCTTCCGGCGCTCGATTCCACTTCCATCGGTCCGGAAACGTACATGATGCGAATGCCGCCGCCGCCTGTTTGGGCGCGGACCGACCCACGCACCTCTCCAAAATCAATCTGTCCTCCGCCGGTACGCACGCTGACCAGGTTTCCTGCCTGGCCCACCGTTATGTTGCCGCCATCTGTCTGCAAATCGGCGCGTCCGCCAATCTGGCCCGCGCGAATGTGTCCTCCGCCGCTGCGCAGTGCCGCGTCACCCGCGATATTCCCCGCATTTATGTGTCCGCCGGCGGTAAACGCCCGCAAGTCTCCGGCAACGTCCTGCACCTGGATGTGGCCGCCTTCCGTCTCCAGCTTTGCCACCAGACGTTCCGACGCCGAGTTGCGAGAAGTTCCAATCCCGATTCGTCCCGCGCGGATATTACCGCCCTGTGTCGCCAGGCTTGCGATGCCGCCGATGTCCCCCGTCTCGATGTCCCCGGCTTCCGTCTTCACTTCGACGTTGTAGTTGGGCGGCACCTCTATATCGAACTGCACCCAGAATTGCGCGCCTGAGGCCGTGAAACGCGCAAGTTGCGGCGGCAAATTTCCCGTGATCTCGATTCCGTCAGATGTGGCCTTGGCGCTCAGCGAATAATGGTCCAGCAGATGCCGCGCCTGCGGAGCGCGCGCATCCGTCTCGATGTGCACGGTATAGTGGCAGGCGGGAGCGGCGCCTTTCTCCAGCGGAGTGATTTTCACGGAACCTAGGTCGGTGGTCAGCCGCAGCGTCAATCCATCCGATGTCTGCAGAGATCCCGAGCGATCCGCAGAAATGCGCGTCTGCGTTGGCTCACCCGATTTGGCCAGGTCAGGCGGCGCAGTTCTGGGCTCATGGCCGGCCCCCGCTATTCCGGGGCTAAGAAGCATTGCGGCGCACAACAACGGCCGGGCAATTCCGGCCCAAGCCCGATGTAACTTCGCAGGCAAAAAGTGAATCGTTGGTATCTTCATTTCCGGCTTGACTGTAGTGCTTGCATGGCGACCCTGCGGATCACACCTCTACTGCACTTCGCGGGGACTAATCTGCCGCAACGCCGCCGCGCTGCGCAGCCGCACATAAGCATTCGGATCACGATGCTGCAAACCCTCAAGCGCACGAATCACGCGCGCGACCGAAGGATCAGCAGGAATTTGCGATCCCGCCGTCTCCGGTTCGCTGTCCGAGCTTGGAGCCTCGCCAGCCGCTTCGCCTTCGAGCGAGCGCACCAACAGGTTTACCGCTTCCACGCGCACGCCCGGATTCGCATCGTGCTGCAGCGCTTCCAGTAAAGTATCGCGAACCGTATCGTCCGCCGTGGAATCGCGCAGCGCCTCCAACGCCTTCATACGCACCGCGGCGTTCTGGTCCTTGCGCGCCGCCGCCAGCAATGCATACCGCACTTCCTTGTCACCGGTCCGCGCTTTCAGCACGTCCAGGCAATCCAATCGCACGCCCGGATCAAATCGCTCTCCATTGGTCACCACGTAAGTAAGCACGCGCCGCACATCCGCGTCATCCACGCTGCCGCTCAGCACGATGGGCTGCTCCGTGCGCACTTGCAGTTGCACCGTGCCTGCGGAATCGGCGGACGCCGGGAAATTCACTCCCGCAACCCTCATCTTCGACAAATCTTCATTCGTCAGCGGTCCAGCCGCTTTCACGTTCACCGCTTGGCCGGAGGCAAAGTTGCCATCCCGCGCTGGAATCCACAGCGCCACTTGCGTGCCTACTGCCAATCCCAGCAGCAGCAGACCCGCCGCGCTCCACGCCGGTCGCAGCGCCATCCAGCGCCTCATCCACCCAAACGGGCTCCACTGCTCGCGCAATGGCGGCGCCGATAAATCATCCAGCAATTCAGAAAGCTCGCTGCGGCACTGCGCGAGAAGCGCTCCTGAGGGATCGAGCTGATCGGCGGGTTGAAACGCGCTCACCAACGCGCTCTGCATTTCCTGTTCTTCGCGGAGCTGCGCGGCACAGGATGGGCACACGCTCAAATGCGCATCAATCTGTTCGCGCTCTAGCGGCTCCACTTCGTCGCAAGCATAAAAGACAAGCAGCGGGCCGATGTCCCCGCACCTTGCTAGCCTTTGCGCGCTCATCGCAGGCCCCCCAGCTGTGTGCGCAGCTTGCGTGTGGCCCGGAACAGCGAATTCTTCACCGTCTCTTCCGTCGTGCCCAGCGCATCACCGATGGCCCGCAGCTTGAGCCCTTGATAATGTTTCATCTCAAAAACCACACGCTCCCGCGGCGAAAGCCGCTCCATCGCCAGCGCAATCCGCGCCTGAATCTCTTGGCCGAACAGCCGCCGCTCCGGATCGAGCGTCGGCCGATGCTCGCGCTGCCGCTCGAAAAAGTCCGTAATCCCCTCATCCGCATATCCGGAATTGCTCTCGGGAGCCTGATCCTCCGGGCGCGCTTGGCGCCGTCGTAGATGATCCAGGCACACGTTGGTCACGATGCGATACAGCCAGGTGTAAAAACTGCATTCAAAGCGGAAGCGATGCAGGTTGCGATAAACTTTCAGGAAGGCTTCTTGATAGACGTCGCGCGCGTCCTCGGGCCGCTTCATCAGGTTCAGCGCGAGCCGCAGCACGTCGCGGTCGTACCGGCGCACTAGCTCCTCGAACGCAGCGCGGTTCCCGGTCTGCGCCTCCGCGACTATGCAACGCTCGTCAAGCTGGGGCAAAGAAGCCACCGTAGCCATGGCGTCCGTATCTGTAGCCCGGCCGGTAACGCTGGCCAAAGCCAATCGAGGAAGCGGCATATTCGCTTTCTTTTCGCAGTTACCGGTGTTTCGGCCTTGGCCTTAACACCTTAGCGCAGGTTTATAACACGCTGCAGGGACCTGTGCCAACGCGAACCACCCAATTTGGACGGACCTTCGCCAGATGGGTGAGCAGCTACCTCTCCCTTCTAACGTATGGCTAACCCCATTTGTTTCTAACTTTAGACGCTTCGTGGCCCGGATTCTTGGAGTGCGGCGGTCTTGCCGCCGCTTTCACGGCGTAAGACCTCTACGGACACTCTTTCGCGTTAGTCAAAGAAACCTCTCTGCGATCTCTGTGTCCGACCTCGGTTAAATCTGTTTCAAGCCGTTTCCGTTCCCCGTCGCCCGACGCCAAGCCACCAACGGCCAACCAAATAGCACCACCAGAGCCGCCACCACCCCATACCCGTTCGCTTGATAAAAGTAGTCCGGATGCCGCAGCATTTCCCCCGCCCCCGCAAGCAGCGAAAGCGCCGCCAAAATCAGGAAATATGCCAAAACGTTGAAGCGGATCAGGTACCGCACGGCAAGATCAATGACCCCAATCCACACCGCTCCGATAACCATCTTCTTCGCCACATCCATCGGATCATGCCAATTGGCCGAGAATCCCCCCAGCGCCAATACCGCGAGGACGAAAACAAGAACACGCAACCACTTGCTGCGAATCATGCTGACAAGGAACGCCGCTGTTATCGCCACTAGAGCCGTAAGCGTCAGTCCTCCGCGCACTCCAGAACCGACAATCGCTCCCACCGGAAATAGTGCGTCCAGGTTTGACCCAAAACTCGCCGCAGCGCCCGCCTGCGCACCGGGCAAGTGCTCGTAGACCCATTTCGCAATCGCATCCAATCCTACCCAAGCCGCCGTCCCACCCAACCCAATAAATAGCGCGTCCCGATAATATGCCCGCGGCATCCCTGTCCATGACGGCATCCGCTCCTCAGCGAACGCCCGCATCCCGTAATACCACGCCGCCCCAAACAGCAGCGCCAGAACCCCGTACGAGAACAAAACGCCCAACAGCGCGCTAATCACCGTCACTCCAATCATTGTCTTTAGCGGGATCGCAGTCGTGTAATTGGTCAGTGCCGCTTGCACGAAGTCACCAAAGGCCAGCGTCAGCACATACCCGGAAAGTCCCCACAATGCCCAGCGCGCCAACCGCCTCCACGGAATCGTGCGCGCCTCTGGCGACCGCAAATTTTTCAAGAACACGATCAGCGCGGTAATCCCAAATCCCGCCACCACCAAAATCGGTATTGCATACCCAAAGATGATCTTCGCCAAAGTCTTTTCTTCCTGTTTGCGCCGCCACTCATCCGGAATTTTGACGTACGTCCGATAGTTCGTCACTTCATCGCCGAGTACCATCAATTCGATTCGAGCAAATGCATGTCCCGCGCTCCCCGAGGCTGCGCCCGCATTATCCAGCGGCACATTCTGCTGCCAAGTCAAAGTGTGATCCGTCCGATGCGGCCGCTTGTCCGAATTCGACTCCACAAGCGACCACTGGCTCAGATCGATCTTCTTCTCCTCATTCAAAAATTTCTCCGCGCGCGCTACCGCTTCCTCTTTGCTCAGCGTCGCCCCCGGAGCCTCATCCGCTAGCGTGTGCCGCACAGCATGCAGCGTTCCGTCCGGCTTCAGAACAACCGCGTATTCCTCCGGCTGCGAATCACGAAAATAGCGCACTCGCCACAACGCCCCTGGAACCTGTGTTGCCAGAATTTCATTCAGCCGCGCAACGCCCACCCGCTCGCGCAAAAACTCGTTCGTCACCGTATCGGTCACATTTACGAAGGCCGTCGCGTGAATATAACTTTTCGGTTCCAGCCCCCGCTGCCGGATAATCTCATCGCCGCGCGTCCGCACCGTTCGCCCATCCACCGACAGCCTCAAATAATCACCGATCCCTTCCGGTTTGAGCTTCCAAGCCAGCGCCACACCCGCCACTAGGCACACCGCCAAAAACGCCAGCTTCGCGGAAGACAACGCGTCATATCGCCGCGTCCCAACAGCCGCGGCAACTTCCTCCGGCGACGCAGTCAACGTGATCGTCGGAACAGGCGCCGCCTGGTTCAGCAAGTCCTCGTCCGGCTCAAACCTCCCTCGCGATAAATACGAAATCGCCGCGAACAGCAGCGGCGCCGCGGCCGCCAATCCCACCACGATTCCCGAAACCTTGAAATACAAACTGTTCGACCGCACCAGCAGCAATCCCACTAGCGAAGCATCCACCGTATAATGCCAGATCAGCGTCGCCAGAATTCCCCAGCGCAGCATCACCAATCCCGCGAGAATCCCGAAGATCCCGATTTCGATTCCACGGATGTACGGCGGCTCCTGCGGATAGTTGCTGTGTAAAAAGCTCCATAGGAACGCGGGCAGCACCACCGCAATCCATCGCGAGCCGGTCACCCGCTTGAAAAATGGAATCGCAAACAACCGAAACGTAAACTCTTCGTTCGTCGAAGCCAGCAGACCAATTGCCGCCCCGGAAAGCCACGGAAACAGCGTGTTCACCGAATCCTGGTAATTGATCTCCTGCGGCGCCCAGGCCCCAAAATGGCTCGCCACGATATAGAACGCCACCACATATCCGATATGCGCCGCCGCCAGCGATAGCCCCACCACCGCCGCCGAAAAAAATTCCTTTGACCGCAATCCTCGCAAAGTAAATGCCTTCGCCAGCTGCAATCGTTGCGGTTGCGAAGCCCGGTACAGCGGTTCCGCCGACGGCAATACCAGTGTCACGGTCAGCGCCGTTGCCACCGAAAACAGCACTGCCGCCCCGATCTTCGCCAGCACAAATCCGACATAAGACGCATTCGTGTTGTAGCTCGCGCTCCACAAGGGCCAGTCATTCAAGCTCTGTAGAAACAACAATCCCGCCACAAGCAGCCCCAGCACAATCGCTCCCCGCCATGAGGACTGCCCCGCATTCGTCATCTTGAATGCCAGCCACACCGCGCATCCCAGCAGAAAGATGTACGGCACCGTGAATACCAGCGCCAGCGTGTCATTTCCTGAACGCAACCGCTGAAAGCTCCGCTGCCAGGCTTCCGGCACGCGCAGATATTCCTGCGAGCCCCCGATGCTCTCGCCTTCCAGCGCCACCGTCAGCCTATACGGCGCCTCCTTCGCGCGAAATCCATGCTTCTCCCACGTGAAATTCCAATCCGTGCGGTTCGGCCTCTTAATCGAATTTGCCTCTTCCGGCAGGAAATCCCATTGACTCGCGTCTTGGCCAAGATTGGAAACCAAAACATTCTGCGCGCGAGCCTGCGCCGTCGCACGGTCCAGCGCGGCCCCCGGCCGTGCCTCTTCGATTTTGTGCGTGTACCCGACAACATTTCCCGCCGGGCTCACACGCACATAAAATTCCTCCTCCTGCAGCGGACGAAAAAATCGCACGTCCCAATACCACACGTGCAGTTGCGAAGACATGAGCTGGTTCGCCTGTTGCAGTCCCAACTCGCGCTCCAGATACGTCTTTGCATCGTCGTCGACGCTGAACACAATCGCCGACCGGTAGCCGCTCACACTCTCGCCGAGGCCCGTCACAAAGGTTTGCGCGACCTTCAACGCCTCCGGCCGCGTGACGCGAAAATCCACCGAAGCTTCCGGAAACGCCCGGAAGAAATATTTGTAAGCGAAAATTGTTCCGATGATTCCGAAGACCACCCAAAGCAGCAGCGCCCGTTTTTCCGACCCGCTCAGCCGTTCACCAGCCACAAGAGCCTCCGCATTCGCACCTTCATCTTGAGGTAAGGGCCGCACCAATCCGCACTACGAAGAGCCAATTCCTCGACACTTCTAA
>Ga0210405_10001222_pt1 | contig 30483 bp, 32 predicted proteins | sample IncBWH11MmetaG_FD_155492 | JGI IMG/M metagenome (GOLD analysis project Ga0210405, IMG submission 155492) | Forest soil microbial communities from Barre Woods Harvard Forest LTER site, Petersham, Massachusetts, United States - Inc-BW-H-11-M | ecosystem: Environmental > Terrestrial > Soil >...
GTCAAGAACTAGCTACCAGCGCCATTAGGCAGGCACAGAAGTTTGGAGCGAAGATGGCGCTGGCACGCGCAATTGTTCAACTTCGGTGCCAACGTCGCCCTTACGAACTCTTGATGGACGATGGGACTGTCTTCTTCGCCCGGACCATCGTCGTTGCGACTGGGGCCAGTTACAACAAGCCAACGACCGTCACCCTGGAACGATTTGCGGGTCGCGGCATCCACTACGGCGCGACCCACCTTGAGGCTCAGCTGTGTGAGGACCAGGAGGTCATCGTGGTCGGGGGCGGCAACTCGGCTGGTCAAGCGGCTGTTTTTCTTTCGCAGACAGCGCGCAAGGTTTTTATGCTCGTGCGGGGAGCCGACTTGGCCGAATCGATGTCCCGGTATCTCATTCAACGCATTTCTGGAAATCCTTCCATCGAGTTGCTCTGTAACTCCGAACTGTGCCGTCTTGACGGCGACAAAGATCTCGAAGAAGTGAGTTGGGTCAACAAGCAGACTGGGCACGTGCGTTCAGTCGTAACCCATCACCTCTTCGTAATGGCTGGAGCCTCTCCTAATACCAACTGGCTGCAAGGCCGTGTCGCTCTTGATGAGAAAGGCTTTATCCTCACCGGACGCGACCTACCACTGGCGATCGATCCAGATCGAAATCCTCCTTGGCCGCTTTCCCGCCCACCTTACATGCTCGAAAGCAGCCTGCCAGGAGTATTCGCAGTGGGTGATGTCCGGGCGGGAAGTATCAAAAGGGTGGCTTCGGCTGTTGGCGAAGGATCTACTTCGGTGAGTATGGTGCATCGAGTTCTCGCCGAGCTTTAGCGGAGCGGAATGATGGTGAGAAGTGGTTTGACCTCGCCGAGAGCTGCTTAGATTGCGACTCGGTTAACGGTAAGTGCTGAACAGTTGCTGAACAATAGACTGCAAACGGGGGGCGTCCAATGCAAACAGGAAGGTTGCAACGCTAACAAAACAAACAAAACTTGGTCTGTGCGAACAGGTCAGGGTGAATTAGCAAACCGTTGCGAATGAGAAGACTTCACAGCACCTAGCAGCGCCCTAAAACACCTCGAATCAACATTTGGCAGCTGGCCGCGGCGGTTTGGAAAACCGCTGCGAATGACGAGCACTGCGTTCAGCTGGACCGAAACTTACAGTCAAGACATTGCTGTCTGCAGACTCGCGCTCTTCTCAAGATCGCTTCGAAGTTAGCCGATTCCAGGCGCTCAAGGATATCGATCGCGCCAAAGTCGGAATCCTCCGCTTCAAAAATCTTCCGCCATTCCGGCATGACCCTGGTCTTCAAATACGACGTTTGAGGTATTCACGAGGGCTGGCCCCGACAACTCGCTTGAACGCCTTACTGAACGCCGCGTCGGACTCGTAACCGACCGACCGAGCAATGTCTATAAGCTTTTTGTCACGCTGATCGAGAAACTGCATCGCCTTCTGCATCCGCCACTCGGTTACGTACTCCAGCGGTGTTTGTCCGAGTAGTTCTTTAAAGCGTGCTGCGAATGCGGAGCGAGACATGCCCGCTGCTTCGGCCAGGGATTCGACGGTCCAGGGTGTGTTCACTCTGTCGTGAATGGCACTCAGGGCAGTTCCCATTTGAGGATCGAAAATCGCACGAAGCCATCCTTTATTGCGTTTCGGTCCCGACGCGATATGCGCCCGGAGTACCTGGATAAACAGAACCTCGGCCAGCCGACTCGCGACGACTTCCGATCCCGGCGCCTGTTCTTCCATCTCTGACGCCAGCGCCTGCACTGTGGTGTGAAGAGCAAGCGTGCGTGCCTGATCGGCCTTCATCAAAATGAAGCTCGGCAATAACTGAGTGATCGGCTTCAGGCTGGCGCGATCGAAACTCAAGGATCCACAGACGATGGTCGTCGGTGCGCCACCGCCGCCACAAAGAGCGACATTGCCGTTGGCCTTGGCCCCGATCTCGCGGAAACTCCACTTCGGACGTGTTCGCAGGCTGTCGCGCAATACAATCGAAGTCCCCTTAGCCAGTAAAAAGCAATCACCACCGGTGAGGGGAATCGGCTCCGCAATCCCTTCCACACTCAGCCAGCAGTTGCCGCGCGAAAGCATGGCGAAGTGCGCCAAATCTGTGGGTGACATCTTTTTGTCGGAAGGCGTGACTTTTTCTTCGCTCTGGTTTTCCTGTTTTATGCCCCACGGGGCTGTGGCTTCGAGCCTGTGAAGGCCGAGAGCGGTTACGTGCATCGTTCTGAAGATGTCTGTTATCGGGTCCAACTCAGCCTCCCTCTGCTCTTGAAAGCTATGGTGTTCTGTGAGACCTGTACGAAACTGCACAGCCGCGCTTGTCGGACAAGTGCAGTATCAGGTGGAAGGGGCCTCTACCATGACAGACATTCTCCTTCCAGCGTCACAACCCCTGCTCTCCTTTTCCTCGAGCCGCGCCCGCCAATTCGATCAAAAGGTGCAACGCGGCTCGTTTTAGCCCTCTTCTTGGACGAATAGACAACAAATTAGGACTCCCGAGCAGTTCTCGTCCACTGCCAAAGACATCTATTCTAGTGTACCGAATACTTTAGCAAACTGAATTCTACACACGTTCCGGAGGGAGCAATTATGGGAAAGCTTGAAGGAAAAGTCGCAGTAATCACAGGCGGAAGCAGCGGGATTGGCTTAGCCACAGCCAAGCGCTTCGTGGAAGAAGGCGCCCACGTAGTGGTCACTGGGCGGCGAGAGAAAGAGCTGAAGGAGGCCGCAGCCTCCATCAAGAGAAACGTTACAACGATCGTGGGTGACGTGTCGCGTTTGGACGATCTGGACCGCCTCTATGCCGCCGTGAAAGAGAAGCACGGTCACATCGACGTCCTCTTCGCAAACGCGGGCTGGGGTGAAGTCGCTCCAATTGGAGCGGCTACCGAAGCTCACTTCGACAAGACCTTCGATTTAAATGCGAAGGGAACATTCTTCACAGTGCAGAAGGCCATTCCCCTCTTCAAAGATGGAGGTTCGATCATCCTGAACACTTCGGTCTCGAACGTAATGGGATTGCCGATGTTTGCTGTCTATGCCGCGAGTAAGGCGGCTGTGCGTAGTTTCGCGCGTGGCTGGGCCATGGAGCTAAAAGACCGAAAAATCCGCGTGAATGCGGTAAGCCCCGGACCAATCGAAACTGCGGCACTTGAGAAAGCGGGCCTCACTCCTGAACAAGCCCAGCAAGCTGCCGAGCAGTTCGTCTCGAAGGTTCCACTTGGTCGGAGAGGTAAGCCTGAAGAAATTGCGGCTGTCGTGGTGTTCTTCGCCTCCGATGAAAGTTCTTACATTACCGGCGTCGAGCTCGCCGTCGATGGAGGCATGGCGCAGGTCTGACCTCGGCGCCGCCAGTCCTGGGACCGCGCTTCTCAAACGTTAGTCCTAACACGAGATCGGAGACACATCATGAGCTACGCGATTCTAGGATTCGGAAAGATAGGCCAGGCCCTCGCCCACGCCTTCGCCCGTAGAAACATCGACGTGACCGTCGCGAGTCGCCGCCCCCCTGAGGCGTTGGCGCCGCAGGCTCGGGCGATTGGACCGACGGTCACCGCCAAGTCACTGCAAGAGGCGCTCAAGGCCGACACAATCGTCTTGGCAATCCCGTTCGGGGAGCACCGCGAGGTTGCGAAGACCCTGCCGAACTGGAAAGGCAAGACGATCGTCGACGCGATGAACTCGTTTCCAGTCCCACCTGAGGAACTGGACGGTCTCCCGTCCTCCGCCTTCGTTGCGAAGTCTTTCACCGGCGCCAAACTTGTGAAGGGTTTCAATCACCTGGGTGCGGCCATCTTGGCTACCGATCCGATCGTCGAGGGCGGCCACCGGGTTGTCTTTCTGTCGAGCGACGACGAAGACGGGATCGCTCCCGTGGCGGATTTGGCCAAACAACTCGGGTTCGCACCCGTAAAGCTGGGAAAGTTCAACGAGGGCGGCGCGCTGGTGCATGCACGCGGCCGCGTTTGGGGCCTACTCATCTTCCAGGATTTGTTCAAGAAGCAGCAGTAGTCGTTGGTTGACTGTGTGATTTGGCACGAGAAGTACCGCTCAAAATGCCCGATTAGATCGGACACGATCCGACGCAAGGGAAAAGGAGATTTCGATGAGCATCGAAGGTAATGTCCAGCTTGTGAAGAATTTTCTTGCGGCAATCGGTGATCGCGACAAGGAAGGTCTGCTGGCGTTGGCTGCCGAAGATATCGAGTGGATCATTCCGGGCGAGGCCTGGCCACTAGCCGGCACGCACCGCGGACACGCGGGCTTGGAGAAACTACTTCAGAAAGCTAACGAAACGGTGGAAACTTCCTACCCAGAGCCCCCCGAGTTCATAGCGCAGGGAGACCGGGTTCTGGTCGTCGGCTTCGCTAGGGGGAGAATCAAAGCCACGAATAAGACGTTCGAGGACCATTGGGTTTTCGCCATTACCGTTCGAGATGGCAAAGTGGCGCACATCAAGGAGTATATCGACACGCAAGCACTCGCGCGGGCCTCCGAGATGGCCGCGAGCCCCAGGCCCTGATGGAAAAGCGCGAAACGGCGAAGCCAGTCCGAGCGACCTTGGTGTAGTGCATCCGTGACTCCTACAGGTGAAGGCTCTGTCAGTGTTGAGCACCGGCGCAGCGCCTCAGATCAATGCGCGTTTCCAACGCCAAACCGCCGGTTCCCAATTCTGGAATTGGCCAAGTTGGGCAATGTGCCCGAGGCCAGGAAACGGAAAATGCGGCACCAACACCAATGATTTTTCGGCGATCACCTCATCGAGCACGCGGAGGCGGGTACGCGCTCCCAATTTCTGGTCATTGTCGAATCCGACATGCCACTCCGGATGCACAATGCTGAGGGCGAAATGATGCAGGGCGTCCGCAGATAAAAAAAGGCACTCCTGACGATTACTCCTGAAAAGTCGGCTTATGAGAAGTGATGGGGAGCGGGTAGGATTTCAAGAAGGTGTTGAACAACCCGAAAGGTATGTATGAGTGCCATTGTTGGAAAGAGGATCGCCATTGTCGGCGGGGGGCCAGGCGGACTCACGCTGGCCCGGCTACTGCAGCAAAGCGGTGCGCAGGTTTCCGTGCATGAGCGTGATCAGAGCCGCAGCGCGCGAGTCCAGGGCAGCGCATTAGACCTCCATGAAAACTCCGGACTAGCGGCACTGGAAACTGCCGGCCTGATAGATGCGTTCTGGGCCAATCACCGGCCGGATCTTGATCGTCTTCGCCTTACCGATGCCAAGGGAACGGTTCTCCACGATCATTCGCGCCCGATGTCCGGGGCCGGGAAACGTCCTGAGATTGAGCGTGGTCCATTGCGCGATCTTCTGCTCGATTCGCTTCAACCCAACACAGTGCAGTGGGACTGCAGGCTCGAGTCTGCAGAGTTGCAGGGCGAGCAGGTCTTGTTACGTTTTGCGAGCGGACAGATTGCACTGGCCGATATCGCGGTCGGCTGCGACGGGGCGAACTCCCGCTTGCGTGAGCTGGTCACTCCCATTCGGCCAGAGTACGTCGGGGTGTCGCTCGTAGAGGGTCTCGTTCCTGCAGCAAAACAGATGATCCCTGAGTTGTGGGATCTTCTCGGCGGATCAGCACTGATCGCTCTGGGAGGCGAAAGAACCATCGGCATGGGTACCAAGCCTGACGGCAGCGTGCTGTTCTATGCAGGAGTGAAGACCCGTGGGGACTCTGCGAGGCGTAGCTTCGAAGAGGCAAGCGGCCCGGAGCGAGTGACATGGTTCCACGCCAACTTCCAGGGGTGGAGCGAGATATGGGATCCTCTTTTCAAGGAAGCCGTGTCTATGCTCTGGCGACCGCTACTCGTTTGCCCGACAGATCAGTACTGGGAGCCGAAGCGCAACGTCACGTTGATCGGCGATGCAGCGCATGTGATGCCGCCGTACGCAGGCGAAGGCGTAAACATGGCGATGCTTGATGCCCTGGTGCTGTCACGGCTCCTTCTCAGCCAAGACACATCCTCTGACGCGATCGCGGCGTACGAAGCCGACATGTTTGCCCGTATGCGGCACATGACGGAAGACACGATGGTGAACACAGAGATGTTCTACGCACCAGATGCCTCCGATCGCGTTGTGGCTCTGTTTCGCAGCTTTGGCGCAGCCAAGACGGTTCCGCCAGCCGCAGAAGCTTGATGCGAGCTGTTCATCTCAGAAGGCGGAGCAGCACTTCAACAAGTCTTTGAGCAAAGACCAAACATGATGCTCGCTTTTGCGGTTGACCGCCGCCTTAATCGGATGGTTGCAGGGTCTTCGGAACCTATTGGGGCAGAATGGTTTCTGGTTGCAGAGGTCTGCAACCATCCGAATTGTCTAGTCTTGCCGTTCCGCTTTCCGATGGTGCGCGCCGCCGCCTAGCATGCGACTTCTGCCCAGACAGCGACGATGGACGGTGCGTCGTTGTTGTCAGAACGGACATAATTACCGAGCTAAATGGAAATTCGTCCGCTTTCCTCGAGCAAATTTCATCCTGCCCAGCTATCTCGGCCAGCGACGACGATTCAGAGTGAAATCCTCCGGATCAAGATCTTCAAGGAGGGCCTCTTGGCCGTCGCGGGTTGGCAGCGGCTCCGCCTTATAGGCCCAGAGTAGGGTAAGAACAGCGTTGTAATTGGGAAGACTGATGGAATGTTCGAGTAACGTATTGACATGCTCGGCAGCCTGACGGTCGAGCCAAGCATCCGGTCGCACAGGTGCAAGTTCTGTGGGCGCGGCTTCGCCTTTGAAAATCCGGGCGGCGAAGGAGCCGTTCGCCGGAAGTTCCGGGAGAGGAAGAAAGAATCGGAACGAATCGCTACGGACGAACCAGCGGGCGCTATTGGTTACGCTCCAAACCATCGCGCACGGCAGATCCGTCAACGTCAGAAAAGAACGGGTCGTGGCGGTTAGGCTTGTCCCGAAATCCGTTGCAACGGCCGAAATCTGCGGGAGAGAGAATTCGGAAAGGTTAAAGCGTTTCCGCAAAAGAGCACTCGGCAGCAATAGCTCGGCTGCAAATTCGTTGGCTTCAATCTCGGCTTGGTTTAGGTGACTATCGAAGCTCTCGATTTTTCGGTCTTCGCATATATTGCCAAGGTCTCGATGGTGCGGAATGATGAAGTGTCCGATCTCGTGCGCAATCGTGAAGCGCTTCCGCGACTTTTCGAAGATGCTAGCTTTGACTGCGACGATGCCTTTCTGGCCGGCCTTACTCCGGATCAACGCACCGTCGAATCCTTTCGCGGGAACCTCTCGTATTCTTAGGCCCAGGTCCCGGCAAAGCGCCGTGAGGTCGGGAGGAAGCGTCTTAACAAATTTCTCGGCCACATAGTTGGCGAGATTGGCTGCTGGTGTCATTTTTTACCTTCACCATCATCGCCACGCCACTCCTTCCGGAGTTCGTCGGTCAACTCGTCGACGATGCGCTGGTCGTGGGTGTCGAGTTCTCCCTCGCAGTTGCGATAGGCATATGCGGGGTCTTTCACCGCGCCCGTGTATGGAGCGGTCAGTGCATCTACGATCTGGCGGAGTTTCGAAGGCTCCACATTGTCGAGACCTTTCACTTCCCGTGTAGCGTCGAGCGCGGCCTGTAGGTGATCAGGCAGCGGACGGTTTTGCAACCGGCATTCGATCGCCGCGTCCGCGGCAAGGCGGTGAACGATAGCCGTGGCATCCCTACCGGGAGCTATCGCCTCGTAAAGCATATTGAGGTCTTCATCGGTCATCTCATCGGTAGTGCCGAAGAGTTTGTCCAGCACGTCACGCGCTGGGTCTGGTTGATTTGGTTTTTTGTCGCCCGGCATAGAGCTCCTTTACCCCGTCGATCTCCAGCAGGCGCTCTTTTAGTTTTGAGACCTGACGGGGCGTTTTGTTCAATACCTCTCCCAATTCCTGGTTGACGTTCGGTCCACCCTCGACCAGTTCAGCAGCGGTGATGAGATCCCGTAGCTCGGCCTCGCCCTTGACTAGGCTGTAGAGCGCATCTTTAGTGCGGGTCTTTGCCCTCTCGGGAGCGGGCGTGGCATGGCTATTTTCTGCTGGGAGAGAGAAGTCAGGATCGTCAAGCGAGCCACTCACGTGCTTCTGACGACGCAGACGGTCGACGAGTTTATTGTGAACAATAGTGCCAAGATAGGTTTCGAGCCTGCCCTTGCCTTGCTTCCAGCCGAGGCCGTTCGGCGACCTGTAGAAATCCTTCAAAACCTCTTGGACAACATCTTCACAGTCCTGTCCGCCGTCAAAAGTGTCCGGCCCACGGTACCTGCGGAGGGTTGCGGCCGCGTGGACCCGGAGCACTTTATAAAGCCTGGCCCAATCGATGTTCTGGAAGCGATTCAATGTTGCTCGCTTTTTCCTCGTGGCCCGCTTTGCACGCCGGAAGCTACTTCCACAATCTATACGAACAGCCAGCCTCGGTTTACCCAGATTTTTTTCACGTCTGGGGGAAACGCGAATACCCTGATTCGAACGATACATAAGGGGCTGCCGTAGAAACCCCGGCACCGAGCGCCATGCTTTAGACGGTGATGGTAGCTCGGTTCATTTTTAGACGAAATCGCAATAAGGAGGATTTCGAATGGCCCCGCAAGAACAAACACATGAGGTGAAAATTTTCGTCGATGAACAAGCGCGTCATTCGCCGAACCCGACGACGGGTGCGGCGCTGTACGCCTTGGGCAACGTAAAGCCGGAGCTGGAGCTGTTCCGCGAAGTGAGCGGCGATCATGTGGACCCGGAGGTGGACAACGGGCCGGAAGTCGTCCACTTGAAACAGGACGAGCACTTCCATAGTGGGTCGCCGAAGGTGTACGACATCATCGTCAACGGCCGCAAAAAAGAGGTCTTGACCAAGACGCTGACCTTCAACCAAGTCGTGGCCCTGGCCTTCAACCCGGTGCCGAACGGGCCGAACGTGCAGTTTTCGGTGACGTATCGCAAGGGGCCGAAGAAGAACCACGAGGGCACGATGACCGAGGGCGAAACTGTACGCATCAAGGATGGGATGATCTTCGATGTCACAGAGACCAATAAGTCGTAGCGCCGATTTAACCCGGCTCCGCAACGAGGGGTACGATCTGGAAATCCGGTCGGATCACTTATTGGTGAAGGAGGTGCCATACGTGGGCGCCGGCCGGATCGTCAAGCGCGGAATCCTCGTGATGCCGCTAAAGCTCGCGGGTGACGTGACGTTGAAACCCGAAAATCACGTCACCCACTTCATCGGCGAATTCCCGCGCCGCGCGGACGATACGCTGATCGACACCATAGGCAATGTCAGCAACGCGCGCACCAAGCTTGGCGCGGACCTGGAAATCGACCAGACGTTCTCGGCGAAGCCGATGCCGAGCGGCGCTTACGAAAACTATTACGAGAAGGTGACGCAATACGTCAAGATCCTGTCGGGATACGCGCAGAAGATAGAGCCGGGCGTGACCGCAAAGATGTTCCGGCCGGTCGCGGCTACAGCAGAGGAAGAGACGGTGTTCAAGTATATAGAAACCGCCTCAACACGGGCCGAGATCGGCGTAGTAACGGCGAAGCTCGCGACGGTGCAAAAAATCGCGATCGTGGGTCTCGGCGGGACGGGCTCTTACGTTCTCGACCTCGTCGCGAAAACGCCGGTCCGCGAGATACATCTGTTCGACGGTGACGACTTCCTGCAGCACAACGCTTTCCGGTCGCCCGGCGCGCCGTCGCTCGACGAACTTGTCGCGATACCGAAGAAAGCCAAATATTTTGCGGGTATCTACGACAAGATGCGAAACGGCATCTTCGACCATATGGATTATATCGGCCCGGATAACGTTGACGAGCTGCGGGCAATGAACTTTGTTTTCCTGTGTATGGAAGGGACGGCCAAGAAATTCATCGTCGAAAAGCTCGAAGAATTCGGGCTGCCCTTCATCGATGTGGGCATGGGGGTTTATCTTAGCGAAGGCTCGCTCGGCGGCATCCTGCGGGTGACGACGAGCACTCCGGTGCAGCGCGATCATCTGCGCAGGCGCGTGTCTTTCGCGAGCGACGCCGACCGCAACGAATACGCGACTAATATCCAGATCGCAGATCTGAACGCGCTGAACGCTGCGCTGGCGGTGATCAAGTGGAAAAAGCTCGCGGGCTTCTATCAGGATCTCGACTTCGAGCACCACTGCACTTATACGATCGGCGGCAATATGCTGCGGAACGAAGATTCACCGGCCGCGGCTACGGGTCAGGCATTCGGGAGTCAGTCGTGAAGAAACCGATAGCCATGAAGCTGAAACCGCCGAACACGCTCGCGCACGAATTCGTTGAATTTATCCCCGACGTGATCGAGGAAGGGAGGCTATATGTCTCGATGGAATACGCGACGACGGTTCACAAGTGCGCCTGCGGCTGCGGCAAGGAGGTGGTGACGCCGTTAAGCCCCACGGACTGGAAACTCATTTTCGACGGCAAGACGGTCTCGCTCGAACCCTCGATCGGCAATTGGGGCTTCCCGTGCCGCTCGCACTATTGGGTGAGAAACAACCGAGCCGTATGGGCGGAGGACTGGTCACAGGCGCGCGTCAATGCCAACCGCGCTCGTGATCGCCGCACGAAAGACGAATATTACGGCACCGACAATAAGAGTAAAGTGATACCGGCAGAGTCCGAAACACTGGCAGTTGCCCCCTGGTGGAGGAGGCTGTTGCCCTGGTAGGCACGGGGAAGGGGAGCTTCGTTTTTATCGTCAGGCCAATTTCTGCCTCGGGTAGCTTACGCTAAGCGACGACTTTTTTTGGTGCACTCTTGGTGCACTTTAGTCTGCAAATGACGTGAAGCGACGCAAATGAGAGCGCCGTAAGTGATTCAAAACAAATGAATGAGTGTGAGTACAAACAGGACAGGATGAATTAGCAAACCGCCGCCTTCAGCCTCGCAGAGTGACGCGCCGATTTGGCTCATACTTCCCGGCGCTTGCGAGCGGGCGATGCCACAGCGTTGCGAGCACAAAAATATGCAGCGTGGACTATTTTGTAGACCCTGCATATTTTCGCGAAATGCCGGAGCCTCTGTTCGCTGCATTTTCGGCCGGCTATGCTTTCTCTCAGAATTCTTGCTGCGAGGTTGTTGCCCATTTTCCTTCGGTACTTGAGGCAGTCCGCGATCGTCTTCGCTGCGCTGTAGATACGAACAGAGACTCCCTCGATCTTCGTATTGACGACTCCTTGCGTGAGCGCATCGCCGGAAAATCGCACGAAGCGCAACTTCAGGCCATCGACAATTGGCTTTTTGGCCTTGCGGTCGATGGCCATCCAAATGTGACCGGAATCAGGAGGGAGAATGCCGTGCCAGGCGAGTGCCGATTGAAGGCATACAATGCCGTAGGGTATTCGCTGGCACGCGAGCGCGATTTGATGTTCGAAGTTCGAGGGAAACTCTCTGCGGGTGTACAGACCGCGGCCGATCTTGACGAGCAGTCCCTGACGTGCGGCTTTGCTCAGGTCGTGGGGATGGACACCGAACGGATACAACTCTCTCGCACGCACGACAGCCCGATTCTCGACAAGGGAAACTAGCCGCTTCATGGACAGTCGTGTATTTGCCAAAGGCGGAGCTCCTAAAAAACGCCCCTGCTCTTAACAAGGCGCGTACCGGTAATTGTTCCATAAACATTGCTTCGAGGAAAGGTCGGCATGTTCAAAACAGCTACAAGAAATTGGGGAACAGTTTGGGGAACAACTGTGCCCGAACACGAGTTTTTTGACCCGAAAACGGGGTTGATGGGCCGAGCTAAGTCCTTTATTCCGAGCAACAGGGCCTGGGACTTTATACGTTGCTAAACCGTTTTAGGGACTAAACACCCTAACGGGGGTTCGAATCCCCCCCTCTCCGCCAGTTTTAAGAAACCTGCAATTTTCCCAAATAAAACTGAGAAATCCGTGATTGAAGCAGGTATTGCTACCACGCCTGCTACCATCTGCGGAAACTGCGGCAAGTGACCGCAGTACGTTAAGTCACCTGGAACGCCATGAAAGACAAGGGAGTAAAATCACATAAATTATTAAGCGGTGCGCACCCGACACGCGTTCGTTTTCACAATCGTTTTACGGCTGGGTTTGACTTTGACTAAGCCATTCCGTGGGCATCCATCTTTGCCACAGACGGGTCAGATAGTCTAAGATTGCGCCCTAAGTCGCAGGTGGAATCTATTGAGCTTGGGCTAAGTTGATGCCTTTGTTCATGCGACCCTCAAGCGAGGTCGTCCCCCCAATCCAGTCGCTGGTTAGAACCAAGGCGTAAACCAGAAGGATTAGAGTGCTTGTGCGCGAGCAGAAATCGAGTTGCACGTTTTTGTAAATTGAAAGTTCCAAGCCGCCACCCGCAACAAGCTCCAATCTTGTGTCACAGGTTGCGTTACCCGTTTGCAGAGGTGGTCTCCCTCGACTTGATTTCGTACTTAAAGCTGTCCGCATCAAGGCAGTCGAGCCGCCCGTCGGCCGTTTCCGCCTGCGGATACATCAAGAATCCGACCGGCGCTCCGTTCGATCCCGGCAGCGCCACATCGTGCGCAAAGTTATACGCCATCCAGTTCATTTCCCACGACCCGAACAGCCGCGCTCGAGCCTTCTTCACCATCTCATCATCCAGCGGACGATTTCCTGGCGGCTCTTCGAGTACTACTTTGCGTACGTCCGCCGGGTCCACCGGCACCCAGCCGTAGCCGCTCAAGTACACTTCCGCGCGGCAGTGCTGCGCTTTCGTCACAATCTCTGTCGAAGGCCCCAGGCTCTTGTATCCCAGGTCAGACTTTGCCACGCGAATGCCGTACACATCTCGTGCTGGAAGTCCCGCCGCGCGCGCCAGCCCCACAAACAGCGCATTCAGGTCCGCGCACTTCCCGCCCAAATCCCGCGTCTCCAGCATGAAGCGGATGTCGCCCAGTCCGCATCCCCTCGTTTTCGGATTCCGAAAAGTGTTCTCCACGATCCATTCGTAGAGCGCGCGCGCCTTCTCGACGTCCGTCTTCGAGTCCTCGGTAATCTCCATCGCCGTCGCTCTCACAATGCCGTCGGTGGGCATCAGCTTTGTCGCCCGCAGAAAATGTTTCAATTCCGTGTCGTCCTCTTTTGGCGTCTTGCCTGGTGCGGAGAGGTCCACCGCATAATTCTTGGTCGTGACCCGGCTGGTCACCGTGAGCACCGGGATCACGCCCGCGGGAAATTCCGCTGCGATGATTCCCATCGAGTCGGAGCTGTTCTCGATCAGTCTTACAGTACCCCCTTCGGCTTTGAAGTCATTCGCAAGCGTCTTCTGGAATGGGGTTGGACTGACGAGCGCCGCCGGCATCCATATCCGAGTCGTTCCGGCAGCCTTCAGGACTTGCACGCTCGTCGTCACGTCGAACGTACGCCAAGCCTCCGGCGCTATTCCCTGTGCAAACATTCGACCCGCTTTCGGGAACGCCATTGCTGCTGACACCATCCCTGCAGAGCGCAGGAAATCCCGGCGTTTCATCAAGCCCCCTCTTCGACCAGAACTTCTATTTTGATTTCTTGGCCAACCCAAAATTTACTCCCGACTCTGCCTTTAGGCAATGCACTAGCTCGGTTTTTGATGACGTAGACCAACCGGCGCTCCAATAAACTCCAGTGGTCGAAAACTGGCGCTTCCAATTCGTTAAGTTTCGCTGAGTATTATCTTCAATTCTTACAGTTTGGCACCCCGCCGTACAGTTTGTAGTGTGCGAAACTCATGACCCCGTGGAGGGCTGCCGCACGAATAGCAGGCTGTGGCATCATACCGACCTCCTGCATAGTGCCCGTCCATGACACGCAATTTGTGGATAAAGCTGAAGACGGATGCCCAAGAGCAATAAAAACCGTTGCAAGGCATGAAAACTGAGTCTCTGAAATCCAAGGGCCGCGGCCTCACGCATCAACGCCAGGCCCGATTTCCACGACAAAAAGTTGCTGGCGTCGCGCGAGCATTCTTGATTCTGTGCTCGTCGTTGGAACGCACAAATCCCACCGAGCCGGGCCCCGGCCGATAGCTTTGCTCATATCTACGAAGATTGGTGACTCACTCCAACGCGGTTAAAACGTTGCTGCAACTCCCATTCTCAAAATACGCCCGTTTCCGTGCGCCATGCGGGCATACGAAAAAAGTTGCTTTAAGCAAGCGGCGCGGACATCGAAGGCGAGCAAATCAAACGACTTCCTATCAAGTTCGTAGTTCACGTTCGGATTAGCGCCGGAATTGTGCGTCACGATTTCCGACCAGGCGGCGCGAGCATCATTTGCGGCTTGTGCGCCATTTCGAAGAAAGAATTCATTTAGACAGACGCCGACTTTCCACGCTTCCTTCTTACACCGTTCGAGTGTCGAATGAATGTTGACTGCATCCGCGTTCGGGTTCAGGGAAAGAAGAACATTTCTTGCCTGATCGTCGGTAAGCGGTGCCGCCCACCATAAACCTGGCATTGGCTACCTCGCTGTTCAGTACCAATCTATCTTCCTTCTTTTGTCTCCCTCTGTCTGTCACTTACTGCACGGGATCGGTTGTCCGGCCGAGCACCGCATCTCAGCGGATTTCAGCCCGTGGATTTGACTTCGCCCCCATAAGAAACTATTAGCCTTACCCGACACTGGAGTTCTCGGGATCAAGCCCGAGCAACTCTTCTCGTTTCAATGGCCTCAGCCTCAGAAAGCTTCCGATTTAAGTGCGGAGCTGAGCGAAGACCGCCCGAATGCAGCAGACAGCGCCTGCCGGCCTCGACACCACACGTAGGGCAAGATACGCCCAATAGTAGTTTTGGCTTCAAAGCCCTTACTCTCATCTAGATAGACTGCGATAAAAGCTGTCGGAAAGCTGTACGATTTGAAACATGCCAGTAGCATGGGCTGTCAAGGCGCCGGTGCAAATCCGAATGCCCGTCAAAGGCAAGGGATTCTGCATCTGGGAGAGCAATGAGCGTAAGATGGGTATAGCTCACATATGGTTTCTCAAATGCAAGCAGGTGCACCTAGCAGGATCGTGGATTATCATTTGGACGAATGTTTCGACTGGATTGCCGATCTTGAGTGTGGGCATCAGCAGCATGTCCGGCACAATCCCCCTTGGACGAATCGGCATTGGGTAACAACACCCCAGGGACGGTATGAGCATCTCGGCTTCGAATTGCGGTGTTTGGTCTGTCTGAGCCCTCGTCTCCTCAATAGAGTCGCTCTAAGTTAAGTCGCATTGATTGGAACACTTATGATTGAAAATCTGAACGTCCAGTATGTTGGTTTCGAAGCAAAAGCCCTCGTGCGTGAATATAGCTTCATTGTGCGGCGAGCCTTGGACGAAACCAGCAAATTTACGCTGACAATTGGGAACGAGGCATTTGATTCCCGGGGCGTGCGCTTTCAAGACGCTCCCGAGATTTGCTCGCTTAGGCTCCATCGCGAGCTTGCTGTTTTCGGAAACTGTCCTCCCAAAGCACATTACCGTATCAGCGAGACAGACCTGAACGAGTACCGTACCTCTCACGCGCCGAAGGCTTGGGGCTACCCTTATAAGCCAAAGGTAAAGCAGGACCTCTAGTTTGGCTGCCGGCTGGCGAAGGGCATCATGGCACTTAACATCACTCGCGACCAGATAGATGGTGTTTCCGTTGTCCATCTCAGCGGCGCAATATTCTTTGACCAGGACTCATCATCTCTGCGCGTTCATGTGAAGGACCTCTTGGGCAAATCGCCCCAGATCGTACTGGATTTAGGCAATGTCACTCGCATCGATAGCAGCGGCTTGGGCACTCTTGTGGCTCTCTTCGTATCGGCCCGCAAGGTCGGTGGTGACATCAAACTCGCCAACCTCGACAATCACATAAGAGAGGCCCTCCGGATTACGCGGCTCGTGACAGTGTTCGAGATATTCGACAAGCCAGAAGACGCAGTCGCATCTTTCAAAAGAGCCTCAGCGGCAGGATAATCGCCCTTTACCCCTGGTTGCCGCATCCTCGCGATTCGGTGATTGCCTGGCAGAACGTGACCGAAGGCGACAAATTCCAATAGCTTCCGTTGCCGTATTTCCGTGTCACTTCCGCTCAAAAATTATCTTGCCGTCGAAAATGGTCGTATCCACTTTTGTGTTTTGAATCTCGATGGCGTCGATGTGAAAAATATCCTTCGACAAGACGGCAATGTCCGCGAGTTTCCCCGGCTCAAGCGATCCTTTGATATCGTCCTCCATGGCTGCGTACGCGGAACCCACCGTGTATGCGTGCATCGCTTCCGCCACCGAGATTTTCTGCTCAGGCACCCACCCGTCGGGATGTTTACCGTCCAGCGTACGCCGGGTAGTCGCCGCATAGATCCCCATAAGCGGATCCAATGGCGCGACGAACCAGTCCGAGCCGAACGCCAAAACCACATGCGCATCGAGCAACGATCGAAACGCGTAGGTGGTCTTCACTCTCTCGGGACCGATCCGTTTATCGGCCCATCGCCCATCGTCAATCGCATGATATGGCTGCATAGAGGCGGTCACGTGCAGTTGCGCAAATCGCGGGATATCCGCAGGACGCAAATGCTGCGCGTGCTCGATGCGCAGCCGGCGATCCCAGGAGGGATTTTCTTTTTCGAGCCTCTCGAACAAATCAAGAATGCTTTTGATCGCGCGATCGCCGATGGCATGCACAGCGATCTGCAGTCCGGCGCTATCGGCATCGCGCATGTGCGCGTACATTTCGTCCGGATGCAACAACTCTGGACTGGGAATCCCGCTGGTGTCCGGCGCGTCGGTGTACGGCTCAAAAAACCATGCCGTCGTCGACCCCAAAGATCCGTCCGCGAAACTCTTCAGCGCTCCAACGCGAACCTGCTCGTTCCCAAAGTTCGCCGTCACACCGGCAGAAGCGTCCCGTTGCCACTCCGGCAGCGGAACGTGCGTGGAAATGCGAATCTTTAATTCTCCGCGCTTCTGCAGAAGTTGATACGCCCGGATTACATCGACCGTCGTGAGCACGCCCAGGGCGGTAAACACGCCCATGTCCTGCACGCTGGTCACTCCATTTTCGGCGGCAAGCTTCTGCGCCGCCAGGATTGCGGAAAAGATATGGTCCATGCTGGGGTGCGGCTGCACTTGCTCAATCAATCCCTTGGCCGCATCTTTGAAAATGCCCGTGGGGTTTCCATCCGCGTCCCGCACCACCACGCCCCCGGGAACATCCTTCGTATTCTTATCCACGCCGGCAAGTTTCATCGCCAGCGCATTTGCCAGGCACATATGACCATCGGAGCGATTCACAAACACCGGATTGTCGGGCGTCACGTCGTCGATCAGTTGATGAGTGGGCAGCTGAGCAGGAGTCCACCTTTCGTGGTCCCAATTCCCATTGAGGATCCATTCACCTTTCTTCTGGGTGCGCGCAAAGGTCGCTATTTCCTGCCGAAATTCTTCAGCGCTTGATGCTTCGTGGAGATGCACACTAGCAAGCCCGTCTCCGCCCATGTAGAAGTGCACGTGAGCGTCATTGAAACCCGGAACCACCCGCCGCCCATTGAGTTCGACCACTTTTGTTTTCGGGCCTGCGAGCTTGAGGATCGCATCGCTATCGCCAACAGCCATGATGCGGTTGCCTTCGATGGCTATCGCTTGTGCTTCCGGCTGTAGCGGATTTTCCGTCCAGATTTTTCCATGCACCAGAACCATATCGGCGTAGCTCTGCGCTTCGCTGGCAGGCGGGGCCAGACTTACCAAAATCATTGCCATGCCTAAAACCAAGAGTAAATGCATCGCGCTCCTGTTCGATTTCCTTCAACGAGTTAGCTCGTCGCTGTATATCACGCTCTGATCAGAGTTTGTCGCCTTAAAATCGCTTTTATACATTTCTGTTCCTCGAACCAGCGCTGAATGCGTACGTTAGGGATTTTCCTTCGACCACCAGAATGGACCTGCGGTTTTTTGCTTGGACCAGACCTCGCCCAGCGTATCGCCCTCATAGAACTCCTCGCTCTTTATCGCAACGCGGATGCCGATGGTATTTCAGATGTCCTGAAGAGGATTCTTGCTTAGAATCACTATCCGTGTTGGATCGTTTTTTTTGTGGGTATGCCATTGCTCTCTCAGAGGAAGGTCTTTCCCATTTCTGCCCGAACCAGAACACCAGTCAGATCAGCGGGCGATCGACCCTGCGGACGTACCGTGCGTGGCCGGTAACTGATAGAAGAAAAGCACCAAAAGTAACAGCACTCCCGAAAGCCATTGCGAGGTGGAAAATGGACCCCAAAAAAGGCGATCCACATCGCCTCGAGTGAATTCAATAAAAAAGCGCCCGACGGCATAGCACGAAATGAATGTCAGAATCAGTGCGCCACGCTGACGTTTCCGGCGGCTCAAGCAAACCAGAACAAAAAATGTGCTCAGTCCAAGCAAGGATTCATAGAGTTGCGAAGGGTGCAGGCGAACGCCGAGCGGCGTGCTTGCAAGCTGAGCGGCGAGTGGATTCGTGAAAACCACTCCCCACGGTAAATCCGTCGGTTTGCCGTAGTTACAGCCGGACATAAAGCAGCCTATACGCACAAGGCAGACGCCCAAGGCCAGCGATGGCGCAAAACAATCCGCGATCGCCCACAAGGACACCCCGCGACGCACGGCGATAATGCAGATCAAACAGAGAGCGCTTAGAAAACCAAATAAGAAGGTCCCGGCTCCGGTTACCAACACGCCCGGCGATCTCCACGAGTCAACCGGATGAATGGCTACATTCAGAAGCTTGGCCATCACGAGCGCCGTGAGCGCCGCCAGCGATCCCGCGTAATAAACGAACTGAGAATCCAGGCCGTGCTTCCCAGCTCGATACACCGCAAATTTCACTCCGGCCAATACGGCAATGGACATCATGAAGCCATACGCAGGGAGCCAAAGCGGTCCAAGATGGACGAGAGGCATCATGATGGGTTGATTCCCAGTTTCCCTTTTCCACAGGCGCCCTCGATGGCGTGCATGTTTTTCAGAGCTGTCGCTGCGAACGCATCCGGCTTGACGTAGGATTTCACTTCCCTTGCTCCAGCGGCTCTGAACTTGAACCCTAAGAGTAAGGCCGTCGCACACACACAAACATAGGCGAATGAATTTCCCAAGCTTGCGTAGACCGTGTGCCCGCTCTCCAGCAAGGGGATCGTATCGAGAGCCGTATCGGCTGGCGCCGGATGGAAATAGGGATCCACTGCGTAGGTTCTTCGCAGCACTCTTCCGCTCGGATCGATGAAGCCAGATACGCCTGAATTGACCGCGCGCACCAGGCTGGTGCGCTGCTCCACACTCCCAAACACGGCGAGCGCCAGATGCTGCCACGGTTCCGTCTTCGCCCCGAACCAGGTGTCGTTGGTAAGATTCACGAGAAGCTGCGGGTGTAGAACGCCTGTCTGTCGCAAGTGCTCCGGCACAATATCTTCGTAGCAAATCGCGACTCCCATTTGCCAAACATGGCCGTCCGAATCTTTGAATGGCAGTGTCCGGACCTCGCGGCCCGGAATCATGTCGCCAAACCCCTTAGGCACCAGTTTGTGCAGCCAGGGAAAGAATCCGATTCCTGGAATGTGCTCCCCAAAGGCAAGAAGCCGCATCTTGTCATACCGCCCCAAGACTTCTCCGCCGGCATGTAGCGATAGCGCTGAGTTGTAGCCACCGGTCTCGTAAGGAGAACCGGCATTAACCCCGACAACAAGCGGTATCGGAACGCCACCCTGAATGGCGCGCAAGTCATTTGGAGAAAAACCGCCAGTGGGACTCCCGGTCAAATAATAAGGATAGCTAGCTTCGCTCCAGACAACGAGTTGGGCGCCTCGCTTGTAGAGTTCACTGGTTCGCTGGTGGAGTGCCGCGAGCTGTTCTTGTGCCTGCTCGGGATGCAGCACCCCTTTCATGTCATAGGCCACGTTTGGCTGGACGACGCCGACCGTCAATTTCGGTGATGCGGCAGCTTGCCGGTCGATCTGTGCGATGCGAACGCCGCCATAGAACAGCGCGGCGAGAAGCACGCTCGCACCTGCCAGCGTTGGCACCAGTGCCCGGTCCCGCAGTGTCAGCACATCATAGATGGCGCCGTTAACAACAAATAGCAATGCCGTTACACCTAACCGTCCAGTCAGGTCTGCAATTTGAATCACGTACGGGTGCCATGCTTGCGAAATCGCAAGGGGACAGGGAAACAAGAAGGGAACAAGAAACTCGAATGAGACCATGGCGAGCGGCGCGATCAACACCATCGGCAAATCGCTCCGAGCGCGCAGCGTTCGCACAGCCCAGCCAAATAGCAGGAAGACCGTGCCCTGATAGGCTGAGAACAAAACGAACAGCAGAAAACAAACCCACCCAGGCAACTCCGTGAACCGCCTGAGCAGATCGATGAGCCAGTGAAAGCCGCCGCCGTGCACAACTGCGCCAGTCCACCAGCAAAGCAATGCGGCGCTTCTTCTTGTCTTCGCGCCATCGATCACGAACATTGCCGGAACCATAGCGATCCAGGCTAGAGCCGAAAAATCAAAGGGTGGGGACGCCAGAAACCACAGGCATCCCGAGAGCGTGGCAAGCGCAAATTGAACTTGCCCTTTTCCTCCCGGGAAAAGAGCCCTCAACTTTGACATGGCGGTTTCAGTCATCTTTTTGCCGCGATGGAAGTGGCATGCCGCATCCCCTTACACCTCCGGGAATGGAGAGTCTGTCGGTCGGGCGCTGGGGCACCTAAAAACTTCTGGGCACGAATTCGTTTGTTAGCGCGGAGTAGCGAGACCGGATCATCCATCCATCGATCTCGCAATCGCGTTGCCGCCAGCTCGCCTCGGCCTTTAGTTGACGGTCCCAGTGAGCGCAATCCCCGCCGGCGTTGTGCCGCCCGTCGGAACAGTCGCCGTCCCGACTGGCGTCAGGGTTCCGTCGGTCAAACCAATTTTGAAGATGCTGATGTCATTTGAGCCGGAGTTCACGCAATAGAGATACTGGCCAGAGATATCCACCGCGAGCGCGACGGGTCCCGTTCCGGTCGAAGCCACGGGCTCCATTACGGAGTTGAACATCAACTCTCCCGTCGATGCCACGATCGTGTAGGAATATATTTTGTTAGAAACGAAATCGGTGATGAACAAAAACTGTCCCGAGGGCTCGACAACTAGCGAACTGACTCCATTCCCAACCGGCAGAAACGGTTGCGCGCCGTTCAGCACCAAAGTGCCGGTACCTTCGGTGATCGTAAATTCACCAACGGTGCCGCCAGAGGAGGGACTGTTCAAATTTCCCGCATAGGCGTAGCGCCCGCTGGGATCTACGGCGATCGACGAAGTTCCCGAACCCTGCGCACCTAAACCTGGATTGATTACGGTCAGCGATCCCTGCGGCAACAGGATCGAGTACTCGCTGATCGTTCCCGCTCCGCTGTTCGCCGTGTACAGGTACTGACCGGTCGGATCCGTGGTCACGAACACAGGGTTAGTCCCCGTCGACGTAGCTGGTGATTCGGGTGTCAACTTTCCTGAGCTGACCGTGTACGTCGAAATATTGGAACCGAGGTCGTTGACGACGTACAGGAACGATCCCGAAAGGTCCGGCGTCATCCACGTCGGAGTGTTCCCCGTAGGAATGCCGCTCCCGAACGGGCTCAGCACTCCGCCGGAAATGCTGTATTCCGAAATGTCTTCCACTCCCGTGGGATTCGCGGAATCAGCAACGTAAGCAAACTGTCCGTCAGGCAATACCGCCATCCCCATGGGCTTGCTCCCCGTCGCAATCGGAGCTCCCAAGCTCGTCAGTTTTCCAGTAGCGGGGTCGATCATGAATTGCGATACCGTGTTGCTCGCGGTGTTGTCACATAGAGTGACGTGGGTGTGAACGTCAGCGCACTGGACCCTGCGCTCAAGAGCTGGTTGGTGACGCCAAATCCTCTCGTCCTGATCTGACTGAACGGGAACAGCTGACCGACGGAAAGGTTACGCCCATAGACCCAGGCGTCCTCGCGATTGGCGACATAAACGAAATTTCCAGAGGGGTCTACGTTTACTTGATTCGGGAAGCTCCCGGTCGGATAGCTTGCTGGCGAGAGGGCCGTGAGCGCTCCTGATGCGCCGATCGAAAAACCGTAAAGTGCATCTGGGCTTTGGCCGGTCACGTAAAGGAATTCCCCCGTAGGATCCACCGTCAGCTGCCCACTGAGTTGACTTGTTCCTAGTAGATTCTTGAAGGGCGAACCTGTTACTGCGCTTAATCCAGCGGCGCTTACGTTGAATACATAGATCGAGCTATCTGACAGGACATAAAGAGATGGCCCGTTCTGCGTCAAGGCCATACTTGTGTCGTCCGTACCCCCCGGCACAGACGAGCCGACCGCCGTTAAGCCGCCAAGCACTCCAGAGGCGCTGCTTCGGTTGATCGCGTACATCGCGACCTGCGAAGTTGTGCCTACGCCACTCGTAGCGAACAAAAAGGTTCCGGTTGGATCAATCATCAATTGAATCGGATTAGAGATACTCCCGACCGTTGCCGGAGTGCCCGGATTTCCATTCTGGTCTAGCCCAAACACTGCAACGGTTCCTCCAAACAGGTCCGTGGCGTAGAGAAACTGCCCAAGCGGGTCCACTGTCAGATTCTGATATGGGCTGTTGACTGTCATCGGACTTGAGGCGGTTTGCTGCAGCTCTCCATTCGGCCCTAGATTCAGAGTCCACAGTTGCCCATTGGAAATAGATGGCGCCATAACATACAGCACAACTCCATTTGGATGGATGGCCGCCGAAGGTGGCAGGCCGGTAGTTCCGCCGTTGCCCAGTCCAGAAGGAATGAAGTAATTGAGCGCACGCAGTTGCCCTGTGGAAGGCCAAACGGCATACGTCGAGATTGCGGGCGCGGTGTCTATCGACGTGGCAACCTCGAAGACATAGCGCAAAAACTGGGCAGAGTTGACGGTGAAGACGGCCGCGCCGGATTTGCTTCCATCGGACACCGACGTTGCCGTAATCGTGACCATAAACGTCGCGGCAGCCGAAGCTGGCGCGGTGTACGTGATGGCTGTTCCAGACGCACTCGATGTCGCGGAAAGAGTTCCGCAGGAAGCGATTGTACACGCACCGCCAGGCATTGTGAGAGTCCAGGCTACCCCGCCATTGTTCCCGTCGTTGCTAACCGTTGCCGTGAATGGGAACGTCACAGGGCTTCCCGCCGTCGCGCTCGCCACCGGTGGAGTTACGTTCACGGCGATTGGCGGAGTGACGGTAATTGTGGCCGTTCCGGAAGCGGTTGTGTCCGACACCGACGTTGCCGTAAGCGTGACCGTAAACGTCGCGGCGGCCGAAGCTGGCGCGGTGTACGTGATGGCTGTTCCATTGGCACTTGTTGCCGCCGAAAGACTTCCGCACGGGGTTGGGCCAGTCCCAGTGCAAGTGAGGCCAGTCGACGAGAGCGACCAGTTTACCCCTCCCATTTTTGGGTCGTTACTGACCGTTGGCGTGAACGTGATCCCTGTAGGATTGCTTGCCGCCACGTTCGCCGTTTTCGGTGCGATCGACACGGCTATGTTGGTTGTCAACGTGATGGTCGCCTGCGCCGTCAGATTTGGAGACGCGGTCGTGTCAGTCGCCTGCAAAATCACAATCGCCGGATTCGTGACGCCTGCGCCCGCCTGCGGCATCGCACTTGGCGCCGTGTATGTGAATCCCGCCCCTGCTTTGGTTCCGTTACTAATGGAGTTCGTCGAGAGCGTCCCGCATGTGGTGCACGCTACTAAAGTCGAGCCGGCTCCTTGCTGATTGAGACTCAAGGAAACTGTGTTTCCGCTTGAATCTGTGACCGTGAAAGTTTGAGGCGTGCCGAGTGCCACTGACGGAGTTGGTGGAGCCACTGTGAGCGTAGGCCTCAGGGTGCCGCCGCCGGAACCCGAACCGCTCGGGCTGCAATTCCACGATAGAATCCCAACTAGCACTGCCAACAATAGATAAGGAAATGGACGACGCATGCACCCTCCACAGATCTCTCTTTATTCCGGAGCTTCCAAATCGGCGCACTTCACACTACTTCGCGCAGCTTTTTCATCTCCCCGTTTCACACGCCCGCGTTCAAACGCTTTGGCTAGAAACTCCTCGAACTCGAGTTTCCTGCAAATACCCGCGGGCTGATCCATGAGCGACTTGCTCCTGAGGAAATTGTGGCCGAGCTTGTGGTAAACGCACACGGCGGGTCAATCGACGGAGGAAAGTTTAGTTCTGCATTAAGTCTTAAGAGGTAACCACCAGATAACAAATGGCTTAGCCCTCGAAGTAGAGTTGCGAAGGCAGCCTTTGTTGCGGGTTACAATCACCGCCATTCACTCCTGCCCTCAAAAGGCTTGCCGATGGAGTCGATCTCCAGCCCCTCAATGTTCGAGTTCGGACCGAAAACGCGAAGCTGCAGTAACTCAGCGGCAACCTTTTGCGCCAAACGCTCGCGGCTCGCTCACAAAATCTCCAGCTATTGAATCCTCTCGACATAGCATCCTCGTCAGTGCGATTCTTCCCGGCGTGTACGAGAAACCTCTGCAAGGGTTCCAATCGAAGGCACAGCGCTCCTCCCCCGCTCCGGCCTTCAGCCAGAGTTCGTCTTCTGTGATGCTGGCGACGATGATTGAGCGAATTGACGCCCACCACCATCTCTGGCGTTATTCGAAAAAAGAGTACGGCTGGATTGCCGGCAATATGGCGCCCATCGCCAGAGACTTTCTTCCGCAAGATCTCCAGCAAGTGCTCACGTCTTCCGGAATCCAAGGCAGCATCGCCGTTCAAGCAAGGCAATCGCTTGAAGAGACCCAGTCCCTTTTGAACTTCGCTCAGGAATTTCCCTTTATTCGCGCTGTTGTCGGCTGGGCTCCCATCGCCAGCCCTGAGTTTCCGCAAGTCCTCGAGCGCTTTCACCATTTTGAGAAACTAAAAGGCTTCCGCCATGTTGTTCAGGATGAGGCGGACGATGCCTTCCTGCTGCGCCCGGATTTCAACGCGGGTATCGCGCTATTCAAACGCTACGGACTCGTCTACGACATTCTCATCTTCGAGCGCCAACTGCCCGCGGCTATTTCGTTTGTAGACCGCCATCCCACTCAGGCCTTCGTCTTGGATCACATTGCCAAACCACGCATTCGCGACCGCGTACTCGAACCGTGGCGCACCAACATTCGTGAACTGGCGCGCAGAGAAAATGTTTTTTGCAAGTTGTCTGGGATGGTGACGGAAGCGCACTGGGCCAAGTGGCGCCCTGAGGACCTACAACTGTATTTCGACGTCGTCTTAAATTCTTTCGGTCCCAAACGTCTGATGGCCGGCTCGGATTGGCCTGTCTGTCTTTTGGCAACCACGTATCAAACCTGGTTTTCTACTCTGCGCGGATTCATTTCTTCCTTGTCCAGTACAGATCAAGAAATGATTCTTGGCGGCGTCGCCAGTGAAGTCTATTCTCTGAGCCCGAAGGCTTGAATTCAGAAACCATGAAAGCTCTCGTAATCAAAGAGCCCGGCTCGGCCTCCATCGAATCTGTTCCACGGCCTACGGTCGACCAGGGGAAAATCTTGCTCCGCGTCCGCATGGTCGGCCTCTGCGGTAGCGATTTGAATTCTTTCCGTGGCAAAAATCCCATGGTTCAGTTTCCGCGCATCCCCGGCCACGAAATCGCCGCCACCATTGTCGAAGGTATCTTTTCGTTTCCGGCACTCGCCGCCGGTGTAAATGTCACCATGTCTCCCTACACAAATTGCGGCAAGTGCGCCTCCTGCCTCCGCGGTCGTCCCAACGCCTGCGCCTTCAACGAAACCCTGGGTGTCCAGCGTGACGGCGCGCTAGCTGAATTCATCACCATGCCACCCGAAAAGCTCTACCCGGCCGCGCTCTCGATTAAAGAGCTTTGCCTCGTGGAACCGCTCACCGTAGGTTTTCACGCGATTGCCAGGGGCCGCGTGACCTCTGCTGACAAAGTCGCCATCTTCGGCTGCGGTGGCGTTGGCCTCGGCGCCATCGCCGCCTCCCATTTTTCCGGCGCCACGACCATTGCCGTCGACCTCGACGATGATAAGCTTCAGCTCGCCAAAAAAGCCGGCGCCAAGCACATCGTGAACTCCACCAAAGCTCCGCTCCACGAACAGTTGTTGGAATTAACCGATGGCCGTGGACCGGATGTCATCATCGAAGCTGTCGGCCATCCTCAAACGTTTCGCGCTGCAGTCGAGGAAGTTGCCTTCACCGGTCGTGTCGTCTACATCGGATACGCCAAAGAACCGGTTACCTACGAAACCAAACTCTTCGTGCAAAAAGAACTCGATATTCTTGGCTCGCGCAACGCGCTACCCGAGGATTTTCGCTCCGTGATCAAAATGCTCGAGGAGCGTAAGTTTCCCGTCGAAGACGCTGTCGGCACGATCGTCTCCTTCGACGATGCCCCAGGCATCCTTGCAGCTTGGAGCTCGAATTCTTTGGAGTTTACGAAAATCATGGTGCAACTCGACTGATAGAGAGGACCCCTCCAGCGAGTTCCGATTTCACGAAGCTTTCTGGACAGTTACAGGAGAAGACGGACGATGGCCAAGGATCGACTCGAGAGTTCTCCAGGAAAAACGGCGCCCTCCGGCCGCCATTCCTTGTTTCCCACAGGCCAAATCGTTCCCTTCATTCTCGTCACCGTTCTCTTCTTCCTCTGGGGCATTCCCAATAATTTAAACGACGTCCTCATCCGCCACTTCATGAAGTCCTTCGCCATCTCGCGCTTTCAAGCCAGCCTCGTGCAAACCGCTTTCTACCTCGGCTATTTTCTCCCGGCCATTCCCGCGGCCCTTTTCATGAAACGCGTCGGCTATAAACCCGGCTTCATCGTCGGCCTCCTGCTCCTCGCTTCCGGCTGTTTCTTGTTCTGGCCGGCCGCGCTGCAAAGCAGTTATGCGTTCTTCTTATTCGCTCTCTTTGTGATTGCCAGCGGCTTGTCCTTTCTAGAAACGGCCTCCAATCCATTCATCGCGCAGCTTGGCGATCCCGGCATCTCAGAGCGCCGCCTGAATTTCTCACAAGCCTTCAATCCCTTCGGCGCCATGACCGGAGCACTCATCGGGATAATCTTCATCTTTTCCGGCGTCGAGCTGACGCCGTCACAAATCGCCACCCGCGAGGCCAACCATACCTACCAGGCCTACCTCCAGTTCGAAGTGCTACGGGTGGTTCGACCCTACCTCGTCATTGGCGTTGTCGCTGTGGTCTGGGCAATGCTCATCCTACGCACGAAATTTCCTGCGATCTCTAGCGAGAAGGGGATCGCCGTCGAGGATGGTAGCTTTCGCCAACTCCTCCACGAAAGGCATTTTCTGCTCGCCGTGGTAGCGCAATTCTTTTACGTCGGCGCCCAGGTTGGCACGTGGAGCTATTTCATTCCTTACGTTCAGGAGTACGCCCACCTCCCTGAAAAAACCGCCGGATACGTCCTCGTCGGCACTCTTGCCATATTCGGCGTTGGCCGCTTCGTCTCCACCTATCTAATGCGCTTCATTTCGCCGAGCCGCCTAATGGGTTTCTACGCCGTGGCAAATATGGTCCTCGTCTCCGTCGGAGTTTTCTTTCCAGGATGGGTCGGCATCTGGTGTGTCTTCCTAACCAGCTTCTTCATGTCCCTGATGTTCCCGACCATCTTCGCTCTAGGCCTGAAGGGTCTCGGCCCAAACACAAAGCTCGGCGGTTCCTTCTTGGTCTTGGCCATCGTTGGCGGCGCCGTTCTTACACCAATCATGGGTCTGATTTCAGACAAGTTACACAGCTACGCCCTCGCCTACTGCGTCCCGTTCCTAGCCTACATCTATATCTCCCTATACTCCTTTCTCGGCTCGCAGCGAGTTGGCAACGCTCCTGTTCTTAGCGAATCCGTGCCTCCAACTTATTGAGTCCCGCATAATATGCAGCGTAGTAACGTGGAGTGCGGCAGCTCTGCTGCCGCTTTTCTCAGCCACGAGCACGACCCCACATTTGGCCAGGCTCAATAGAGAGAAAAACAAATTTCCATTTGTCCCTTTGTAGAGCGCCGAGAACCTCACGCAGCCAAACAGACGCGACATCAAATCGAAATTTTGACGGAGAAATGGTTCGTCTCTAAACCATAAACCGCTTGTGTCGGCTGAGCAGAGTCTATATCGTGACCGCCATTGCTTTTGACTGACTGAAGGAATCGCAGCAGGGTTCATCTCTCGAAATGGCGCAAACGCTTCCCGAAACAGGCAGCTACGGATTACGGCGCGAAGTCCTCTCCCCCATGGAGACGCTCGCGCAGTCCGTCTCCACCATCGCGCCCACCACCACTCCAGTCGCCACCATTCCGCTAGTCTGCGCCCTTGCAGGAAATGGCACCTGGCTCGCCTACGTTTTGGCCACAGCCGCCATTCTCCTCGTCGCACTGTGTATCGGAAAATTCGCCCGCTATTCATCATCGCCGGGCTCGCTCTACTCTTACGCCTCAATGATTCTTCCTCCGTCGCTCGGAGCGACGGCTGCCTGGAGCCTTCTTCTCGCCTACATCGCCACAGGCTCCAGCGTAATAGGCGGTTTCTATCACTTCGGAAATCTCCTGCTGCGCGACGCAAGGGGCCACGGCACCTCAGCCGTTTTCCTCGCTCTTCTGGTCACGGCCATCTCCATCTGGATCGCCTGGCGCGACGTGAAAATCTCCGCCCGTCTGATGCTGTGGATCGAGGCAGTCTCCGTCTCCTTCATCCTGATCGTGGTGCTCCTCGTCTTGTTCCGCCACGGCTGGCATCTGGACTGGGAACAATTCCATCTTCGCGGCATGACCGGAAGTGGCCTGCGTCTGGGGCTGGTGTTAGCGCTCTTCAGCTTTGTAGGTTTCGAGAGCGCCACCACGCTCGGCTCCGAAGCCCGCAATCCTCTAAGAACAATTCCCCGCGCCGTAATCCAAAGCGCACTGCTCGCCGGAGCCATTTTCATCGTTTGCGCGTACACCGAAGTGATTGGCCTCCGTGCCGCGGGTCAAGATCTCGCCACAAGCACAGCCCCCATGCGCGTCCTGGCTAAACTTGCTGGCCTCCCGATTTTTGGTCTGCCTATCGATATCGGCGCCCTCGTCAGCATGTTTGCCGGGACCCTCGCTTGCATCACCGCCGCCGCGCGCGTTCTTCTTCTCATGTCGCACAACGGCCTCGCCCACGGCTCGCTTCGCAAAACCCACGCGCGCAACGAAACCCCAGGCCTCGCGATCGCCGTCACGGGAACCGCCGCAGTTCTCCCCGTTGCCATTCTCGCCGCGCGCGGCGCCAGCGGCCTGGACGTCTACGGTTGGATGGGCTCGCTTGCCACCTACGGCTTCATCGTCGCCTACGCGCTGGTCTGCGTCGCTCTCCCGCGCTACTTGCGCGTTCACAACGCCTACCATCGCGGCGCACAAACCATCCCCTGGCTCGCCTGCGCTGCCATGCTCCTCGCCCTGGTCGGAAATCTCTATCCCGTCCCCGAAGGCCCCTACGGCAAACTCCCGTATATCTATCTCGTCTATCTGGTCGCAGGCCTAACTTGGTTTTTCTTCCGCGCCCGCCATCAAAAGCCAACTTTGATTCAAAACTAGGCAATTTGGAGTGCGGCAGCTCTGCTGCCGCCTTTCTCACTTACTCGCACGACTCTATATTTGGCGACGCTCAAAAAGTTGCCTGTGACGTTCGCCGCCCTCGGTGAAATTAAAAAACAAATCGAGGAAAACGAAAGTTTGCGTTTCGGTTCTGCGCCCTTTTGGAATACTTTCCTGCAACCTTATCGTCACACGGGCGCAGCCAAGCGGGGTGAAACCGACTTCCTTCGTAAATTTTTTGCTTGGTTTGAATCCGAAAGACGGCCAGATGGGTGTGCTCGCAGAAAGTGGGAGGCGTCTCGGAATGACCAAGTCATCAAGCAGAACTTTCTTCTCCTTCGCAGCTTTTCTCTGTTGTTGTATCGCCCTGCTTCTCCCACTCGAAGCCTTCCCTCAACAAACTCTCGGCGGCATCACCGGCACCGTAACGGACTCCTCCGGCGGCGTCCTAGCCGACGCCGTTGTCACCGTCGTCTCCGACGCGACCACGCTCACGCGTACCCAAAAAACCACCAGCGTCGGCAGCTATGATTTCGTAAATCTCCCCATCGGCTCCTACACCCTCACCTTCTCGCACGACGGTTTCGAAACGCAAAGAATCCCCTCCATCGTAGTCCAAGCCGATCGCACCGCCACCCTCAACGCCACTCTAAAAGTCGGCCAGGTCGGCACCACCGTCACCGTCGAAGCCACTCCCCTGCTCAACGCAGTCGACACCACCAACGGCTACATCCTCGAAAAACTTCAGATCGAATCCGTTCCCCTGCCCACCGGCAGCTTCACCGGCCTCGCCATTCTCTCTCCTGGTGTTAACGCCGAACTCTCCAGCGGCTCCGGCGTGAACAGTGGCCTCGGCAATCTCCCCATCTGGGCTAACGGCCAGCGCGACACCAGCAACACTTTCCTCCTCAACGCCGCCGA